>Ga0068859_100004242_pt1 | contig 14631 bp, 14 predicted proteins | sample KBSSwiS22_FD_66585 | JGI IMG/M metagenome (GOLD analysis project Ga0068859, IMG submission 66585) | Switchgrass rhizosphere microbial communities from Kellogg Biological Station, Michigan, USA - KBS Switchgrass S2-2 | ecosystem: Host-associated > Plants > Roots > Rhizosphere > Soil ...
GCGTTATGGAACGGAAAAGACGCACCGCCGGCAAAGAATGACGACGGCAAGAACAATCTCCGGCTGATCAAGTCGCGCAGCGGTCACATCATTAAGCTCAACGATGAGGATGGCAAAGAGACTGTCGAGATCGTTGACAAGAGTGGGAAGAACAGTCTCGTCATCGATACCTCGCAAAACACGATCACAATAACGTCGGACAAAGACATCACCTTGTCCGCTACCAAGGGAACGATCAAGCTGGACGCACAGAAGCTGGAGTTGAAGTCTTCCGCCGACACGAAAGTCGAAGCGGGAGCAAAGATGGACCTGACGGCGAGCGCTCCCATGAAGATCAAAGGCGCGACCGTGGATATCAATTAAGGAGAAAGTATGGGCCAGCCCGCAGCCAAACAGGGCGATCAGATCGTTGCCGTCGACACGCACATCGTGATGGTGCCCGGCGCGCCGCCTGTGCCGACGCCCTTGCCGCATCCTTTCAGCGGCATGCTCAACGGGAATCTGAGCAGCGATGTGAACATCATGGGAAAGGCGGCGGCGACCGTTGATAGCACAGCGGACAACTCGCCGGCGCACATCCCAACGCCGCCGGGAACAACTTTTCAAAAGCCACCAGCTAACAAGGGCACGATCAAGATGGGAAGTCCAACAGTGAAGATCAACGGCAAGATGGCCGCGCGAAACGGCGACATCGCTGAGACCTGCAACGACCCGGCTGACCTGCCCGTCGGGCAGGTAATTGCCGTGGGCACAGTCATGATTGGCTGATTCTAATTTTCGCGGAGTAGATGGAGGCTATGGCAAAACCTTTTCTCGGAGTCGGCTGGCACTTCCCGGTTTCTGTGAATCCCGCGGGAAAGATCACTCTGGCTGAAGAGGAGAAGAGCGTCTTTGAGGCTGTTTGGACCATTCTCGGCACCGCCAAAGGCGAGCGCGCCATGCGTCCTGACTTCGGCTGCGGGATTTACGACCTGGTGTTCGAGATGAACTCGGCGTCGACCGCGGGCAGAGTCGCTCAGGCAGTGCGCGACGCGCTGCTGCTCTTTGAGCCACGCATTGACGTTCGTGACATTCAGGTCCGTCCGCAAAACGGCGGCGAAGTGCTTCTGATCAGCATTGATTACGAAATCCGGGCGACGAACAACGCTTTCAATCTCGTCTACCCATTTTATCTTGAGCGAACCGCAATCAGATGAGTGCCCGATCTCCAAACATAGACCAGCGAACCGCGGGCGAGATCGCGAAGCAGGTGCAAACTCTGCTCAAGATCTACACGCCGGATTGGAAGGAGTTCGATCCGACGGGCCAGCCTACCGGCGTGAGTGCCGCGCTGATCGGTGTCTTCGCGCGTCTCTCCGAACTCATCATTCAGCGCCTCAATGAAGCGCCGCAGAAAAATTTCCTCGCGTTCCTCGATCTACTTGGTGCTTCGCGACTGCCGCCGCAACCCGCGCGCGTGCCGCTTACTTTCTTTCTCGCTGCCGGCAGTGCAGTGGATGGTTTGGTACTGGCCGGAACGCAAGTCGCCGCGCCGCCGTTGAAAGGCGAAAAGGATCCGGTCATCTTTGAAACGGAACGCGAATTGGTCGTAACTGCCGCGCAATTGGCTGCGCTATTTGTCCGGGATCCCGAACAAGATCAGCAGGCGGACCGCAGCCCGATCATAACTTCCGGCGCAGCATCCAGCGTGCTGATGTTTCGCGGCGAGCAGCCGATCGACCATATCCTCTATCTCGGCCACAGCCGGCTCTTCGGTTTTTCTCACATCTCCAATGCCCGGCTGACCTTCACTCTGGAAGGTAGCGCCCTTCAGGACACACGTGTAGTTCAGTGGGAACTGTGGGATGGTTTTCTATGGCAAAGCCAGGTGCCCGTAGCTGCGCCAAACGTTCGGAGCCTCATGGTTTCAGGGGCTCTCAATTTCGGCGCCGTGGCCCCGATTCCAGAGACCGAGCTGAATACGGTTCGCAACCGGTGGATGCGCGCGAGATTGGTGACGCCGATTACGATCGATACCACTCCGCGTCTCAACATGGTACGTGCTACCGATCTCCCGCGTGTGCGGACTGCTATTTTGACCGTCGATTTGCTGCGTGCGCTCAACGAGGGCCTTTCGCCTGACGCGGCGTTCGCCAACGCCACTCAGATCGACGTGGGAAAAGACTTCTTTCCGTTTGGAGAAAAGCCGAAGTCGAGTGACGTGCTCTACCTTGCGAGCGCTGAGGCGTTTTCTAAGGACCGGGCCGGAGGGCTGGCGGCGACCGGCGCCCGCGTTAACCTCCAAATCGATGTTGCTAATACACATCTCCTGCAAACTGAAAGCAGTGTTTATCCCTCGCCGGATTTGCAACTCGCCTGGGAATGTTGGAATGGACAGAGCTGGCAGCAAGTGGGGACCAGCAGTACGCCTGATTGGTTGAGCCTGCTGGAACTTGATCCACTTCCCGAGACGACGACGCAAGCAACGGTAGTAATCACAGGCAGGGTGCAAAGAGGAGCGGCACTCGGAACCCAGACGCTGCAAGGCCTCGTTGCGGGTGCGGCGCCGCGGGTGTTAAGTGTCGGAACCGACGGCCGTTTTTCACTCACCATCCCAGGTCCGCCTCCCGGCTTGAACCTAATCGCGTTCACCGCGTCTCTCGGAGGGCGAGTAACCACGAGTTGGGCCGTGTTTTTCCGCGACGGGGGAAATCTACCCAAGTTAGGTTTTACCGCCCCGGCGCTGGTGACGGGTCCGATTGTCAACGTGATCGTTAGGCCTAGCGGCGTCAATGCCGCCCTGGTTACGCGGATTCGAATCACCAATGGCGACAAGGTTCCATTTGAGGGGGCGCCAAATGTTCCGCTGCCGGTGACGCTGGATGAAGGCCGCAATCATTTGTTGTTCGAAGGGCTCTCGGCTGCAGGCGATAGATTAACTGCTACTACTACGATTGTGAGTCGCCAGGCAGCCGCGCCTCTGCCGCAACCGTCGGGGTTCATCGATGGCACATACGCGTTTTGCCAGGATGGCACTGTCACTCTCACCTTGCCCGATGAAGTAGCTAAGACCTCCATCGGCGGCCAGGAGAATTTCTGGTTGCGTGTTCGAATAATCAAAGGCGACTACGGCAGAGACGCAAGTTACCGGTTGAAGAACCCGGCAGCGCCCGAGGACGGTTTCACACTGGTTCTGGAGACGTTTCGAGCACCGCACATTACAGGCGTAATAATCGGCTACCAGCAAACCCTCAGCGGCCGGCCCGAGCTGATGTTTGCTCTCAACAATTCAACTTTCGAGTCGGTGTCCAATGCTGGTCCATCCGATCCGGCGTTTGAGCCGTTTCGTCGTGCGCCGGAGGATCGTCCCACGTTCTACGCCGGTTTCACGTTGCCGCCGGATCAAGCGGTGTTTCCGAATAGTCCCATCACTCTGTATGCGCACATCGAAGGGTTGAAGTACGGGGAGAAGGTGGCGCCGATCTCACCCGATCAGAGCAAGGAAGTCACCGCTGTTCCGGTTGCCGCTCCGCCGACAATCGCGTCACACAAGTTCGTCGTGACTAATCCCGCGACAATCCCAGTCACTTATTCATTCAGCATCTTCGGAACACGTTGGACGCCCGCTCCAGTAGCTCCCGCTCCAATGACCGTACCGGCTGGAGGGTCTGCTTCCGTAGAGGTGCGCGTGACAGTTCCAGCGGGCACACCGCCCGGCAGCAGCGACGAAGGTTTTCTACAACTCACCAGCGCGAACGATCCCGGCTCGGAGCACACAGCGTCGTTCATTACGTTCGTACTGGCAGAGCCGCCGACCGGCGAGCAGCTCCGGCTTGTCTGGGAATACTGGAACCGCACAAGTTGGTCGATTTTGACTGTCCGCGACGACACGGAGAACTTCACGCGGCCGGGTCTGATCGAGTTTCTTGCGCCACCGGATTTCAGTCCCAGCGCTGAATTCGGTTTGTCGCCACGGTTCTGGTTGCGCGTCCGTTGGGAAAAAGGGGAATACGTGGCGATGCCGCGCCTGACGCGCTTGCTTCCCAACACGACCATTGCGGCACAGACCGTGACGATTCCCAATGAGACGCTCGGCTCGAGCGACGCAAGCGAGAGTCAGAAGTTCCGCAGCACTCTGTCGCCGGTTCTGTTCGGACAGAGACTGGAAGTACGAGAACCCGAGCTGCCCTCGGCGGCTGAACTGGAGCTCATCCGGGAAACGGGTGATCTTGATCCGGTAACGATCATCAGCGATGCTGCCGGACGCGCGCGCGAGTATTGGGTGCATTGGCAGGAGGTGCCGGACTTCTATGGTTCAGGACCGCGTGACCGGCATTACGTGCTCGACCATCTGACCGGAGAGCTCACTATGGGCGACGGTTTGAACGGTCTCAAACCACCAGCCGGAATCGGCAATGTGCGGCTGGCGCGCTACCAAACCGGTGGCGGCAGCGCTGGTAACAAACCTGCCGGCGCAATCGTTCAATTAAAAACCACGGTTCCTTACGTCGACAAAGTAACCAATCCCGAAGCTGCCGCAGGTGGCGCGGACGCCGAGACGCTTGACTCACTGATCACGCGTGCGCCTCGCTCGATCCGGCATAGTAGCCGCGCCGTTACAGTGGAAGACTACGAAGATCTCGCGATGCTCGCTTCGCCCGAAGTCGCGCGCGCGAAGTGCGTCGCGCTACGCAATCTGGTTGACGATCCGCTTGACGTGCGCCCACGAGTGCGCGGTGAGGTGAGCGTAATCATCGTACCCCGCTCGCGCGACGCCAAACCCGTTCCGAGTCTCGAACTGCTTTCGCGGGTGCAGGACTATCTCGAGGCGCGCAGCGTACCGACGTCTCGGGTGTCGGTGGTTGGCCCACTCTACATTCGCGTCGACGTGAAGGTAGAGATCGCTTTGGTGTCGCTCGAAGGAGCGAGTGCGGTCCAGCAGGCGACACAGGAGAAGATCGCCGCTTTTCTGCATCCGCTTACCGGCGGTCTCGATGGCACAGGTTGGGACTTCGGACGCGAGGCACACGAATCGGATCTGTATGCACTGATCGAAAGCGTGCCGGGTGTGGACCATGTTCGATCGCTCGAAAAAGTTGAGACTGAAGATCCGATCGGCGTGCGCACTACCGGACGTTTTCTCGTTTTTTCAGGAACGCACACGATCAGCCTGGTTTTTGAATCGGACTAATGACTTATGCCGTTGCAATTACCAAATCTTGACGATCGACTGTACGCCGACCTGGTCGAAGAGGCGCGCAGCCTGATTCCGACGTATGCGCCGGAGTGGACCAACCATAACGCTTCGGATCCAGGTATCACGCTCATCGAGTTGTTTGGTTATCTGAGTGAGACGCTGATCTATCGTCTGAATCGAGTTACGGCTCCGAACATACTGTCATTTCTGAAGCTGTTGAATGGTCCTGACTGGCAGCCGTTGGGGAAGACTCCGCAGCAACTCACGCCTGCGGAAATCCTGCAAGTCGTGCCCGAGACGATTCTCAACCTGAGAAAGCTGGAGCGCGCTGTTTCACCGGCGGACTTCGAACAGTTAGCGCTGGAAGCCGATGCGCGCGTTGCCCGAGCGCGTTGCCTGCCGCGACTCAACATCGACGTCGATCTGGAAAGAGAGAAGCCGGGACACGTCAGCGTGATCGTTCTTCCCCGCGTCGGGTCGGAACCGAACCTCGCCGCGATCATCACTGCGGTCGAATCTTATCTCGCACCAAAGCTTCTGCTCACGACGCGCTTGCACGTGGCTGGTCCGCAGTTCGTAAAAGTAACCATCAGTCCGGTGGTTGTGCCGGTCCGAGACGAGCTGGAAGAAAAGGTTAAGGACAGTGTGGTGCGAGCGGTCACACAGTTCCTGAATCCACTTACTGGTGGTGACGACGGAAGCGGATGGCGGTTCGGTCGGAACGTGTACGTTTCGGAGATCTACAGTTTGATCGATCGGCTCCCCGAAATCGATTTCGTAACGAGTATCACCTTCAACGTGTCGGTCAGCGGACCATTTCCGTTTCGCGAGCTTCGCAATAGCGCAGGCGATCTGATTGGTATCGAAATTAAACCTTACGAGTTAGTCCAGGTGACGATCAGTCCGGCAAACGTGACGGTACAAACATCCTGATTGGTTCAGTGATATGGCAATTGATCCGCAAACAACCAGCAGCTATCTCAAGGATTTGCCGGCGATCTTCAGCGAAGATCCTTTTCTCGGCCATTTCCTGCTGGCGTTCGAGCAAGTCCTGACCGGCCTGCCTGATGTGCCTGGTCATGAACCCGTTCCGGCGTTGGGTCTCGAAGAGATCATTGCGCGCATGTCGACACTCTTCGATCCGAAAGCCTCGTGGGATGCGATATTGCCCGAACAAGAGAGGCAAACGGAATTTCTGCAGTGGCTTGCTGGTTGGGTTGCGTTAGGTCTGCGTGCTGATTGGACCGACGCGCAGAAGCGCGAGTTTCTTGCCAAGGTCGTGTCGCTGTATCGCAAGCGCGGGACCGAAAAAAATCTGGTGGAACTATTGCGCATCTACACGATCTTCAGTCCGATCATCAGCGGCACGGAAGAGAATGAATTTCAGATTGGGGTGCACTCGACCATCGGTGTGGACACTTTCATCAACGGCACGGCGCCGCATTTCTTCCGTGTCAGTGTAACGATGCCGGACCCGGACCCTGCAACGCTGCGGCGGCAACGGGAAATTGCGACCGCGCTGATCGATCTCCAAAAGCCGGCCCATACCGATTACGAGCTGAAGATTGCAGTCGACACTATGCAGATCAGGGACCGTTCCACCATCGGTGTAAATACGCTTCTGGGCGAGCTGCCCATATAAGGAGACAAGAGATGGCTATCCAACGACCTCACTATTTCGATCACCAGTTGCTAATCGAGCAGGATTTCACGCTGGAACAGAATTACCACCTCGACATGCGTCGCCGCTTGAATCGCGGACTGTACAGTTTTGGAATTGTCGAGGGTTTGCGGGTGACCAAGACGGCGAATAGGTCCGTAACTGTCCAGGCCGGTGCGGCCATAGACTCTCAGGGGCGCGAGATCATACTGGATGCACCACGCCCGGTCACAATCAGCGGGGCGGCAGGCACTCGAGTTTTCATTACGGCGGCTTACCAGGAGACGCAAACGGATCAGAGCACGACCACCGGCGCCACCGGTTTTACGCGCTGGACCGAGGATCCAGTCATAGTTTTCGTCACGGCGATACCACCAGGCGATGGCTCGGTTATCCCGCTGGCTGTTTTCGACCTGGACGCGGGCGCTAACGTTCCTGGGAATCTCGGTGACTTTGTGGAAGGCACTGTGCGACAGTCAGTCACTGCCAAGGGCGGCGGGCTTCGTTCCGTGAATAACATAACTTCTCCGGGCGGCAACCTGAGTGTGCTCCCGGTTCCCGGGCAGTCGATCATCATTACCAACGACGATACCAACGACCGGATTACAATCGGCGAAAACCACTCGCTTCGGACCGACAATCCCCACGCCACGACCGCAGCGCAGGTTGGCGCTATGGCGGCCGCGGATTATGACCTGCGGCGGCGTGCGGCGGCGCAAATCACTTTCAACAACTTGAATAGTGATGGCGCGACGAGCACAGTGAATGTGGGTTTTGTACCGCGGGTTGTAATTGTTTCCGGCACCTGCACCGCGAACCTGAGCGGGCGCGCATACAGCGGCGGAATAGGAGCGTTCGCGTTCCTCGATCCACCGGCAAGTTCGAACTACACGCAACGCTGTTTCGGATTTGGCATAACAAGGATTTCCAATACCGACTGGCTCTTCCGCAGTCTCTCCGGCACTAACATCTTGAGTGCGAATATCCAGGACCAGGGCGCTGGGCCGCCGATACAGGCTGAAACTTTGTCGGTGCTGTTTTCCGGTACCACGGCGACGGGCCTGACTGCGGTATTGAACAGGACCGTGCTCGGAGGGGCGGCAGCATTAGCTAATTTCACTATCCTGCTTCATTTGCTGTGTATGGGATGAACAATACTCACTCCTCAGGAGGTTCGCATGTGGGTGATCTACAACAAGAAAAATCTAACCATCGCCGGCTTCAGTGCTGACTGCGAGCCGGATCTCGAAAAAGATTTCGCGCTTGCGGAAGTCGTTCGCGGCCTCATCAATGCAGCGCCCCTGAAGGAATACGACGCGCTGCAGGTTACGGAGCGCAAACAGGCACGCCTCATTCTGGAGGCGCCGCGCGAATTGGTAAGCCTGCGCCAGGGGGCAAAGGGAAAATTAAAAGTCGTCGTCGAAGATCTCCGGCATGCCTTACTAGTGCTTAGTTCGGACGCGCCGGACGTGCATCCGGCGGACGGCATCCCCGAGATCAAGGCCGACGGAGTGTCGTTCACCACGATCACCATTAGAAAAGTTGATCAGGAAAACAAACCACTGGAAGGCAAGGACGACACCGATCTGCTTTACCTGCGCACCGATTACGGCACGCTGTTCACTGCCGACGGGAAGAAAGAGATCAGTTCAATCAAACTCAGCAAAGGGCAGGGGCGTTTTCGCCTCGTGTCGGAAAAGGCCCGTCGAGTAGCGACGGTCCAGGTCTTTAATGCGGACGCCGGCCTGCTGGATCGCACCATCCGGATCGAGTTTATTTGAGCAGTTACTCCAGCTGTATCTGCTCACCCGCTATAGGAGTTGCCCAATGAGAATACATTCCTTACATCGTCGTGTGAAAACCGCTATTCCCGTATACCTTGTGATGTTGTGGCTCGCTCTGGGCAGCTTTATGCCGCTCTGGGCGGATGTTGGCACGCCGATACTTGCTCCCACAAAAGTGTCCACTTCGATCACCATCGACGGAACTATCAACACCGGGACGGAAACCGCCTGGGCGTCCGGCCTTCCCGTGGGAAAGATCCCCAACGATTGTGCGCAATTCATTACGCCGGGCACTGCGCCTGATGTCACTCTCTTTACACTGAACGACGGGGTTAGAGTTTTTCTGGCATTCGACATTCCCGACACATCCGCGAATGCCGCCGACGCGTTATTTCTTGCTTTCGATCCCAATCACAACCATGGCACGTCCCCGGATGCCGATGATCGAGCGTTGTTGCTTACTTTTGACAACGTAACGGCAAATAATTCCGTGCCTACGGCAACAAATTTCACCGGAACGGGAGGCGGCTGGAATGCCGGCGCCGGCGGTTTACCGGCTGGATGGAACGTGAAGTACACGCGTATTACCGCGGGCTCAGGTAAGTGGCAAGTGGAGATGAGCATCCCCTTCACCAGCATCTTCGGGTTTGCCTATCTCTATCTCAACAAGACTGGTGTCACTACTGACTGCAATATGGATGATATTGACGACGACTTCCATGCGAATTATCCACCTAATTTGATCGGCATCCAGTCAATTACATTGCCTACCGGTTTTCCACCACCGGCCAACTGGGCCAATCTGAATTTTGGGCCACAGCCCCCCACCGTGACCTTTAACCCGCCGCTCTGTTGCTCGAGTTCCGACATCGCTACCTCACCATCGACGCAACCTTTTACGGCGGGGGTGCCGGTGAACATCAACGCTACGGTCCACAATCTCCACACCAGCTCGCCCGCCAACCACGTCAACGTGGAGATTCGCGTTCACGACTTTGGTACGGGCGGAGGAGCCGTGATTCCGCCTTTTCCAATTTCAACACAGGTTGCGATGATCAATCCTTCAGGAGCCGCCACGACCCCGGTGGTCGTCTGGCCCTCGCCGCCGGCGGGACTCCACGGTTGCATACGCGCTGAGATCAAACCGCCGACCACGGATCAGTATTTCATAGCCTCTGGGCAGTCAATCGCGCAAAAGAACACCGATGTTGCGTGCGTGCACCGGTCCGAAAGAAGAGAGATGCGGTTCAACGCGTTCAATCCCGACCAGCAGCAGCCGATGAAGATCACTCTTGCCATGCAGGTGCTACTCCCGCGTGGTTTTGAAGGATTGAAGTTTGACCTTCAACAGCCAGACCGGCCCTTGAGACCACAAGAGGCCTTTCCAGTCAGGCTCGCCGTAACCGCCGCCGCTGGTACTCCACTGACCGAGGTGCCAACGCGCGACGTTAAGATTCCAGCTACTGCCGGCGGCACAACCACGCCTCCGCTGCGCGAACGCAGTGGTACTGACGCGATTGTCGTTACTGTTAATCCTGGAGATCGCCTGCACTTTTCCGCCGCAGGACAGGTCGATCTGGACGGTGGTGGACCAATACCAGCCGTGGGACCAGATGGGCAGGATGTTTCCCAGACTGCAGGCAGACGATCATTTCTGCTTAACGGTGACGCCGGCAGCCGCGTTGGTGGAGCATTGATCGGATCGTTCAATAACTTCGCGAACAGTTTCGTCATCGGAACCGAAGGCACCGTCGACGTTCCTGGGGACGTTAAAGAACTTCGGCTCGCGGTTAACGACTTTGACGCGGGCTACGGTGACAACACCGGCGAAGGGTTCGCGGTTACGATATCAACTCTGCCGTCGTTAAATCCGGCACCCGTCGACCAAGGAGGAGTCGCAAGAGCGCCGGCGGTAACTCTGCCACAGGTCAATATTGCGGCTACATCTACCTCGCAAGTAACGATCGGGCAAAGGACCTACCATCTGTTACTGAACCATGGCGGTGTGACATATCAGTTCCTGGTGACCAATGCCGTGGACCATGGGTTGGTTGGTGGCACATATGGGGGCAAGAAACTTTACCTCTGGATTATCTTGTTACTGCTGTTGCTACTGATCCTGATCTGGCTGCTTCTCAGAATCTTTCGTAAGAAGCGGGCAGCGTATTAGCGACAGAACTGAGGCTTGTTCAAACCGGGTGGATGCGCCAACCGACGCGTTTACGCGCGGGGCGCATCCACTCCGCGAAATGGCTTGTCATTCTCGCAGGCGGCAAAATAGGACAACAAGATGGCGCTGCGATCAAGCGGGGAAAGCTGCAGCCATCATCTATCCTCTTGGACGACAAGTCACCGTAAATTACGACGTCTCGGATATTTCTCCTTACGGCGTCTGTGATCGGATTGTTATTGGCTAAAGGAGGTGGAGACGTTCTTGACTAGCTACCCAAAAGCAGATGAATACTGCAAATGTCGACATGCAACTTACGTGGTTTGCTTCAAGAGGTATCCGGCGGTAAGCAGCGTTACGAGCGAGATAACAGTAGATCCGACGCGTCTCATTCGATATGTACGGTTCAAGCCGGTCATACGCGCGCTCTCAGCCGCCCGATCGAATCGGCGACCAGTCTAGACTTTTTCCTACACTTGTATTGTCGGTTCACAAGTTGAATCCAGCGACACGTTCCTAAATTCCGGCCAGCCTATTTTCGCTCTGGAACAACGTACTGAATTACGAAGGTAATCAGCGTCGTAAGAGCTGCGGCCTGCTCCGGACTGACAGTGCCCTTACCCCAGAATGGCAAAAGCAAAGTTGTTAATGATGCGGCCAGGATTCCAGCACTGACTTTTGCTGTTGGTGCCCAATTTGTTGTCGATCCCGTCGTCGCTGCCTGGGGTTGAGTTAAGGTTTGAGTAGGGGCTGACATTTCATCCTCCTTTAGTATAGTAAGGGATTCGGAACCGTAAAAACTCGGTCTCTCCCTTATATGGTTGAGAACAACTTTTTATTTCTCCGCCAGACATCGTCATCTGTGGATTCGGGCATAAAGTGAGATCCGTCTATTTACTGGAATCAATAAACTTACGCGGACGATTCGGTCATTAAATGAAATCATGGCGGGCATAACGTGAGAATTTCCTACAGATGTCGGTCATAACTTGAAACTTTCTCACCGCCGGAAGTTAACGCGAAATCGCCGAGAATCACCTGAGAGGAGCGGTCGACCTTCTTGGCGACTCAAGTCCGTCTGGGCGAACTCGGAGAAAGTATGCGATCTGAATTGTAGTCTGCGAAGAGATGTGGCGTTTGACCTGAAGGCGTTAAGTGGATGTTAGACGTGAAAGTCATTCGACATAGTGTTCATTTAACTGAGCCTTGAGCTCCTGAGGAATGGATTGCCAAGTAGCAGTGCACAATTCATGGGCACTCCAATCGGAACCGTGCACGCGCGCTGCCTGCCACTTGGCAAGCTGTTTTTCATAACGCCAGCGATACATTGGACCATGGCCTCGCTGGCTATAGAAAACGTTATTTCCAACCGAATCCTTGTTGTCCGGCCGGATGAACATGCGCAGTCCGTTCATAACCCTCATTTACTTAAGCTGCCAAATCCCTCTTGTTTACCCACTGCCGGAAGGGATTCTTCGACGCCTGTTTTCACGTCTCTCATCGCACTGAGGGCATGATCATCAAGCACGGGGAATTGGGTAAAGTTGATCAAGCCTCTTCGGACCTCTTCCATTGCGATGCTTGTATCTTTGTGCTTGTCAGGATTCGACTCGACCCGCGGCTTTGAGCCACGTCGAAGTTGCTTCGCTCTTAATGCGGCTGCCACGCTTGCTCGGAATCGTGAGATTTCTCCTGGCCCACTCTCCTGCCGACTCGCGCTCATTTAGTAACTCTCCAATCGCACGCTTCGACGCAGCATTGCGCCTATCTCATTGCTGTTCCGGAAGGGAAACTGCTTTAGCTCGACGACTTCCGCTTAGTCTTCACAGATTGACGACTCGGGGGAGTTTTACTGTTTGTAAGGAACAAAACATCGCCGGGTTGACATCGCAGGACGCGGCAGATTTTCTCGAGCGTTTCAAAATTAATTCCCACGGCCTTGCCTTTTTTCAGTCGCCAAAGAGTTGTATGACTGACACCGGTCTGCTTCGCCAGCCAATAGAAGGTGCGCTTTTCGTTAGCCAGCAGTTTGTCGAGCCTGGGCACAATCATAAGCGAGATGAATTCATGTTTACCACATCCGACATATATTGTCGATGCGAAATATATTTTGTAGCTGGAACATACAAAAAGTGGTCGCATACTCTTGCAACTATCCTTCGCATAAGGCATCATAACTGCGGTTAATCCTTCTCTCGCGCATCGACGGTGATGCGCCCCGCGCATAAATCGATCAGCGCTGGCGTTTTGGAAGTTCGAGGGCGGGCTTGTTTCACATTTTCGAAGCCGCTCTTTTTGAGAGCATCCGAACCTGGTCCTTCGACCGCTACCGTTTCGCCGAAGCCAATCCGATTCGCAGCTTCTTTTCGTTCCCGAAAGGGGAAAGGTATATCTCTATGTCAACGAAACTTTATGTTGGAAACCTCGCTTTCCAAACCACCAGTCAGGAGCTGCAGCAGTTGTTTGGCCAAGCTGGCACGGTTCAATCTGCCAGTGTTGTGGAAGACCGCGACACCGGACGCTCGAGAGGCTTTGCCTTCGTGGAAATGTCCAGCGAAGAAGAAGCCACATCAGCGATTGAGCAGTTCAATGGCAAGGAAATCAGTGGTCGCGCCTTGAAAGTCAATGAAGCCAAACCACGCGAGAATCGCGGCGGAGGCGGCCGTGGCTTTAGCGACAATCGCGGCGGTGGCTACAGCGGTAATGGTGGACGCCGGTCTGAACCTCGCTGGTAACAGGCATCAGTGTACGCATTGTTTGGTCCTCCGGGATGATCTCATTCATCCCAGAGGGCCGCACTGCTCATTTGATCAGTACGCGGATTAGAAGACACCTATCAAGAGGCTTGGTATGAAATTAAACGAACCCTGGAGCGTGGCGCCGGCGACGCAGAGGCCGGCCGTCAATTGGGCCAGCGGCAATTGGGGAACCGGGATTTTCCTTATTAGCGCCCACCTTGGCTCCATCGCAGCACTTTTCTTTTGGAGCTGGCCGGCTGTAATCACTGGAGCAGTTCTTTACTGGGTTGGCGGGAGTCTTGGTATCGGCATGGGCTATCATCGGCTGCTTACCCATCGCGGTTACAAAGTACCGAAACTGGTTGAATACTTTCTCATTACCTGCGGCACACTGACTCTCGAAGGTGGTCCCATTCAATGGCTGGTGACTCACCGCATACATCATGCGCACACTGATCGCGCGGGCGATCCGCATACGCCACGCCATGGTGGCTGGTGGGCACATATCGGTTGGATATTGTGGGGCACCGCACAGAATCATGACGACGCGACCGTCGCACACTATGCACCTGATTTAATAAAGGATAGCTACTATCGTTGGCTGAACCGCTTCTACTACGTTCCGCTCATTCTAGTCGGGCTGATGCTCTTTGCGTTTGGAGGTTGGGGTGTAATGCTTTGGGGAGTATTCCTCCGCGTTACGCTTTGTCTGCATGCGACGTGGCTCGTCAATTCGGCTACACACCTGTGGGGAAAAAGAAGATTCGAAACCGGTGATGACTCGCGCAATAGCTGGTGGGTGGCGCTCCTGACATTCGGTGAAGGATGGCACAACAACCATCACGCTCATCCGACCTCAGCGCGTCATGGTCTGCGTTGGTACGAGGTCGATTTAAACTGGTTCGGTATCAGGACTTTGCAATTTCTCGGATTGGCCCATGGCATCAAGCGAATTAGTTTCAATCGCGTCTCTGCCGCCTGGCAACCGGGTTCCGGTCGAGTAAAGTCTCAACGTGTTAAGCAACTGCGGAGTATCGATGCCTAAGATCATCTGGAGTTGCTCCAACTGTGGCACTGTGTTGCCGCTGTGGAAGATCAAGTGC
>Ga0068859_100004244_pt1 | contig 14630 bp, 13 predicted proteins | sample KBSSwiS22_FD_66585 | JGI IMG/M metagenome (GOLD analysis project Ga0068859, IMG submission 66585) | Switchgrass rhizosphere microbial communities from Kellogg Biological Station, Michigan, USA - KBS Switchgrass S2-2 | ecosystem: Host-associated > Plants > Roots > Rhizosphere > Soil ...
AAAGGAGCCCTGTTATGAAAACTCTTGCTGATGAACTTCTAAATTTCAAGATCTGCTTTCGCGTTCTGTTGCTGGTAGCGGGGCTCTGTACGCTGGCCGCGTTGACACCACGTTCCTCCGCAACTGCTTCGCTGACTATCAGCATCGTAAACAATGGCGGCGTGGAGGTTCGACATCTTTATCTATCGCCGGCCGACAACGATAATTGGGGACCTGACCAACTCAACCAGACGGCTATCAGTCCCGGGGCGAGCCGAAATCTTGAAGTCTCCTGGGATCGGTCGACGGTCAAACTTGTCGCTGAAGATCAGGACGGATGCTTCCTGAACACCACGGTTGCGGCGACGGGCAGCCCGGTTTGGACGATCACCAGTGATACACCTCGTGACTGCGGACGGTAGTCTATGATCTGCTGATAACCCCAACCCTGAATCAATTTATTGCAAACGAAGCGGCGGGCCTTCAGCCTGCCGCTTTTTGCTGTCTGTGGCGGGACGAAACGTTGCTCGCCGCTCGCGCCGGGACGGCAGGAAACGTTAAGATAAATCCAATCTCTCCTCGCTTTAATATTAGGTCCGGGTAATCTGTGGATAGCTTTCAGGAGAGAATCATGAACCGCTTCGTAACTTTTCTTTTTTGCTTTTTTCTTTTAATCACGTTCACAACCAGCATGGCCAGAGCTCAGGCAGTTCAGGATTTTCATTCTTACGCGAATCCGTCCGCGGTGCGCGTCCGCCACCTCGATCTGGATTGGGACGTCCTGTTTGAGCAGAAGATTCTGAAGGGCACGGCAGTCCTTACAGTCGAGCAAGTCTCTCAAACAGAGCCTTTGATTCTGGACACGCGTGACTTGAAGATTGAAAAGGTTGAAACGTCGGTGGATGGAGTTGTTTACTCGGCGGGGACTTTCAATATTGGCCCCAGTGACAAAATCCTGGGCGCGCCGCTAACAATTCCTTTACCGGCCAAAGCCACTCGCGTTCGCATTCATTATTCAACTTCGCCGGGAGCTTCCGGATTGCAATGGCTTGACCCCGCGCAAACAGCCGGCAAAAAAGATCCGTTTGTTTTCACCCAATCACAGGCGATTCATGCTCGCAGTTGGATTCCGACGCAGGACACGCCGCAAGTGCGTGTGACTTATACCGCCCGTGTCCGCACGCCGCGGCGGTTGCTCGCAGTAATGAGTGCTGAGAACCTTTCGGGCACCGCCCGCGACGGTGACTACAGCTTTCGGATGCGCCAGGCAATTCCTTCGTACCTGATTGCTCTCGGAGTTGGCGATCTGCGCTTTCGCAGCCTGGGACCGCGGACCGGCGTCTATGCGGAACCGCCGGTGATCGATCTCGCCGCGAAAGAATTAAGCGACACAGAGAAGATGGTGGTGGCTACCGAACGTCTCTATGGGCCATATCGTTGGGGCCGTTATGACATTTTGGTCTTGCCGCCCAGTTTCCCATACGGCGGGATGGAGAATCCGCGACTTACATTTGCCACGCCGACAATTCTGGCGGGTGACAAGAGCCTCGTCTCACTCGTGGCCCACGAGTTGGCCCATTCGTGGTCGGGCAATCTCGTTACCAACGCGACCTGGCGCGATTTTTGGCTGAATGAAGGCTTTACGACTTACCTGGAGCGAAGGATTTTGGAAGTGGTGTACGGCCGCCCGCGCGAAGAGATGGAAGCCGCCCTGGGCCTGCGTGATTTGAATGAGGAGATCGCCGGGCTGGACGATCGCGACGAGATTTTGCACATCGATCTCAAAGGCCGCGACCCCGATGACGGCTCCACCGACATCCCTTATGAAAAAGGCGCGCTCTTCTTACGTCATCTGGAAGGAACTTTCGGCCGCGTGCGTTTCGATCGTTTCCTCAAAAGTTATTTCAATCATTTTGCTTTTCAGAGCATCACCACTGAACAGTTCGTTGCTTACCTGAAGCAGAATCTTTTGGCTAAGGAGCCCGCCCTCGCGGCGCGAGTTCCGATTGATGAGTGGATTAATCAACCGGGAATCCCTGCCAGCGCTCCGCAGCCGGCCTCGCCGGCATTTGCGCGAGTTGAGGAGGCCGCGAAGCGCTGGCTGCGAGGCGAGCTGGCTGCGGCGAAGATTCCGACGGCAAGGTGGACGACACAGGAGTGGCTGCACTTCCTGAAAACTGTGCAGGACGAAGTCAGTACCCGGAGCGGTAGCGACCGGGTCAACGCTGCCGATCGAATGGTTGAGCTGGATAAGGCATTCCACCTCACCCGGTCCGGAAATTCCGAGATTGCTTTTCAATGGTTGCTGATGTCGATCCGCAACCGGTACGAGCCGGCGACTCAGCGTCTGGAAGAATTTCTCACGACGATCGGCCGGCGCAAATTCATCAAACCGCTTTATGAGGAATTAGCCAAAACCCCGGAAGGCAAGGAGCGCGCGCTGGCAATCTATCGCCGGGCGCGGTCTACTTATCATCCCATCGCCGTGACCACGATTGATGATGTGTTGAAGTGGTCGGGGCAGTAGCGGGGATTGAGTTCCGACCCTCGGTCGTAGACCGAGATTTTGGAGTGCGGCGACTCGTCGCCGCTTTCGCGTTCCCGGCCAAAGCGGCGACAAGTCGCCGCACTCCAAATCATAGCTCCAGCATTCATCTGGAACCATTCGTCGCTTCAACCTCAACCCAGGTGCCGTTAAAGGCCGCAGTCCCACACAGCGCATCGATGGCCAGATTATCCGTTACATCGTTGATGCTTTCGCCGGCGTGCTGTTGAGCAACTTGCAACTGAACTCCCAGCCGATCGTGTCCCCATCCATGCGGGATGCTGACGACGCCAGGCATCATCTCGTCGGAGATTTCGATGGGCACAACTACAGCTCCCACTCTCGAGCGGACCGAGACCTTTTGGCCTGGGGCAAACTCGCGCTGCGCAGCATCCACAGGGTTCATGAGAATGGTGCATCGCGACTTGCCCTTAACCAGTCTTTCACTGTTATGCATCCACGAGTTATTACTGCGAAGCTGTCGTCGTCCAATCAAGAGCAGGTGGCCGTTGGATTGTTGAGCCGCCCCCGCAAAGAATTTTGTCCGCACTCTTTCAACATCCTGTACCAGTACTTCTGGCGCTAAATCGATCTGTTTGTCAGCCGTACGCAACCGTTGAGGGAGGCAAGAAGTAAGTGGTCCAAGATCTATTCCGTGCGGAGCTGCTTTGAGTTTTCGCAAGGTCAAATGTGGCCCGCGCATCCTGCGCGTGGTTCCACGGGCGGGACGCCCGTGCCACTTTCCAAAGGCGCCGTAAGGTCCAAAGCGGAGACCCAAATCCAAAATTCTTTCCGGCCCAAAGAATCGTCTGGTCAAAGCCCGCTTCAAGCGTCCAGGCAAGCCTTCATGGTCCATGCGCGTCTGCAATTCCAGAAAGATTTCCCAGTCATGCCGGGCGTCCGTGCCGGGCGGGAATAACGGCTGCGAAAATTTCGCAGTGTTCCGCACTGCCAGGAGGTGAAAGGCCAGGTCATAGTGCCCACGTTCAAGCGAAGCCGTGGGCGGCAGGATAATGTTCGCGTGCCGCGTCGTTTCATTGACATAGAAATCGATTGACGCCATGAACTCGAGGCCGGCAAGCGCGCGGTCCAACTCGCGGCCGTTCGGAGTCGAGAGGACGGGGTTGCCGGCACAAGTCACCAGCGCCTTAATCTGACCCGGTCCTTCGACCAGAATCTCTTCCGCGAGCGCAGCCACCGGAAGTTCGCCGGCGAATTCAGGCAAGCTCCGCACGCGGCTGCGCCAGCGGCCGAAACTGCCTCGCGGCGCCAACGACTCCGGGGCGGTCACGGGATCAAACGCTGGAAGAGGAAACATCGCGCCGCCCGGACGATCTAAATTGCCGGTCACAATATTCAGGACGTTAATCAACCACTGACAGACTCCGCCGAACTCCTGTGTGCTGACACCGATTCGGCCGTAACAGACGGCCGATTCGGCGGAAGCAAATTCTCTCGCGAGCCGGCGAACTTCAGCAGCCTCAATGCCGGTAATTGAAGCTGTTTTTTCAGGAGGGAAACCGGCCACCAGCCTGCGAATCGTTTCCGAGCCCCTGGTGAAGGAATCGAGATGGCCGGATTCGGGCCGGCCTTCATCAAAAACGACGTGCAGGAGCGCCAGCAGCAACAAGACGTCGGTGCCCGGACGAATGAACAGATGACGGTCGGCCAGCCGGGCCGTTTCGTTGCGACGCGGATCGATGAGGATGATTTTTCCTCCCCGCTCGCGAATTTCCTGCAGCCGGCGACCCATCCCCGGAGCAGTCATCATGCTGCCATTTGAAACCGCCGGATTCGCTCCCAGGATCAGAAAAAAGTTTGTGCGATCGAGATCCGGAACCGGTAGCAAAAGTTGGTGCCCGAACATCAGGTAAGCGGCCAGATGATGCGCGAGTTGGTCCACTGAGGTTGCTGAGAACCTGTTCCGCGTATGCAGGCTCCGGATAAAGCCCGGGGCGAAGAGCATCGAGCCATAGCTGTGAACGTTGGGATTACCGAGATAAGTCGCGACTGAATTTTTTCCATGAGTCGCGTTGATGCGTTTGAGGTTCTGCGCCACCTCGACAAAAGCCTCATCCCATCCAATGCGTTCCCAACCATCAGCGGTGCGCCGGACCGGGTGCCTGAGACGGTCTTTGTCGAAGTGGATGTCTTGTAAGGCGACGGCCTTTGGACAGATGTATCCCTGACTGAACGGGTCGTTCTGGTCACCGCGGATGTCCAGACGTTCCCCGGGCAAAACGTTGATTTCGATGCCGCACATAGCTTCGCTGAGATTGCAGTTGCGATAGTGAACGGAAGCTTTGCCGGCGGTGGTCATGGTGCAAAAGTTTGGACAGAGCTTAGCATCGCTGCTCTGGCGGCGCCATGATCAAGTGACTCATTGATTCATTGGTTCAATTATTCAGTGAAGGAATGCGAGAAGGCAAAGCGGTAAGTGAGAGGACAGCCAGAGATTCATCCGCAGATTACGCAGATTACACAGATAAGAAACTGATATTCAGTTAGCCGGCGTCGCGGTAGCCAAAACCTAAGGCGAATTGCTCTCTGAATTGCTCTTCCTCTCGGGGTAATCTGCGTAATCTGCGGATTATTAATCCACTCCGAAGTCATAGCAGATCGATATCTTTCGGCTCAGGCAATACTCTCCGGGCCGCAGCGGCGTCAGTGGTCTCAGGCGGTAGCGCCTGGTCGAGTTCTGTCCGTTCCCGATTTCTTCCATCCTCGTTTCTATCAGATGGTCTCTGGGTATGGACATTTCCGTAAGACCTCCCGAACCTTTCGCAACTCTGATCTCTCTCCGATCAGAGTGCCGGTCGAATCTGAACAGGTACACCGGGTCGTCAAAAGCGGGATCTTTATCGAACTGAAATTCAGGTAGGGTGGTCTTTGTTCGCAGGGCCGCCCGCGGGCCTGGGAAAGTGTAGAACTGCTTACTGATTACGACTTGCCAGCTAGTCTTCGATGAGGCGACGTTGTCGCTCATCTGAACTGTTTGATTGGCATCCACCAAATGCACACGATGAATGTCGCCGGGTTCGGAACCCGGTTGCTGCGCAATAAGTGAAGCTGCGAAAAGCAATGTAACCAGCCCGGGAAATGACACTTGCATTCCAGCCGCTCCTGCCCTGGGGAAATATTGAGGGGAATGAAGCCATTCTAGACCTGTTAGGCGGCGGGCGCATAACGCGGTCACAAGAATTGATTCCCCGGGTCATTTATTCATTGACTAAATGATCCAATGAATCAATGATCCAATGAATAAATCGCAGATTTGGGCCATCGACTATGAAAAAGAACCTAATTCTCCTGCTGCTCGCATTTGGAATAAACGTCGCTTCGATTTTTGCCGCGTCGGCAATCGAGCCTCGCGCAGAAACCGTCGTTGCTTTCGTCAACGTCAGTGTCGTGCCGATGGATATCCAGCGGGTGCTTCGAAATCAAACCGTGATTGTTCGCAATGGGTTAATTGCAGAAATCGGCGATGCCAAAAGAGTGAAAGTGCCGAATGCCGCGCAGCGGATTGACGGTTCAGGAAAATTTCTGATACCCGGACTCACCGACATGCACGTTCATCTGATGTCGGACGACGATGAATTTCCCGACGCCCTCGCTGAGGATGAACTCAGAATCATGATCGCCAACGGGGTTACCACCATTCGGCTGATGACCGGCACTCCCGAGCAACTTGCCCTGCGCGCCAGATCCGCGCGCGGCGAAATCGTTGCACCGACGATGTACGTCGCCAGCCCTCAATTCATCGGCAAAAAATCGACCAACGCCTACGTGGTCACCACTGAAGCAGAAGGTCGCGAGTCAGTGCGCAAAGCGAAACGCGACGGCTACGACTATTTGAAGATCACGACCAATGTGAAAGCAGAAGTCTATGAAGCCATTGTTGACGAGGCGCGCAAAGAGAACATTCGCGTGGTCGGACATGCTGACAGCCGCTTCGTCGGCCTGGCGCGCGCGCTCAGGGCGGGACAACAGATCGAACACCTCGACTCGTACCTGGAAGCGCTATTGCCGGTCAACGCGCCGGTCAAAGGCTCAGTCTCGGACATCTATCTTTACAATCCGAAGAACTGGGAGAGCATAGACTATCTCGACGAGAGCAAGATTCCTGAGCTTGCCAGGTCCACAGTGCAGTCGAATCCATTTTGCGTACCGACGCTGACATTGTTTAAGTACACTTTCGGCATCGGGCGGACCGAAGAATCTATCAGGGCGCAGACGGACATTCGTTTCTATCCCACGAAGGTCATTGATCTCTGGCTGGGGGTAAACAAGCGTTACTGGTCCACCGTGGGCGCCGCGCCGAAATCCGCCGAACGCCACGCCCGCTACGTCGAGATCAGGAACAAGATCGTGCGGGCCATTAATGCGGCGGGCGGCAAGATCATGGCGGGCTCGGACACGCCGGAGTGGCTGCTGCTGTACGGCTTCACTTTGCATCGTGAATTGAAGACGCTGAACGAGGCGGGTCTTTCAAACTACACGACGCTGGCCGCGGCCACGCGCAACCCGGCAGAGTTTTTCGGCACCCTCAAAGAGACCGGCACGATCGAGAAGGGCAAGCGCGCTGATCTGGTCCTGCTCGAAGGTAATCCGTTGCAGGACATTTCGAATACAGAGAAGCGCACCGGGGTCATGCTCAACGGGAGATACTTCACACAAGCCGAGATGAATAAGTGGCTGGACGAGATCGCACCGAGATTTCGGAAGGGAGAATGAGCCGCAGATTACGCAGATTACACAGATAGGAACTGACAGTCAGTTAGCTAGCCTCGCATCCGTTAAGAAACCGTGAATGCGCCGTTTTCTTTTTTCTCTAATTACTCTTTTTCATCTGTGTAATCTGCGTAATCTGCGGATTAATCCGATTTGGAGTGCGCAAGGCAAATGCAATTAATCCGTGAAAATTCCTTGTCGATTTTCGGTTTGGCTAAACGACTCTCAGATAGAAAGCTTTAAACAGCTAATAGTTAGAATGCCGAAATCAGAAAGGAAACTACATCATGTCAACTAATACCATTAAACTTCATCGCGTGCTGCGCGCGTCGCCGGAAAAAGTCTACCGGGCATTTCTGGATGGCGACGCTATGGCCAAATGGCTGCCGCCGAATGGATTCACTGGCAAAGTGCATCACATCGACGCTAAGGTTGGCGGCACCTACAAGATGTCATTCACAAATTTTTCGTCGGGCAAGAGTCATTCATTCGGCGGAACATTCCTTGAGCTAACGCCGCATCAACTCATCCGGTACACAGACAAATTCGACGATCCGAATATGCCGGGTGAGATACAGACCACGATCACCTTGAACCAGGTCTCAGTCGGCACCGAGATGAACGTCGTCCAGGAAGGCGTTCCCGGTGTCATTCCTGCCGAAGCCTGCTATCTGGGTTGGCAGGACTCTTTGGTGCTGCTGGCGAAGCTGGTCGAAGCAGAAATTCCGGACTGATGCGATTCGAGCTCCGGCTTGAATTCGCGGCTATGCCCTCCGCGGAAATGCCCAACTGTTCCAGCGGGCCTGGCTCGGCCACTCCGATGCGCGGCAAGTCTCTGACTTGCCGCAAAGCAGAGCCATAGCGAAGTAGGCAGTAGGTGGAAAGCAGCCACAGATGAACACAGATTGACACTGATAGATCAAAACATTCTCGAGTCTATCTGCGTTAATCTGTGGCTAATAACCTGATACAATGCCGCACCCAAACCGGAGAAAAATTATGCGTCGCAGAACTCTGGATCGATTGTTTGGAAGCGCTGGAAGCCTGCTGGGCCTCGCCTTGTTCCTTACCCTGGCGGCCCTGACGGCAAACGCCCAAAACCCATCGGCACCCGACAAGGAGATGGATCGGGTACAGGAGTTGATTAGCCAGTCCAAGAAAGATGCTGAACAATTCTCGAAGGCTGGCGGCAAACCAGGTGACGCTAACAATCCGAACCTGAAGTGGGCAGCAGACCTCTGGCAGTATCGCGAGAAACATCCGGCGTCGCCGGCCACGGTCGCGGCCACGGTCGAAGCCCTGCGTCTGCTGAACCGCGCGGATCGTCTCAGCGAGCTGCAGGCGAAAACAGACACTCTCAAACCGGATGACGCAGCCTGGAAGCAAGTCTTCTATGTGCTGATGAGTGCCGCGTCAAAAAGTAAGGACTACAGCTATCTGATCAGCAAAGCCGAAGTCCTCGCCCAGGCTTCGTCTGACAGGGAGATCAAAGCTCAGGCCCGGTTCAATATCGGCGACGCGTACTGGAGAACCAAAGATAACGATCGCGCGCGTAAAGCTTTTCAAACGGTCGTCACCGCATATCCCGGGACGGAATATGCGGAAGCGGCTGAAGGCAATCTGAGGGAGATTGAGTTTCTCAATCTCGGACAGCCGGCGCCGGAGTTCGCGCGAAAGACAATCAGCGGAGATCCGATTTCTCTCGCCGGGTTCAAAGGGAAAGTCGTCGTGCTGAAATTCTGGGGCACTTATTGAACCCAGTGCGTGGAGGAGGTTCCTCTGCTAAAAGAGCTTTACGCAAAGTATCTGGATCAAGGCGTGGCCGTAGTTGGCATCTCTCTCGATGATGAGCTGAAGCCACTTCAGGAAATGGTCGCCAACAAAGGAATGTCGTGGCCGCAGATCCATGATGCGGACCAGAGCCTGGTGAAACTCTTCAATGTGAGAGGGACTCCCACTTACTACCTGCTTGACCGCGAGGGGAAGATCGTGGCTAAAGACATTCCGATGAAGAAACTGGGCGGCGCGATTGATGAGCTCTTGAAGAAGTAAAGGCAGTCGCCAATGGAGTCAGTACCATCTGCGTGAGCAGATGGGATAATCCGCAAACTTTGGAGCTTTCCTGATCCCATCCGCTCAGGCGGATGGTACTGACCCGGCCGGTCCCACTCCTGGTAATGCAAGAAGAATAATCTGTGGACTTGTTTCCCCGCGCTGCGCCTCAGTTCAGTGCTCAGCACTCAAATTGCCTACTGCTTTTTTTTCAAAAGCAAGAAACAAACAACCTCTTCTCGTCACTAACAGTTATGTGGCGTTGTTAGAATCGAAACACTTTAAGGCAAATAAACACGGAGGCAATGTCATGAGGAACTCCCTGCTAATCGCGAGTCTTGCTCTCGCCTTTTTTACTTTCGGTCTTTTCGCGCAAGCTCGCCTACAGGAGCCGCAACTCCAACCCACCCAGAATCAGGACGTCAAAATCAAAGTCAAAGATGACCGCATCGTGGTAACTGATAAGTCAAAGCCTGTTCGGCGCGCGCTGGAGCAGCAATACGCCAAAATCGCTGAAGCGCAGAGGAACAAGGACATCGACGCGATGCGTTCTTTGCGCACACCCGATTTCACCGTCGATCTCGCGAACGGAGACAGATGGGATCTGGAAACGGCTCTGAATTACTCGAGGGCTGGGTTTCAGCAGGTGCAGTCGAACATCAACATCTCGAACACGATTGAAAGCCTGGATGTGCACGGTGATGTGGCCGTCGCCGTAGTTCACCAGCGTTGGTCGCGGATGCAAATGAAGGCCGGCAAGGTGCGCCGCGTCGATACCGAGGCGATTCAGACTGAGACCTGGGTGAAGACAACGGACGGCTGGAAGCTAAAGCACATTGGCGACGTCAAACCCGGCGCGTGGTACATCGACGGCAAACGAGTCGATCCGAGCAAGCCTTATGATCCTGACGCGCCGGAATACAAACCATCGTGAAGAGAAGAATCGTCCATAGATTCGCAAATTACTCTGATTCGGAAAAGCCGCCTTCGTTCATTGCTCAAGTTCCACAACCAGGATGTTCACCGCGCGTTTCGCTTTGATTACCTCGAGCCCCAGGTCTTTGAGCAGAGGGAGCGTGACCTCAGGCTTGCCGTGTTGACATGGCAGCTCCCAGTCATACTCCCCGGACAGTTTTGTCTCATCAATCACGATTGAATCGAGTACGAAGTGACTCAAAAACTCGGTTAACTTATCGATGCCGTTCCGCTTGCTTGTGCCTCGGCCGCGCAGTACCCGAAAATCTCTTTCTTCATTCTTCGCGGCCACAGTGAGTTTTGCTACCTGGCCCTTAATCACGCGCAGCACGTAGACATCTTTGTCCTGCACCTGCCATTTGGTTTTCAGTCCAAAAGTCGCCGCCAGAGCATTCTGAAACAGCGGCAACAGTTGCTGCTCGCGTCCTTTCGGCACTCGCGCGACTGCGCGGTAACTCTGGGGAAAGGCTCCCTTCGGTATCCGCCAATCCATATGATCGAAGTCCGTCTGATAAGCAACGTCAACCAACACCTGCACCGGGACACCGTCAGCCGTTAGATAGTTGCCGCCCGGCCTGTAGAACGAGCCTGACGTCGCAGTTTTGATCGGTTTAATGATCACGTCCGCGATTGGGTTCACTCCATCCTTCCAATCGATCTCATCCTGGTCCCAGGCCAGATTTGAGTCTCGGGTTTCCGGTGCCGGCAAAGCGACGGTCTCCCCCCGCAAGAGATCTCGCAGTTTTTGAGTCGTCAGATGCTCCGGCCTGGTGTTGGCCAACAATTTGCCATCCCGATCAACGATGATCGTGGTGGGAATTGAATGAATATCGAATGCCGGCCAATTCGCTCGAGCTGAGTCGAGGCCAATCCAGGATTTGAGCGGCACCCCCTTCAAGAAATCATTAAGCTGCCTCTCTTCGTCGTCAGTTATCGAGATGAAAACGATTGGTTGATCGGCGAGCTCCCTGGCCATTTCATTAAGGTGCGGGATTTGATGGACGCACGAGCCACACCAGGTCGCCCAGAACTCAATGACTACCAGCTTGCCTCTCAATTTGCGCCAATCCGTAGCAGCGTCGGGAGGGGCCTGCAGGAGCTTATCCACTTTCAACGCGGGCGCATCGCGAAGCGCCGCCTGCTGTTTTTGACTTGTCTGGGAATTGGCGATGACCATGCCGGAGAGCGCTGTGGCCAACACAGCCAGCGTCAGGACACTTAGAAAACGAATCCGCTTGGTTGCGGTCATATTAGCCTCCTGTTTTCTTTGCTTAGTCTAAAAGGGAAAATTCCGGCTGTGAGTTAGTGAGTGACTCAGAGGACGGAAAAGTTGCAGGTAAACACGCATTAAGCAATGGAGTCAGTACCGCATATGGTAATCTGCCCGAACTGAATTTTGGGGCAGGGATGTTAGTGTCAGGGCCTGAGCGCGTCAATTCAGAAATCCGACCCAGCGAGGCCCGAAGGATCGGCATGTAATAGCCACGACCCGTCAGGTCGTGGTGACAGTGTCCAATTGGAATCTCGCAAAAATGAGCGTCGCGCCAGCGTCGTCTCAGTCACTGCCCGGTATTGAGAACGCGTTGAGCCAGAGCGGCTAACTCTCGAGGAGCTTCGGAGAAGACCATATGAAAACGCTGGTTCTATTGATGCTGCTTTTGTTCGTTGCCCCGGTTGCCTGCGGGCAAACCATGACCATCAAACTATTTTTTCCCAACACCAGGTTGAGTAAGGTTGATTGCGGGGCGAAGGTTTTTCCGGTGACGAGAACGATACCAAAGACTACCGCCGTTGCCAGAGTGGCGCTGGAGCAACTGTTCGCAGGTCCAACCAGCGACGAGAAAGCCAAAGGCTTCTATTCTGACTTTTCGGAAGAAACCAGATCATTTTTCTTCAGCGTGAACGTGAAGGGTAAGGCCGCCTACGTTAATTTGAGAGATCCGACAGCCACGCCCACGATGGGTAATTTCACGACAAGTTGTGGTGGCTCGAATTTCTTTGGGCAGGTCGAGAGTACGCTCAAACAATTCCCTTCAATTAAGAAGGTCTTCTTTGCGATCAAAGGCGACGCATCACTTTTCTACGACTGGATGCAAATTGGAGAGTGTCCCCCGGAATTGAAAAACTGTGATGCCTCAAATTTCATCAAGTAAGCATTTTCCGCAGATTACGCAGATTACGCAGAGAAGGAAAGAACCTAAACCGATTTTGTGAAATCTGCGTAATCTGTGGATGACTACCGGCTTTCTATCAACCTGCTCGCCAAATTCACATTCTGCATTAGTTTATAAACCGGAAAAGTGTTTCCCGCCTCCAGGTAAGCATCAAAGAAGTTCCAGTCAACCAAACCGTCGTCGCTTTCGGCTTCAAGCAGGTAGCAGGCGAGGATACCCAGGGGTTGTGCGGTTCTCACGATGATTGTTCCGGCAGGGAAGGTCATGCTCTCTTTCTTGTACTCTCCGGTTAACTTCACTTCGTTGTGATTCTGAAACGCGCGCGGCGCCCGGGTGACGCTTTGCATCGTGAAAGCATCGACTTCGGCTGCGAGTGGCGCCGTCAATTCCTCGACGGCAATTCCGTGTTGGCGGAGTTTGTCGATCACCCCTTGCAAACGTTTTTCCGGAGTGAAGATGTAGGCGCGCGGCGCGTTTACGCTCCTGGTCGCGCCGAAGATTCCGTAATCATCCATTCGCAAAGGCTTGAATTTATCTTCGACCGCAGCGGTCATGTCTTTACCTGAGCGCGGGTTTTTCACTTTCACGACTTCGCCGATCAGGATATCCACGGGCTTTGGCAACGCGCGCATTTCAAAGGCTACGCCTTCCGGAACTATTTCGTTGCTTAAGAACTTGCGCACGGTTTCGTCGTCGGCGCGTTTTGTCAGTTGGTAAATTTCGGCGGCGTTGGTGGCGGCATATTTGAAAATCTCTTCGACAAACGCTTCCGTTACTTCAACGCGGCGCTTGAACGTGAGATAGCTGTACGCTTCGGAAAGAATTGTCAAACGGTTACGCAGACCGTGGTAGTTCTGTCCGATGCGCGGCTGATGCGTGAAGGCCTCCCAACGGGTTTTCTCGCCCGCGGTGGGCAAATTCGTAAAACGCGGAAAGTTGCCGTAATAGTAACTGCGAAACTTGTGATCTTTCAGCATGGCCCGGGTGATTGCGGGCAGCATTTTGTCACGGTGATAACTGAGGATCGCCGGATTGGTGTTCGGATTAAGCGGCTGCGAGTAGGTCAGATGATAGCCATGATAAGAGCCATTGGTGGTGTGCAGATCCACGGTCAGGTGAGGGTCCCAGCGGTTGCATAGGTTGACGAGCGATTGCGCTTCGGGGGAATCGAGCTTCATGTAATCGCGGTTGAGGTCAAAGCCTTTCGAGTTTTCGCGCACACCGACTCCGCCAATTGGCCCGTTCTGCGCCGTACGATTAATCACGCTGATTTTTTCGTTCCCGTCGGCGTTGTAGATCGGTGCGATCAGAATTATCAACCTGGTCAGCAGCGGCCGGAGGTCGCCGAACAGAAGGCGCCGTGAAAGGTGCAACATGGCCTCTTTGCCTTCGACTTCGCCGGCGTGAATATTGGCCATGATAAAAACGACAGGCTTGCCCGTGGCCCGCGCGTCGCGCGGATTTGAAATTGGCGAGTCCGAGAGAATCATCAGCGGCAACAAGCGTCCTTCTTCCGATTTACCGAAAGACTCAACCCGAATGAGCGGACTGCGCTTTTGCAGTTCTGCGATAAACGCAAGAACTTCTTCGTAACGAGTTGTCTCTTCGTAGTTAGTCAACTCGGCGCGCGATTTTAGTTTGTCATCCGGTTGTGCGAACGTCTTTGTAGTCAGACCGAGAAACAGAAACGAAATACAAAACGCGATGGTGGCACGTCGCATTAAGGGCTCTCCTGATTTGGTTTTGTTGACCGCAAATAGCGAGATTGAATCATTGTCTCATTGAATCAATGATTCAATGAAACACCGGGTCAATGGATTAGATTGGGAGCGATGAACAGAGGATCAACTAAGCCCGCGTTCATCGGAAATTGGCCCGCAACGCGAGCGAAGACTGGCTCTGCCACGCCGATGCGCGGCAAGTCTCTGACTTGCCGGAAGGCCTTCTTAGCGTTTGCGGTCCAAGACCGCCGGGTCGAAGACCCTTAGAAGAATTGAAAGCATGTGTCGGCAAGTCGGAGACTTGCCGCGCATCGGCGTGGCAGAGCCATAACCAGACATGCGTCCTCTGGGCGCTCGATTTCGGTCGCCGAGCGGGCGGCAGCCTCGCGTTGTCCGCTGTCGCCCGCTCCGCGGGCTCAAAGATTATTTCTTCGGCTGATCCTGGGGCTTACG
>Ga0068859_100004245_pt1 | contig 14629 bp, 14 predicted proteins | sample KBSSwiS22_FD_66585 | JGI IMG/M metagenome (GOLD analysis project Ga0068859, IMG submission 66585) | Switchgrass rhizosphere microbial communities from Kellogg Biological Station, Michigan, USA - KBS Switchgrass S2-2 | ecosystem: Host-associated > Plants > Roots > Rhizosphere > Soil ...
CATTCGATTATGGAGCCGGGAAACCTCAGTGCTTTAGTCGAGGCAACAGACAAGTTTAGGTGAGGTACGCACGCCGCCGGCGTGCTGTATTTTCCACTCAAAGCACGCCGGAGGCGTGCGTACCGGAGGCCGATTTTTGACACTCTCCTCGGGCCTCGCGTAATATCAGCCTCAATAATGAACGCGCGCGTCTTAGTGCTGAACGCTTCCTTTGAGCCGATCAACGTGTGCACCGAGCGGCGCGCAGTGGTGATGATTTTCAAAGGTGTGGCCCGCATGGAAGAACACAACGGCCACATGCTGCATTCGCAAAGAATCATCATGCACGCGCCTTCGGTAATTCGTTTGACAGAGTATCGCCATATTCCGTTCGAGCGTCGTTCACTTTCGCGCAAGAATATTCTGCTGCGCGACCATTCGTGTTGCCAGTACTGCGGGAAACAATTTGCGCCGTCTGAGTTGACTCTCGATCATATTGTGCCCCGTTCGCGTGGTGGTGAATCGTCCTGGGATAACCTGGTGGCGTGCTGCAAGCGTTGTAATCACCGCAAGGGAAATCGTACGCCCGAAGAATCCGACATGAACCTGCTGCGGCGCCCGCGGGCATTTTCGCTGCATGTTAATCGGCAAATCATGCGCTACATCGGGCGGGCGGATGTGACGTGGCGCAAATACTTATTCTACGAATCCGATGGCCACAGGGAGTTATGCGTGCGCGCCTGAAGTGGGCTAATCGCCGCTGGGAGAAAATGATGAAAGTTACACTGTTGGTAATCGGTACTGAATGGATCGTGGTCCTGGTAGTGGCTGCGATCATCCTGCTCTTTGGCGGATCGAAATTGCCCCAATTAGCGAAAGCGCTGGGCCAGAGTAAGAAAGCATTCAAAGAAGGCATCAGTGAAGGCGAAAGCGCATCTGACTCAAAACCAAAGCTGGATTCGGTTGACGATGAGGCACTGTTTGAAGAAGCCCGCCGGCGTGCGCAACAAATGCGCGCGGACGAAGCAAAGAAGATTGACCGCTAAGTTCGCCTTTATAGGTCAGCTGAATAAGATGCAGGCGCGAGAGCGTAAGCTTCCGCGCCTGCAGTGTTTTTGATGGAGCATAGTCCGCAACTCCTGGTGAGCAAGATTACCTGCTGGCGGCGGCACGCCAGAGGCGTGCGTACCGAGGCCTATTGAATCTGAATTTTCTTTCCCACGATCAGCGTCGCTTTCAGCGATAATCCAAATTCGCCGCTGTGCCGCTCTTCATCGATGATCTGCGCCAGCTCTTGCGTGACCCGCTCACGGGCCGCGGCCGGAACCGGTTCGAGCCAGTTCGGCAGGAGAAAATCCGTAATCAACGGAGAGTTGAGAAACTGCTCACCAGAGTCATAGTCGAACTCTTCGACTGTGGTCCAGGAGGTAATATCAATCAGGCCCGCTTCAGCCCCCCACTGCTCAGCATCGGAGATCGAGGGGAGCGCCGTAATCATGTGTTCGACTTCCACGCCGTGGTCATCCAGGCCGGCTTTTTGCAGGGCCTCCCAATAGATGGAAAAGAACTCGCCAAAACTGGAAAAGGTAGGCAGCCACCAGGCTACCCTTGCGCCCGGTTTAGTCACGCGCACCATTTCGGTCAGCATCGCCTTGACAGCCTCAGACAAAACGAACGAAGCGTTGCCGAGCACGAGGTCGAATTCGTCGTCGCGGAAGGACAATGATTGGACGACCTCGCACTGAAACTTCGTCGACTCATGGACCGCTATCGCCTTGGCGCGCGCGACTTCCAGGCTTTCGTCATTTTGATCCACACAGGTCAGCTCGAGTTTCGCGCCCGCGCGTTCCTGTAACGCGAGCGCGTGACCGCCCGTGCCGGCTTCAACGTAAAGGGCGCGGCCCTCTTCAGGAAGCTCTATGTGTTCGTCGACTAAGACAGCAAATCGTTCGCCCCAGTCCGTGGCGATGTAAAGATCGTAAAGAAAGGCAAGTTCTTTGGGTGATTTACGTTCCATAAGGTTTTTATCACAGAGGTGTTGGTTTGGAGTTCCGCCTTTAGGCGGCGCCTTTGATGATCGAATGCCGCCTAAAGGCGGAAACTCCAAACTCAATCCTTCGTCTCTTTGTCCTCTATGGTTTGATCTGGTTCAAAATAAATCCTTCCTCTTAACTTCTCAGGCAGGCACGACATCTCGTCCTGTGCGGCCGCATCTTCGTGCACATAACGATACTCTCTGCCATAGCCCAGATGTTTCATCAGGGGCGTCGCCGCATTTCGTAGATGCAAGGGGACAGGCTCGCGCGAAGTTTCGGCGGCGTCTTTATGCGCCGCTGAATAAGCCCGGAGAATGGCATTCGATTTCGGCGCTCGGGCCAGATAGATTGTCGCCTGCGTCAAAGGGAACAGACCTTCCGGCATTCCGATCAATTTGACGATGTCTGCCGCGGCCGCGGCCTGCACCATCGCGTTTGGATCAGCCATGCCGATATCTTCCGACGCCAGTATGCAAAGTCGCCGAACGATAAAAACCGGATCCGCACCGCCTTCAATCATGCGCGCCAGCCAGTAAAGCGAAGCGTTCACATCCGAGTTTCGTAGCGACTTTATCAGTGCCGAGACCAGATTGTAGTGCTCTTCGCCACCCTTGTCGTAGCCGAACTGGGCCCGGCCCATCGCCTCGATCAGCGTTTCGCGGGTGATTGTCCTGATGCCTTCAGCATCTGGTTTCGTGGCCGCTACCGCAGCCTCCAGAGCAGCGAGGGCAACGCGCGCATCGCCTCCGGATAAGTGGGCGAGCCGATCAGTCAACTCGTTGGATATGTCAGCCTTGAAACGGGCCAGCCCGCGTTCCTCGTTTTCCACGGCGCGCCGGATGATGGTGGTAATGTCATCTTCGCTCAGCGGGTTCAGGACCAGCACGCGCGATCTTGATAGCAACGCACTGATCACTTCGAAAGAAGGATTCTCAGTGGTTGCCCCGACAAGTGTGACGGTTCCATCTTCGACTGCCGGCAGCAGGGCGTCCTGTTGCGCTTTATTGAAGCGATGAATTTCATCGATGAACAGAATCGTTCGTTGCCCGCGCTGACGATTCAGACGCGCCTCCGCAATGGCGCCGCGCAACTCCTTCACGCCTGAAAATACGGCCGACAGCGCGACAAACCGAGCATCGCTTCGTTCGGCGAGCAGTCGCGCCAGCGTGGTCTTGCCTGTGCCCGGCGGCCCCCAGAGGATTAACGAGGGCAATCCGGTTCCACCCTCGATTAGTCGCCTGAGAACCCGGCCTTCGCCGACGAGTTGCTCTTGGCCCACAAACTCGTCAAGGGTCTGCGGACGCATTCGATCTGCCAACGGAGCCGACGTCGACGAAGCCGCATTCATGCTGCTTACTTCCGTCATTTCCGGAAACAAACTCGTCGATCTTCTTTCCTGCATCGTGGTGAAGCCAGCCTATCACAACTGGAAATCGCAGGCATCTCAGCGATTCGGGTTTCCAAATCGCTTTGTTTCGCAGGCGGACGTGAAGGATAATGCAGCGCAATCAAATACCGGCGGAGGTATCAAAAATGCGAAAGTTCTCTTCAATATCTCGACGCAGATTTACCCAGTTGATGGGTGTTGGCGCAGCGAGCATAGTGGCGCAGCCAGGTGTGGTGCTGTCCAACGAAGTGGTTTCCAAATCCTTCGCCGTGAGGAACTCGCCGAACGCGGCTCTTGTTCGCCTTAACTCAAATGAAAATCCTTATGGACCATCACCCCACGCGTTGAAAGCGATGACAGAGGCTTTTGAGTTGGTTTGGCGGTACCCGGATGAGCACGCCGATACACTCATTGAAACCATAGCGAAAACTAATGGCGTCAATCGGGACCAGATCGTTCTGGGAGATGGCTCTGGCGAGATTCTGAAAATCTGCGCGTCGGCATTTACCGGTCCCACGAGCGACAGTAATAGTCCTATTGAATTAGCGAAACCCACACGCGGGCCGGCTCTGACATTTGTTCCCGGTCGTGGCGTCCTGGTCGCTGCTGATCCAACCTATGAAGCGATTCTTAATCACGCTCGCGTTAATCGAGCCAGCGTAGTCAAGGTTCCTCTCAACAAAAATTTCGGGCACGATTTGCCCCGGATGCTGGCCGCCGCTCGCGAGGGTCTGATCTATATCTGCAATCCGAATAACCCGACGGCGAGCATCACACCAAAGAACGAGATGCGCAACTTCATCGAAAAGGTTCCGCTCCAGACAATTGTCCTCGTGGACGAAGCTTATTTTCACTACGCTGATAGTCCTGACTATGAAAGTGTAATTCCATTGATCAAGGACCATCCAAACCTGATCGTGGCGCGCACGTTTTCAAAAATCTATGGGATGGCAGGGTTGCGCTGCGGTTACTGCATTGCGCAGAGGGAGACGTTGCAGCGGATGCGACCTCATTTAAGCTGGGATAGCGTGAACATCTTGGCCCTGGCCGCCGCAATCGCCAGCCTTAACGACGCTGAGCAGGTCGTGAAGAGCCGTCGTCTGAATAAGCAAACAAGACAATTCGTTTTGGACGAGGTCGCAAAACTTGGCTATCAACATATTCCTTCTGAGGCGAACTTTGTGATGATTGACCTGAAGCAGCCGGTCCGCCCGGTGATCGACGGGCTGAGGCAACGGGGTGTTCAGGTAGGACGGGTATTTTCTTCACTGCCGAATCACATGCGCGTTACCGTCGGCAAGCAATCCGAAATGGAGACGTTCCTCAATGCGTTTCGTGAGACGCTAGGTGCTTCATCATCGCGCACCGGTGCCAATCTCTAGAATAACCGACTAAGATGGCTGCATGATTTCTGCGCAGACAGCTCGACGCGCCGTTTGGCGACCGCTGTGGCAGCTGCCCGGACGCGCCGATCTGCTTCTTTCGTTAACCAGACGTGAATTGGCTGCGAGGTATCGCGGGTCGATTCTCGGAATACTCTGGGCGCTGTTGACGCCCATCGTTATGATTACGATATTTACCTTGATCTTTTCCGGGATCTTCAAGGCAAAGTTCGGCTCCAGCAGCTCGCAATGGGATTATGCGCTTTATCTGTTTTGCGGACTGTTACCCTGGAACGCGTTTCAGGAATCACTACAGCTTTCATCCACCACGATTGTCTCTCACGCCAATATGGTCAAACGGGTGGTCTTCCCACTTGAAACATTGCCGGTATCAATCTGCCTGGCCTCGATCACCAATCAGCTGTTTGGCACTCTGGTGCTCGTAATAGCAATTAGCGTCCTGCGCAGGGAAATTCACCTGACGATTGCCTTCCTGCCTTTGGTGTTACTGCCACAGGTGATCGCCACGTGCGGGATCTCCTGGCTGGTCGCGTCGCTGGGAGTGTTTGTTCGTGACATCGTGCAGGGAATCGCGCTGGTATTGATGGCCTGGATGTATCTGACGCCGATCATTTATCCGGAATCGCTGGTGCCGGAGAGCTATCGAGGCTTGGTGAATCTGAATCCATTCACGCCCCTGGTTCGCAACTATCGGAGGTTCCTGATTGAGGGCCTGGCGCCGGATTGGTGGGGATTGGCCTATTTTATGACCTTTGCCGCGATCGCCTTCCTGTTTGGGTACTGGTGGTTTGCTCGCACGCGTAAGAATTTCGCCGATGTTATTTAGCCAAAAACCGCGCGAATTCCCGCCCGTTTTGCGCGCGTTGGCCACAGAAAAACAACGTTGACACCTCAACGTTGCCGTGTTAGCTTAGGACTGCCGCCACGCTCCAATGCGGCTTTCGGTACTGCTATCGTCCGATATTCCTCTATTGGCGCTCGGTAACCGCCGTCGCCGTAAACAATTTCATTCCGCGATCTCAAAACATGGCGTTCGATAAGGCAAAGACTTTGCGCGCGGCCGAGAGGTATCTCGAAACCGGGAAAATACCTGCGGCCATAAAAGAATATTCCAGGATTGTCGAGAGCGAACCAGAAGATTTCACGACACTCAATATTCTCGGCGATCTACAGGTGCGCACCGGGAATCAAGCGGCAGCGATTTCCTGTTTTCGTCGCATCGCTGAGCACTATCGCGATCAGGATTTTGCTTTTAAGGCGATCGCGATGTTCAAGAAAATAGATCGTCTGCAACCGGGCAACATTGAGATTGCGACCCACCTCGCTGATCTTTATGCCCAACAGGATCTGGTTACTGAAGCCCGGTCGCATTATTTGATCGTCGCGAATGCCCATGCCAAGGCCGGCGCCACACAAGACGGACTCGAGGTTTTGCGAAAGATCGCTGATCTGGACCCGCAGAACACCGAGGTTCGGATTAAGCTTGCCGAAGGCTACTTACACGAGGGAATGTCCAAGGAAGCCGCCGGCTCTTTTACTGAGGCCGGCCAAAATCTTTTAGGGCGCGGTTCGTTAGATGAGGCCCTGGAAGTCTTTGGCAGATCGCTGAAAATTGAGCCAGCTGATCGAGAAACGTTAAAAGGCGTCTTGGATACGCACGTGGCCCGAGGGACAGCATACGAGGCCGCAGAGATCGTCGCGACGGCATCCCGCGAACACCCCGAGGACGCCGATTTAATGGCGCTGCTCGCGCGCGCGTATCTTGAAGCAGAAGATCCCGAACAAGCCGAAGCCGTTATTCTCTCTTTGATCGCCACCGATGGAACGCTTTATTTGCGGCTGATCGAAGTCGCGCGCCTTTACGTGCAAACCGATCAGATTAGCGAGGCGGTGCGGCTGGTCACAGACATTTCTGAGCAGATGCTGGGAGAGCGCGAAGAGACTCAGTTGCTCGAAATCGTTGACGAACTTCTGGCCAGCGATTCCGATAACGTTCAGGCCCTGCGTTTGTTGGTGCGCGCTCATTGGTGGCAGCGCGACATGGAGAATTTGAAGGCGGCGCTTGAGCGCCTCGCTGAAGCCGCCCAGGCGGCTGGCCTGGAGAAAGACGAGCGCTATGCGTTAACCCAGTTGACGAGACTGTCGCCCGAGGCCACTCATCACGTCGAGCGGCTTGATGAGCTCGGCGGCGCAGAAGAAGAGGCTGCGGCCGAGGTGCTGCCAGAATTCGAACCTGCTGCTTCGGCGCAAGCTGAGTCTGCGGGATATGAAGCTGACTCGGATTATGAAGCTACCTCTGGCTACGAAGCTGCGCCCGACGTTGAGGGGCCCTCTTTAGCCGACGGTGAAACCGAATTTGAATGGAATTCTATGGCCGACATGGCCGACCTGCGGAATGAGGCACCGTCCGGCGATATGCAGCTTGAGCGGGGCTTCACTTTTGAAGCCGTCGTTGCTGAGGAGTTGGCGGCTTCGGGTGATGAGGCACTCGCCGAGCCCAACGCTGAGGACGAAGATCGTCATGCGATGATTCGCGCACAGGAGTTGGAGAGCGTCGACTTCTATATTGCGCAAGGTTATTCGGACATTGCGGTCGACACGTTGGACCTGCTGGTGAGGCAGTTTGGGGAACACCAGGATATCCAGCGCCGGCGAGAGCAACTGAACAGGCTCGCAGCAGGAGAGTCATTGCCCGCCGCGGAAGAGCCAACTTTTGAATTCAGTATTCCAGCTCCGGAACCCGGGCCGCCCCCGGCAATCGTTGCCAAAACTCCGACCGGCAACGGCAATGGCAACGGTATGTCCGCGCAGGCCATTGATCCTGGCTTGGCTGAAATTTTCGAGGAGTATCGCGTGTCAGCGGAAGCTGAGACGAATGGCAACGGAGATTACGAGACGCATTACAACCTGGGGCTGGCTTACCATGAAATGGATTTGTTCGAAGAGGCTTTGGAAGAGTTTCAGATCGCGATTGGGTTGTGCTCGCCCGATGACGGAACGGCGAGGTATCTCCAATGCTGCAACCTGCTCGGACATTGCTTTATGCAGAAAGGCGTACCCCAGCTCGCTGTTAAATGGTTCATTCAAGGGTTGGGTGCTCCGAACACTTCTGATGACGAACGGCAGGCTTTGAGATTCGAACTGGCTGCTGCCTACGAGCGGGCAGGCGATTTGGATCGGGCTAAGGATTTGTTTACGGAGATTTACGGCGTCAATGTTTCCTATCGCGGCGTGAACGAAAGACTCAAGGCTCTCGAAATGCGGATGGCTTAAGCAGAGCCCACGTTCGAGCCTGCCGCTTTCAATAAACAGCCTAAGGGCTGACACCTGAACCAAAATCGGACCACGAGGCTAAGACAGCGAGCTTAGCTTTGTGGTATTTTTGTTTCGAAGGAAACGAAAAGATGTCTTCACGGCTATCGGTAATTTTTTACATAATTCTCTGTTTTGAGATTGGCATTGTGCTCACGGCTTTGCCGTGGGTCCCGCATGGTTGGTGGGGGCTGAGTGATTGGGGTAACAATTATTTTTTACTGCTGGCTTCGCGGAAGGTCGGCTTCGGCATTCAGCGATTTGTTGCGTCGGGCTGGGTTCGGGGCGCTGTTTCGGGTGTGGGAATTTTGAATTTGGGGATGGGTGTTTGGGAGTTGTTCAATTTTCGACGGACGGTTCGGGCACTGGACGCCGGTGTCCCTTTTGTGAAAAGCTCGCCATCGAAAATGGCTGAAACCGCGCCACCAGATGTCGAAAAACCTGTCACCACCGATCCTTTATCTGATTACCCGCGGCGCAACCACTGAAACAACCTCGCCCCATAGCCCCGAGTTCCAGGATATCCTGATTCAAATCAGAGCCGCGGCGGCGGCTCACGTAGACCTGGTTCAAATTCGAGAGAAAAGACTTACTGCAAGGGTCTTGTTCGAATTGGCGGAGCGGGCTGTCGAAATCACTCACGACTCCTCCACGCGAATCCTGGTTAATGATCGTGCTGACATTGCGGCGGGCGCCGGCGCGCCGGGCGCACATCTCACGACCCAGTCCCTGGATATAGCTGTGATCAGAAACAACTTCGCTCAGAACTTTCTGATCGGTGCATCCACCCACTCCTGGGAAGAAGCGCAACTGGCGTATGAACAAGGCGCGGACTTTATCGTCTTCGGTCCAATCTTTTCAACGAAATCCAAAGAGCAGTTTGGGCCACCACTGGGCCTCGAGAAGTTATCCGATGTTTGCGGTAGACTCGATGGCTTTCCGGTGCTGGCATTGGGCGGAGTTTCGGAGGTCGCCGCCCGACAGTGTTTCGAGGCGGGCGCCAGCGGCGTCGCCGGCATTAGCCTCTTTAGCGAACCGGCAGCGCTTGAGTCGGTAGCCGCCGCGATTAGAAAATGCGCGGAGGGAATTAGAGAATGATGCAAAACATACAACCAATCGCGTTGACAATCGCCGGTCTTGATCCTTCCGGTGGCGCGGGCATCATTGCCGACGTCAGCACCTTTGTACAATTTGGTGTGCGTCCCGCGGCGGCAATCACTTCGCTTACTTTTCAGAATTCTGAACGAGTCTTCGGGGCCACTCACGAAACAGCCAACTCTCTGCGCGCCCAAATTCTCCCCGTTGTTGAAGAGGGCCGGATCGCTGCCTTAAAGATAGGCATGCTGCCGACTGCCGACCTGGTTGTGGAAATCGCGCGACTGCTCACTGAGACCGATCTGCCTGCGCCGATCGTCGATCCGGTCCTGCAATCGACTTCAGGTTATTCGCTGATGGAGAAAGAAGCTGTCGAGGCGCTCGTGACTGAGCTTATGCCGTTGACTCGTTTGCTGACGCCAAACATTCCGGAAGCGGAGACGCTAACCGGGCTACAAATCGTTGACGAAGCCGATATGCGCGAGGCCGCAGCAATGATTCGTGCAATGGGCGCGCAAGCGGTCTTGATTAAAGGCGGACACCTCGCGAATGAATCCGAGAGACGCGCGATTGACCTTCTGGACAGCGAGGAGGACGTTAAGGTCTTGAGTGGCGAATGGATCGAGTCGCCCCCGGTCCGAGGCACGGGCTGTATTCTGTCTTCGGCGGTTGCCGCGTGCCTCGCCCGGGGTATGAGTCTGGAAGAGTCAGTCGTCGCCGGTAAAAAGTTTGTCACCGAAACAATTCGCCATGACGCGGGCCTGACGCAACGCGTTGCCGGCGACTCGGGGAATATAGCCGGGCGCTAGCGCGCGTTTCGGGCCTACTCGTTGATGGTGACTTTTTCCATCTTCACTTCCGACACGGGGCGGTCACCCGCACTCGTCTTTGAAGTCGCGATATCGTTGACAATGTCCTGACCTTCAGTGACGCGTCCGAAGATCGTGTAACTGGGCGGCAACGGATAATCGACATGCATGATGAAGAATTGTGAGCCGTTGGTGTTCGGTCCCGCGTTGGCCATGGCCACGGTGCCTGCTTTGTAGCCACGACGGTAAACTTCAGACGAAGGATCAATCTCGTCATTAAACCGGCCGCCCCACGCAGACTGTCCGCCGCGTCCAGTTCCATCCGGGTCTCCGCCTTGAATCATGAAGCCGTTAATGACGCGATGAAAGATTACGCCGTCGTAATAACCCTTTTCCGCCAGCAGGCGAAAGTTCTCTGTGGTTTTCGGTGCGTCGTCCTCGAGCAATTCGAATTTGATCGTGCCTTTGTTGGTCTGAATAGTTGCCGTGCGATTTGGCATCTGATTGTCGTCTCTCCTGTTTTGGTTTTGATTGCGCGAACAAGCTTAACCCTGCGAGCACTAAAGTGCACGTGGCGACCGTATCAGAAGCCCGACCGTACGGGAGGGCAACCGGCGCCAGTGCGTCGCCGGATGAAAGCAGGTCTCGCAGGCAGGGGGGCCTCCCTGACGGTCGGGCGTCTGACGCCGCCAAATTCCCACTCCACCTGACGGATTCCCCCGCAAAACGCTATTATGTTCGGCCCTAAGACTTTTTGCGAAAGGCCCGAAAAAACCAATGAATGTTACTCATCTTGAATGTGCTGCCTGTGGACTGCGCTACGAGGCACGACGGTTGCACAACCTATGCAGTCAGTGCGGAAAGCCGCTGCTGGTTCGTTACGATTTAGAAAGTGCGGCAGCTTCTTTGACAAAGGAATCGTTGCCAGGAAGGCAGGCGGATTTATGGCGGTATCGCGAAGTCTTGCCGGTCGATCGCGACGAGAACGTGGTGAGTTTAGGCGAAGGATTCACGCCGCTCGTACGCGCATCGCGGCTCGGCAAGCAGCTTGGATTGAACGACCTGTACATCAAGGACGAGGGGCAGAATCCGACCCAGAGTTTCAAAGCGCGGGGCATGACCGCAGCGGTGTCGATGGCCAAAGAGCTGGGTGCTAAGAAACTCGCAGTGCCATCGGCGGGTAACGCCGCCGGAGCGCTCGCCGCCTACGCGGCTCGCGCGGGAATGGAAGCCCACATCTTTATGCCGAAGGACACGCCGCGCGCGAACGTGATCGAATGCGAACAGACGGGCGCGCACGTGACTTTGATGGATGGCTTGATTACGGATTGCGGCGCCGAAGTAGGCCGGCGCAAAGAAGCCGAAGGCTGGTTCGACGTTTCGACTTTGAAGGAGCCTTATCGCATCGAAGGCAAGAAGACGATGGGTTACGAGCTGGCCGAACAGTTTGATTGGCAATTGCCGGATGTGATCGTTTACCCGACCGGTGGCGGCACGGGGTTGATCGGAATGTGGAAGGCGTTTGACGAAATGGAGCAGATGGGTTGGATCGGATCAAAGCGACCGCGCATGGTCACGGTCCAGGCTGCCGGTTGCGCGCCAATTGTGAAGGCCTTTGAAGAAGGAAAACGCTTTGCCGACGAGTTTCCGAATGCGCACACGACCGCCTCAGGTCTCCGGGTGCCCAAAGCTATTGGCGATTTTTTGATCATCGATGCGTTGCGCGCATCAGGCGGGACCGCGATTGCCGTGACAGATGAAGAGTTGATTGAGGCAACGAAAGAGATTGGCGCCGCTGAAGGAATCTTCTGCGCACCCGAAGGTGCTGCGTGCCTGCCTGCATTGAAGAAAATGATGAATCAAGGATCCGTGAAGGCGGATGAACGCGTGGTGCTTTTCAATACGGGAAGTGGCGTGAAGTATCTCGAGAGTTTTTCGAGTTAGCTGGACATGAGGCTCTGCCGCCCGAGGTGCGGAAAGGCTCTGCCTTTCCGGCCGAAATTAAGGGAGATTTAGGAGGCTGCGCCTCCGCTCAAAAGCCGGATTGAAAAGCAGGAGCTGGAGGCGCAGCCTCCGAATACAAAAGGGATTCCACCGGTAAGGCAAGCCTTACCGCACATCAGGCGGCTGAGCCGCGAGGAATTGGAAGTCAGAATGAAAGTCTCAAAATATATCGGAATTCTTTTTCTGCTGTTCGCGCCCGTGGTTGGATCAGCACAGTCCGGTTCAACTCCGTGGCTTACCCAAACCGAGCGTGCCAAATTCGAAACCCTGCGCATCGCCGGGTCGGAAGCGCTATTCAATCTCGATTACGACGCGGCTCGCAAGAGCTTTAAAGAGATGGCTGTGGCTTTTCCGAGCTATCCGGCCGGCCCACAATTCCTGGCCGACACTCTCTGGGCGGAAACTCTCTATCAAACTCGCCGCATGCAATCTTCGCTCTACGGCAGCGACGACACGTTTTATTCGACCAGCGATGACAAAGCGGATCCGAAGGTGGTTGATGAGTTTCGCACGCTGACCCGACAGGCGAAACAGCTAACCGAAGCGCGGCTGAAACAATATCCGAAGGATATCGAGGCGTTGTACTTCATGGGCGCTATCGAAGGTCTGAAGGCCGCATTCGAAGAAGCTGTCGAACGTCGTCACTACGCTGCTTTGAAGGATGGTTCGGACGCCGTCGACAAACATCGTGAAGTAATCAAACTCGATCCTTCATATCGTGATGCTGAAATTACGATCGGTTTGTACGACTACACAGTGGGCGCTCTGCCTTTGCCGGTGAAGATTACCGCCGGGATGTTTGGGTTTCGCGGGTCGAAGAAGCGGGGGCTGGCAACGCTCGAACGGGTGGCGAAAGAAGGGAACTGGGTGCACGACGAGGCGAAGACTCTGTTGATCGTTCTATACACCCGCGAAAAGCGATTTGCCGAAGCGGCCGCCCATGCCAAAGAGCTGGCTGCGAAATATCCGCGCAATTATCTTTATCGACTCGAGACCGCTGACGCCCTGGTTTCGCAGGCAGCTTTGGAGCGGCAGGCAAATCATTCGACCGCCCTCACGACGACCGAGACGGAAGCCTTTGCGACCTTTGAATCGCTGCTAAAAGACAAAGTAGTCCGTGACACAGCAGTACGCTTTTTCGATTTGATTCATTTCAAGTACGGCGAAGCGCTGATGACTGCCGGCCAATTTGATCGAGCTGCACAGGAATTCCTGGCCTCAGCGTCAGCACCGGGCGCGCAGCAGGGAATGGTGACGATGGCGCATCTCTATGCCGCAAAAGCTTTGGATCTGGCGGGCAAACGTAACGACGCCCTGGCGCAATACCGGGCCGTCCTCTCGCGACCTAACGTTTACGATGCCCACGACCAGGCACAGTCTGGATTGAAGGAAGCGTATAAGAGGAAGTTGACGTAGGCGGTACGCACGCCTCTGGCGTGCCATCGCAAAATCCCTAAGGGGCCTACTAAGGCACGCCCGAGGCGTGCGTACCTCGCACTCGCTCCGTTTCATTCTCAAACACAAACGCCAGCGTCTTGTAGATCAGCTTTGCGCAGAGAAAGGCAGACGCGTTCTGCCCTTCAACGTACGAGTACTCAGTCAAATCCATTCCGACGACTTTGCGCTTCCGCGCGAGTGTGCGAATCAGGCCAATCGTTTCGTACCAGCCCAGCCCGCCCGGCTCAGGCGTTCCGGTTGCTGAAACCAGCGAAGGATCTAGGCCATCGATGTCTACCGTCAAATAGACATTTTCCGTGAGCCCATCAACCGCTTCATCCCACCAGTCGTCGCGACCGACTATGTCTTTCGCCCAGAAGATTTTGGTCGGCAAACCATCGAGCGCGCGCGCTTCATCGACCGAAATTGATCTGATCCCAACCTGCACTGAGGGAATCCGTAAGTCCTTAACCACGCGGGCCATAATCGATGCGTGCGAATAAGGCGTGCCATCGTAACTATCACGCAAGTCGGCATGCGCGTCGATCTGCAGCACTGAGAGATTCTGATATTTCTCAGCGTGCGCGCGAATCACCGGGGCGCTGACTGAATGCTCGCCGCCAATCATCGTGACAAATTTATTGCTGGAGACCAGCTCTTTCGCGCGCTTGTAAAGCGAAGTCATCATGCGCTCGGGCGGATCGATCGATGGCGATTCATCGAGCGTATGAATTCCCAGCTTGTAAACCTCGGCATCAGTTTCTTCGTCGTAGAGCTCCATGTTGCGTGAAGCGTCGATGATCGCCGCGGCGCCTGCTCCGGTCCCACCGCCATACGACACTGTGCCTTCGTAACTGATGGGCCAAACCAGAATCCGCGAGGCATCGAAACCGGAAAACTGTTCTTCCCCGATGCCTCCGAAGTTCATCGGAAGAGATTGCGATTCAGACATGGGTTGGAGTTTAGCGAAGGTCTTTCTGATAAGCCAGAGTGCTTAACTCATGACGCCACGCCTCAGTTGGCGGCACGCTGAAACTTTTGAAAGTATGTTCGTAGCAAGTGCAGATGTCCGGTTTTCTTAGCTAATGAAGTGTCCGGTTTTGGTTTTAGTCATAAAGTCAAATATTCAATAGCCGTGGCTGTGGGACTGTGGGAAAGTCAGGCCGC
>Ga0068859_100004246_pt1 | contig 14628 bp, 11 predicted proteins | sample KBSSwiS22_FD_66585 | JGI IMG/M metagenome (GOLD analysis project Ga0068859, IMG submission 66585) | Switchgrass rhizosphere microbial communities from Kellogg Biological Station, Michigan, USA - KBS Switchgrass S2-2 | ecosystem: Host-associated > Plants > Roots > Rhizosphere > Soil ...
CGAGGGCCACGACGACATCTGGGGGCAATGCGTCGAGCAGGGACCGCAATGGAAACTCCCCCTCTCCGGGGATCAGCCGCTCATTCATGGCCTCGTGGAAGTAGGCCTCGTCGCCCGCGGAAAAGGCCGGCCCATCGCAGATCTGGCAGAAGCCGATCACGTCCGGATCCAGGGCGGCGACGTCGGCCGGCGTTTCCCCGGCGCGGGCCAGGTGGAGCGCATCCACCAGGATCTGCAGGCCGGGGAAACGGCCGGACGTCACGAGCGCGGCCGCCTCCTTCAGCGATCGGACCTGCGACAGCCGCAAAAACTCGATTGTGATCCGCATCTCCAGGTCGGCGCCGATCTCGAAGAACCCGGACATCAGGTCCGACGCGCGGGCCGCGTCCGGCTCCCAGACCGAAAGATTGAAACGGTCCGCGCCCAGGTCGCGCATGACTTCGAGCGCGGATCGCGCACGGGCCAGGTCGGTGTCCGGCGCCACGGAGACGCCCTCCACAAGATCGAACCTCATGCCGAAGTCGCGAAGCGCGCGCGCCGTCGCCTCGCGAAGCGGACGATCATCCAGCAGCGAGGGCTGTCCCGTCATCATGGTCGAGAGGGCGGCGGACAGGCTGACGCCGCCGCACCCGACCTCGGCGGCGATCCCGATGAGTTCGGGCGGCGGCAGCCCGGGCAGCATCAGATAGCCGAGCGAGAACTTTCGGTTCATGGCGCGTCCATGCCTTCGCTATCGGAGACCCTCCAGCACCGCCTGCAGCGTCTCGCGACCCAACCTGCGGGAGGCTTCGGCGGACCAGCCGGCGGCGGGGTCCGGGGTCTCCAGGCTGTCCTTGAATGGCATCTCCAGCGTAAGCCCGATCGCGCCGTAGCGTCGCGCGACCGCGCGCGTGCACATGCCGGGCGCCTCGTCGCCGGCGTAGGTCGGCGGATAGCCGACCTTGGTCTGGAACGCGGGGCTGGCGGCCAACAGCGCGGCCTTGAACCGCTCGATCCCGGCGACCTGCGCCGGCGTCGCCTGCGGATCGACATCGGCGCCGTCGACGAAGACGTGCGGCAAGGTCTCGTCGCCGTGCACATCCAGGCTGAGGTCCACGCCTGTGCGGTCCATCGCCGCCAGCACCGCCGCCACCTCCGGCGCGCGGGCCGGGTCGGGGGCCGCCCATTGCCGGTTCAGGTCCAGGCCCGCCGCATTGCCCCGCAGGTTGCCCCGCGCCGCCCCGTCCACGTTGACCAGCGGGACGAACTGCACCGTCGCCGCGGACAACAGCGCCTGGCCCCCCGCGTCGCCGGGATCGAGCAGCCGGTCCAGCGCCCCCTCCATCCACCAGCTGGCCATGGTTTCCCCAGAGTGCTGGCGGCCGATCAGCCAGACCTGACGCGGGCCGCGCCCCAGGGTGAAGCGGTCGATCGCCCGGCCGTCCACCGAGCGCCCCAGCACGTCGGCCGTGGCCCCGGCGGCGACGGCGCGGGCGATCAGCGCCGCGTGGCGGCGGTCGTCGTACGGCGCGAAGTAGGCGACCCAGAGGCTGTCCGCCGGGGCGCGGCGGCGGATCTCGAGCACGCCATCCGCGTAGCTCGTCTCGGCGCGTGTCCACGTCTCGCCGTCGGCGCTGACGCAGGCCCGATAGCCGAGCCAGCCCTCCGGATAAGCCGACGCCCCGGCGTTCAGGATCCGCAAGGTCAGCTCGCGCCCCGCCGCGCCGCCCACGCGGAAATAGAACCACTGGAACCAGGGCCCGTTGGAGTCCTGGCGGATGGTCAGGTCCGCTGCGGCGCCCCGCACGGCCTCCACCACGATGTTGCCGCCATGAAAGTCGGCGTCGATCTCAAGGCCCATGCGCTACTCCTCTCAGGCGGTCCAGTCCGCCGGCGGGGACGGCAGGCCGGCGACCAGGGCGTTCAGGCCTTCGCTGTAGAGCCTGCGCAATTCGCTCCAGTAAGGATTGACGTCCTCAAGGGTGACGAGCCGCTCCACGACGAAGGTGTCCGCCTCGTAGCGCAGGACGTCGATCGGCGGCCCCACCGACAGGTTGCTGCGGATCGTGGCGTCGAACGACAGCAACGCCAGTTTCTCCGCCTCGACCAGCGAGCTCGTCGGCTCCAGCGCCCGGTCGAGGATGGGCTTGCCGTACTTGGCTTCCCCGATCTGGAGGAAGCAGGAACGGGGGGAGGCCTCCACGAAATTGCCGGCCGAATAGACCTCGAACAGCCTCGGCCGCTCGCCGGCGATTTGCCCGCTGACCAGGAAGCTGGCCGCCGGGTCGCCGTACGGCTCCACGTACTTGCCGTCCAACAGAACCACCTCGCGCAGCTTGGCGCCCACGATGCTGGCGACGTCGAACATGGTGCGGGCCAGGACGACGTCCTCGTGCGGGATGCCGGAGCCCGCGGCCTGCTTGAGCTGGGTCACCACCGACTGGGTGGTGGCCAGGTTGCCGGACGACTGGATGGCGATCACCCGGTTGCCGGGCACCGAGATGATCGCCAGCTTGGAGACCTTGGCGACGTTGTCGACGCCGGCGTTCGACCGCGAGTCCGAGGCCAGGATCAGCCCCGCCGGCAATAGAATCCCAAGACAGTAGGTCACGACATCCTCTGCCGATCAGGCTGGCGCGAAAGGCGGCCCGCGCGCAGAAGACCAACCATGGAACACACCGAAAATCTCGCGGAAATCGTCGAGACCGTCCATCGGGACATGCAGGCCCACGTGGGACGCGGGCGGGTGGCCACTTACATCCCGGCGCTCGCCCGGGTCGATCCGCGCCAATTCGGCATCGCGGTCGCGGCCTGCGACGGCCGGGTCGCAACGGCTGGGGACGCCGATGTCCCCTTCTCGATCCAGAGCATCTCCAAGGTCTTCACCCTGACCATGGCGCTGGGAAAGGTGGGGTCCGACCTCTGGCGCCGGGTCGGGCGCGAACCCTCCGGCTCCACGTTCAACTCGATCGTCCAGTTGGAGTACGAGGGAGGCGTCCCGCGGAATCCGCTGATCAACGCCGGTGCTCTGGTGGTGGTGGACGCCCTGCTGGCCGGCGGCGATCCCGACGCCCTGATCGCTCGCGTCACCGAGGTCCTGCGCGGCCTCTCCTGCGATCCCAGCGTCGGCGTCGATTCCGAAGTCGCCGCCTCCGAGGCCGCCACCGGATTTCGCAACGCGAGCCTGGCCAATTTCCTTCGGGCTTCGGACAATCTGAACAGCGAGGTGGCCGACGTCCTGCACGTCTACTTCAACCAGTGCGCGCTCGCCATGAGCTGCCGCCAGCTCGCCCGCGCCGGACTCTTCCTCGCCCACCGGGGCGTCGACCCCCTGAACGGCGCCAAGGTCACCACCCCGGTCCGGGCCCGGCGCATCAACGCCATCATGCTCACCTGCGGCCACTACGACGCGTCCGGCGACTTCGCCTTCCGCGTCGGCCTGCCGGGCAAGAGCGGCGTCGGCGGCGGCATCCTGGCCATCGCCCCCGGACATGCCGCCATCGCGGCCTGGGGCCCCGGTCTGGATCCTGCCGGAACGTCCTTCGTCGGCCGCCTGGCCCTGCAGCGCCTGGCCTCGCTCACGGGATGGTCGGTGATGTAAGGCCGCGAGGCCGGGGCGCTAGTCCAGCCGCTCGATGATGATGGCCGGCGCCATGCCGCCCGATGCGCACATGGTGACCAGGCCGCGCCGCAGGCCGCGCCTTTCGAGCTCGTCCAGGACGGTGCCGATCAGCATGGAGCCGGTGGCGCCGATGGGATGGCCCAGCGCCATGGAGCCGCCATTGACGTTGACCTTGTCGCGATCGACCTTGAGGTCGCGGATGTACTTCTCGGTCACCACCGCGAAGGCCTCGTTGATCTCGAACAGGTCGATGTCCTCCAGGCTGAGGCCGGCCCGGGCCAGCACCCGGCGCGTCGCCGGCACGGGGGCGTTCAGCATCAGGGTCGGATCGTCGCCCATGTTGGCGGTGGCGACCACGCGGGCCCGGGGCTTCAGCCCGTGTGATCGGGCGTATTCCGGCGACGACAGCAGCAGGGCCGCGGCGCCGTCCACCACCCCGGAGGAGTTGCCGGCATGGTGGATGAACTTGATGTCGACGTCGGGATATTTCTGCAGGATCAGGCTGCGATAGGTCGTGCCCTGTTCATCCAGCGGCTGGTCGGCCATCGACGCGAACGACGGCTTCAGCGCCGCCAGCCCTTCGAGCGTGGTCTCCGGGCGCGGGAATTCCTCGTGGTCCAGCGCCAGGGAACCGTCCTCGTGATAGACGGGCACCAGGCTGCGGTCGAAATAGCCGTTGGCAATGGCGTGGGCCGCGCGCTGCTGGCTCAGCACCGCCAGTTGCTCGGTCGCCTCACGGCTGATCCCTTCCATGGTGGCGATGGCGTCCGCGCAGACCCCCTGCTGGGATTGCGGATGGCGCGCGCGCAGCCGCATGTTGCCGACGTCGTTGAGCCCCGCGGCGCCCGGCTGCGTGCGGCCGGGCATGGACATCATCTCGCAGCCGCCGGCGACCACCAGCTCGGCCATGCCCGAGACGATGCTGGACGCCGCGATGGCGACGGAGGTGATGCCGCCGCCGCAGAACCGGTCCAGGGTCATACCGCTGCAGCGCGGGTCGTAGCCGGCGTCCAACAAGGACATCCGGCCAAGGTCTCGGCCTTGCGCGCCCACCTGGGCGCTGGTGCTCCAGACCACGTCGTCGATCTCCGCCGTGTCGACCCGGTTGCGCTCGGCGATGGCCTTCAGGACCGTCGCGCCGAGCTGCTGGGGATGCAGGCTGGAGAGCGCGCCCTTGCCGAACTTGCCGATCCCGCGCGGCGTGCGGCAGGCGTCGATGATCCAGGCTTCGGTCATGGGGCTCTCCTCTCGACAATCCCGTTCTCCTTCCGGCATTTGCGCCCTGGGCGCCAGACGGAAGTTCCGTTCCGCGCGCGGGCGCCGCACGGGGCGCCTACACTTCGCGGCCGGTCGGGTGCTATCACGACTTTACATCCCCGCAAGCCAGGAAGCCTTGGAGCCCGCTCATGAAACTCGATTCATCCATCTCGGCCATCGTCACCGGCGGCGCCTCGGGCCTCGGCCTGGCCACGGTGAAAGCGCTGCGCGACCTGGGCGTGAAGGTCGCCATCTTCGACTTCAATCCCGAGACCGGCCAGAAGCGGGCCGACGAAACGGGCTCGGTGTTCTGCCAGGTCGACGTCAACGACGAGGCGGCGGTGGAGGCCGGGTTCGCCAAGGCCCGCGCCGCCAACGGCCAGGAGCGCATCCTGATCGCCTGCGCCGGCGGCAGCCGGCCGACCGGCGTCGGCGGCGGCAAGACCGTCGCGCGCAACAAGGAGACGGGCGAGATGGTCCGGCACAGCACCGACATCTTCGAGCGGGTGCTGCGCCTGAACACCGTCGGCACCTTCCGCTGCATCACCAATTCGGCGGCCGGCATGATGGCGCTCGACCCGCTGGACGAGGATGGCTTCCGCGGCGCCATCGTCGCGACGGGTTCGGTGGCGGCCCAGGACGGCCAGATCGGCCAGGTCGCCTATTCCGCAGCCAAGGCGGCCATCGCCGGCATGACGCTGACCATCGCGCGCGACCTCTCGAGCGAAGGCATCCGCATCAACACGATCCTGCCGGGCATCATGCACACCCCGCCGATGGAGGCCATGAAGGAGCGCAGCCCGCAGGTCTGGGCGGGCCTCAACGCCTCGGTGCCGTTCCCTCGCCGGCTCGGCAAGCCGGAAGAGTTCGCCGACCTGGCGCTGACCATGCTGCGCAACGACTACTTCAACGGCCAGGTGGTCCGCCTCGACGGCGCCATCCGCATGCCGCCGCGCTAGAGCGTGACAGCCGAAAGTGTGTGCGGTTTCGGCGCCCGTCTCGCTCTAATTTCAAAGACCTACCGAGCATGTTTGGTTCGACTTGAACCAAATATGCTCTAGGGCCGAAGCACAGGAGGGAACGCGCATGCTGACGGGCAAGAAGATCCTTCTGACCGGGTTGACCGGCCAGGTTGCGGGCGCGTTCGCCGACCAGCTCGGTCCGCTGAACGAGGTCTGGGGCCTGGCCAGGTTCTCCCCACCGGGGTCGCGCGAACGCGCCGTCGCCGCCGGCGTCACGCCGGTGGCCGGCGACTACACCAAGGGCGAGTTCGACGGCGTCCCGACCGACGTCGACGTGGTGATTCACGTCGCCGCGTCGGTGCGGCCGGGCGCGGCCGAGGTGGGGATGGTGGCCAACGCCGAGGGCACGGGCCGGCTGATGCACCATTTCCGCAAGTCGAGGTTCATCTACGCCTCGGCCACCGGCGTCTACGCCGCCCACCCCGACCCGCACCACCGCTACCTGGAGACCGACGACCTCGGCGGCCAGACCCTCTTCGCGCCCAACTACGGAGCGACCAAGACCGCGGCGGAGGGCGTGGTCCGCACCCTGTCGATCCTGCACGCCATCCCCGCCGTGATCGCGCGGGTCAACGTCTCCTACGGCGGACCCTACGACGACGGCGGCTTGCCCGGCGCGCTGCTCGAGAAGGTGCTGTCGCGGACCCCCATCGTGCTGCCCAGGGACTATCCGTTCATGTGCTCGCCGATCCACGACGAGGACATGTCCCGCCACCTGGAGCAATTCTACGAGGCGGCCTCGACGCCAGCCCTCGTCGTCAATTGGGGTGGCGACGTGGCGGTGGATATGAAGGAGATGGCGGACTACCTGGGCCAGCTCACAGGCGTCGCGCCCGTCTACGAATATCCGGACGGCGACTTCGCCCTGCCCGCCTGCATCACCGACACGACGCTCGGCCGCAAGATCGGCATGGAGTGGCGGATTTCCTGGAAGGAAGGGTTCCGGCGCATGGTCCAGGCCCGCCACCCGGAGGTCGAACTCCGGCCGGTCTGACCGCGCCCTATCGATCCTCGCCGGGCCTGCGGAACACCCGCAACGCATCGTCGGCGCGGGCGGCCCCGGCGAAGGCGTCGGCGAAGGCGTCGGCGAAGGCGTCGCTGGTCCAGTCCGGCCGCTCGCCCAGCACCGGCCCATAGGTTCCCTGACTGAACAGGCTGACGCGCCCCTCGTCCATGCGGATCATCCGGCCGTGCAACGCCGCGGCCCGGTCGCCCAGCAGGAACACCGCCAGGGGCGCCACGACCTCGGGCCCCGCGCGGAAATGATAGCGCTCCGGCGAGGCCAGGTTCATCGGCGTGCGGGCCGCCGGCGAAATCCCGTGCACGCGCACGCCGCTGCCGGCCAGCTCCATCGCCCAGGTAGTGGTCAGGTTCATCACCGCGGCCTTGGAGCAGCCGTAGGCGGTCATCTCCGGCACCCCCAGCATGGCGCCGGAGCCGATGTTGACGATCACGCCCGACCCTTGCGCTCGCATCCGCTTCATCGCCGCCACGCCGGTGTGCAGCGTCCCGAACAGGTTCACCCGGATGATCCGCTCCGCATCCGCGGGATCCTCCTCCCAGGCGAATTTCAGGTGGTGCAGCCCGGCGTTGTTGATCAGTCCGTCGATGCGGCCGAACCGCTCGACGCATTGCGAGACCACCGCCTCGCCGGACGACGCCGTGCCGACAGCCTCCCCCGACGTTGCGGCCTCGCCCCCCGAAGCCTCGATCTCCGCCGTCACGGATCTTGCGTTGGCCAGGTTCGCGTCATTGACCAGGACCCGACCCCCGGCCGCCGCGACCGCCAGGGCGTAGGCGCGCCCCAGCCCCTGCCCTGCGCCGGTGATCGCCACCGTCTTGCCCGCCAGTTCGCCCATTGCGCTCCTCTCTTTGATCCGGTCCCCAGCGCGACCAACCCTAGTCTTCCGGCGTCCCGCCGCCACCCTTCATCACGCGCCCGATCAGCCGCTGTTCCTCAGCCCCGCGGCGACGCCGTTGATGGTCAGGTGGATGCCTTCGCGCACCGCCTCGTCGTCGTCGCCTCGCCTGCGCCGGCGGATCAGCTCGATCTGCAGGTGGTTGAGCGGGTCGATGTACGGCAGGCGCGAGCGGACCACGGCGGCCAGGTCGGGATTGTGCTCCAGAAGGCTCGACTGTCCGGTGATCTCCAGGAGCGCGCCCACGGTGCGGTCCCACTCCGCCCGGATCTGCCCGAACACCGCGTCGGCCAGCCCACGGTCTTCCACCAGGCCCGCGTAGCGGCTGGCGATCGCCAGGTCCCCCTTCGCCAGCACCATCTCCATGTTGGCCAGCATGGAGGAGAAGAACGGCCAGCCGCCGAAGAACTCGCGAAGCTGGCTGGTCGGCACGCCGGCGTTCGCCACCGCCGAACCGAAGCCGTACCAGCCGGGCAGCATCGCCCGCGACTGCGACCAGGAAAACACCCAGGGGATCGCGCGCAGGCCCTGGATGGTGCGCGTCGCCTGCCGCGAAGTGGGGCGGCTGCCGATGTTGAGGTCGGCGATCTCGCTGATCGGCGTGGCCGCGAAGAAATAATCCGCGAAGCCCGGCGTCTCATAGACCAGGGCGCGATAGGCGCTCATGGCCGAGGTCGCGAGCGCGTCCATCGCCTCGTCGCGCCCTTCCCCCAGCTCCGAAGCCGGCGGCTTGCGCAGCGACGCCAGCACCACCGCGGCGGTCAGCGTCTCCAGGCTTTGGCGGGCGAGCTCCGGATCGGCGTACTTGTTGGCGACGACCTCGCCTTGCTCGGTGATGCGGATGCGGCCGTTGACCGTCCCGTGCGGCTGGGCGAGCAGGGCCTCGAAGCTCGACCCGCCGCCGCGCCCCACCGCGCCGCCCCGGCCGTGGAACAGTTGCAGCTCCAGGCCCGCGTCGTGCACCACCGGAACCAGCGCCAGGGAGGCCTTGTGCAGCTCCCAGGTGGAAGTGAGGTAGCTGCCGTCCTTGTTGGAGTCCGAGTAGCCGATCATCACTTCCTGGACGCCCACGGGCCGCAGGATGTCGCGGACCACCGGCGTCGCCAGATAGCCGCCCATGGTGGCCGGCGCATCGCGCAGGTCGCCGATGGTTTCGAACAGCGGCTCGGCGAAGATGTCCGCCTTCGGAACGTCGCCGGCGGTGAACAGGCCGACCTCCTTGAGCAGAAGGTAGACTTCCAGCAGGTCCGAAACCGACGTCGTGTTGGAGACGATGTAGGCGCGGATCGCCTCAGGTCCGTAGAGACGCTTCACCTCGGCGGCGGCGGCCAGGATCTCCAGCTCGCGCCGGGTTTCATCGCCGTAGGTCGCGAACGGCGAGGCCAGGAGCCGGCCGTGGCCGAGCTCGCGGGTCAGCAGCGCGCAGCGCGCCTCCTCGTCCAGCGCCTCGTAGTCCGGCTCGACGCCGGCGCTCTTGAGGAGCTCGGCGACCACCCGCGCGTGGACGGCCGAGTTCTGGCGCATGTCCAGTGTCGCCAGGTGGAAGCCGAACACATCCACCGCCCGGATCAGGTGCGCCAGCGGTCCCTCACGGAACGCCGGTCCATGCACCTGGACCAGCGAGTCCCGGATCGTCCGCAAATCGTCCGAGAAGGCGGTCGGCACGGCGTAGGGCTCGGCCGCCAGCGCCGCGGGCCGCGGCGGCGATTCCCCGGTCAACGCCGCGTAGGTCGCCGCCAACCGCGCGTAAACGCCGGTCAGGGCGCGCCGGTAGGGCTCGTCGGCCCGCTGGCGCGACGGATCGCCGGAGCGGTCGGCGAGAGCCTCAAGCTCCGGCGTGCAAGCCGCCAACTCGTCGGACACGGAGAGCTCGGCCCCCAGGACGTGCACCTGATCGAGGTAGAGGCCGAACGCCGCCTTCGCCTGGTGGGCCATGGCGTGCCGCATCATGTCGGCGGTCACGTAGGGGTTGCCGTCGCGGTCGCCGCCGACCCACGAGCCCACCTTCAAAAAGCTGGGCAGTTCCGCCGCCTCGCCCAGCGCCTTGCGCCAGGTGTCGTAGAGCCGCGGAAGTTCGACCAGGAAGCTGCGCTCGAAATAGGAGACGGCGTTCCAGACCTCGTCGGCGACGACGATCTTCACCTTCCGCAGTTGCCGGGTGTTCCAGAAGGTCGAGACGTGCCGGATCAGTTGCGCCTCGAGGTCATGGCGTTCGGCCGCGCCGTGCGCCCGGTCCATGGCGTCGAGCTGGTCGGCGATGGCGCTCTGCCGGTCGAGGACGCTCTTGCGGCGGACCTCGCTGGGGTGGGCCGTGATCACCGGCGCCACGAACGCGCTCGACAGCAGCCGCCGCACATCGTCTGCGCCGACCCCCTCCGCCGCCAGGGCGCGCAGGGCGCCGGCCGGGGTGTCCGCGCGCTCCCGCTCCGCCCGGCCGCGGTGGCGCTGGATGCGATCCTCGGCGATGTTGGTGAGCTGCAGGAAGCAGGCGAACGAGTGGGCGAAGCGGACGGTCTCCGCCAGGCTGAGCGCCCCCAGCCGCTCCGCCATCAGCTTGGCCGCGCCGTCCGACCCCTCGCGATGGAACGCCACCGAGGCGCGCCGGATGTCCTCGATCTGGTCGAACACCTCCGGCCCGCCCTCATGGCGGATGACGTCGCCCAGAATGCGCCCCAGGACGCGGACGGTTGAGCGAAGCTGGTCGGGCAAGTCGTTCCTCATGTCACCGTCTTTAGAGCAGCCCGGGTCCGCGAGCGACGACCTCGTACGCCCGGCCGCAACCGAAAACGCGTGGTCAGCCGTGGCGTCGGCGCCTGCCATGCATTAAGATTGAAGGTACGTCATTTTCGCGGGCAGGCCGCCGCCACTCGATATCCGGAGGATATGATGAACATCAACGATATGATCCTGGTGAGCGTGGACGACCACGCTTCCGAGCCGGAAGACATGTTCCGGCGCCACATCTCTCCGAAGTTCAAGGGCCGCGAACCCCGCGTCGTGCGCACCCCCAACGGCCAGGCCTGGGAAGTGGAGGGCCAGGTCAGGCCCGGCCTCGGCCTCAACGCGGTGATGGGACGCCCGAAGGAGGAATTCGGGATCGAGCCCTACGAGTTCGAACAGATGCGCAAGGGCGCCTACGACATTCACGCCCGCATCGACGACATGAACGCCAACGGCGTCCTGGGCTCGATCTGCTTCCCGCAGTTCCCCGGCTTCGCCGGAAAGCGCTTCTTCGACATGCAGGACAAGGACCTCGCGCTCGCCACCATCCAGGCCTACAACGACTGGCACTTCCACGACTGGTGCGGCGCCTATCCCGACCGCTTCATCCCGCTCGGCCTGTTGCCGCTGTGGAGCATCGACGCGACCCTCGTCGAGCTGAAGCGGCTGATCGACCTCGGATTCCACACCGTCGCGTTTCCCGACAATCCGGCGGTCGCCGGGTTCCCAAGCCTGCACGACGAGCAATGGCGCCCGCTCTGGAAGATGTGCGAGGAGAACCGCGTCGTCCTCTCCTGCCACATCGGCACCGGGGCCAGCGCGCCGCACGCCTCGGATCAATCGCCGATCGGCGCGTGGATCACTTCCATGCCGATCTCCATCGCCAACAGCGCCGCCGACTGGACCTTCGCCACCTTCTGGGAAGACTTCCCCAACCTGAAGATGGCGCTCTCCGAGGGCGGCATCGGCTGGATCCCCTACTTCCTCGAGCGGGCGGACGCGGTGCAGCGCCAGCACGGGGCCTGGACCTTCCGCGACTTCAAGGGGTCGAAGCCCAGCGACATCTTCCGCAAGCACATCATCACCTGCTTCATCGAGGACGCGCACGGCCTGAAGTCCCGCCATGAGATCGGCCTCGACCTGATCACCTGGGAGTGCGACTACCCGCACTCGGACTGCGCCTGGCCCTACTCCGCCGAGGTGCTGTGGGAACAGGTCAAGACGTTCCCCAAGGACGAGATCGACAAGATCACCCACCTCAACGTCATGCGCGAGTTCAGCTACGACCCCTTCAAGACCATGAAGCGGGAAGACTGCACGGTCGGCGCGCTTCGGGCCAAGGCCGCGCACGTCAAGACCGACCCGGAGCCTGCGATGGGCGGCCTGACCTCCCGCTACGACCCGACGCGGCCGGTGACGACCGCGGACGTCAATAAGGTGCTGAACAGGGTCTAAGGCCGCATGGCCGGCTATCGAGGTCGCCCGGTCGGTTGTCGCCGGCTCGGGCGCCCTCGGCGGATTGTCAGGCGCGCATCGCTGCGGCGCCGCATTCCCCCGAGACGCGTCCGCGCGATGGCATTATCCGGACGCGTAACAAAAGAGGTCGCGCAGCGAGCCCGACGAAACGCCGAGAGCTCAGGCTCCTGAAAGGAACGCGATGACCGCGACAGCCGAGAACCCGGCGGGGTCGCTCCCCGCCAATTCCGGCCCCTACGCCACGCGCCGTCAGCAGCTCTACGCGATGGTCGTGTTGCTGGCGATCTACGCCTGCCACTCGATCGACCGCGGCATCGCCGGAATCGTGATGGAGCCGATCCGGGAGGAATTCGGGGCCAGCGACAGCCAGCTCGGCCTCATCACCCTGTTCTACACCCTGGCCTTCATGTCGGCGATGATCCCGGTGGGCATGTTGATCGACCGGTTGAACCGCGTCCGCCTGCTGGCCGGCCTCGTCGCGCTCTGGAGCGGCTTCACGGCCCTGGCGGGGTTCGCCGGCGGCATGACCTCGCTCTTCCTGGCGCGCGCCGCCGTCGGCGCGGCGGAAGCCGGGGGCCATCCGCTCTCGATGTCGCTGATCTCGGACGTCGTGCCGAAGGAACGCCGAGGCTCGGCCGTGGGGCTGTTCTATGTGGCCACCGGCCTGGGCGGCGTCGTCGTCTTCCTCGTGGGGGGCTTCCTCGCCGCACGCTACGGCTGGCGTTCGACCTTCTTCATGGCCGGCGTCCCCGGCCTCGTGTTCGCGCTGCTGGCGCTGTTCACCCTGCGCGAACCGATCCGCGGCGCCCACGAAGCCAAGGCCGCGGTCGCCGGCGACAAGGCGCCGCCGCTGGGCCAGGTGCTCCGCTTCATCGTCGTCACCCCCGCCATCTTCAACCTGGCGATCAGCGTCATGCTGGCGTCGTCCGTGAACAGCAGCTTCCACACCTGGCTGGCCTCGTTCCTGGTGCGCTCCCACGGCCTGGACCTGAAGCAGGTCGGCATGATCGGCGCGCTGGGCCCGGGAATCCTGCAGGCCGGGGGCGCGCTCGCCTCGGGGTTCCTCGGGGACTGGCTGGCCCGGCGCCACCCGCATCGCGTGGGCTACGTGGCCACGGCGGCGATCTTCCTGATGGCGCCGCTGGGGATGGTCTACACCCAGACCCCCAGCCTGCCGCTGGCCGTCACCCTGGTGCTGCTCATGGGCGTGTGCGCCGGCTCGTGGATGGCGCCCACCTTCACCCTCCTGATCTCCATCACCGAAGCGAGGATGCGCGGCGTGGTGATCGGGGTCGTCCAGATGCTGGCGGCCCTGGGCAGCGGCTTCGGCCCCTTCGTCGTCGGCCTGGTCAGCGACCGTTTCGGCGGCCAGATCCACACCGCGTTGACCATCGGCCTGGGCGTGGCGGCCTGGGCCGCGCTGCACAGCCTGATCGCCGTGCGCGCCTCCAGGACGCTGCTGGCGCCGTCGACCTGAGCGGACCTAAGGGCCCTTGAACTGGGCGAAGGCGTTGGTCAGGCGGCTCGGCACGGCGTGCAGCAACCGCCCGCCGTCCACGGGCACGACGGCCCCCGTGGTGAACGACGCCGCGTCGCTCAGCAGGAAGGTCACCGCGTTGGCGATCTCGCTCGTCTCGCCGTGGCGGCGCATGGGCAGCTTCGACGTGATGTCCTCCACCGTGGCCTTGTCGGCGAACAACGCCTGGGCGCCGTGGGAATCGATCAAGCCCGGTGGGATGATGTTGAAGCGGATGTTGTTCTGGCCGAACTCGGCGGCGAAGTTGCGCATCATCTGCACCTCGGCGGCCCGCATGCAGGACGTGAGCGAACGTTCCGAGGTCGCCTCGAAGCATGAGCCCGAGCCGATGTAGACCACTGAGCCGCCGCCGGCCTTGGCCATGTGCGGGATGCACTGGCTGGTGATCCACCACTTGCTCTTGAAGAAGTGCAGGAACTCCCGGTCCATCTCGTCGTCGGGCGTGTCGATCGACGAACCGAACCACGGCCGAAGGGACGGGCAATAGACGAGCGAGGTTAGCTTGCCGAACCGTTCGAGGGCGGTGTCGACGAGCGCTTGCAGGTCGGCCTTCACCGACATGTCGCCCGCCTTGCCCACCGCCACGGTTCCGCCGCCGCCGTGCTCCGCGTTGAGCTCGGCGGCCAGCGCGTCAACGTCGGCGGCCGTGCGCGCGTTGATCACCACCTTGGCGCCGCTGGCCGCAAGCTGCCGCGACGTGGCCTCGCCCATGCCCTTGGTGCCGCCCACGACGATGGCGACCTTGTCCGACAGATCGAAGCGTGTCCCGCCCATGCGCAATCCTCGCGACTATTCGGCCGTCATCAGCATGGCGCCGGAGAACGAGCCCACCGCATTGGCCCACAGCGCGACCTTGGCGTCGGGAACCTGGCGGACCCCCGATTCATCCCCGCGAAGCTGGCGGATCGACTCGATGCAGAAGTTGGCGCCATGGCGGCGGCCGACGTTGCAGGCGCCGCCGTCCGTGTTGAGCGGCAGCTTGCCGCCCATGGCGGTATGGCCCTCGGCGATGAACGGCCCGGCTTCGCCCCGGCCGCAGAAGCCCAGGGCTTCCAGCCACTGGAAGACGATGATCGTGAAGCCGTCGTAGAGCTG
>Ga0068859_100004250_pt1 | contig 14624 bp, 16 predicted proteins | sample KBSSwiS22_FD_66585 | JGI IMG/M metagenome (GOLD analysis project Ga0068859, IMG submission 66585) | Switchgrass rhizosphere microbial communities from Kellogg Biological Station, Michigan, USA - KBS Switchgrass S2-2 | ecosystem: Host-associated > Plants > Roots > Rhizosphere > Soil ...
ACTGTCGAAGAACGATTCCGCCGCGGTCGCCGAGCTGGTCAGCTGGGTGCGGCACGAACTCGACCACTTCAACACCGGGACGCTCGTCCCCGTCGACCCCGGACCCATGGCGGCACATGCGCACACTGCTCGCGCCGCAAGCGTCGCTCATGCACACGGCGAGCACGTCCATACGCACTGAGCTCATCGACGGACGGCTGCGGATCCTCACCACCGCCGGGCTGCTCCGCCCGATGCAGCTCAGCACCTCCGGCGCACATGCGCAGGTGGCACTCGTCGCCACAGGTTCGCTGCTACACCCCGGCGACGAGGTCAACCTCGAGGTCGCCGTCGGCGCGGGCACGTCCCTGGACGTGATCGAGCCGGCCGGCACCGTCGCCTATTCCGGCGGACCGTCCGCATGGCACGTAAGAATCATCCTGCAGGACAAGGCGAATCTCGTCTGGCACGGCGAGCCGTTCGTCGTGGCGCACGGCGCCGAGGTGGACCGTTCCACGACCATCACACTCGGCTCGGACGCGCGCTGCCTGCTGCGCGAGACGCTCGTGCTCGGACGCACCGGCGAATCACCGGGCCACGTCCGGTCCCGCACCCGCGTCACCGACCCCGCCGGCCCGCTCCTCGTCGAGGACATGGACCTCGGCCCGTCCGCCCAGAGCCCCGGAATCCTGGGCCAGAATCGCGTCCTGGACACCGTCCTCGATCTTGCTGGCGCGTCTGTCGGCGTTGCTGGGCGGCCGCCGGGAGCAACGCTAGGAGACGCACCAGCAGTCAGGATGGTGCTGGACCGCGGAGGCACGGTCCACCGCAGCCTCGCTTCGGACCTGCACTTGTCGGACCTGGCTCAGACCGTCATGTCCTCGATGACGTCCAGGTTGTAGAACTTCGGAGGTTCGCTGACGAACTCGGCCATCTTCGCGGCGAGTGCGTCGATCTCCGGCAGCCCGGAGTTCTCCATCGCCGACTCGTAGGAGTCGAAGAAGACGATGTGCAGGCGACGGGTGGCGTCATCACGGTCCTGCGTGACGATCACGCGCCGCACCGTGCTGCCGGGCGGCGGCTCCCAACCCTCGAAGAACGCGTCGACCTCCTCGCCGCGGTCGGTCTTGAAGTCGATGATCTGGACGAATGCCATCTCGGCCAACCCCCGTTGAGGCTCTGCGGCGGCGCCCCTCGCCGCCGAGGCAGACCGTAATGACGATGGGCCGCCCTGCCTAGGCAGGACGGCCCGTCGGCACGAAAGATGCGAGTCTCAGATGAGGCCTAGCTCCTTGACAGCGTCGCGCTCCTCAGCGAGTTCGGCAACGCTCGCGTCGATCTTGCCGCGGCTGAACTCGTTGATCTCGACACCCTGGATGATCTCCCACTCGCCGTTGACCGCGCGCGCCGGGAAGGAGGAGATCAGGCCCTCCGGCACGCCATACGAACCGTCCGACACCACGGAGGAGGACGTCCACTCGGTGCCGTTGACCCAGTCGTAGACGTGATCGATGGCGGCGTTCGCGGCGGAGGCGGCCGAGGACGCGCCACGGGCCTCGATGATCGCCGCCCCGCGCTTGGCGACCGTGGGGATGAAGGTGTCGCGCAGCCACTCCTGCTCGACCTGCGACGCGGCGGACATGCCGTTGACCAGCGTCGTGTAGAGGTCGGGGTACTGGGTGGCGGAGTGGTTGCCCCAGATCGTCATCTTCTCGATCGCGGTGACCGGGACGGAGAGCTTGGCGGCCAGCTGCGACAGCGCGCGGTTGTGGTCCAGGCGGGTCATGGCGGTGAACCGCGAGGCCGGCACGTCCGGCGCGTTCTGCTGCGCGATGAGCGCGTTGGTGTTGGCCGGGTTGCCGACGACCAAGACCTTGATGTCCGAGGCCGCGTGGTCGTTGATGGCCTTGCCCTGCGGGCCGAAAATGCCGCCGTTGGCCGACAGCAGGTCGCCGCGCTCCATGCCCGCCGTGCGCGGACGGGCGCCGACCAGCAGCGCGACGTTGGTGCCGTCGAAGCCGGTCTTCAAGTCGTCGGTGATGTCGATGCCGGCGAGCAGCGGGAAGGCGCAGTCGTCCAGCTCCATCGCAGTGCCCTCGGCGGCCTTGAGGCCCTGGGGAATCTCGAGCAGCTTGAGGCGCACGGGGGTGTTCGGGCCCAGCAGGTGGCCCGAGGCGATGCGGAACAGGAGCGCGTAACCGATCTGGCCGGCCGCGCCGGTCACGGTGACATTCACGGGAGTGGTCATGTCCCGGAACCTACCCCGCGCAGCTAGGCCCCGGGAATGCGGGGGCTTCGAGGTGCCAGGTGGCTCACGCGACCGTGATCAGGACCACCAGGATGCCCGCGCCGACGACGAGGTAGAACGCCGAGTCGATCCACCGCGCGCGCACGGCCAGGGCCCCGACCCACCGCCGCGGCAGCGTCACCCGCATGAAACCGGCGAGCAGCAGGGCGATCGCGATGACGCCGCTCCCGCGCCGCCAGTGGTCCGGCTGGACGGTCAGATAGACCAGCGACGCGGCGAGCAGGGCGAGGACGAGCAGGAACGCCGCCTGGCGCCGCAACAGCTGCGCTGCCTGAGGTGACATGGACGGGTCAGAGTCCCGCTGCCCGCTCGGTCGGATTCCGCGCTGCCGCGCGCTCGGCCGCTTCGACGATGTTGCGCAACAGGACGGCGCGGGTCATCGGACCCACCCCACCGGGGTTCGGAGTCAGGAACCCGGCCACGCTCGCCACGTCCGGGTGGACGTCCCCGGCGATCTTCCCGTCGACCCGGCTGACGCCCGCGTCCAGGACGGCCGCGCCCGGCTTGATCATGTCCGCGGTGATCAGGTGGGGGGAGCCGGCGGCACCGACCACGATGTCCGCCTCGCGGATGTGGCTGGCGATGTCAGGCGTGCCGGTGTGCACGACGGTGACCGTCGCGTTCTCCGAGCGGCGGGTGAGGATCAGCGATAGCGGACGCCCGACGGTGATGCCGCGGCCGACTATGACCACGTGCGCGCCCGCGATCGGGACGTCGTAACGGCGCAGCAGTTCGACGATGCCGCTCGGGGTGGCCGGCAGCGGTGCCGGCTTGCCCAGGACGAGCCAGCCCAGGTTGGTTGGGTGCAGCCCGTCCACGTCCTTGACCGGATCGACGGCGGCAAGGATGGCGTGCTCGTCCAGCCCGGTCGGCTGCTGGACCAGAAAGCCGGTGACCTGCGGGTCGGCGTTGAGTTCGGCGACGATGTCGAGCACCTGCTGCAGGGACGCGGTCTCGGGCAGATCGTGGCGGATGCTCGCGATGCCGAGTTCGGCGCTGTCCTTGTGCTTGGCGTTCACGTACCACTGGTTGCCGGGGAAGCTGCCGACCTGCACGGTCGCCAGGCCGGGCTGGTAACCGGCCTCGGCGAGCTTTCTGACCCGCTCGGCCAGTTCGATCTTGATCGCCGCCAGGGTCGCCTTGCCGTCCAGGATCACTGCGGTCATGTCGCCAATCCTGCCAGGACCCTCAGCCGCTCTGCGCAACGACAGTCCCGCAAACTCTGCCGCTCCGCCTACCGACGGCTTCGCAGGCTCAGCCGCTCCGCCCACTGACGGCTTCGCAAGCTCAGCCACTCCGCCCACCGACGGCTTCGCAAGCTCAGCCGATGTGCACCCCGAAGACACCGAGCAGGCTGACCGCCTGCTCGACGTCCATCCGCGCGCCACGTAGGTCGACGCGTCGCGGGTCGACGCCGTCGAGCTTGGCGCCGCGCAGGTCGGCGTCCCTCAGGACGGTGCGGTCCAGACGCACGCCGCGCAGGTCCGCCCCGGTGAGGTCCGATCCGGTCAGGTCGGTGTCGACGAGGTTCGCGTCCGCCAGGCGGGCCCCGGCCAGGTCCTGCTTGGGCAGTGTGGTTGCCCCGAACGAGACCGCGGTGAAATCACCGCCTGCGAACCGCAGGCCGCGGGAGCCGACCTCGTGGAACGTGGAGCCGGCGAGCTTGCAGCCGGTGAAGCTCGCCTCGTTCAGCCGCGTCCCGAAGAACCTGCAGGCCACGAACGCGCTGCCCTCGTGCCGCGACCGGGTCAGATCGACGCGGGTGAAGTCGCATTCGAGAAACGTGCAGCCCGCGGTGCTGAGCCCGGCGAGGTCGGAGTCGGTGAAGTCAGCGCCCTCGAAGACGCGCTGCTGCCAGCTCTGTTCCGCCGCGTCCAGGTCGCGGAAGTCCGTATCGGACGGGTCAGCCTGGACGAGCTCCTTCACAGCTGGAGCTCCACGGCCACCACGTCGCCCTCCTCGATGCCCTCGGCCTTGCGGACCGCGACCTTGACCGGGACGAGGTACTGCCCGTCCTTCGGCATCAGCGCGGTCTCGAAGCTCGTCCCGCCGATCCGAACGCGCGCCGGAACGCAGCCCCATCCGTAGCTGAGTTCCGGCGTCGCGGCGATCTCGTCGCTCTGCGCGTCCGGCAGCGGCACGAAGAACCACGGCGCGGGCCCGCGCCAGTGGATCACCTCGCCGTCGAACGTGAACTGCACGTCGACGATTCTCTCAGTGCTTGCAGAGGCAGAAGGGATGTCCGGCAGGATCGGCGAAGACCCGGAACCCGTCGCCGTCGTGCCCGGGCAGCCGGGTCGCGCCGGCGGCCATCACGGCCGCCTCGCCGGCGTCGAGGTCGGGCAGGAAGAGGTCCAGGTGCCCCTGCTGCGGCGCGGCCGGATCGGGCCAGCGTGGCGCGGTGAAGTTCTCGACGCCCTGGAACAGCACCGGCTTGTCGCCGCCCAGCATCGCCACGCCGTCCTGGTCGTAGACGACCGGATCGCCCAGGATCCTGGACCAGAAGGCTGCCGCCGCCGAGGCGTCCGGGACATCGAACGTCACCGCCCAGAGCGTCACATCACCGACCTCGGCGTTCACGCAGAGGTCGAACGGATGCCCGGCCGGATCGGCCAGCGTGTTCCAGGCGGCGTTCTCGCGCAGCAGCGTCGCACCGAGCTTCACGGCCTGCTCGGTGGCGACCGCCAGGTCGAGCACGCGCAGGTCCAGGTGCAGCTGCTGCGGGTGCTCCTGCGAGGGCCACTGCGGACGCACGAGGTTCGGCGCCAGTTGGAAGGCCACGTCCCAGCCGTTCGGGGTGGTCACGGTGATCCAGTCGCCGTCCTCGTCCGTGATCGCGCCGCCCAGCAGGTCGGCCCAGAACGAGGCGACCGGTTGCAACGCGTCCACGTCGAACACGACGGTTCCGATAGGGGCTATGCCCGTTATTTCAGTCATGCCTCCGGTCTACCCCGGGCGACCGACAACGGATCAATCGCGCCGCGGCCCTAATGGGCGAAATGGCGGGTGCCGGTGAAGTACATCGAGGCGCCGGCGGCTCTGATGGCGGCGATGACCTCGTCGTCGCGCTTGGAACCACCGGGCTGGACGATCGCCCGCACGCCGGCATCGAGCAGCACCTGCGGCCCGTCCGCGAAGGGGAAGAACGCATCCGAGGCCGCCACCGAGCCGGCCACGCGGTCCCCCGCCCGCGCGACGGCGAGCTTGCAGGAGTCGACCCGGTTGACCTGACCCATGCCGATGCCGACCGCGGCCCCGTCCTTCGCCAGCAGGATCGCGTTGGACTTCGCCGCACGCACGGCCCGCCAGGCGAAGAGCAGATCGGCGAGGGTCGCCTCGTCCACCGGTTCGCCGGACGCGAGGGTCCAGTTGGCCGGATCGTCGCCCTCGGCGTCGATGCGGTCGGCGACCTGGACGAGCAGCCCGCCGGACACCGGACGCGTCTCGACCGCAGGGCCGGACGGACGGGGCGGCACAACGAGCACGCGCAGGTCGGTCTTCTTGGCCCAGCGCTCGAGCACGCCGTCCTCGTAGCCGGGGGCGACGACGACCTCGGTGAAGATCGGGCCGAGTTGCTCGGCCATCGCGAGGGAGACCGGACGGTTCGAGGCCACGACGCCGCCGAAGGCCGACAGCGGGTCGGTGTCGTGAGCCTTGCGGTGCGCGTCGGCGATATCGGTGCCGACGGCGATGCCGCACGGGTTGGCGTGCTTGATGATCGCGACCGCGGGCGCGTCGAAGTCGTAGGCGGCGCGGTAGGCGGCGTCCGCGTCCACGTAGTTGTTGAAGCTCATCTCCTTGCCGGAGAGCTGATCGGCCTGCGCGAGTCCGACTCCTCCCTCGGTCACATAGAGCGCGGCGGCCTGGTGCGGGTTCTCGCCGTAACGCAGCACCGCGGCCCGCTCGTACTTCGCCGCGATCCACGCCGGGAACTGGATCTCGGGGTCGTCCGGTGCGATCGCGCTACCCAGCCAGGACGCCACCGCGATGTCGTAGGACGCCGTGTGACGGAACGCCTCGCGCGCGAATGCCTGCCGGGTGGGCAGGTCGAAACCGCCGGCACGAACCGCCTCCAGTACCGTCCCGTACTTGCTCGGGTCGACCACGACCGTCATCGAGCCGTGGTTCTTCGCCGAGGCCCGCACCATGGCCGGGCCGCCGATGTCGATCTGCTCGACGATCTCCGGCGGGGTGGCGCCGGACGCGACCGTCTGCACGAACGGGTACAGGTTGGCAATCAGCAGCTGGAACGCCTTGATGCCCAGTTCATCGATCTTGGCGACATGCTCGGCGTCGTTCTGGTCGGCGAGCAGGCCCGCGTGCACGTGCGGGTGCAGGGTCTTCACGCGTCCGCCCAGGATCTCCGGGAAGCCGGTGACCTCGTCGACGGGGGTGACCGGAATGCCCAGGTCGCGGATCGTCTGGGCGGTCGAGCCGGTGGAGACGATCTCGACGCCGGCCTCGTGCAGGCCGCGGGCCAGTTCGTCCAGCCCGGTCTTGTCGTAGACGCTGATCAGTGCGCGGCGAACGGCGATCTTGGTCATGCCAACTCCTCATCGACGATGTCAGTCAGACGAGGGGCACCCAGGCGGTCGATGCCGACTCACACTCCCTGGTGGTCACCCACCCGCGCCAGTCGTATGCCGCCACTCTAGTGGCGGTTCAGTTGCCGAAGCGAACCCGGCGCCCATCCACCACGAAGCCTTCTCGGGCCATCCGGCCGACGCTCTCGACGAGCATCGACCGCTCGGCAACCTTGATCCGTTCGTGCAGCGTCTCTTCGGTGTCCTCGTCCAGCACCGGAACAGCGGCCTGTGCGACGATCGGACCGGTATCCACTCCGAGGTCGACGACGAACAGCGTTGCCCCGGTGAGCTTCACACCGTGCTCAAGTGCATCACGCGCCCCGTGCATCCCCGGGAACGACGGCAGCAGGGCCGGATGGGTGTTGACGTAACGGCCGCCGAATGCGCGCAGGAACGTCTCGCCGGCCAGCTTCATGAAGCCCGCCGACACCACCAGATCCGGGTCGTACGAGCGGCAGCTGGCGGTGACGGCGGCGTCCCATTGCTCGCGGGTGGAATAGTCCTTCACCCGGTGGACGAACGTCGGGACGCCGGCACGCTCGGCCCTGTGCAGGGCGAGGATGTTCCCGCGGTCGGCGCCGACGGCCACGATCTCGGCGCCATACGCGGGATCGGCACAGGCATCGAGCAGCGCCTGCAGGTTCGTGCCCGAGCCGGACACGAGAACCACCAGACGAGCCGCCACCGGCCCACCCTAGCGGTCCACTTCCCGGCCGCTGCGGCCCACTTCCGGGGCTGAAACTGAGCCACACGGGCCGGGAGGTGGGGATCAGACGGCGAGGCGGTCCTTGTCGTCGCCGTCGCCGTCCTCGCCTGCGGTCTCAGCCAGGTCGGACGGGACGATCGCAAGGGTGGGACGGACGTCCTCGTCCTCTGCCCGCGGCCGGTAGCCCAGGTCGGCCTCGGAGCGGTCGATCAGCGCCAGCCGCACCGTCCGCCACGCCAGCGCGACCAGCAGCCCAGCGGACGTACCCACTGCGAGCACCCCGGCCAGGAACAGCCCGAACCACCCTGCGGGCACCCCGATCGTCCCGAGAGCACCTCCGCCGATACCACCACCGGCGAACCATGCACCCAGCGCACCGAGCGCACCGGCCCCAGCGGCGGCGGCCGCGGCGAGGGCGAACGGCTCCCACCAACGTGACAGGGTCATCCGCGAGATCACCGCCGCGGCGGCACAACCCGCGAGCACCGCGGTCAGGGCCATGCCGGTCCAGACGACCGGATTCGCCGGTCCGGAGGGAACGGCCCCGAGCAGCGGGAAAGCAGGCAACAGACCGTGCGCGGACGAGGTCGCGGTCACTGCCGTGCCCGACCCGACGGCGAAGCCCGGCCCGACCAGGTAGCCCGCGCCGGCGATCGCCGCGTTCGGCGCCGCGAGCACGCCCAGCAGCAGGATGGGGACGCTCCCCCACCCGCCGCCGACCTGACCGGCCAGCAGCGTGACGCGCTCGTGGTGGACGAGCAGCGAGCCGGCGACCAGCAGCGCCCCCGCCCCGACATAGGCGGCCAGTCCGGTGACCGCGACGCGGACGCACGGCCAGAACAGGGCGGGTAGGTGTTGCGCCACCTCGTCCCGCAGCCCGCACGACCGGACGAAGGAGGCGCCACCGACGACCAGGAACAGCAGCGCGGCCGCGAATCCCACTCCGAGGTAGGACGCGCCGCTGGTGCCGAGTTCGGCGAACGGCACGGCCACGACGGCGATGGCGGTGAAGCTGCCGGCCTGGACGAGCAGAGCCCGCACGAGCACACCGGAGTCCGACTCCTCGCCCGCAACGATGGCGAGCGTGCGGCCGGCGCGCCAGCAGATCGCGCCGGCGATCAGCGTCATGCCGAGCGGCACCCAGGAGGCGAATGTCCCGTCGACCGTGATGCCGCCGTGCAGAGCGGCCAGGTAGGTGAGCAGGCCGGCCGAGATCGCCGAGCCCGTCCGGCTCGTCCCTCCCCCGTCGGCTACGCCCCCGCTGATGGGGGGACCCCCATGGCCGGCGGAAATCGGGAGCCAGCAGATCGCGACGGCCACGACACCGAGGATCGCGCAGACCAGCGCGGCTCCGATGCCCGTCCCGGCCGCGATCCGCCACAGCGCGGGAGTCTCCGCGCCGGGGGGACGTTCACGGCTGGTCGACGGCATGGCCTCCAGCCTGACAAGGGGACGGACAGATCCCCCGCAGGCTCGCCGGGGCTCCGGACAGTCCGATGGCCGGGACGCTCGACGCGTCCCGGCCGTCGACAGGCTGAGCGAGGTCTACTTGAGGATCTTCGGGATACCCGCCAGCGGGCCGGGCAGTGCGGTGTTCGTCTGCTGCGCCCGGATCAGCGACACGACCGCGCCGGCGATCACGGCGACGAGGCTCAGGTAGTAGCTGAAACCGGCGTCGATGTCCGCCGTGACGAAGCCCAGCAGGTAGAGCAGGAAGCTGAGCGCGAACAGGCCGAACGCGGCGACGTACGACGGCACCGGCAGCTTGAAGCTCGGCAGGAAGATGCCCAGGGCGACGATCACTGCCGCGGCGATGCCAACGATGAACGCGAGCATGCCCGGGAAGGTGCCCCCGCCGGTGTGCCACCCGCTGAAGCTCTCCGAGTACCCGAAGTAGGAGAACGTGTAGTAGCCGAAGAACGAGAAGATGAACAGAAACGCGCCGATCCCAATGATCACCCAGTCGAACACATTCACGGACTTGGGATCGAACCCCGCAGGCGTGGCACCCGGGGGCGGCGGCGGGACGGACGGCGGTGGCGGCTGGAACGACATGTCGTGCTCCTGAAACTCTGGACACCTGCCCTCCGCAGGCATGCTCTCGCTGAATGTAGTGCCGCCGCGCCCTGCTGGTGATATCAGACAGCAAGACGAAGGGGCCGGGATGCGGTCGTTTCCGCGTCCTGGCCCCTTCGTGAGGTGCAGGTGCTACTTGATGATCTTCGGAAGGCTCGCCAGCGGCCCGGGTAGCGGGGTGTTCGTCTGCTGCGCACGGATGAATGCGATAACCGCACCGGCCAGCACCGCGATCAGGCTCAGCCAGTAGCTGAAGCCCGGACCGAAGTCGAAGCCGGGGGCGTCGACATCTGGGCCCACGATGAAGATGCCGAGGATGTAGAGAACGAAGCTCAGCAGGAAGCCACCGATCGCCGCGACGTACGTCGGGACGGGCAGCTTGAAGGTCGGCACGAAGACCTTGAGCGCGACGAGGACCGCAGATGCCAGGCCGATGATGAAGGCGAACCAGCCGATCCAGGCGCCTTCACCGAAATGCCATCCGCCGGTGCTGCTGGAGGCCGAGTACCCGCCGTAGCTGACCGACGCGGAGTAGTAGCCGAAGAAGGAGAACAGGAACAGGAATACGCCGATCCCGATGATCGCCCAGTCGAAGACGTTGACGGTCTTGGGGTCGAACGAACCCGACGGGCCGCCGGCCGGCGGGACCGCGGGCGGAGGCGGAGGCGGCGGCGGTGGTGCTGAGGTCATTGGACCCACTCCCTAATTGTTTAGTTGGGACGTCCCAACGAGTCGTTTCCGGGGTGAATGTACTGGGTGGAAGAGGAATCGTGGGGGATTCCAGATACATCACTGCTGCGGTGGCGGTCCCCAGCCGGACGGCGGCGCCGGTGGCGGGGCCTGCGGGGGCAGACCGGGCTGGGCCGGCGGGGCGTAGCCGGGCGGAGGTCCGGCCGGCTTGTCGAAGCTGGGCGGCGCACCGTATCCGGGCTGGGCCGGCTGGGCGTAACCCGGCTGGACAGGAGGCGCGTAGCCGGCTGGCGGCGGCGCGAACCCGCCCTGCGGGCCGGCCGCGCCGGGCGTGCCGGAACCACCGAGGCCGCCGATGCCCGGCAGCTTGCCGCCGAGCTGGGTGAAGCGCCAGATTGCCAGGCCCGCACCCGCCAGGGCGAGGATCAGGCTGAGCCAGTAGCTGAAGCCGAACCCGAATGCGTCCGAAATGGCGTTCTCACATGCGGAGTTGCCCTGGCACTGCGCGTCGTCGATGCCGATGGCGAAAAAGCCGATGAGGTAGAAGAGCGCCGCTCCCGCGAACAACCCACCGGCGATCAGGTACAGCTTGGTGTTGCTCTTCATCGCCGGCGCGAAGACCTTCAGCGCGACGACAACGCCGCCGGCAAGAAGCAGCAGCCACGCCAGAATTCCGACGAACGTCCCCGACAGAAGGTCGTCGCCGAAGACGCCGGCGGAGTCGGAGTAACTCCCGGCATCGGCCGTGTAGTACTGGAAGAAGCCGAAGATGAAGCCGACGGCTCCGATCGCGATCAGGGCCCAGTCGTACGGGTTGACCGCCGCGAAGTTGATGGATTGGCCGGACGCGGCCGCCGGCGGGGGCGGGTAGCCCTGGCCGTAGCCGGGCGCCGGCGGGTATCCGGGCGGTGGGCTGTAGGCCGGGGGTGCACCGGGCGGAGGTGCGCCTAACGGCGGCGTCCAGGCGGGCGGCGGTGCCGCCGCGGGCGGCTGGGACGGAACGGCTGGCGGAGGGACGGGCGCTCCGGGAGGCGGCGCCGCGGGCGGCTGCGCGCCCAGGGGAGGCTGCCCCGGCGTCCAGCTCGGGACGCGGATCGTCTCGTCCGAAGGGGGGGTGTTCTCACCCGGGTTGCCGGGCGGGGGCGGGTACGTCACGGCTGCTCCTGCGCTCGTTCAAAGACTTCGATCGCAGCGAACCTAGCGCGATTTCCCCGCAAATGAGAGGTGGGGCGCGCTGATCACAGCGCGCCCCACCGGGGAGTACTTCCCTTGACGGGACCTAGGAGAGCAGCTCGCGCATCAGGTTGGCGGTCTCGGTCGGCGTCTTGCCGACCTTCACACCGGCGGCCTCGAGGGCCTCCTTCTTCGCGGCGGCGGTACCTGCCGAACCGGAAACGATGGCGCCGGCGTGACCCATCGTCTTGCCCTCGGGCGCGGTGAAGCCGGCGACGTAGCCGACGACCGGCTTGGTCACGTTCGCCTGGATGAAGGCCGCGGCCCGCTCCTCGGCGTCGCCACCGATCTCGCCGATCATGACGATCGCCTCGGTCTCCGGGTCCGCCTCGAACGCAGCGAGCGCGTCGATGTGCGTGGTGCCGATGATCGGGTCACCGCCGATGCCGATCGCGGTGGAGAAGCCGAAGTCCCGCAGCTCGTACATCATCTGGTAGGTGAGCGTGCCGGACTTGCTGACCAGGCCGATCTTGCCCGGTCCGGCGATGTTGGCCGGGATGATGCCGGCATTGCTCTTGCCGGGGCTGATGATGCCGGGGCAGTTCGGGCCGATGATGCGCGTCGACCTCCCGGCGGCGTAGGCCCAGAACGCGGCGGTGTCGTGCACCGGGACACCCTCGGTGATCACGACGGCCAGCGGGATCTCGGCATCGATCGCCTCGACCACCGAATCCTTCGTGAAAGCCGGCGGGACGAAGCCGACGGTGACGTTCGCGCCGGTCTCCTTGATCGCCTCTTCCACCGAGCCGAACACCGGGAGGACGGTGCCGTCGAAGTCGACCTTGGTGCCGGCCTTGCGGGCGTTGACGCCGCCGACGACCTTGGCGCCGCCGGCGAGCATGCGCTTGGTGTGCTTGGTGCCCTCACCGCCGGTGATGCCCTGGACGATGATCAGCGAGTTCTCGTCAAGAAAAATGGCCATGGGTCAGGCTCCAGCGTTAGCAAGCTCGGCGGCCTTGTCGGCGGCCTCGTCCATCGTTTCGACGACCGTCACGAGCGGGTGCGCGTAATCGGCCAGAATCTGCCGTCCAAGCTCGACGTTGTTGCCGTCCAGACGGACGACCAGCGGCTTGTTCGCCTCGTCACCGAGCGTGTTCAGCGCACCCACGATGCCGTTGGCAACCGCGTCGCAGGAGGTGATGCCGCCGAAGACGTTCACAAACACCGACCGCACGGACGGGTCGTTCAGGATGACGTCCAGGCCGTTGGCCATGACCTCGGCCGAGGCGCCGCCACCGATGTCCAGGAAGTTGGCCGGCTTCACGCCGCCGTGGTTCTCACCGGCATACGCGACGACGTCCAGCGTCGACATGACCAGACCGGCACCGTTACCGATGATCCCGACACTGGCAAGCGGGCCGTCCAGCTTGACGTAGTTGAGGCCGAGCGACTTGGCCTTCGCCTCAAGGGGGTTCGCGGCTGCGTGGTCGACGAGCGCCGCATTGCCGGGCTGCCGGAAGTCGGCGTTCTCGTCCAGGCTGACCTTGCCGTCCAGGGCGATGATGTCTCCGCTGCCCACCTTGGCGAGGGGGTTGACCTCGACGAGGGTCGCGTCGGCGCCCACGAAGGTCTGCCAGAGCTTCACCAGGATCTCGGCGACGGGGTCGATGAGCTCGGCCGGGAAGTGGCCAGCGGTCGCGATCTCACGGCCCTTCTCCAGGTCCACACCGACCGAGGCGTCGACCGGAACCTTGGCGAGGGCGTCGGGACGCTCCTCGGCGAGCTGCTCGATCTCCATGCCGCCCTCGTACGAGGCGAGCGCGAGGAAGGTGCGGTTGGACCGGTCCAGCAGGAAGGAGACGTAGTACTCCTGTTTGATGTCGGCACCCGGGTCGACAAGCACGCGGTGCACCGTGTGGCCCTTGATGTCCATACCCAGGATCGCCTGCGCGTGCTCACGCGCGTCCTCGGGCGTCTTCGCGACCTTCACGCCGCCGGCCTTGCCACGGCCGCCGATCTTGACCTGGGCCTTGACGACCGTGACGCCACCGATCTTCTCGGCAATGGCCTGCGCGTCCTCCGGGGTGTCGGCCACCTCCCCGAGGGAGACCGGCACACCGTACTTCTTGAAGAGTTCCTTGGCTTGGTACTCGAACAGATCCACGTTGATTTCCGTCCGTATTTTGTTGAGTTGGCGGGCCACCGAGCGACGCTCGCGGAGCGAGAATTTCGCTCCGGGCAGCGTAGGTCAGGTAACGGGCAGGTGTACCCCCCGTGAGACTCGATTCACCCGATAAGCTGCCGTTCCGATGAGAACCGTGCTGCTCCGGCAGTCCCGACGGCACCGGCGGATCATCACCCTCACCGTCCTGGCCCTGGCCTTCTACCTGTGGCACGGACTCTGGGCGCAGTTCAACTACCGCAGCACCGGCTACGACCTGGGCATCTTCGACCAGGTGCTGCGGCACTACGCGCACTTCGACGCCCCGCTCGTCCCGCTCAAGGGCACCGGCTTCAACGTCCTGGGCGACCACTTCCACCCGATCATCGTCACGCTCGTCCCGTTCTACTGGATCTTCGACTCGGTGAACGTCCTGATCGTGGCCCAGGCCGTGCTCACCGCGGCGACCGTCCCGGTCGTCTACCGGTTCGCCCGGCGCCGGACCGACGGAGAGTGGTTGGCGCTGCTGTTCGCCTTTACGTTCGCCTTCGGGTGGGGCGTGCAGACGATGATCGACTACGACTTCCACGAGATCGCGTTCGCGACACCACTGCTGGCCCTGGCCATCGACGCGCTGGATCGCAAGGCCGACAGGCAGCTGGTGCTCTGGTGCGCGCTGCTCGTGCTGGTCCGGGAGGACATGGGCATCCTGGTCGCGCTGCTGGCGGTGTTGCTGTTCGCCCGGCGGCAGGGCTCCAATGGCGCGGGAATCCGAATGATCTGGCGGCTGCCCGCCCTGCTGTTCGCCCTGGGTGTCGTGGCGTACGTCTTCGCGACAAAGGTCGTCATCCCGCATTTCTCCCCCGCCGGGTACGCGTACGCGGGCCAGTTCGGCGAGCTCGGCAGCTCGATCGGGGACGCGCTGAAGAACGCAGTGATCAAGCC
>Ga0068859_100004252_pt1 | contig 14623 bp, 9 predicted proteins | sample KBSSwiS22_FD_66585 | JGI IMG/M metagenome (GOLD analysis project Ga0068859, IMG submission 66585) | Switchgrass rhizosphere microbial communities from Kellogg Biological Station, Michigan, USA - KBS Switchgrass S2-2 | ecosystem: Host-associated > Plants > Roots > Rhizosphere > Soil ...
ACCTAGCTCTCCCAGCACCTTCTCTATCCTTGCCTCGACGTCTCGAACACGATGACCCATCGCCCGTCAGACGCCGCGTGCCAGACTCGGGCGAAGATGCCGTACTCCGGTCCGCTTGCCGTCGTGGCCGCGTAGCCGCCGAGTTCGACGGCCATGTCGCGAGCGGCCGAGGTTTCCGTTCGTGCGGTTGCGTACCGAACGCTCTGCCACCCCGCGGCGCGCCACGCGCTCACCGCGTCTCGGCCGAGGACCGGAGGGATGCCGTTGCGATGAAGCCGAACGCTTGGCGCGAGTCGGGATGCCCACACGGCCGCGTCGGTCGCGACCTGGCTTTCGACGTCGCTCAACACCTCGACAGCGGCGCGCGCAGGTCGGTCGCCGCCACGAAAGTCGGTTGGTCCGGCCCATGCCTGCGGCGTCGTGATGCCCTGATCCAGCCAGACCTTCCACGTGCCGTCGCTTTGCCGCCGCCACACGCTGAAGTAGATGCCGTGACCCACGGCGCCCGTCGACGAGTTGCGATTCTCGTACGGCCCGGTCAACCACCCGAATGCGCCGTCGGCGGACGCCTGTCCGATGTACGGGCTCCAACTGAGCACATTCGCGATCGGCAACGTGCTCGCAGGGCCAGTCGCAATTCGCGCGCGCGCCGGCACCACGCGCGCCGTACCGTCGGCCGCCCCCTCCAGCGCGACCGCGTCGTCCGCAAAGAACGTCAAAAACCCGTTGCGGACGCCGATTTCCTTCGTTGCGGCGGCAAATGCGCGCTCGGCAGCGACCATCGAATCGAGGGCGCCAGCGGAAGCGTCCTGCCTTGACGCCATCGCGAGGGCTGACAGACACGCGAGCGTGACGCCCACGGTAGCTAGTGCTTTCATGACAATGCCTCGTCGCGGGCCGGCGCGCAGCGGACCACCATCACGGCCACATCGTCCTCCCGCTCGACCCGGCATGCATTGGCGCGATTCTACGTCAGTCATCCGACGGTCGATCGCAATGACAAGACCGGTTTCTCACCGGGTCCTCGCCGATGACCGCCTCATTTGCCGCCTGGGGCCACCTCCCCGGCTCGAAACGATCGCGGGGCGATGGTGTTGATGAGGAAGGAGAGCGAACGAGTCTTGCGCTTTAACCTACATGTGTAGTAGATATATCTACGACAGTAGGAGGCATCGTGGCACGACCGAAACTGACCAAGCTCGAGTTGCAGGTGATGGACGCCTTCTGGCGCAGCGGCCCCTCGTCGGTCCGCGAAGTCCAGGAACGGTTTCCCGAGAAAGACCGGCCCGCGTACACGACGATTCAGACGATGGTGTACCGACTCGAAACGAAAAAGGCGATTCGCCGCGTCAAGAAGATCGGAAACGCCCACATCTTCGAGGCTGTGGTCTCACGTGCGGAGGCCCAGCGGGGCTTCGTGGACGATCTGCTTGCCTTCTTCGGCGGCCGGACGCAACTCGTGATGGCGCACCTCGTTGAGGCGGGCCGGTTGACGATGGACGACGTGAAGGAAACGGAACAGCTGATCAAGACGCTGGCGAAGAAGGACAAAGGACGAAAGGACTAGACCATGAGCGGCATTCAACTCGTGCTCGATCATCTCTGGCAGTCGACGGTCGTCGCCGGCGCCATCGCTCTGGTGGCAGCCCTGCTTCACGGGAAGCGCGCCGGCGTCCGCTACGCGCTGTGGTTCGCGGCCTCGATGAAGTTCGCAATCCCATTCTCTGCGTTGACGGCCATCGGCGCCGCGATCGGATCCCGGACTCCTCTGCGGGTGCCGCAGCCGACGCCGGAGTTCCTGAGCGGCTTCACGACTGCTCCATTCGTCGCGGAAACGGTGGCTGTACCGGCGTCGGCCGTCGCGACGGCAGCGTCGTCGTGGTCGTCCACCGTTTTCGGGCCCGGGCTGATCGCCGGTATCTGGGCTGCGGGGTGTGCCGTCGCGTTCGCCGTGTGGGCCGTACGCTGGCGTCGTGCGCGTGCTGCCGTACGCTCCGCAACGCCGCTCGACACGGGTCGCGAGGTCGACATCCTCCGGCGGCTCGAGGCGTCCTTCGGTCGACGCCGGCCGATGGCCATTCGTGCATCGGACGCGACGATCGAGCCTGGCGTGCTTGGTGTGTTCCGCCCAGTCCTGCTCTGGCCACGTTCGATGAGCGAACACCTGTCCGACGATCAGATCGAGACGATCCTCATCCACGAATTGAGTCATGTCCGCCGCCGCGACAACCTGACGGCGATCGTGCACATGCTGGTGGAAGCGCTCTGCTGGTTCCATCCACTGGTGTGGTGGGTCGGGATGAAGCTCGTCGACGAACGGGAACGCGCGTGTGACGAAGACGTCGTGCGGATGGGACGCGACCGGCAGGTCTACGCCGAGAGTCTGTTGAAAACGTGTCAGTTCTGCGTTGGGGCGCCCGTGACCTGCATGGCCGGCGTGACGGGCTCGGATCTCAAGCGGCGCGTCACGGCCATCATGGCGGCACCGGTTGGGACGCGCCTCAGCGTCGTGGCCCGCATCGCGCTTGTCGCCGCCGCGGTGGTCGTGGTCGCGATTCCGGTCGTCGGCGGCGCAGCGAGCGCGCCTCAGTTGACCGGCACCGGCCTCAGCCTGCCGGACCCATCTCGCACATTCGAGGCGGCGTCAGTCAGACAAAACAAGTCAGGCGAACGGGGGAGCAGCGGTCAGACCGGAAGTGGACACGTCACCATGAGAAACATGGCGATAAGGGGCCTGCTGGTGCAGTCGTTGGCTCTTCAGGACTCCCAGCTCATCGGCGGACCTGACTGGCTAGCGACGGACCGCTTCGACATCGTCGCCAAAGCTGAGGGCACTCCACCCGATGCCGACCTGAAGCCGATGTTGCAAAACCTGCTCATCGAGCGATTTGCGCTGAAGATGCACATCGAAACCAGGACCCTACCTATTTACGCGCTCGTGCTCGCGCGGGCTGACGGAAAGCTGGGGCCAGACCTTCAGGTGGCGCAGTGCGAGAGCGACACGACCGGCCAAGGTTGCGGACCCGGTGCCGGCCCCGGAGCCGCCCGCGGAGCGAGCGGAGGCACGAGCAGCGGGGGTGGCGGCGTCGGCGTGATGAGCGTCGGTGCGGGACGCAGCCCGGGTGCGGGCTCGACGATGACGTCAACAGGCATCACGATGCAGAGTCTCGCGAGGATGCTGTCCGGAACGGTCGGCCGGACCATCGTCGATCGAACCGGTCTGGCCGGCCGCTTCGACATGAAGCTTCGCTACTCGAGACAGGGCGCATCCACCCTCGACGGTGATCCGTCGCAGAATGCGCCCGAGTTGTTCACCGCGATTCAGGAACAGCTTGGTCTGAAGCTCGAGGCGACCCGCGGTCCGGTCGAGGTGCTCGTCATCGACAGCGCTCAGCATCCCGTGAACGATGACTTCGTGATGCCGGATCCTGCGGCGGGCCCTCCTGTCGCGCCACCAGTTCGATAGACGAAACCGATTCGAGTTTCGGCACTCATCGCTTAGTCAGGGACTTCGTCATGAAACGCACGAGCTGTGGCGGGCTCCGGCCCGCATGGGCGGTAGCCTGGGCGCTTGTGGTCGTACTGTTGACCGCATCGGTTGATGCGGCGGGCGATTTACAGGCTCGAACGACGTTCAAGGGCGCACCAGTGCCTGGCGCCACGGTGACCGCGTCGCAAGGCGAGAGACGCGTGGTCACGACCACCGACGAAGACGGCGTGTGCCGTCTCGCGCTTGCCGATGGCGTGTGGACGCTGCAAATCGAGATGCGGGGCTTCACGCTTCTCACGCGGCAGATCAGCGTCGGTGAGACCGCCGCCGTCAGCTTCGAAATGACGCTCGTCGCACCGGATTTGGCCCAATCTTCTCCGGGTGGGCCGCCCAGCTCTCGCCCTGGAGCCCCCGACATTCAGGTCGGGGGTCCAGCCGACGCATCAGCCCCTCGACCTGAAGGTCGCGGGCTCCATCCCGAAGCGACGGAGGCAACCACGGCGACAGAAGGCCTGGTCGTGAACGGCAGCGTCTACAACGCTGCGGCGTCACCGTTCGCGCAGCCGCCCGCGTTTGGCAACAACCGTCCGGGGAACCGATCGTTGTTCAACGGCAGCCTGGGCGTCATCGGCGGAAACTCGGCCTGGGACGCGCGGCCGTTTTCGTTTTCAGGGCAGCCAACACCCGCGGCGGACTACACCGACATCCAGTTCGCCAGCACCTTCGGTGGGCCGCTGAAGATTCCTTACGTCCGGGGGCGTCCCCTCTTGAACGTCAGCTATCAGCGGAGTACGACGACGACCGCCAACACCGTGACATCACGGGTGCCGACGTTGCTCGAGCGCAGCGGAGACTTCTCGGAGAGTCGCGACGGACAAGGTAAGTCTGTGACGATTGTCGACCCGTCAACGGGCGCGCCATTCCCCAACGGGACAATCCCCTCGAGCCGTCTGAGTGCCCAGGCGCTCGCGCTCCTGGCCTACTACCCCGCGCCCAACACCGCGGGTGAGGTCGGGTCCAACTACGAATCGGCCATCATCGATCGGACGGTGCGCGACACGCTGCAGCTGCGTCTCAGCACATCACTCACGAAGCGTCAGCAGTTGTCCGGTGGCCTCTCGTACCAGCGCGCCAAGACGACCTCCACGTCGCTGTTTCAATTTGCGGATCGCAGTCGCGTCACCGACATCGACGCCAACGTCGCATGGTCGTACCGGTTCTCGCAGACGAAGTCGATGCACGCGGGATACGGGTTCACAAATGGATCGATGCGCACCAGGCCGTTCTTTGCGGACCGCGTAGACGTGTCGGGCGAGGCCGGCATCACGGGGAACGACCGATCGCCCGGAAGCTGGGGGCCACCCAACCTGAGTTTCACGAGCGGCCTCGCCGGACTCGGCACGGCAGCGCCCGCGTCGCAGCGAACGCGAACGCACGTCTTGTCGGCAGACGGCGCGTGGATGCACGGACACCACAATGTGTCGTTTGGCGGCGACGTGCGCCCACGCCGCATTGATTCCACCTCTCAGGCCGACCCTCGGGGCACGTTCACCTTCACGGGAGCCGCGACGGGCGTCGACTTCGCGGACTTCCTGTTTGGCGTCCCACACGCGAGCAGCATCTCGTTCAGCGATGGTCGAGCGTTTCTCGGCACGGCGGCGAATGCGTTCGTCGTGGACGACTGGGGCATCGCGCCTGGGCTCTCGCTCAACGCCGGCCTCCGATGGGAATACGAGAGCCCCTTCAGGGAAAAGTCCGGCCACATGGCGAATCTCGATCTCGCACCAGATTTCAGCGCAGCCGCGGTGGTGAGCCCGGACATCGGGATTGGGCCGCTCACCGGCCGACGCTACGGCTCGGCACTGATTGGTCCGGATCGCCGCGGGCTTCAACCGCGGATCGGCGTATCGTGGCGCCCGCTGGCCGCCTCGTCGTTGCTGGTCCGCGGGGGCTACGGCGTCTATCGGCAGACGAACATCTATCTGCCGATCGCCGCCTGGCTTGCGCGACAGCCACCGTTTGCCACGACGGCCAGCCAGGAGGCCAGCGCACTCCGGCCGCTGACACTCGCAAACGGATTCGCCACGAGTCCGGACGTCCTCTCCAATACCCTGGCGGTCGATCCGACGCTGCGCGCGGGCTTCGCGGAAAACTGGCAGGCCTCGGTGCAGCGGGATCTGCCCGCGTCGTTGACCGTCGCCGCGACCTACCTCGGGACCCGCGGACATCATCTGCTACAAGAGTCCCTGCCGAACACCGTTGCGCCTGGTGCGCTCAACGCGTGCGGGTCGTGTCCGGCCGGCTTTATCTACATCTCATCGAACGGCACGTCGGCCCGCCAGGCAGTGCAGCTTCAACTGCGGCGCAGGCTCCGCAGCGGGTTCAGGGCAAGCGCGCAGTACACACTGGCCAAGGCCACTGACAACGCGACGGCGTTCAGCGGCGCAAGCGCCTCAGGGTCGGCGATCGCGCAGGACTGGCGGGATCTCGAGGCGGAGCGCGGTCCGTCAGCATTCGACCAGCGCCATCTCCTTTCGGCCGATCTCGAGTACACGACCGGCGTAGGCGCCGCGGGAGGCGGCTTGTTGACGGGCACGCGAGGTACATTGCTCAAGGGCTGGGTGTTCGCCGGCCAGATCACCGTTGGCAGCGGTCTGCCAATCACACCTCGATATCTGACCTCGGTACCCGGCACGGGCATCACGGGCACGATCCGCGCGAACGTCGTCGATTCGCTGAGTCCGATGCCAGCCGGCTACTTCCTGGATCCCGCGCGCTACACGCCCCCCACGGCCAACGACTGGGGTACGGCTGGGCGCAACTCGGCGCGCGGCCCGCGGCAGTTCGCCCTCAACGCCAGCATCGGCCGTTCCTTCAGCGTTGGTGGACGGATGACAGTCGACTGGCGAATGGATGCCACAAATGCCCTGAACCAGGTCACGTACGTCTCAATCAACGCCCTGGTCGGCAGTCCTCAGTTCGGCCTGCCCGATCGCGCGAATGCGATGCGCAAGCTGCGCATGACCCTCAGGTGGAGGTTTTGACCATGCGCCGTGTGGCGATCACGATCGTGAGCATGTCGCTCGCTCTCGCGCCGGGCACTGCAGCGCTGTCTCAACAGGCGACATTCCGCAGCAGCACCACGCTCGTCGTGCAGACGGTCACGGTGGTTGACGCCGCCGGTCATCCGATCGAAGGACTTTCTGCAGCCGATTTCACGGTGACGGAAGATGGGACGCCTCAAGCACTCTCGTTCGTCGAATTCCAGCGCCTGCGCGATGACGGCGCGCCGCGCGAGGCCTCCAGCCCGACGGTGGTAGCGGCAACGCCAAGCGACGTGATCCCCGTGACCGCCACCGGGGTGGCGTCGTCTCGCGTCGGGGACGTCCGCTACCGCGACCGTCGCCTCCTGGTCTTCTACTTCGACCTGCCTGGCATGCCGCCACCTGACCGCCTGCGGGCACTCTGGAGCGCCGATGCCTTCATCGCTTCGCAGATGGGCGCAGCCGATCTCGTCTCTGTGATGACGTTCGGAGGCAACGGCGTTCGCGTCGAGCAGGACTTCACCAACGACCGCGAACGCCTTCACGGCGTGATCCGGACGATCCTCGAAGGCGAGGACCGGGACGGAGACGGCGTGCCGGATGAGCCGGACCAAAGCTCGGATTTTGGGCAGAACGGCGGCGAGTTCAATTTCCTCAGAACAGATCGACAACTCGCCGCCCTGCAGACAGCCGTCACCATGCTCAAGCCACTTGCCGAGCAAAAGACGCTGTTGTACTTCGTCAGTGGCCTGACGCTGAGCGGCCTCGACAATCAAGCCCAGCTCAGCGCGACGGTCAACGCCGCCATCCGCGCAAACGTTTCGGTCAATCCGATCGACGCGCGCGGACTCGTCGCCGAAGCGCCGCTCGGCGGCGCCAACGTGCCATCGCCAGCGGGCATTGGCGCCTTCAACGGCGCGGTAGCGCAAGGTCGCCGCGATCGGTTCGAGCGATCCCAGGACACGCTCTACAGCATCGCGAAGGATACGGGCGGCACGGCCCTGTTCAACTACAACGACCTGGCTTTAGGCATTCGACGTGCGGCGGCAGCGGTCAAGAGCTACTACATCCTCGGGTACTACACGACCCGCTCGGAAAAGGACGGCCGCTTCCGGCGCGTGAAGGTGTCGGTGAAGGGCCATCCATCCGCGACGCTCACCTATCGAGAAGGCTACTTCGGCGAAAAGACCTTCGCCAAATTCAACGGCGCCGACAAGGAGCGGCAGCTCGAGGACGCTCTGATGCTCGGCGACCCGATCACCGAGATCGCCATGGCCATGGAGGTGAACTACTTCCAGCTGAATCGCTCCGAGTACTTCGTGCCGATCTCGGTCAGGCTTCCCGCCGAGGAGCTGACGTTCGATCGTGACGGACACGCGAGCCGCACGGAGATCGATCTCATCGGCGAGGTCAAGGACGAGCGCGGCGTGACCGTCCAGAACGTACGGGACAAGCTGGATATCCCATTGACCGCCGAGCGCGTTGCGCAACTCGCGACGCGCCCCCTCCAGTACGAGACCGGGTTCACACTGCTGCCTGGCCACTACACGATCAAGCTCCTCGCACGCGACGCGACGAGCGGCCGGATCGGCACGTACCAGGGCACGTTCGTGATACCGAACTTGAGCCGTGAGACGACGACCGTGAGGACGAGTTCGGTGGTCTTGAGCGGCCAGCGCATTGCATCGTCCGACGCGCTGTTCACGGTCCGCCAGAAGATATCTGCGAACGTCGCCAACCCGCTCGTGTCCGGCGGAACGAGACTGCTGCCGAGCGTCACGCGCGTGTTCAGCGCATCACGCGATTTGTACGTGCGGTTCAACGCCTACCGGATGGACGGCGTCGTCAACGGCCCCCTGCTGGCTTACGTGTCGCTGTACAAGGGGGATGCGAAGGTCGTCGACGGGGATTCCGCGAAGCTGGACGTGACAGCCGCGGCCGTTCCGTTTCTCTTCACGCTGCCGCTCCATGGCGTCAGCCCGGGCGACTACGAGTGTCAGGTCTCGGTGCTGGATCTCGGCCAGCAGAAGACCCGCTTCTGGCGCCTTCCGCTCGTGATCGTCCCGTAGGTAACACACGATATGGGTGAGACCCGGCAGGCGCGTGGGAGACAGCTTTCCGGCACCCGCGAGAGCGGTCGTCGCGCGACGCCATCCGGGGCCGGTGGTGTGGCGGCTGAGGGATGTCTGGCCCCGTGCGGGTCGACATCGGAGTGGTCCGACGCGCGCTGCGTGAAATCGCGCTGGAGGGAGCGGCCGGTTTCGAGCGCGAACTCCGTAGGCCGGTCACCCAATTCACTGGCGATGCCGGGTAGGAGTCGCGCGATGGGCGTCAGGGCGAAACCGGCGCGGACGCAGGCGCGATTTCGAGGACCACTCCGTCGAGACCCGCACGGGGTCAGGCATCCCTCAGCTGCCGGACTCGTCACTCGAAAGACCGACAGAACCTGTGTGCGAGCCATCAAACCGGGCGAGAAATCCCATGTTGTACGGGCTGGACGGCCTGATTTTCCAAAGTTAATCTGGCCTTAATACCCCCCCAAAGTTCGAAGGCTACGCTCCTCTGTATCGGTTCTCACCGATCTACAGGAGGCTTTCATATGTCCCGCTTTGCCCGTTTCGCCCCAATTGCCGCTGCGGTCATGCTCGCGGTGGCCACGCTCAGCGCTCAGACGGCTACGCCAGCTCCCGCTCCAAAGCCCGCGCCGGCGGCCAAGACCATGGCCAAATCGAGCACGAAGACCACCACCAAGGCCCCGGCGGCGGCGATGCTCGACATCAACACCGCGACCAAGGACCAGCTGGTGGCCCTGCCGGGTATCGGCGACGCGCTGGCCGACAAGATCATTGCGGGCCGCCCGTACAAGATGAAGAGCGAACTCAAGTCGAAGAAGATCGTCCCGGCTGCGACCTACGCCAAGATCTCCGCAAAGATCATCGCCAAGCAGTAGTCCCCGACAGCAGACCCCGGTCTGCCGTCTGCGGCCTTCCCCCAAAAGAAAAACGGCGCGACTGGGAGCATCCCGGTCGCGCCGCTGTCATTTCCGCCCGCCCTGTCTCTCGACGATCACAGCCCGCTGCGTGTGCCTGCCGCAGGCACGCCGCAGCCCGTCTCAATACATCGCGAAGGCGTAGAGGGTGTCGTTGACCGCGACGAGCACGTGCTGCTTGCCGTCGACCGTGTAGGTCTGCGGGGCGTTCGAGGCGTTGCCGATACGTGAGTGCCACAGCGGCTTGCCATTCGTCGCATCGAACGCCACGAAGTTGCCGCTGCCGTCTCCCGAAAAAACGAGCTTGCCCGCCGTCGTGAGCAGTCCGCCGCCTCCACCACCGGGGAACTTGTGGCGCCACACGACGTTGCCGGTCTTCGGATCGATCGCCGTCAGGTAGTCACCGAGCGATCCAAAGTTGGCGACCGTCTTGCCGCCGAGTCCCATCGATCCCCGCGGATCGGGATCGGTCAGATAGAGCATGTTGAAGCCGTTGTGCTCCTGCACGTAGAAGTAGCCTGTATCCGGCGAATACGCCGGCGGCGGCCAGTTGGTGACGCCGCCCTCCACCGGAGACACGAGCGATCCGGGGATGGTCGCTTCCTTTTCGGGATTCGGATCGACCTCGCCGCTCGGGCGCCGCTTGAGCTCCCAGTTGGTCGTGGACCCGTACTTCGAGGTGACGACGTGCTCGCCGGTCACGCGATCGATTGTGTAGAAGTAGCCGTTGCGCGCGGCGGTCGAAACCAGCTTCCGCGGACGACCGTTGATCGTCGCATCGATCAGGACCGGTGTCTGGGCCGAGTCCCAGTCGTGCGTGTCGTGAACCGACGTCTGGAAGTGCCACATCATCTTGCCGGTGTCCACGTTCAGTCCGATGAGGCTGCACGTGTAGAGGTTGTCGCCTTTGCGGCCAACCCCGGTGTATCCGGGCGTGGGATTGCCGGTGCCGAAGATGTACGCGCGGGTATCCGGATCGAACACGCCGGGAATCCAGACCTGTCCGCCACCGTGGCGCGCCGCTTCAAGGCTCGGCCAGGTCTCGAGACCTGGGTCCCCCGGGTTCATCGGCACGGTGTAGAAGATCCACTGCCGCTTGCCAGTCTCTGGATCGTAGGACTGGAGGAAACCCGGCGAGTCCATGTCGTTGCCGGTCCCGACAAGCACGTGATTGTCGATGACGATGGGGGCCATCGTCGAAAAGTACTGCTGCTTGAAATCCGAGATCTCAACGTGCCAGCGCTCCTGCCCCGTGCGCGCATCGAGCGACACCAGATAGTTGTCCGGTGTTTCGAAGAACAGGTAGTTGTGCCAGATGCCGGCGCCGCGGCTGCCAATGTGAGTGCCACCCTTCGTCTTCCAGAAGTAGTGCCAGAGTTCGCGGCCGTCGCGCGCGTCGAGGGCCCACACGTTGTCCGGCGCCGTCACGTAGAGCGTGCCGTCCACCTGGAGCACCACGCCCTTGACGCTGGGCGTGCCGCCGTTGCCGAAATCGAGGGTGCCCTCACCGCCGACGATCGTCTGGTTGCCCCCCGAGCTGCCGGCTCCAGCCGACACGCGGCCGACCCAGGCGAGCGTGAGGTTCTTGACGGTCGTTTGATTGACCTGGGTCAGCCGGCTGTACCGCTGGCCGGTGTAGTCACCCGAGTACGTCGGCCAGGAATCCTGCAGCGGCTTGTAGAGATCCTTCGGATCCAGTCCGCCCTGCTGTCCGGCCACGTTCACGGCCGGGCCGGGCACCACCGTGGGCGTCCCTGGAGAGGTGCCAACGCCCTGTGCCGCCGCCAACACCGGCGCCACCATCAGTGATGTCGCGAGAAGCACTGTCTTGGTCGTCATTTCAAGGTCACCAGATACGCGGTCACGTCGTGAATGTCCTTGTCCGTGTAGGTCGGCAGCAGGTTGCGGTGTGCGTCACGCGGATCCTTGATGTCCACCTTCGGGATGTCGCCGTCACGGCGAAAGCTCTTGATCGAACCGTCGGCCAAGGCCACGACCACGATGAAGTCGTCAACGCGGACGAGACGTCCCTCGACCTTGGGCCCGGAAGCCGGCGTGATCGTGACCGTGACCGTCGGCTGACCGCCGCCACGTCCGCCTCGCCCGCCCGTGCCGCCAACCCAGGTGTTCTGCAACGTCATCACGTCGGGAATCCGCGTGCCGATACCCGCCATGTCGCCCGTCGCGGAATGACAGGAGCTGCACTTGGCCGCGAAGTACGCCTTGCCTGCGTTCGCATCACCGACGAGCAAGTTGAGTACGACGGGCGGGCCGGCAGGCGGCGCGCCCTGACCGCGGGCGGTGTACTGAATGCTGTGGATGTACTCCGCAATCGCAATGACGTCAGGCTGCGGCAGGCCAAGCGCAGGCATCGCGGTCAATCCGGGCGTCTGCCGCCCGTCGCGGACGATGGGATAGATCAACTCACCGTGCTGGTCGTTCAGTGCGAGCTGCGATCGAAGGAGATTGGGACCGCCGGCGTCGCCGCCGCGCAAGTCCGCTCCGTGACACGCACGGCAGTTGATCTCGTAGAGCGCCTTGCCACGCTCGATCACGGCCGCATCGGCGAGCGCGCGTTGCTGCGCTGGAAACGTGGCGGGCGCGGTCCCACCGGCGCGGCCCCGTCCTCCCTGTACACCGGCGCCCTGGCCGGCGGGCGCCGGCGCCGCGGGCGGTGCCGGCGGCGGCGCCGCCGGAGCGGGCGCGTTCTGCGCAGTGACACGCACCGCGATCCCCGCAATCAGAATTCCGGCCGCAACGGCCACTGCAATCCTCGGTCGCATCCAACACACCTCTTCGAGATTCAGCAACGAAGCCACGTCATGATACCGTTTTCATGCTGACCTTGCGACCGATAGACAGACCATCGTCCGACCTACCTCACAGGTCGACGGACGCCATGTCGGTCGACTCACAATGAGCGACACACGACGACTCGCACGCGCAGTCAACATTGCCGATCTGCGCAGACTCGCGCACCGACGACTACCCCGCGTCGTGTTCGACTACATCGACGGCGGCGCCGATGGCGAGGTCACGCTCGCCGACAGCACGCGAAGCTGGGATCAGGTGCTGTTTCGGCCGCGGCAGGCCGTGCGCCTTGGAGGCGTGGACACGCGCACGACCGTCCTCGGCTCCGATCTCGAGGCGCCGATTCTTCTCGCGCCCATCGGCTACACGCGACTGTTTCACCCCGACACCGAGGTCGGCGTGGCGCGCGCCGCGCGCGCCACCGGTGTCGGGTACGTGCTCACGAGCTTCGCGGGTAGCCGCGTCGAGGATGTCGCCGCCGCGGCCGGGCCGCTCTGGTATCAGCTGTATCTCGCCGGTGGACGCGCCGTGGTCGAATCAACCCTGGCGCGCGTCTGGCAATCGGGGTGCCGCGTGCTGGCAGTCACGATCGACACGAACGCGCCCGGCATGCGTGAACGCGACGTGCGCAACGGCAGCGCCGCGCTCGTCGGTCCGGGCTTCCTCAACAAGATTCCCTTCCTGCCCCAACTGTTGGGCCATCCGCGGTGGCTCGCCGGTTTTCTCGGCGATCGCCCGGACGTCATGCTCTATCCGAACATCGTGGTTCCGGGGTCCGGTCCCGCTCGCGCCACTGACGTACGCACGATGCTGGCCGACTCCGTGGTGGACTGGTCCGATCTCGGATGGATTCGCGCCGCCTGGCCGGGCGCCATCGTCATGAAGGGCGTGCTGTCGGCCGACGATGCGCGGCGAGCCCTGGACGAAGGGTGTGCCGGTGTCATCGTGTCCAATCACGGCGGCCGCCAGCTCGACACCTGCCTGCCCACGGTGCGGGCGTTGCCGCCCATCGTGCGGGCGGTCGGCCACCAGATGCCGGTGCTCGTCGACGGCGGCATCCGCCGCGGCGCGGACATCGCCAAGGCTCTCTGCATGGGCGCCAAAGCCGTGCTCGTCGGGCGAGCCTACGCGTACGCCTTCGCGGGAGCAGGGCAAGCCGGCGTCGCGCGCGCCGTCGAGATTCTGCGCACCGACCTCGACCGCACCTTGCGCCTGCTCGGATGCCCATCCGTGCGCGAGCTCGACGGGAGCTACTTGGAAGTCTAAGAGACCGGGTCTCACCAGATCACAAGTGAGACCCGGTCTCTTTAACAACTGTCCTCACCCCATCTTCGTCCAACCACTACAGAGCGTCTGCCTGCTCGCGCGCCGAAGCTGCCCCCGTGCATCGGTTGTTGGCGCGTGCCCGGCAAGGAGGCCAACATGGCCGCCAGACGCGTCCGTCTCGCGCTGATTCCCGTGATCGTCCTCGCGACGGCGACCACGATTGCCTACGTCGAGCTTCACGCTCGTCCGGTTGCGCCGGTGCTGACCATGGCATCGGTCGACCGTGGCGACGTGGTCGAATCGGTCATCGCCACGGGCACATTGCAACCGACGCGCAGTGTCACCGTCGGCGCTCAGGTCTCCGGCACCATCGCCCGCGTGCGCGTCGACTTCAACTCCATCGTCCATCCGGGTGACGTCCTCGCGGAGATCGATCCGTCGGTGATTCAGGCCACTCTGGACTCGGCAAAGGCCGCGCTGGCTGAGTCGCGCATCGCCCTCGACGCCGAAACGACGACGCGCGATTCGGACCAGCGGACCACGGAGCGGATGGACGCGCTCTTCGCTCGAGGCATCGAAACGGCGCAGGATCGAGAGGCCGCCGAGCTGCAGCTCGAATCGGACGACGCGCAGATCAAGCAGGATGAGGATGACATCCGCGTGGCCGAGGCGAATGTGAGTTCGGCTGCGCTGGACCTGGCGCACTGCACGATCACGTCGCCAATCGACGGCGTGGTCATCGCGCGTGAGGTGGACGCCGGCCAGACCGTGCAGTCGCGCGTGGTGACTCCCGCCATGTTTCAGCTGGGCACGGACCTCACGTCGCTGCTTCTCGTTGGTGACGTCGATGAGTCGGACATCGCGCGGGTTCGGCCCGGGCAACCCGTCACGTTCACGGTCGACGCGTATCCGCAGACGTTCCACGGCACGGTCGTCGAGTCTCGCCTGAATGCCACGAACACCAGCAACGTCGTCACCTACCAGACCGTCATCTCGGTGTTGAATCCAACTCGTCAGCTGCTG
>Ga0068859_100004257_pt1 | contig 14615 bp, 12 predicted proteins | sample KBSSwiS22_FD_66585 | JGI IMG/M metagenome (GOLD analysis project Ga0068859, IMG submission 66585) | Switchgrass rhizosphere microbial communities from Kellogg Biological Station, Michigan, USA - KBS Switchgrass S2-2 | ecosystem: Host-associated > Plants > Roots > Rhizosphere > Soil ...
TCGTGAGGTGCCGATGGCGTAGCCAAGGCCCGCGCTCGCGCCAATGATCAGACCTTCAATACCGCCGCCGGCATTCATTTGAACCCCGACGAGCGCAAGAAGAGTCCAGCGGGCGAGCCATTGAACGGCCGAGCCGACGAGGGCGCCACCGACTGCTGCTCCGACGATAAGAGCGATGCCACGGGCCGAGCGGGCAACGGCTTCCGCGACGGAAAGCCCCGCGCCGACACCAATTCCTCCGAGTGCGCCGCAGACGCCACCGACCAAAGCGAGAACCGGAACAACCGCCACCGGCTCGGCGCTGCCCGGAGCGGCGATGAGCAGCAGCCCACCCGCGGCGCCGGCGAGCATTCCGGCAATACCGCCCCCGGTCGCGCCGCTGACCCAGCGCAGCGCGATGGCGCGAGCGGCGCGCCGAAGGCGGAATGCGATCAGCTCTCCTGAGACGGCAATTGGTGCGGGCGAGCCGAGCACTGGAACGTCATCGGCCTGAGGAGAATCCCATCGCGTATCGCGGAGGAGAGCACGTGCGGATGCATGTCCTGGCCGATTGCCCAGCCGGCGGAGTGCTTCCGCGGTGCCGAGCGCATGCAGCAACTCGGCAGCCTCGTGACGGTCCTCTTCTTCGTTCTCGTTGCGCGGAACGCGGGTCACGCGATCGAGGAGCGGTTCGAACGGATCGTCCACTCCGGTGCCGCCAGTCACTTCGGGTTGAGCGTTGGATGCGCGCCTGGGCCATGTCTCGTCATCGTCCTCTTCGATCACATCCGGAAATACGAATCGATATCCGTGGCGCGACACGGTTCGGATGAATCGAGGCTCGCGCGGATCTTCGCCAAGCGTGCGGCGGAGGGTCCGAATTGCCTGACTCAGTGCGCTGTCGGATACGACGACATCGCTCCAGACACGATCGAAGATCTCTCGCCGATGCACCGCCTCATGACGACGCTCGACAAGAAAGACGAGGAGGTCGAAATAGCGGGGGATGAGGGGTAGTTCGCGTCCGCCGCAGGCGAGCAAACGTCTGCGGGGCGACAGGATGAAATTGTCGAAGCGATAGCGGGGCACAGCCGCGGCGGAAAAATTCTATGTCCGCTATCGTCTGACGAACAGCTCGTTCCACTGCTTGTCCCATTTCGCGGCTTCGTCAAGCACCGTTACCGGATCGATGACGACGAATGGGAACTTGTTGAACTCACTCTTGATCTTCGTGCTCGCCGGCACGCGACCCATCGATTCGAACAGCTGTTGTCCGTCGGGCGAGAGCACGAACTCGGCGAACAAGATGGCGGCATTTGGATGCGGCGCGTTGCGGGCGACACCGATTCCCTGCGGACGTGCGACGACCGGCTGCACGGGCACGTAATCAATCGGCGCGCCTTTGCGCTTGAGCGTCTCGATGTTGCTGTTGTACATCGCGAGACCGACGGGAACCTCGCCCGCGGCCACAAGCGACGCGAGCAGGACATGTCCCTTTCGAAGTGACGGCTGCAGCGCGGCGATTTTCCGGACGACATCGGTACCCTTGTTGTCTGGCGACGTTTTGATCAGCGTCGCCATCCACTCGGCATCGGTCGCCTCGAGGGCCATCCGGCCTTTCCATTTCGGATCCGTGAAGCCTTCATACGTGGCGGGAATGTCGGCGCGCTTCACCTTCGCGGTGTTGTAGCCCACGACGAAATAGTTCATCCGGTCAGGAAACCAGGTGCGGTGCGCCGGAATGGCATTGGCCGGCAGGTCAGCGACGTAGGCGGAATGCAGCTCGCCGAGCAGTTTCTCCCGCGCGATCATTTCCATTTCCGGACCGTTGGTCTCGACGACATCGACCGCGAAACGGCGTCCCTTCGCCTCGGTAACGACACGTTGCACGACTTCGTCCGACTGGCCGCGCCAGAGTTGCACCTTGACGCCGTATTTCTTCTCGAAGGCGTCAGCGAGCGGCTGCGATTCCGTCGGCGCCAGCGATGTATAGAGCGTCAGGCTGCCTTCGCGCTTCGCGCGGTCCAGCAGACCCGTCGGCGACTGGGCAATCAGGACCGCGGATACCAGCAGGGTCGCGGCCAGCGCATTGGCGAGCGTACGCATCGCGATGTATGTTTAATCGCCCCGTAGCCCAATGTCTACCAAAACCCAGACCACGACGACGCATTACCACATTCAGAAGAAGCGCCGCGCCGAGTTCATGGACGAATGGCGCAAATATCGCCAGAGCGTCATTCGGAAGGAAGACGTCACGCTGGTGCCGACCGCGCGCGGCCTTCGCACCGGCGTCTATATGGGATGGGACGGCGATCGGCCTACTCGCCAGCTCGATGCGCTTGTCCATGAGATCGATCCCGGAACCACGACGACCATCCATCGCCATTCGTGGGACGCGATTCTCTTCATGGTCGAGGGCAGTGGATGGACCGAAGTCGATGGCGTCCGCTACGACTGGAAGGCGTGGGACGCGATTCACCTGCCGGCGTGGAGCTGGCACCGGCACGGTAACGAAGGTGGCAAGGTCGCCCGTTTCATGAGCTACTCGTCGGAGCCGACGCTCTGGACCCTCGGCATGAGCGTGCTCGAAGACGCGGGTCATGAACCGTTCGCGGACCTCTCGCCGCGTCCGCCGGTCTCACCCGGCGTTCCAGGGAACGATCCGTACGCGCGGCGGCTGCGCCGCGTCGATGGTGAGGCAAAGAAGCGGCGCTCGGGACGCATCCACACGCCCTACGACGAGCAGGAAATCCTCGCAACGCCTCGCGGCACCCGCACGAAGTTCCTCAACGACCGCGCGATTGGCAACCAGGCATCCGGGCTGACGCAGGTGATGATTCAGTTCGCTCCTGGCAAGACACAGTCGCTGCACCGGCACCCCGGCGAAGCATGGCTGTACGTTGTCGAAGGGTACGGCCACAGCTTCATGGGTATCGCACCCGACAACGGCGAGCACCACCGCTGGAAGAAAGGCGACCTGATCATCGTCGATCACTACCTCTGGCATCAGCACTTCAACGACGATCCGGTGAATCAGTGCCGTCTGGTGCGCATTCACATGTTCGACTCGCTGCTCGAAACGATGCGCGCGGTGATGGACCCGATGGTGCTCTTCGAGGAAGCGGAGGACACGCTGGTGTCCATGCAGGAGCTCTCCCAAATCCAGTGGCCCGACGATAGGCGGCCCGGGGACTGATGGACATTCCCCGCTCGGCACTTCCGCCCGGTGTTCTCTCGCTGCACATCCTCCCGGCCGAGCATCACGATCGCGACTGGGACGCCATCATCGTTCCGCGCGAGGTGAAGGAACGTCTGCTTTCGCAGGCCTTGCTCGTCCTGCACCACGGTCGCAAGCTGTCGATGCTCTCAGGGTTACCGCACGGCCTGATCGTGCTCGCCGGCCCTCCGGGCACCGGCAAGACCACGATGGCGCGCGGCTTGGCGCAGGTAGCGGCGCTGGCGCTGGCGAGGCAGGGCGCCACTGCGCTCGTGGAGATCAACCCGCACGCATTTCCAAGCGACATGTTGGGCGAGAGTCAACGCAACGTCACACGACTGTTGACGGAGACCATCCCGGAGATCGCCAATCGGCGTCCATTCGTCATCGTGTTGATCGATGAAGTTGAAAGCTTCGCCGTCCGCCGTTCGGCGGCGTCGTTTGAAGCCAACCCGGTCGACGTGCATCGGGCGACCGACGCGGTGCTCCTGGGTATCGACGAAATCGCCAAGAACCTGCCGTCGGTGCTGTTTGTGACGACGACGAATTTCATCGAGGCCGTGGACGAGGCGTTTCTGTCGCGCGCCGATCTCGTCATGACGTTCGCGTTGCCCGATCGCGAGACGATCGAGCGCATTCTCGACCACGCGCTCGGCGAGCTGGCGGTCCAGTGGCCGGCGTTGCGGCCGCTGGCGCAAGATCGCGCGCGCGTTTCAGAGCTGGCGGAATTGTGCGAAGGATGGGACGGGCGCCGTATCCGCAAGCTCGTGCTCGCGGCGCTCGCGCAGCGATTAGAGGTCGCGCGCGACCCTTCAACACTCTCGTGGGACGACGTGCTGGCAGCCGCACGAAAAAAGGGAGGCGTTGAATGGGGCGGCGGCCGCGCGCCGACATCGCGCGAGCTGTTTCCAGACGTGCCACAAGAGCTGATGCACGATCACGATCACGGCCACGCCGTGCACGACCATCATCACGATCACGATCACGATCACACGCAGACGCATCGGCATACGCAGACGCATCAGAAAGAATGAAATGGACCGTGGCGGTCCTCGCCGCCCTCACGCCGTTGCTCGCGCTGCTCGCCTGGACGTTCTGGCGCATGCCGTACCCGATCAACGAAGCTGTCGCCATCTTCGAGGACGTCGCCCGCAAGTCGCCGCAGCAATTTCTGATCGCCGACACGACCTATTACCGTCCGCTGTACCACCTCAGCATCATGGGAATCTGGCTGCATGTCGGCTCGCTCGGTGCCCGCCTGGCGTGGATCAAGGTGCTGCACCTTGCTCCGATGGTCGCCCTGCCGCTGCTGCTCGTCTGGCACCTGCGTCCGCGCGACCTGCGCACGGCTGTTGCCGCGATTGCCGCTGCCGCCGTCCTCATCGGCAGCCCGGGCTACCGAGACAACCTCGAGGTCCCGCTCGCCTACACGGCGGTCGGGATGCTTCTGGCGCTGATCGTGTGGATGCAACTCGAGTCAGCGGCCAGGTCGTGGCGGATGTGGCTGATCATCGTGTCAACGGTCGTCGCGATCGGTTTCAAGGAGCAGGGGCTCGTCATCGTGCCGGTAATCGTGGTCGCATGGTGGATGGGCGCGCGCGGCGCGACGCCGCGCCTTGTCAGTGGCGCGGTCGCGCTCACGCTCGCGTATCTGGCGTATCGGTTCCACTATCGCAGCCACTGGGGGGCCTTCCAGCAGTCGATGGGACTCGGCTTCAGCATCATCGAGGCGCGCGAGGCCGTTGGTCGCTTCGGCGCGTTTCCGTACGGGATGTATGCGTATAACAGCGTCAGCACGATGCTCAACGTGCTGTTCGACGAGCCGACAGCCGGGCTCTATTTCATTACGCGCAACCTGCGCTTCGGTGGCATTCAGGCGTGGGAGGTCATCAACCTCGGATCGTCGGCGTTGCTGACCGGCATCATCGGTTGGGCGGCGTGGCGCGTATTGTCGGGTCGAGCGCGCGCCCTTTCACCGATCGAGCCGCGCGCCTATGGCGCGATGCTGATTGCCTTGCTCGCCTCCGGGGCGCTGAGCTTTCAGTATTCGCGCGACCGCCTCGGCGGGATGGCCGCTGTCTTCTACGCGCTCGCGGCCTACTTTGCCTTCCTCCAGCTCGATACCTGGCGCGGCGCCAGTCGCGGCGTCCTCCGTGGAATGGCCACGCTTGCACTCGTGGCCGTGGCCGCCGGCTGGGCGGTGCGCGCCTACGGCACCGTGGAATGGGTGAGACGGACGTCGGAGATGAACCATCAGGGGTGGCTTTCGCAGCTGGCGCCGCGCCGACAGCGATTCGCCGATCGCGCGGTCTACGTGGAGATCATGGAAAGCATGGTGGCGCAGGGAATCGATCCGTCCGCGCCGCGGCCGACGAGGCGCCCGTACTGGCTTGCCACGGCACTCCTTCCACAGCCACCTGGTTCGGAGAAAGACACACTCACGTATTCACCCGCGGATGCCATTTCGCGTGGTGATCTTGACGCCACGTATGAATTGATCCGGAAAGGGTGGGATCCCGACCAACTCATCGCGGCCGGCGACAACTCGTTGACGCGCGGCCGGACGGTGCTGATATCGCCACTCGTGTGGGCCGTCGCGCAGCGCCAGCGCGAGATCGTGGGCGAATTACTGGCGTTCGGTGCGCACGTCGATCGACCCGCGAATCGAATGGCGCCGTGCGTCGCCGATGCGCTCAACGACTCAGACCTGGCGGACTTGCTTCGGAAATATCCGGGCGCGATTGACACCGACCAGTGTCCCGTGTGGACGCGTCAGGTGCCGCTCCAACTCCCGGTCGTCGCGCCGTCGGTGGAGTGATTCCTCGCGCGACTTCAACCGGATCTATTGCGGCAGGCCGAAACGCTTCTCAACAGCGGAAAACCGCGGATCACCACGCAACGGAGCCATCTCCGGCCAAGTGAGAAGCAGCGGAATGCGCTGCGGCTCCCGTTCAGCCGTTTGAGCCAGGGCCTCGAACGCACGGTCGCGATCGCCAAGGGCGGCGTAGATAAGCGTCGCGCGATACGGATAATGGTTGTTGTCGATCGCCAGCCGCTCCGCGTGCCGGACCGGAATCGAAAATGAAGTTCCTAATCTCCACGCCATGCAGGACGCCGTTGTCGCTGGGACCGACCGACAGGAGGGCGCTCGTTCCGAGAGCAGTTGTTCCGACGATTCAAGTCTCGGTTCCCGAGGCAACGAATCCAGTGGGCCGACCGGCACCATCGACTTAAATCACGTTCGAGCCCCTCAGGTCGATCGGACTCTGGATCCGGAGCGTGCTGCTGACCGGATATTGCCCTGGTTCGACGATGACGACGGCGCCGCCCAAGGACTGAGCAAGCGTGAGCGCATCGGCGATGTTGTCGAATGGATATCTGCCGCTCCCGTTCCCGCCGGGTCCCGCGCGTCATCGACGTGAATGACGAGCCGATGTGGGTTCGCACCCGCATCTGGCGCGAAACGAATCGAACGCGACAGCAATCAACGTTGTCACGTACTTCGCGCCGCCGAACACGACGGTGCTTCGCCAGTGCCGTCGTCCACGTTGTAGACCTTGGCGATATTCGGCCAGCCAGTGTGGTTCGACGTCGCGCTGATTATCCCACCGTCATCCCGAACAACCGTCCCACCGCTGCCGTCAACGCCATAGCGAGGGCGCCCCAGAACGCAACGCGCGCGGCGCCTTTTGCGGCCGGCGCGCCGCCCGCCCGTGCCGCGATCGCACCGAGCGCAGCCAGACAGATCAGCGAGACGATCGAGACAACGAACGACAGACGACTGGCGGGCGCGAGGAGGACGGTCAGGATTGGCACTGCTGCGCCGACGGCGAAGGTGGCGGCCGATGCCAGCGCCGCCTGGAGCGGCCTGGCGGCGAGCTCCTCGGTCAGTCCCAGCTCGTCGCGTGCGTGCGCGCCGAGCGCGTCCTTCGCCATCAGCTGGCGTGCAACCGTCCGCGCAAGCTCCGGCTCCAGGCCGCGCCGCACGTAGATGCCCGTGAGCTCGTCCTCTTCGGCCTGCGGCTGCGTCGCGAGCTCGCCCTTCTCACGAGTAATATCCGCTTGCTCCGTATCGGCCTGCGAGCTGACCGACACGTATTCGCCGGCGGCCATCGATAGCGCGCCAGCGACGAGGCCGGCAACGCCGGCGACCAGGACCTGCTGCGGGTCTGCCTCCGCCGCGGCGACGCCGACGACCAGGCTGGCGGTCGAGACGATGCCGTCGTTGGCGCCGAGGACTGCCGCACGCAGCCACCCGATTCGCGTACTCCGGTGTTGCTCACGATGTCGCATGAAGACCGCGGAACCACGACATCATAATGCGTTGGCGGGACTCGAGATGACGAGGCGAGAGCCGGAGGAACACCGCTACTGGAGCAGGAACACACGTGCGCTTCCGAGCGCCACCAGCATCAAGGCGAGCGCGCCGCCGGCGATGAGCCGGAACCGAGGGCTGCCGAATAGCAGCGCAAGCGCCAGCTTCATCCCTGTGTTGGTGAGCACGCCGACCGCGATAGCCGTCGCGGCCACGCCGGGTGAGACGACCCGTGCCACGTCCCTCGCCATGGATATCGTGAGCGCGTCAACATCGGTCAATCCGAGCACCGCCGCCGACGTGAAGACGCCTGAGGTGCCCCAAGTCTCGCGGGCGACGAATACCGCCATCAGCACGACCTGAAACAGCGCCGCCATCTGCAGCGCGCTGCCCAGTTGCAGGGGGTTGCGCTGCGCCATAGCGGGAACACCAACCGTCGACGACGTGCGCAAACCCATGACGGCGGCAAGCGCGGCCACTGCGGCAGGCGGCGCCAAGTACGGCAGAAGCGGGCCGACGACAGCGGGATTGAGGATCGCGCTGGCGACAATCACACGCGGGTACAGCATCGCGTTTGCGGCGACCGCGCCGAACGCGAGGGCGCGATCCATGGCCGCGTCCGTGCGGCTCGTTCGCGCAAACGTGAACGTGACATTGGTCGACGACACGAGTCCGCCCAGCAGGCCGGTCACGAAATAGCCGTGGCCGGGGCCGACGATGCGACGCGCAGCGTAACCCGCGAAGCTCAGACCGGAGAAGAAGAGGACCATCGCCCACAGTTCGCGCGGCCGTATACCGCCGTACGGACCGTACGGTCCCTCGGGCAACAATGGAAGAATGACAAGCGCCATCACCGCGAATTGCGCGCCGGAGCGCAGATCGACATCGTCAATGCGCTGCACGAGTGCGTGCAGTTGTCTCTTTTCGACGAGCAGCAGCGTGGTCATCGCCACGATCCCGCTTGCGACGGTGATCAATCCCATGCCCGCGAGGAACCCGGCGGCAAGTACCACGAGGGCCGCGACCTCTGTCGTGCCATCGACATCCTGGCGGCTCCCAGCGACGTACGCTGCCGCGACGAGTGCGACCCCTCCACCGAAGAGAATGGCTGCCGGCGCCGTGATGCCGGTCATCCACAGCCATCCACTGAAGCCGCCGACGGCACCGAGCAGGGTGAACGTGCGAATGCCCGCGAAATGCGCGCGCGGCCCCTCGGCGTGCCCCGACCATTGACGCTCCACGCCAACCGCGGCACCGCCGAGCGACGCGATCAGGAGCCCGATAATGTCAGAGGGACTCACTCAGAACTGTCACGTCGTGACGTCAACGGAAACCGGATAGTGATCCGATGCATGCTTGTACTTGGTGTAGATGGCCGAGCCGTCCGGCATCTTCATACGCACCTGCGCGCCCGTGACCATGCACCGGCCTGGTTGCGTGAATAGAGGATGGTCGATCGCACTCCTTCTGATACACGCCGTTGAAGATCTTTTAGAACACCTGACAAATGCTCGCGTCGTGGACATGTGTCAATGCACCGGTACCAAACGCTTGAGCTCTTCGAACCAGTTGGCGACTACGTTGATCTTGATGTCTGAGGCCTGCGGAGTCTCCTTCACCATCAGAAAACGCTGTCCGTCCGCCGTGACATCGTAGGTGACTCCGGTGGCGGGGAAGGGGCTCGCGAGGTACTCGCCTTCGAACAACATCGAGGGGTGGCCCGCCGAAAATGTGGGCTGTGTCGTCACAGGCACCGCCATCATCCTGTTGCGATTCCGATAAAAGAGCTCGCGACCGTTTCGGTTCCACACCGGCTCGATACCGCCTTCAGTGGAGATCTGCCATTTGCCGCCCGGCCCGGGAAACGGCTGGACGTAGATTTCCGGGCGCCCGGATTCGTCAGATACGTATGCGATGAAGTGTCCGTCTGGAGAGAAGCGCGGCGCGCCCTCCGTCGCTGGCGTGACAAGAAAAGGCGATCGCGTCTGGTCTTTTAGCGAGAGCACCCATATGTCGCGCGCTGTCTTGGGATCGGTGCGGAAGAACGCGACAAACTGCCCGTCGGGAGAGAAAGACCCCGGTGTATCGGCGACCTGTATCCCCGTGCTGAGCCGCTCCACACCGCCGCTGCCGTCGGCCATCTGCCAGAAGATGCTGCCGGTGCCTGCGCGGTTCGAGCGCACGACAATTCGCGAGCCGTCAGGGCTCCAGGCGGGCGAATCGTTCTGCACACCCTCGAACGTGAGACGTGTCAACGTGTCCCGTTCGGTGTCATACACCCACGTCTGCCCGCCGACCTCGACGGCGATCCTGCGGCCATCCGGCGACAATCGAGGCCAGTCGAACTCGCGCGCGGGTGCCGGCAGCGGCTGCTCGGTTCCGTTGCGGGCGACCCACGTCAGGGTCCGAGCGGCGCCCGCCACTCCGGACACGTAGACAAGCGTTCCGTTCGCCGAGAAATCGTAGTAGGCGAATCCCGGATTGTTCTGGAGCACGTTGCGTACGACTGGGACCGGATCGCCGGTCGTCGTGAGCGTGTCGAGACTGAACGGCACCGCGAAAAGTGTTCCCGCTTGCGCAAATACAACGTGACCCGTTGGTGAGTAGCGCGGCGCATTGCCCGCAGGGATCAGATCGCGATATTCGTTTGCCGCAGCGGCATACAGCACGATCTTGGCTTGTTGCGGACCTGTGCCAGCTTCGAACAGCATTCCGCGGCCACCAGGCAGCGCGCTCGGTAACCGATGACTCGATTCTCCGGTTCGCAGGTGTGTGAACGGCCGTGCGGCGCCACCGTTGTCCGAGATCTGCTGGAGACCGGACGTCGATCCCAGAGTGATCCTGCCGTCAGCTCCCCAATAGGCACTGCTGAACGGTGCCGTAGGGGCAAGATTCAGCGCGGGGCCGCCGTTAATCGGTACCTTGAGAAGGCCTGAGCCCCCTGCCTTGCCGAACGCGATCCATTGGCCATCGGGCGAGAATATCGGTGCGTAGCTGTTTTCCGCGCCTGAAACCGGCCTCGCTTCAGGGCTGTCGAGCGGTCGCAGAAAGATCTGCAATTGAGTGCCGGTGCGGGTCGTGACGTAGGCGATGAACCTGCCGTCAGGAGAAATCGCGACCGATGACGGGATCGCGAGCGTATTGGGGGCGAACAGGCTTTCGTCCCGGTTCAGCGGGACGGTGAAGCGGATCACTTGAAGCGGTTGTGATGGCGGCTTCGGCTTGAGCATCCACGCCGCTGTGCCGGCGACCGCGGCCCCGAGAATCAAGCCCAAGGCCGTTGACACCGACCGCGCACGCCACCAGGAGCCAGCGGGTCGTGCAACGCGTACTGCCTCGCTGGCGGAAACGGAACGTCCTGAATCCGTGTCGCGTTTGAGGCGCGCCAGATCGGCGCGCAGCTCCGCAGCGCTCTGATAGCGCAGCCTGCGATCTTTCTCGAGCGCTTTGACGATGACCTGCTCGAGCTCCACCGGCAGATCCGGGTTCACGCGCCCTGGCGCAACCGCCGGTTTGCTGATGATCGCGTTGAAGATGGCGGCAGACGTATTTCCCGTGAACGGGAGGCGTCCGGTCGCCATTTCGTAGAGGACGACCCCGAGCGAGAACAAATCGGTGCGTGCATCAAGTTCGTCCTGTCCGAGCGCTTGTTCCGGCGACATGTAGGCGACCGTGCCCAGCGCCGTGCCCGGGCTCGTCAAATGCGCCGCGTCGACGATCCCCGTGACCAGCTGCGATGCGCCGGTAATCGCGCCGGCGGCGGCGGGACGCTGTTCGAGCTTGGCCAGTCCGAAGTCGAGAATCTTGGCGTGTCCGCGCGAGGTCAGGAAGATGTTCGCCGGCTTGATGTCGCGGTGGATGATGCCTTTGGCGTGCGCGGCATCGAGCGCGTCGGCGATCTGCGAGCCGACGTCGAGCACCGCGTCGAGCGGCAGCGGTTTGCCGGGCAGTCTGTCCTTGAGGGTGCTTCCCTCGAGAAGCTCCATCGCGAGGAACGTGTGGCCATCGGCCTCGTCGATTTCATGAAGGGTGCAGATGCCCGGATGATTGAGCGCCGATGCCGCACGCGCTTCACGCTTGAATCGCTCGAGCGTCTGCCGATCCTCCGCAAGACCGTCCGGCAGAAACTTCAAGGCGACGAATCGGCCGAGCCGCGTGTCTTCGGCTTTGTAGACGACGCCCATCCCGCCACCGCCGATCTGCTCGACGACACGGTAATGGGAGATAGTTTCGCCGACACGCATGTCTGCTCCTGGAACGGGAATGAGATGTGAGGATGTGGCGCGAGGATACTACACGTTCGGATCGTTCGAACCGTTCGGATCGTTCCGGTGATTACGGCGTGACGGTGACTTTGACGAGCGCCGTCGTCCAGCAGCAGACCTCGCCAGATCCGCCTTCGCCCGAATAGTCGTTCGCCGTGACGTGGAGGATGTATTCGCCGGGTTGCTTGAATGTCGCAGTGACGGTCGCCTTGCCGCGGAACGGCTGGTTCAACGCGCCGCCAGCCAGAACTTCAGTCGTCGGATTCTCTTTGTCGAACGTGACGGCCGCGGAACCGCGGAACATCGACCAGTAGATCCTCACGGCTGGAGGCAGGTTCTTCGGCAGCGCCATCGTGCCGCTCGCAAACTTCGCATCGTCTTCGGTCCACACCGAGAGCGCGAGTGGGGAGGCGACGCGCGCCGTTCGTGCGACAGCCGTGGCCATCGACCCGAGCGGACCCTGCGCGCTGGGGCCCTGTTCCATGAAGCGCAGCAGCGGCGGCGTGTTCTTGACCGCGACATCGGTAAACGGGCTCACGCTGTAATCGGGATGCAGCCGCAGTGGGATGACCGTCGACTGACCGTTTGCGACGATCGTCCATGTCAGGCGCTGATCGGGGCCAGTGAACTCCGCCGGCACCTTGATGACGAACATGCCCCAGTGCCGGCCCGGAAGGAAATGCGTCGGCTGCCCCATGTCGGGGCCGCCGGGGTCGATGTGATTGTTCGGTCCGATCGGGACGTCGACTGCCTGGTCGTTGTTACGATTCAAGTAGCCGATGAGGAAATAGCGGGTTCCATCGGGAGCCGCGAACCACCCTTCGAATGCACCGGTGACGCTTGTACCGAACTGACGGAACGGCTCATTCGGCAGCTGCTGCGCTGACGACAAGGGCCGGCTGAAGCCGGCCCCTACAATCAGAACAACGACGGCGGCGAGGCGGTTCATCGCGTCGAAGTCGGCGCGGCTTTCGCTGCCTTGGCCTTCCTCTCCGCAACCAACGCCTTGTATTCGTCGTCGGTGAGGTAGACGACATTCATCCAGGCGTGCGCCATCTCGTCGACGGTGCGATCGCCGTACCCAACCCACTGATCGGGATCAGGGTTATACGGATTCGCGCGCGTGTTGTCGTACCACGCACTCACGTGGATCACCGTACCCTTCGGGAACACCGGCGCCGCATCGTCGGTGTAGATGTAGTTGGTCATCCAGTTGAAATTGAACTTGCCGACGTAACTGATGATCTCGTTGCGACCATCCGGCAGGATCGCCTCCACCTGCATCGCCTTGCCGCGTAGATGGAAGTGCGGCTGGAAGTTGGTGATGAGCGTGTTCTCCTTCAGCACCGTGAACCCGTCGGTCGACGCAATCGAGTTCGGCGGGATATCGACGAACTCCTGCTTGCGCAGGCCGGTGAAGCCAATCAGATAGCTGCGCTTCTTCGGCTCCTGACCTTTCGGATAGAGCCAGATGCCGATCTCGGATCCAGAGGTGATCTCCTCGCCGACTGCGTGCAGATGCTGGTCCCACGAGATCTTTTCGCCTGGCAGAATCAACTTGCCCGTGCCGTCGCGGAACCGGTCGTAGCCTTTGCCGATCGCCCACTCCATCAACTGCGGCCGTCGATTGACGAGATCAACAGGTGTTGGATCCGCCGCCGCGGTCGCAAAGCCGTTGGCCGTGCCCTGACTGACCGCGTCCGGATCGTTGTTCAGCACGAGGTACGCGATCGAGTGATGGACGATCCGGCGGCCTTTCAGATTGGTCGGACGAATCTCCACCATCCGGGCCCAGCGCGGTTCGGTGAGCGGAATATCGCTCATCGGCCGATACCAGACGTCCTGATGCTGCGCCGGCATCGTGTACTCCGATGACCGAATCACGAGATCCGGCGCGCCGTATCCGTCGCGGACGCCCTGCCATTCGTTGTCGGTGACGAGCGGTTTGGGCGGCGGCATGTCCTTCGGATCGCCTTCGGGCGCGCCCGCATCGACCCAGCGAACGATCGTGTCGATCTGCGCGTCGCTCAGCGACATGTCGTTCTTGAAATCGTGGACGCCGACGCTCATGTCGATATGCCACGGCGGCATCTGACGCGTGATGACACGCTGCTTGATGGAACGTGCCCACGGGCGCGCATCCTCATACGTGATCAGCGACATCGGCGCGATCGAATTCGGCTGATGGCACTGCTGACACTTGTTCTGGAGAATGGGCGCGACGTCTTTGCTGAACGTCACGGGCCGCGCAGTGGGATCAGCGGCCTGTCCGACCACTGACATCGCCGCAACGGCGATAAGGGTGGCGCAAACCGTGATCGTGATACGCAACCAGGGGAACCGAGGACGAGTCATGAATGCCTCCTGCCGCGTAGGTTAGAAGAGTCTAGCGCAGGTTCCCGGCGGACGCACCAGGTTTCGCGTAGGCCTGGTCCAAGGTCAACACGTTGACGGTAAACGGGATAGTAATGACGTCACCATTCCGCTGGAATTGACTCCAGGCGCGATAACGGCCCGCTTTCGGCATGTAGCCCTCAAATGTCACGGTTGGACCGCCAAACCCCTTAACGGTGGCGTCGATGTCTTCGAACGGATGGGAGTGGACGTAGTCGCGCATGTCCTCGCTGAGAATGAGCGCGTGGCCGAAGGCACCGAGATACGGCTGGAGGTCAGTGACCGGTCGTCCCGTCTTCGCGTCCGTCATTGTGAACGCGAGGTGTCCGAATTGTCCTTCGACCAGCGTGGACGGCTCGAGCTCCAGATGCGCGGTGACCGAGCCGATAGTCTTCGTCACGTCGACGTCGGGCGTTAAGTGCGGGGTCTGCGATTCGAGATCGCC
>Ga0068859_100004261_pt1 | contig 14607 bp, 10 predicted proteins | sample KBSSwiS22_FD_66585 | JGI IMG/M metagenome (GOLD analysis project Ga0068859, IMG submission 66585) | Switchgrass rhizosphere microbial communities from Kellogg Biological Station, Michigan, USA - KBS Switchgrass S2-2 | ecosystem: Host-associated > Plants > Roots > Rhizosphere > Soil ...
GTAACCCAATCGGCATAGTCGTCGCTGCTTCCGAACGCGATGATCGTCACGCGCGTGCCCGGATATTTGATGCCGATATCCAAAGCCACCACTTCGGCTGTCTCGCGGACGCTCATGGGCTCTTCGCGGATGGTTCTGGCGAACGAAAGCAAGGGCATCGCGCCCTCCTGCAACCCATCGACTCCCCGGAGTCCACGTTATACGCGTTATGCCAACGCCTCTGTGGGTAAACGGCTTAGCGGGGTGTAGGAGATTTCTTACGAGCCGAAACTGCGGAGCGGACTCAACAGCGCTCGGCGAAGAAGGAATGGCGGCGAACGCTTCCAGCATCGATCGCGATGCAGGAAGCGCGAATTTCGCTTTGCGCATCGAAGCGAGAGTGCGACGCTTCGCCACACCGGCGCCTCTACGTTTGTGTGGTCGTAATGCATGAGAGGCGTCGATGCCCGATGGGCGAAGTCATGCGATCGGTCCGATCGTGCGCACGGAGACTTCCACGTCGTCGGCGAATGGCACGGACAAGTAGCCGTGTTCACCCGAGCGCACACGTGCGAGATATTCCGGGCTTGCATCCGCATTGTCGGCGACGACGAGCGCGCCGGCGTGCAGGCGCTCTTCGAGCAAAGCGAGCACCGCGGGATAGAGCGCCTTCGCGCCATCGAGCAGCACGAAGTCGATCGATGCCGGCAGATCGCGCGCCAGAGTGTCGAGCGCATCGCCGGCGCGGAGCTCGACCAGCTCCGCGACGCCGCCCGCTTCGAGGTTCGCTCGCGCGCGTGCGAGCTTGGACGCCTCGAACTCGGTGCCGATCAATCGTCCGCCGCCGTTGTCGCGCAGCGCCGCCGCGAGATGCAGCGTCGAGATGCCGAACGAGGTGCCGAACTCGACGATCGTGCGCGCACGCATCGCGCGAGCGAGCATATAGAGGAGACGCCCGGTTTCGCGCGACACCGGCAGCGGATGGTCTTTGAGGCTCGCGTAAAACGCGGCGTAGTTGGCGCGATTCGCGCGGCGCTGATCGGGCGCGCGCCGGTTCATCTCTTCGGTCAGCGCGTGCTCGGACGCATCGGCCTCGGCGAAGAGGCGCTCGAGAAGCGGAGCCAGCGGAAGTGTCGTCAAAGTCGTCATGAGAATCTCCAAGGATTGCAGAAGGAAGATCCGCACGGCGAACCGGCTCGGAATCGCGACATCAAGCACGACGCAACGGAGCGTTCGAGATCGAAGGCGCAGGCGCGAGCAACGAATGTTTGGCGAGATCGCAAACCGCTGTTCGACACGCGTCGAGCGGACGAAGCCATCTGAGGAGATTGCGATGAGAGCGATCACGTCACCAATACCCAGCGTTGACCCGCGCCCCGATGCCAGATCGGTGCGGAACAGCGCGTTGGTTGACGTGAACGCTTACGACTGCGAATGCAGTGTATGGATATATAGCAGAGGGTCACCGCGCCGTACAAGCGGGCGAGGAAGCGTCGATTATTTTCTTGCCGACGGGTTCGAGGCGCGATAGGTCACGGCTGCAATCGGAGCCCTCGGACCTTCAGGCATAAAAAAACCCCGCGTTTTAGCGGGGGTTTCGTATTCTCGTCGGACGTTGTTGACGTCCGGATGAGTAGATGGCGGAGCGGACGGGACTCGAACCCGCGACCTCCGGCGTGACAGGCCAGCATTCTAACCAGCTGAACTACCGCTCCGCGTTTTGCTTTTGAAACCCAATCCCCTTGCGGGGGTCGCCTTTCACTTTCTTGGCGTCCCCAAGGGGATTCGAACCCCTGTTACTGCCGTGAAAGGGCGGTGTCCTAGGCCTCTAGACGATGGGGACGCATCGAAACTCGAGATCGGAACCGAAAAATCGCACTCAATTACTGGTGGAGCCAGTCGGGATCGAACCGACGACCTCTACAATGCCATTGTAGCGCTCTCCCAGCTGAGCTATGGCCCCGAGAGAGGCGCGGAAGGATAGTGACGTGGCGGGGGTCCGTCAACAGCGCGGGACGAAATATTTCGTTCCGGCGTCAGTTGCGCAGCGATTCGCGCACGCGGCGCAGGAGGCCGGTGCGGTCGTTCGGCGAGGTGACCGGCAGCGTCGCTTCGCATTCGACGTAGCCGAGCGCGTGATACGCGTTGATGAAATCCGCGACGTCGGCGACGCCGGCGGTGCTCTGCGCGGCGATCTCTTCCAGCGTGCCGGTGCCACGCATCATCGACGTGGCGATGCGGAAATGCTTGGGAAACTCGCGCTCGACCTGCGGCCAGCGCGTCAGGCGATAGCGCGCGCTGGACGGCAAACCGGCGTCGAGAGTGCCTTCGCTGCGCACCAGGCGTGCGAACCAGACCAGGCGCGCGTACGGCTGCGCCTGCAGGATCTCGGTCGCCTGGGCGAACTCGGCGGCGTCGAGGTGGATCGGCTGATCGTGTCGCAGCGGTCGCTTGCACCAGCCGGTCAGGGGCTTCAGGCCCACTCCGGCATACCAGCGCTGGCGCGCGGGGTCGACGATGATCGAGGGCAGGCCCTCGGCGACGAGGCGCACGGGACCGTCGTGCTCGTCGAGAACGCTCAGAAGCTCGTCGACGAAATACGTCTGCGGCTCTTCCGTCGCTTCGACCTTGATCGGAGCAGGCGGCAGCTCGGTCGGCAGCGGAGCTGCCACCGGCGCTTCGTAGATCTCGGCGTTCGCTGCGCGCATCGGTTCGGACGTCTTGGGCTTGCCGGCGTCGAGGCCCTCGCCGATGCGATTGAGGAGCGCGACCAGCTCGCCGCCGATCGCGGGTTTGCGCAGCGAGAATTCGGGTTCCATCGGCTCGATCGCGCTGGTGTAGGCGATGACCAGGCGTCCGCGGGAACGCGCGCGCAGCCAGTCCATCTGGCCGTACGTCGATTCGATATCGACCAGCAGCAAATCGGCTTCGGTCGCTCCAGCGCTTTCCCAGTTCGACGACAGCTTGCTGCGGTGACGTTCGAGCAGGGAGACGATGCGTGCAGCGTCCTGCTCGTTGGCTCCGGTAATGGCGATGGTGCGAGTCGTGTGCATGGCGGCGGCCCCAGGGATTCGCGATGGGTCCGGATCATGCAAACGGTATGCCTGCCTGAACAGCCCGCTTCGGGCCGGCCGTTTGCGCAAATACGACGAAGTTTGTCAGGCCTCGACGGCGGCGACGGGGATCTCGGCGTCGGGGCCGCGCTCGCGCTGCATTTTCCAGAGCTGCGCGTAGCGGTCGCCTTCGGCCAGGAGCTCCTCGTGAGTGCCGCGCTCGACGATGCGGCCGTGCTCGAGCACGAGGATCTGGTCGGCGTGGACGATCGTCGACAAGCGGTGCGCGATGATCAACGTCGTGCGGCTTTCGGCGATCTCGGCGAGCTCGCCTTGGATGATCTTCTCGGTGCGCGTGTCCAGCGCCGAGGTGGCCTCGTCGAAGACCAGGATGCACGGGTTCTTGAGCACGGTCCGCGCGATCGCCACGCGCTGCTTTTCGCCGCCGGATAGTTTGAGGCCGCGCTCGCCGACCTGGGTGTCGTAACCCTGTGGCAGCGATTCGACGAACGTATGGATATGCGCCGCGCGCGCGGCCGCGATGATTTCTTCGCGCGTCGCATCCGGACGGCCGTAGGCGATGTTGTAGTAGATCGAATCGTTGAACAGCACGGTGTCTTGCGGAACGATGCCGATCGCGCGGCGCAAGGACTCCTGCGTGACCTCGCGGATATCTTGCCCGTCGATCGTGATGCGCCCGCCGCTGACGTCGTAGAAGCGGAACAGAAGCCGCGCCAGCGTCGACTTGCCCGCGCCGGTGGTGCCGACGACCGCGACGGTCTTGCCGGCCGGAATGCGGAAATCGACGCCGCGCAGGATCGGCCGCGCCTTGTCGTAATCGAAATCGACCTGCTCGAAGCGCACTTCGCCACCGCCAAGCGCGAGCGCCTTCGCTCCGGGTGCGTCCTCGACTTCCTGCGCTTCCTCGAGCAGCGCGAACATGCGCTCGATGTTAGTCAGCGCCTGCTTCACCTCGCGATAGACCATGCCGAGATAGTTGAGCGGGATCGAGAGCTGGATCAGGAATGCGTTGATCAGGACGAGATCGCCGAGCGTCAGCGTGCCCGCGACGACGCCGGCCGACGCGCGCCACAGCAAAAGCGTGAGACCGACCGCGACGATGCCGGCCTGGCCGATGTTGAGCACGGCGAGTGTCTTCAGGCTCTTGACCGTCGCTTCTTCGTACTTGATCAGGCTGCCGTCGTAGCGCGAGAACTCATGCTTCTCATTGCCGAAATACTTGACGGTTTCGTAGTTCAGCAGTGAATCGACCGCGTGCGCGTTCGCTTCCGTGTCGGCGGCGTTCGCGGCGCGGTAGAAACGAAGGCGCCACTCGGTCACCGAGAACGTGAACGTGATGTACACCGCCAGCGTCGTCAGCGTGATCGCGGCGAAGCCCCAGTCGTAGCGCACGATGAGGATGCCGCAGATGATCGCGACTTCGAGCAGCGTCGGCAGGATCGTGTAGATCGTCCAGTCGAGAAGATCGGACGTCGCGGTCATGCCGCGCTCGACGTCGCGCGCGACGCCACCGGTGCGCCGATCCAGATGGAAGCGCAGCGACAGCGCGTGCAGATGTTCGAACACGCGCAGCGTGATCTGGCGCGACGTGCGCGCCATCACGCGCGCGAACACGATCTGGCGCAACTCCTGGAACATCGACGCCGAAAGCCGCAGCGCGCCGTACGCGACCAGCAGCAGCAACGGCACCAGGAGCGGCTTGGGCGCGATATCGAGCTTGTCGACCAGGTGACCCAGCACCACCGGCACGCCGATGTTGGCCAGCTTGGCGACGACGAGAAAACCGAGCGCTATGCCGACGCGCAGCCGGTATCGCCACAACTGCGGCCACAGGCGGCGGAATACGGAAACCAGGCTGGCGGGACGGGAATCGGGTGTCGACATGGAATGCGTCTTTACATGGGGATGCAGCGTTCATTAACAATCGGTCGCAATCGCGCGGCATTATGATCGCCGCACCCTGATACGGAGGAATCGCCATGCGTTCGATATCCCTCATTGCCGCCGCGCTCGCGCTCGGCAGCGGCCTCGCTGTCGCCGAAACGCCGGCGCCTGTCGCCGCACCTGCCAATCCGAAAGCGCCGCACGGCGCCAAGGTTTTCATCGAATCGCCCAAGAACGGCGCGACGGTCGGCCAGGATGTCACCGTCAAGTTCGGCGTGAAAGGCGTCGTGATCAAACCCGCTGGCGATGCGACGCCGGATTCGGGCCATCACCATCTCCTGATCGACGCCAAGGAGCTGCCGCCCGCGAGCGCGCCGATTCCCAACGACGCGACGCACAAGCACTACGGCAAAGGCCAGACCGAAGACACGATCCATCTCGAACCCGGCAAGCACACGCTGCAGCTCGATCTCGGCGACGCGGCGCATATGCAGTTCGCGCCGCCGGTGGTGTCGAAGAAGATCACGATCACGGTGAAGTGATAGATACCCATCATCCCGGCGAAAGCCGGGATCCATTTGCTGTTCACTTGTTGTAGCTAAACGAGCGAAAGCAAAGTCAAAATGGGTCCCGGCTTTCGCCGGGACGACGGTGAAGCGGTGATAGAGCGTGATCGGCTGAGCTTCGAGCCGTCAGTCGATCGGCTCCTCCAGCATCAACTCGCGCGCATACCGCACCGGCGGCGATCCGAACGACAGCACCGTGTCGTGATAGCGCTTGAGATCGAACTTGTCGCCCCAGCGCTTTTCGGTTTCCTTGCGCAGATCCAGATGTTCCTGCCAGCCGACGAAATACGTCGGCAACTGCGCTGACGTGAGCTGCGCGCGTACCCATTTGCCGGCGGCTTCGCGTTCTTCCTGGAACGTCTTGACGGTCATCATCTTCATCGCGTCTTCCTGGCTCATGCCGTCGACGTGGATGGCCTGATCGAGGATCGCGTTCGATATCGCGCGCAGATCCCATTTCAGGTGCACGAGATGAAACAGCGGATCGTTGTCGAGATAGCCCTCGTCCGCCATGACCTTTTCGGAGTACACCGCCCAGCCTTCGACGAACGAACCCGAATAGAGCACCGCGCGCAGCACCGAAGGATGCTTGTTCGAGTGCCAGAGCTGCAGATAGTGGCCCGGCATCGCCTCGTGGATCGTCAGCTCGTTGATCGAGCGCGTGTTGTATTCGCGCAGGAACGAATCGACCTGCTTCTTGGTCCAGTCGTCCGGAATCGGCGACACGGCGTAGAACGTGTCGAGCCCCTTGTCGAGCGGACCCGGCGGATCGCAATACGCGAGCGCGACGCCGCGCTGGAATTCCGGCATCGGGATGATCTTGACCGGCGAATCCGGCATCGTGACGAGATTCTTGGTGCGCACGAAGTCGGTCGTTCTCGCCAGCGCGGCTTCGGCCGTTTCCATCACCTTGTCGCGCGCAGGACGATCCGCATACGCAAGCTCGAGCGCCGCCTGGATCGCGGCCTGTTGCTGCGCATCGCTCGGTGCGTCGGGCATCGGCGGCGCCTTCGGCTTTCCAGCGAGCACCTTGCGCGCGATCTCGTACATCTCCTTGCGCGTCGAATCGAGCGCGGCTTCGGCACGCTGCCGGATCTCGGCGCGGCCGAGCGTGGAATTGAGCGCGAAGCCGAGCTTGGCGTCGTAGAGATCCTTGCCGATGCGGAAATCGCCTTTCGCGTTCGGTACGAGCTCTTTGTCGAGCCAGGTCTGGGTCTCTTCGACCGACTTGCGCAACGCGGCGACGGCGGCGTCGAGCTTTTGCTTGTCCGCCTCGGGCAGTTCCTTCGCGTGCGGCATGATCAATCCGTCGACGAGGCTCAAGACGCCCTTGTTCTGCTTCGCGACGGTCTCGGCGTGGATTTTCGGCACGCGCTTGGGATCGAGATTCGCGCGCATCTGCTCGAAGAGTTTCGGCAGTTTCTCCATGCGCGCGGTCGCCGAGCGCAGGCGATCGGGCCACGGCGCGAAATCGCGCGCGACCAGCGTGTACAACGCGCCACCCGAGAGCTGGCTGTAGATCGTCGGATCCCAGGCCCAGCCTTGCAGAGTCTCGATGGCCCAGACGTCCGAGCGCAGCTGATTGCGCAACATGCCGTAATCGACCTGGTTTTCGCGCGAGAGTTTGGTGTGGTCGATCTTTTCGAGATCAGCCAGCATGCCGCGCGAGAAATCGAGACTCGCCTTGCGGCCTTCGGCGCTGAGATCGTCGATCTCGGCGTCGAAGCGGTGATCGCCGATCTGCGTCGCGCTGGTCGGATTGGCTTTCATGAAGCCGTCGAGCCAGCGCTTGGAAAGGTCAGCGAATTGCATGTCGGCGCTCGGTGTCGCGGGTTCGGCGGCGGGCGCCTTCGCGGTCTCCGCCGGCGGCGGCGGCGAAGGCGAGCAGGCGGACATCAGCAAGGCGATCGACAACACGAGCAGCGAACGTGGCATAGCGGTGCTCCAGGGTTTTATTGACAACGCGCACATCTGTCATTCCGGCGAAAGCCGGAATCCATCTTGTTTTGATCTGCGGCTCAGAAATCAAAATGGGTCCCGGCTTTCGCCGGGACGACGACGTTGCGGAACTTTACCGCGTCGACCGCTTCGCCTCGTGCTGCTTTGCAGCGAGATCGAGCGCATACGTCGAGAAGCCGTCTCCGTTGTCCTTCACGAGACTGACCTCGTTCAACCCTGCGGCCTTGGCGACATCGAGCTTGCCTGTTGCCGACGTGAACACGATCGGCCCGCTCGTTTTCACCCGCACGAAGCGCCAGTTGCGTTCCGATCCATCGGAAGCGCGTGAGAGATGCTTGTGCTCGCGCACCCAGTCGATCAGCACATCGCGATTCGCGTCCGGCGCGGACAGCACGATGTTCGAGCCGTCGAGCCCCGGAAAATGTCCGCCGCCGCTCGCGCGATAATTGTTCGTGACGACGATGAAAGCCTGCTTCGCATCGACCGGTTTGCCGCGGTAGCGAAGATCGAGGATGCGATCGCCGGTCGCGCGCGTGATGTCGATCGCGTATGTGAGACCGCCCTGGATCACGTCGAAGTTGTAGCTCGGTACCTTGCGGTTGATCAGCTCCTGCGCTTCCTTCTTTGCAGGATCGATGCGGTTGAACAGCTCCGCCGCGCGTTCGAGCCAGGCTTTCAGCGTCGCGCCGTCGATCTTCACAGCCGTCAGTGTGTTCGGATAGAGATAAAGATCGGCCGCGTTGCGGATCGCGAGCGGTCCGGCGGCGATATCGGTGAAATCGGTCGGACCGCCGAATCCGGCCTTGAACGGCGCCGCCGCCGAAAGCACCGGCACGTCGGCGAATTGCGGCAGGTTTTTCGCGACATAGCGTTCGACGTATTCGCGTTGCGCCGTGTTGACCGGTTGCAGCGCCGTCACTTCACCGACTTTCGCGAAGTACGTCGTCATCGCGAAATCGCTGTCGCCGATCGGCGTGGAGACGTACGCGATCGTCGCTTCGTGCACCGGCTTCACCAGCGCGGCGATCTCGGGATCGGGCGCGACGAAGCTTCCGTCGGCATTCTTGATGTCGCGCACTTCGGAATGCGTCGCCGCGGCGTCGATCTGCCAATGACCTTCGCGTCGCACCAGAGCGAGATCGATCACGCCGAGGCTCTTGCCCCAGTAATTGCCCATCACCGCCGGTTTGCCGCGGATGAATCCGCGCGCGTTGTCGACTTCGGGCAGCCCGTTGTAGCGCGACTTCGGGTCTTTCGGATCGGGAAACGCCGCGTGCGAGTGGCCGAGCAGCAGGACGTCGATGCCGGGCTCGGCGGCGAGATGCCAGTTCGCATTCTCCATCACCGACGCGTACGGCGAGGTGTCGATGCCGCCGTGCGAGATCGCGACGACGAGATCGACGTCGTGCTTGCGAAGCTCCGGCAGGAATTCGCGCGCGGCTTCGACCACGCCTTTCGTATACACCTTGCCTTCGAGATTGCGTTTGTCCCACTGCATGATCGGCGGCGGCGTGAAGCCGATGAAACCGATGCGGATCGTCGTTTCGATTTCGCGGCCGTCCGCCGTGCGGACCTTGATGTCCTTGTCGACCCAGCCATAGGGTGCATAGATCGGTTTGTCGTCGCGCGTGCTGAAGACGTTGGCGAGCGCAATCGGATACAACGGTCCCTTGCAGCGACGTTTTTCGATGCCTTCCACGTTCATCGAACCATCGTCGGTGACCTGCGCGAGAAACGGCAGCCCGTAGTTGAACTCGTGATTGCCGATCGTGCCGCCGTCGTAACCGAGCGCATCCATCGCGCGGTACATCGCGAGCTCGTCGTCGCATCCGGCCGGCTTGACCAGCGCCTGATAGTCGGCGAGCGCCGTGCCCTGGATCGTGTCGCCGGCGTCGAACAGCATCGTGTTCGCGAACTCGCGCCGCGCTTCCTTGACGCGCGTCGCCATGCGCTCGAAGCCGAGCGAAGAATCCTCGGCGAGCCTGTAGTAGTCGTAGGAAAGGATGTTCGAGTGGATATCGGTCGACTCCAGGATCGCAAGCTCCGCGCGCGTCCCGTCCGCAACCTTCGCCGGCGCTGCGGCCGGACCTGATGCCGCGGGCCGCGGCGGATTGCACGCGGCGAGTGCAAACGTAAAGACGGCAGCAGCGAGAAGGCGTACGGGCAAGTCCATGAATCGATCCGGGAAAAAGGCGAGGGCGGCACAAAGTCGCATTGTGCCTCAGGCGCGTGACCGTTCGGCGTTTCGCGCTCCGGATCGGCTAAACTTGCGCGCCGCTTTTTCTCTCGTCGTTCGATGACCATCCGCACCCGTTTCGCTCCGAGTCCCACCGGCTACCTGCACATCGGCGGCGCGCGCACCGCGCTCTACTGCTGGCTGGAGGCGCGGCATCGCGGCGGCGAATTCATCCTGCGCATCGAAGACACCGATCGCGAGCGTTCGACCGAAGAAGCCGTGCAGGCGATCCTCGACGGCATGCATTGGCTCGGCCTCGATGCCGACGAAGGTCCGTACTACCAGACCTTGCGCATGGATCGCTATCGCCAGGTCGCCGAGGATCTGCTCAAGGCCGGCAAGGCGTATTACGCGTACGAATCGAAGGAAGATATCGAGGCGATGCGCAATGCCGCGATGGCGAAAGGCGAGAAGCCGCGCTACAACGGTTATTACCGCGAGCGCAACGAGCCGCTGCGCGAGGATCCGAACCGCGTTCTGCGTTTCAAGAATCCGACGTCGGGCAGCGTCGTGTTCGACGACAAGGTCAAGGGCCGCGTCGAGTGGAGCAACGAGGAGCTCGACGATCTCGTCCTGATCCGCTCCGACGGTTTCCCGACCTACAACTTCGCAGTCGTCGTCGACGATATCGACATGAAGATCAGCCAGGTCATCCGCGGCGACGATCACGTCAACAACACACCGCGCCAGATCAACATCTACCACGCGCTCGGCGCGTCGGTGCCGGAGTTCGCGCACCTGCCGATGATCCTCGGCCCGGACGGACAGAAGCTCAGCAAGCGCCACGGCGCGGTCGGCGTCATGCAATATCGCGACGACGGATTCCTTCCGCACGCGCTGCTCAACTATCTCGTGCGCCTCGGCTGGTCGCACGGCGATCAGGAGATCTTCTCGAAGGACGAGATGATCTCGTTGTTCGACATCGCCGACGTCAACAAGTCGGCGTCGCGCTTCGACGTCGAGAAGCTGTCGTGGCTGAATCAACAGTATTTGAAGAGCGATGATCCGCTGGAGATCGCACCGCATTTCGAATGGCACCTGCGCGCTGCCGGCATCGATCCGGAAAAAGGCCCCGATCCGGTCGACGTCATCGTGGCGTTGCGCGATCGCGCCAAGACGCTGAAGGAAATGGCCGAGAAGGCGCGCGTCTGGTACGCGCCGCTCGAGCAGTACGACGACGCGGCCGTCGCCAAGCATCTGAAGACGGCCACTGCGCGTCCTGCGCTCGAAGCCGTGCACGCGAAGCTCGCCGGACTCGAAGCGTGGACGGTCGAGAACGTGCACGCGGCGATCGAAGATGCGGCGGCGGCGATCGGTGAGGGCATGGGCAAGGTCGCGCAGCCTTTGCGCGTCGCGCTCACCGGCACGCAAGTTTCGCCGTCGATCGATCACACGACTTTCCTCACCGGCCGCACCGAAGCGCTGCGGCGCATCGAAGCGGCACTGACGAAGATCGACTGAGCGGCGATCGATATGGCTTTGGAATGCACGTTCCAGGCACTGGCGAACATCGACACGACCGATCCCGACGCCGTGCAAGCGTTGATGCAACAGTGCATTTCAACGCTGCTCGATCCGCAGCTCTGGGCATGGGTGCTGGGATTGACGCTGGTGTGCGCGCTCGTCGGCGCGATGATCGGCTGGGCGAAGGGTCGCTGGCTCGCCGGACTGATCTGGGGCGCCGCGCTCGGGCCGATCGGCTGGTTCGTGATCGCGCTCTCGAAGTCGAGCCTCGGCGAATGTCCCGAATGCGGCCGGCGCAATCGCACCGACGCGAAAGTCTGCCGCTACTGCGGCATCGATTTCCGCAAATACGCCGGCCAGTCCAGCCGATCGCGCCTCAAGGCGCAGGATCGCTCGCGCGGCTGGTGAACGCGCGGGCTTGATCGCGGCGCGCGGCGCCGCCATTTCATGATTTCCATGACGCGCGATGCGCGCAGGGTTAAGATCGTCCGCAACCCGGAGTAACGATGCACCGACCTTCGAGCCAGCGCCACGGCCGCCACCAGCACCAGCACGATGCGAAGGCGTTCGTCGGCGCGGTCGCGAGCGCGTGCGAGCTGCGCGGCCTGCGTCTGACGCCGCTGCGCCTGCGCGTGCTCGAGCTCATCGCCGAATCGGAAAAGCCGGTCAAGGCGTACGATCTTCTCGATCAATTGCGCGAAGGCCGCGGCGGTGCTGCGCCGCCGACCGTCTACCGCGCGCTCGATTTCCTGCTCGAGCATCGCTTCATCCATAAGCTCGAATCGATCAACGCGTTCGTCGGCTGTCACCATCCGAGCGAAGCGCATCAGGTGCCGTTCCTGATCTGTGATGTGTGCGCGGGCGCGGTCGAGATCTGCGACGAGCGCGTGTCCAAGCTTCTCGGCGAGCAGGCGCGCGAGCACGGGTTCAAGGCGCGTGCGCAGACGCTCGAAGTGCACGGCGTTTGCGAGGATTGCCGCGATACGGCGGTTGCTTCGCGGCAATAGGCAATAGATTAAGAGTGATTCTCTCGCAGAGACGCGGAGAGCGCAGAGGAAAGCGCTCCTAATTCAAGAAACTTTTTCGCTTTTCTCTGCGATCTCTGCGATCTCCGCGTTCCCTGCGAGAAATTCGCTTTTCTCAATGCACCGCTGGCGCGTCGATGCGTCGCTCGGTTTCCGCATCGAACAAGTGCAAGCCTGAAGGCTTGACTCCGAATTCGAGCATCGCGCCCGCCTCGGGCAGCGCCTGCGGCGGAACGCGCACGACCAGCGGCTTGTCGTCGTAGCGAAGATTCAGAAAGATCTCGTTGCCGACCGGCTCGACGACTTCGAGCTTCGCGGCAAGCGACGCATTTCCGTTGCCGAGCACGAGATCTTCCGGACGCAGGCCGACGATGAGCTCGCGCCCGATCTGGCGCGAGAAATCTGGCGCTCCCGCCGCCGATGGCAAGCGCAGCGCGGTCGAACCCAGCATCAGCTTCACCCCATCGTCCGCGACAACGCGACCTCGGAAGAAATTCATCGCAGGGCTGCCGAGAAATCCGGCGACGAAGACGTTCGCGGGTTTCTCGTAAAGCCGCATCGGCGTATCGATCTGTTGGATCTCGCCGGCTTTCATCACGACGATGCGCCGGCCGAGCGTCATCGCTTCGATCTGATCGTGCGTGACGTAGATCATCGTCGTGTCGAGCTGGCGATGCAGCTTGGCGATCTCGACGCGCGTCGTCAGGCGCAGCTTCGCATCGAGATTCGACAGCGGCTCGTCGAGAAGGAACACCGCGGGTTTTCGCACCAGCGCGCGACCGAGCGCGACGCGCTGGCGCTGTCCACCGGAAAGCTGCGCGGGACGTCGATCGAGGAGGCGTTCGAGATCGAGCATCTGCGCGGCTTGCTTGACGCGCTCGCGCGTTTCTTCGCGCGGCGTGCCGCGCAAGGTCAAGCCGAACGCAAGATTCTCGGCGACCGTCATGTGCGGATACAGCGCGTAGTTCTGGAACACCATCGCGATATCGCGGTCGCGCGGCGCGACGTCGTTGACGACGCGATCGCCGATCGCGAGCGTGCCGGACGTGATCGATTCCAAACCGGCGATCATGCGCAGCAAAGTCGACTTGCCGCAGCCCGAAGGCCCGACCAGCACCAGGAGTTCCCCGTGCGCGGCATCGAAGGTGGCGCCGGCCACCGCCACATGGCCGTTGTCGTAGACCTTTCGCACCGAATCGAGCCGCACGGCCGCCATGCTTTATCCTCGTCGTCTGACCGGTCCGTCGTGCTGGCGGTCCGGGCGCCAGAGTGCCAAATGCCGACTCGATCGGCTATCCTGCGCTATTCCAATGTAAACGTTTTCATCCCTTCGCCGCCAGAGCTCGGCAAACTGGGGAACCGATGAATCAGAACTACGAATTTCCCCAGGGATTTCTGTGGGGTAGCGCAACTTCCGCCTATCAGATCGAGGGCTCGCCGCTGGCCGATGGAGCCGGCCCCAGCATCTGGCATCGTTTCGTGCGCACGCCGGGCATGGTCAAGGACGGCGACACCGGCGACATCGCCTGCGATCACTATCGGCGCTTCAAAGACGACATCAAGCTGATGCACTCGCTCGGCTTGAAAGCGTATCGCTTCAGCATCGCCTGGGCGCGCGTGCTGCCCGAGGGCAAGGGCTGGGTCAATCCGCTTGGCCTCGATTTCTACGAACGCCTCGTCGACACGCTGCTCGAACACGGCATCGAGCCGCTGGCGACGCTGTATCACTGGGATCTTCCGGCTGCGCTCGACGATCGCGGCGGCTGGCTCAATCCTGACATCGCTCATTGGTTCGCCGACTACGCCTCGGCGTGCTATCGCAGGCTCGACGGTCGCGTAAAGAAATGGGCGACGCTCAACGAGCCGTGGGTCGTCACCGACGGCGGCTATCTGCACGGCGCGCTCGCGCCTGGACATCGCAACCGCTTCGAGGCGCCGATCGCGAGCCATCATCTGTTGCGCTCGCACGGTGCGGCCGTCAAGGCGTATCGCGCCGAAGGCAAGCACGAAGTCGGCATCGTCGTGAATCTCGAGCCGAAGTATCCCGCCTCGGATTCCGTCGAGGATCGCGCCGCGACGACGCGCGCCGACGCGTACATGAATCGCCAATACCTCGATCCGGTGTTCAAAGGCGAATATCCGCCCGAGCTCAAGGAAATTTTCGGCGAAGCCTGGCCCGAGTGGCCGCAAGAGGATTTCGATCTGATCCGCCAACCGATCGATTTCCTCGGCGTCAACTACTACACGCGCAACGTCACTCAGTACGAACCGAACGCGTGGCCGCTCAAGGCGGGCCCGAAGCGCCAGTACGCGACCTACACCGAAACCGGCTGGGAAGTATTCCCGCAAGGCCTCACCGACACGCTGACCTGGGTGCGCGACCGCTACGGCAATCCGCCGGTCTACATCACCGAGAACGG
>Ga0068859_100004262_pt1 | contig 14606 bp, 10 predicted proteins | sample KBSSwiS22_FD_66585 | JGI IMG/M metagenome (GOLD analysis project Ga0068859, IMG submission 66585) | Switchgrass rhizosphere microbial communities from Kellogg Biological Station, Michigan, USA - KBS Switchgrass S2-2 | ecosystem: Host-associated > Plants > Roots > Rhizosphere > Soil ...
GGTCGAGAAGGAATCGCCGACGATCGGCGCGACCGGCCGATGGGCCTTGGGGAACTGCGGTTCGGACGGAGTCGCGCGGCACGCGACGAGAACGCCGATCATGCAGAGCGCAACAATTCCGCTCGTCCTGAGCGAAGTCGAAGGGCGCTGGCAGGACCGTTGTGCAAGGCGCCCTTCGACTACGCGCTTCGCGCTCCGCTCAGGACGAACGAGGCTCAACGCCCCCTGCCTACTCCACATCCTCGACCTCGACCGTCTCGCCGGTCACGCGTTGCGACAGCGCCGCGGCCATGAACCGGTCGAGATCGCCGTCAAGCACGTCGCTTGGGGACGTCGAGGTCACCCCGGTGCGCAGGTCCTTCACCAGCTGATAGGGCTGGAGGACGTAGGAGCGGATCTGGTGACCCCAGCCGATGTCGGTCTTGGCGGCGTTGGTCGCGCTGGCTTCGGCTTCGCGCTTCTGCAGCTCGGCTTCATAGAGTCGGGCCTTCAGCTGCTTCATCGCCTGCGCCCGGTTCTTGTGCTGCGAACGATCGTTCTGCGAGGCGACGACGATCCCCGTCGGGAGGTGGGTGATGCGCACCGCGCTGTCGGTCGTGTTGACGTGCTGGCCGCCCGCGCCCGACGATCGATAGGTGTCGATCCGCAGCTCCGCCTCGTTGATCTGGATGTCGATATCGTCGTCGATCTCCGGATATACCCACACGCTCGAGAAGCTGGTGTGGCGCCGGGCGTTCGAATCGTAGGGGCTGATGCGGACGAGGCGGTGGACCCCGCTCTCGACCTTGAGGTTGCCGTAGGCGTTCTCGCCCTTGATCAGGATGGTCGCCGACTTGATCCCGGCCTGCTCGCCCGGATGGTGGTCGATCAGCTCGACCTTGAAGCCGTGGCGTTCCCCCCAGCGCGTATACATGCGCTGGAGCATCTCGGCCCAGTCCTGACTCTCGGTCCCGCCGGCCCCGGCATTGATCTCGACATAGGCGCTGTTGGCATCGGCTTCGCCGGCGAGCAGGGCGGCGACCTTGTCGCGCTCGGCCCGCTCGGCGAGCTCGGCGAGGCTGCGCACGCCGTCGTCGACCAGCGCCTGGTCGCCCTCGGTCTCCGCCAGCTCGATCAGCTCGGCCGTATCCGCGACCTCGCGCTCGATCGCACGGGTGGCGGCGATCGCCTCCTCGAGCCTGCGGCGCTCGCGCATCACCTCCTGCGCCGCCTTCGGATCATCCCACAGCGCCGAATCCTCGACCTTGGCGTTCAGCTCGTCGAGCCGCTTGAGCGCGCGGTCCCAATCGAGGAACCGGCGCAGCAGCGCGGTCGCGGCATGGATCTGGTCGATATGGGCCTGCGCTTCGGCGCGCATGATGCACTCCATCCATTCGTCATTCCCGCGTAAGCGGGAATCCCGCTTCTAGTCACGCGCGGGAAGAAAAGCGGGACCCCCGCTCACGCGGGGGTGACGGGATTCACCTAGTAGACGCCGTTCACCGTTTGCAAGCCATTGCTCTGCGTCGCCGGCGTCGGTTGGGCGGGCCTGGGCGCGGTCCGGGCGGCGATGCGCGGCCTCGCCTGCGGCGTCTGCTGCTGGTCGTTCTGCTCGCCATACGGATCGCCCTGAACGCCACGGTAGGACCGCCGCGGCTCGGTCTGCGGCTGGAACGCCTCCCAGATCACCTCCGACTTCGGATCCTCCTGGACCGGGAAGGTGCCGTAGACCCTTTTGCCGGTGCCGCGGTCGATCCGCACCCAGCGGATCCCCTGCGGCGCGACAAACGGCACCTTGGGCTCGTCCTTGAGCGCGATCTGCGCCCATTGCTTGAAGATCGGCGCCGAGATTCGGCCGCCCTGGGCGTAGCCGCCGAGACTGCGCGGCTGGTCGTAGCCAAGGTAGACGCCGGCGACGATGTCCGGAGTCCCGCCGACGAACCAGACGTTGGTCGGGCCCGACGTCGTCCCGGTCTTGCCGAACAGCGGCCGGTTGAGGTCGCGCAGCACCGTCGCCGTGCCGCGCTCGATCACGCCTTCCATGATGTGGACCATCTGGAACGCGGCCATCGGCTCGATCAGCTGGCGGGTCCGGTTCGGCGGCCGCGGCATCGCTTTGCCGTCCCAGTCGGCCGCGTTGCAATTGCCCATCACCGCGCAGCGGTTGTCGGTGCGGTAGATGACCTTGCCGTGGCGGTCCTGGACATAGTCGATCAGCGACGGCTTCACCCCCCGCCCCTGGTTGGCGAGGATCGCGTAAGCGTTGACCAGCCGCGACACGGTGGTTTCGCCCGCGCCGAGCGAGATCGACAGATAATTGGGGAAGTCGCCGACCCCGAGCTTGCGCGCGGTGTCGGTGATCTTCGGCATGCCGGTCTCGGACGCGGTGCGGACGGTCATCAGGTTGCGCGACTGTTCGACCCCCCAGCGCATCGTCTTCGGCCCGGAATAGCGCTTGTCGAAATTGACGAAGCATTTGTTGCCGAGGCCGGCGCCCTGCCAGACGCAGAACGGGGCATCGACGACGATGGTCGCCGGGGTGAAGCCGTTCTCGAGCGCCGTCACATAGACGACCGGCTTGAACGCCGAGCCCGGCTGGCGCAGCGCCTGGGTCGCCCGGTTGTAGCTCGACCCGACGACGTCGAACCCGCCCTGCATGGCGAGGACGCGGCCGGTGTGGACCTCCTCGGCGACCATTCCGCCCGACACTTCGGGCACCGAGCGCAGCGTATAAGCCCCGGGCGCGTCTTCCTTGACGATGATCACCATCCCGGGCGTCAGGAAATTGAACGCGGCGGTGCTCGTGCCGCGCTTGGGCATCGCCGCCGCTGACGCCGGCAGGGTCCCGGTCGAGCCCCTGGCGAAGCCGATCGTTGCAACCCCGTCGCCCTTGGCGAGGACGACCGCTTTCTTCCAGTCGGAGAAGCCGACCCCGACCGGGGTACGATCGAGCTGGCCGGCCCAGTCACCCTTGGCGAGGTCGATGCTCAGGCCGAGGTCGCGCCAGCCGCGGCCGCCGTCGAAACGGGCGAGCCCCTCGCGCAGCGACAGCGCGGCGGCGTCCTGCATCTTCGGGACCATCGAGCTGCGGACCCACAGGCCGCCGCCGTAGAGGCTGTTCGGGCCCTTGTCGGCCGACTCGCCGAAGCGCTTGATCAGGTCGCGCCGAACCTCCTCCATGAAATAGCCGCCCTGCGGGTGGAATTTCTCGTTGCTGCCGTAGCGGATGGTGCCGAGCGGCGCGGCGGCCGCGGTCTTCCACTGTTCCTCGCTGATGTAGCCGTTGCGGTACATCTCGCGCAGCACGTAGTTGCGGCGGTTGAGCGCCTTTTGCGTCGCGCGCTCGGGGTCGTAATTGGCCGGCGCCTTGGGCAGGACCGCGAGATAGGCGATCTCGGGCAGGCCGAGCTCGCTGACGTCCTTGTCGAAATAGGCGCGCGACGCGGCCTGAACGCCATAGGCGTTGCGGCCGAGGAAAATCGAATTGAGGTAGATTTCGAGGATCTGCTGCTTGGACAGGGTCGATTCGAGCCGGAAGGCGAGGATCGCCTCGCGGATCTTGCGGCCGATATTGTAGCTCGAGTCCTTGAGCAGATATTTGGCGACCTGCTGGGTAATGGTCGACCCGCCCCGCGCCCGGCCGCCGCCGGTCACGGTCTTCGCCGCATAGTCGCCGACCGCTCCGACCAGCCCGGTGTAATCGATCCCGCCGTGGGTGAAGAAGGTCTTGTCCTCGGCCGAAATGAAGGCGTCGCGCAGCAGCGGCGGAAATTCGTCATAGGCGAGCTCGACGCGCCGTTCGCGGGCGAAAGTCTGGACCGGGTCGCCGTCATAGCCGCGCACGTTGGTCGGCAGCGGCGGCTCGTAGGCGAGCAGCTTCTCCGACGACGGCAGGCCCGCCGCAAAATAGAGCCAGATGCCGGCGAACAGGGTGAACAGGGCGAGGCCGGCCCAGGTCAGCCGCCGCACCCACACGCGCTCCCACCACGGGTCGACGAGCGCGTGCACCCTCTCGTTGAAGGCGACGAGATCGGGCAGCTCCCAGTTGGGGATGGTCAGACGCTCGAACTTCATTCGCGCCAGCGTCTAGCGGTTTCGATCCCGGTCTGGAAGTTAGCTTTGACGCCCGAGCCGGGCCGCGACGTCGGCTTCGATCGCCTGGGCCAGCGCCAGCGCAATCGCGCTGCGGTGCGCGGGATCGCGCAGCAGCAGCTCGTCGTCGGCATTGCTGATGTAGCCCGCCTCGAACAGGATCGCGGGCGTTCCGGCGCGGCGCAGCACGTGGAAGGCGGCGAAGCGGTGCGGCTCGGGGCGAAGCTCGAACCGGCCGGCGGACCGGCCGACGACGCGCGTGGCGAAGGCCGCGGACTGATCCATCTGGTCCTGCATCGCGAGGTCCGAGAGCAGCGCCCGGGCCGAGCCGTCGGGGACGTCGGCCGCGGCGCCGCGATTCTGGGCGGCGGCGAAGCGCGCCGCTTCTTCGTCGGACGCGACATCGGACAGCGAATAGATGCTCGCGCCCCGGGCCAGCGGGTTGGGCGCGCTGTCCATGTGCAGCGAGACGAACAGGCCGGCGCCGAGGCGGCGGGCAACGGCGGCGCGCTCGTCGAGCGTCAGATAGCGGTCGTCGGCGCGGGTCAGGGCGACGCGCACCCGCCCGCGCTTGACCAGCAGGTCGCGAAGCTCGCTGGCGAGCGCCAGGGTCAGCTGCTTTTCCGCCACCTGGCCGGAGACGCTGACGGCGCCCGGGTCGCTGCCGCCATGGCCGGCATCGAGGACGACGATCGGCCGCCCGGCCGTTCCGGGCGCCGCATAAATATGGTCCGAGGCGGCCGGCGGAAGCGCGATGCTGAGGCTTCCGGCCGAGCGGTCCGCCGTCGCCCCGCCGCGCGCCGCGCCGAGCACGAGCAGCAGCGCCGCCGCGCCGGCCAGTGCCGCCGCGCCCGCGATCGCGCTCCCTCGGTTCAGTCGCTTCGTCAACGGCACCGCCAAATCCTTGATCAGGCTGTCCAACTTATCACGCCCAAATGGTTAATGCGAAATTATCCAAACAATTGTATTGCGCGACGCTGTGCAGCGGTTGCGACCCCCCGGCGGGGATGCTAACCGCAATTCATCCCCGGCGCCTGCCGGAGAGTTTTCGCCGCGCCCGGTCGGCTGCGGTCCACGAGGTTGAAGCTCGCATGTATCCATCGAACGCCCCCGCCACGCCCAGATACGAGGCGCAGGGCATTCTCGCCGCGCCAGGACGCGGGATGGCTCGTGCAGCAGAGGCACTTTTCACCAATCCCGCCATCGCCAGCGGCTCCATTCCGCCCGGCCTGGCCCAGATCATGGCGCGCCGCCGCTTGAGTTCGGCTCCGCGCGCCCGGAGAATTTTCAATGTCCATGCGCATGCTGATCGACGCGCGCCACCCGGAGGAGACCCGGGTCGCGGTCGCGAAGGGAAACCGGATCGAGGAGTTTGACTTCGAATCCGCCGAGCACAAGCAGCTCAAAGGCAATATCTACCTAGCCAAAGTCACCCGCGTCGAGCCGTCGCTCCAGGCGGCGTTCATCGACTATGGCGGAAACCGCCACGGCTTCCTCGCCTTCAGCGAAATCCATCCCGATTATTACCAGATCCCCAAGGCCGACCGCGAGGCGCTGCTGCGCGAGGAGGCCGAGCATGCCGCCGAGGAAGAGCGGCTGCGCGACGCCGAGGATCTGGAGCCGTTCGACAGCCACCACGACGATGATGGCACCGATGACCGTCCGGAGGAGCCGGACGGCAATGGCGACAATGGCGCGGAAGAGGCCGGGACCGGCTCCGCGCGCTCCCCGGTCGACGAATCCGCCGCCGACGAGCTGCGCAAGAAGCGCCAGGCGCTGCGCCGCCGCTACAAGATCCAGGACGTCATCCAGCGCCGCCAGGTGCTGCTCGTCCAGGTCGTCAAGGAAGAGCGGGGCAACAAGGGCGCCGCGCTAACCACCTATCTGTCGCTCGCCGGCCGCTATTGCGTGCTGATGCCCAACACCAGCCACGGCGGCGGCATCTCGCGCAAGATTTCCAACGGCGCCGACCGCAAGCGGCTGAAGTCGATCATGACCGACCTCAAGCTGCCGTCGACCATGGGGCTGATCGTCCGCACCGCCGGCCTGTCGCGGACCAAGACCGAGATCAAGCGCGACTTCGACTATCTCGCCCGCTTGTGGGACGAAATCCGCGAGCGGACGCTGAAGAGTACGGCGCCGGCGCTGATCTACCGCGACAGCGACCTCATCAAGCGCGCCATCCGCGACCTCTATCATCGCGACATCGATGAAGTGGTGGTCGAGGGCGAAGACGGCTTCAAGGCCGCGCGCGGCTTCATGAAGCTGCTGATGCCGAGCCACGTCCGGCGGGTGAAGCAGCACAGCGAGACGACGCCTCTGTTCCAGCGCTACGGCGTCGAGGACCAGCTCTCGGCCATGTACCAGCCGATGGTCCAGCTGAAATCGGGCGGCTATCTGGTGATCAACCCGACCGAGGCGTTGGTCTCGATCGACATCAACTCAGGTCGCTCGACGCGCGAGCACAATATCGAGCAGACCGCCTACAACACCAACATCGAGGCGGCGGCCGAGATCGCGCGCCAGCTGCGGCTGCGCGACATGGCCGGCCTGATCGTCATCGACTTCATCGACATGGAGCAGAACAGCCATGTCCGCAAAGTCGAGAAGGCGATGAAAGAGGCGCTCAAGAACGACCGGGCGCGGATCCAGGTCGGGCGCATCTCGAGCTTCGGCCTGATGGAAATGAGCCGCCAGCGGCTGCGCACCGGCGTCCTCGAGGCGTCGACCCGGCCGTGCCCCCACTGCGAGGGCACCGGCCTGATGCGCACGGCCGCATCGGCCGGCCTTTCCGCGCTCCGCATCATCGAGGATGAGGCGACGCGCGGCCGCGGCGAGCGGATCCTCCTGCGGGCCGGGCGCGATGCCGCGGTCTACGTGCTGAACAAGAAGCGCGCCGAGCTGGCCGACATCGAGCAACGCTATGGAGTTTCGATCGAGATCGCGATCGACGAGGCGTTCGAGGGCGCCCGGATGACGGTCGAAAGCTCGGGTCCGCGCCCGATCGCGCCGGAACGGCCGGCCGCGCCGGCCATGATCCACGACGAGGACGACGAGCCCGACGCCGTGCTCGCCGAGGCCGAGGCCGAGGACGGCGACGAGGACGAGGAAGCGGAAGCCGAGGCGCGCGGCGAGGAGGGCGATCGCCCGGGCCGCAAGCGCCGCCGCCGCCGTCGCGGCGGCCGCGGCCGCGGACGCCGCGAGGATGAGCCGGCCGTCGCCGGGGAGCCCGAAGCCGCTCCCGAGGAAGCTGCGGCGGACGCGAGCGCCGCGGCCGATGAAGCCGCGCCCGACAAGGGCAAGCGTCGGCGCCGCCGGCGCGGCCGCAAGGTCGGCGAAGCGACGGCGGACGAGGCGGCAACCGAGGATGCGGCAACCGAGGATATGGTGTCGCCGGAAAGCTCGCCGATGATCGAGCGCCCGGTCGCCGAGGAGCCGCCGATCGCGGACACCGAAGCGGCCGAAGAGGCGAAGCCGAAGAAGCGCGGGCGCAAGAAGGCCGCGGCGGAAGCCGAGCCGGCGCCGGCCGAGGCCCCGCCCGCCGAGGCCCCGCCCGCCGAGACCGCCGACGAGGCGGCCAAGCCGGCGAAACCGGCGCGCAAGCGCAAGGCCAAGGCCGCCGCGGAGCCCGAGCCGACCGAGCCCGAAGCGGCGGCGGTTGCGGTCCCCGCCGCCAATAACGACACGGCGGTCGAGGAGTCGGGCGAGCCGCGGCGCAGCGGCTGGTGGCAAAAGACCTTCGGCTAAGCTTGAATCCGTCATTGCGAGCGGAGCGAAGCAATCCAGCGGCGCAGTCTTGATTGCTTCGTCGCTCACGCTCCTCGCAATGACGGTTTCATGCGTCGTTCAGGCCCAACAATGCTAAGCGGGCGCCGATGAACTCGCTGCTGTCCCGCTGCGTGCGGCTGCTCATGCTCGCGCTGCTCGTCGCGGCCCCGGCGTGGCAGCCGGCGGCCGCGCAGGAAGATGAAGGCGGCCCGTCAGTCCTCCGCGACAGCGAGACCGAATTGCTGTTCAAGGACATTTCGCGGCCGCTGATCCAGGCCGCCGGGCTCGACCCGAACAGCGTCCGCGTCGTCCTGCTCAACGACCCCGAGATCAACGCCTTCGTCGCCACCGGGCAGACGGTCTATATCCAGACCGGCCTCATCCAGGCAGTCGACAACGTCAACCAGCTGCAGGGCGTGATCGCGCACGAGCTCGGCCACGTCGCCGGGGGCCATTCGATCCGCCTCCAGGAAGGGGCCAAAGGAGCGACCGCGATCTCGATCGCCACGTTGGTCCTCGGCGCGCTGGCGCTCGCCGCCGGCGCTGGGGGCGACGCCGGCATGGGCATCATCGCCGCCGGCCAACAGGCCGCACTCGGTAAGTTTCTCGCTTTCTCGCGCACGCAGGAAGCGACCGCCGACCAGGCCGGCGCGCTCTACCTGTCCAAGGCCGGGATCAGCGGCAAGGGCATGCTCGACTTCTTCGGCAAGCTGCAGAACCAGGAATATCGCCTGGCGATCTACGATACCGACAGTTACGCTCGGACCCACCCGCTGTCGTCCGAGCGCATCCAGGCGCTCCAGCAGGTGTTCCAGAAGGATCCGGCGTGGACCAAGCCGGTCGATGCCAGGCTCGACCAGCGCTTCCAGCGGGTCAAGGCGAAGCTGATCGGGTTCATCGACCCCAAGCATGCGGTGATGAAATATCCGGAGAGCAACCAGACCATCCCGGCCCACTATGCGCGGGCCTATGCCTATCACCTCGGCGGCTATCCGGACAAAGCGCTGAGCGAGGCCGACGCGATGCTCGCGACCGACCCGCACGATCCCTTCTTCCTCGAGCTCAAGGGCCAGATCCTGCTCGAGGGCGGCAAGCCGGTCGACGCCATCCCGGTGCTGCGCGAAGCGACCCAGCGGTCGGGCGACATGCCGCTGATCGCGGCGATGCTCGGCCATGCCCTGGTCGCGACCGACGACCCGAAATATTTCCCGGAGGCCAAGCAGGTCCTCAAGGCCGCGGTCAGCCGCGACAATCAGGACCCGTTCGCCTGGTTCCAGCTGGGCATCATCTACGACCGCGAAGGCGACCAGTCGCGCGCCGCCCTGGCCAGCGCCGAGCGCTTCAGCCTGGAGGGCAATCCGCGGCTGGCGATCGTCAGCGCGCGGACGGCGATGGCCGGGATCCGGCCGGGAACTCCGGATTGTCTTCGGGCCCAGGATATCGTTATGGCGTCCCAGGCCGAGATGCAGAACGACAAGAAAACCAAGAGCAGCGAGGACCGCAGGTTGCTCGGAACCGGCAAGGGTGGGGAGAAATATGCCTCCGGCGCCCTGATCTGCCGCGGCGTCTGAGCATGGCGACTCAAGTCAGGCAACCCAAGTCGATTGTCACGGCCATCGCCGGGGGAGTCGTCGGTTCGCTGCTGACCGCCGCGCTGCTGGTCTTCGCCGCGCCGCAATATCTCGCCGGCAAGATCGTCCGCCAGGGGATGCTCGCCGACCCGCAGATCTTGCCCGACACCGCCGATGCGCTGCGCGACGCGCAATACGCCCCGGTGCTCGAAGCGAACCGGATGGCGATCGAAACGCCGTTCGCCTCGTCGTGGAAGGGTGCCGCGAAACCCGACGTGACCTTGGTCGAATTTTTCGATTACGCCTGCCCTTATTGCAAGGCCAGCAACCCGGCGGTCGACCGGCTGGTGCAGGAGGACAAGGGCCTGCGCGTGGTCTATCGCGAGCTGCCCATCCTTGGCCCCGACAGCGTCACCGCCGCGCGGCTGTCGCTGGCCGCGTCCAAAGCCGGGCGCTTCGCCAAGTTCCACGACACCTTGTGGGCGACGGGCCGGCCGGCGGCCGAGACCATCGCCGTTGCCTCGAACGCCGCCGGGATTCCGGCCCAGCCGTCGAACGACCCCGCGATCGAAGCCGAGCTGCGGCGCAACTTCCAGCTCGCCGGCCAGCTCGGCGCGACCGGAACGCCGCTGTTCGTGGTCGGCAACAAGGTGATGAACTCGGCGGTCGGCTACGACGTCCTCAAAAAGGCCATCGCGGACACGCGGGCGAAGAGCTGACGCCTACCCGGCGAGCACGAAAGCGAAGAAGATTGCGGTCGCTGCCACCATCAGGAGCGTGGCCGCCCAGCCCCCCGCCGTCGCTTGGCGCGACAACGTCAGCTTGCCCATTGCCCGCGGATTGCGGACGATCAACATCATGATCGCCATCAGCGGCGCAGCGAGGACGCCGTTGATGACGGCCGCCCAGTAAAGCGCCCGGACCGGATTGATGCCGACCGCCTGGAGCGACGCCCCGGCAACCGTTGTCGCGACAATCGTGCCGTAGAACAATTTGGCGCGGTTCGGCTTGGCGTCGAGGCTCGCGGGTTTGGATAGCATTTCCGACACCGCATAAGCCGCCGATCCGGCGAGCACCGGGACAGCGAGCAAGCCAGTGCCGATGATCCCCAGTGCAAATAACCACGAGGCGAAGCGTCCGGCGATCGGCTTCAACGCCTCGGCGGCCTGCGCCGAAGTCTCGATCGTCGTTATTCCGTGGATGTGGAGAGTCGACGCGGTGGCGTAGACGATGGCGAGCGACACCAGGGTGCTGAACGCCATGCCGGTGAGCGTGTCGAGCTGGATCCGTTTCATCTCGGGGCCCGCCGTTTTTGGGGCGACGCACAGCGGCTTCGCATGATGCCGATGCTCTTCCTCGATTTCCTGCGCGGCCTGCCAGAAGAACAAATACGGGCTGATGGTCGTCCCGAGAATTGCGACAAATGCGGTCGCATAGGCAGGGGTCCATTGGATGTCCGGAATGACCAGCGAGCTCAGCGCTTCTCCCCACGGGATGTGCACCGCAAACAGCACCGCGACGTAGGCGAACAGCGAGAGCGTGGTGAATTTGAGGACGGCAGCATAGCGCTGGTAGTTGAGGAGGATTTCGAGGAGCAGGCAGACGGCACCGAACAACAAGGTGTAGAGAATTGCGTTGCCCCCGGCCAAGAGCTGTAGCGCCGCGCCCATCGCGCTCAGGTCGGCGCCAAGGTTGATGACGTTGGCGATGAGCAGCAGGCCTACCGAGAACCACAGCAGCGGCTTGGGGTAGTGTCGGCGCAAATTGGCGGCGATCCCCCGGCCCGTAACTCGGCCGATCTCGGCGGCGACGCTCTGGATTACGAACAGCAGCGGGAAGCTGAGGACGAACGTCCACGACAACGCGTAGCCGAATTGAGCTCCGACCTGGCTGTGCGTGCCAATGCCGCTGGGATCGTCGTCGGCAGCGCCGGTGACAAGACCTGGGCCAAGGCGCGACAGGAAAGATTTACGGTCCTGCTGCTCCGTCATCCAGTCTTCCCCCTTTGAACCCCTGCGCGACGACGTACCATTCGCTCGAATCCTTGCGGCTGGCGGGCGGCTTGGCGTGCTTCACGGTAGTGAAGTGGCGCTTCATTGCGGCGACCAGCTGGTTGTCGGCGCCGCCGGCCAGCACCTTGGCGACATAGGCGCCGCCCGGCCGCAGCACCTCGGCGGCGAACTCGAGGCCCGCCTCGACCAGCGCCATGGTGCGCAGGTGATCGGTCTGCTGGTGGCCGACGGTGTTCGCGGCCATGTCCGACAGCACCAGGTCGGCAGGCCCGCCGAGTGCGTCCTTGAGTCGGCCGGGCGCGGCCTCGTCCATGAAATCAAGCTGCAGGATCTCGACGCCGTCGATCGGGTCGGTCGGCAGGAGGTCGATCCCGACCACCTGGGCGTTCGGCGTTCGCCGGCGCACCACCTGGCTCCAGCCGCCCGGCGCGATGCCGAGGTCGACCACGGCTTTGACGCCCCGCAGCAGGCCGAAGCGCTCATCGAGCTCGAGCAATTTGTAGGCAGCGCGGCTGCGGTAATGCTCGGCCCTGGCGCGCTTGACGTACGGGTCGTTGAGCTGCCGTTCCAACCACCGGGTCGAGGAGACTTTGCGGCCCTTGGCGGTCCTGAGCTTCACAATTGGTGGCCGTCGCGGGCCATCAGCGAGCGCAGGATCCCTTCGCGGATGCCGCGGTCGGCGACGCCGAGGTTCTGCGCCGGCCAGATCTCGATGATCGCCTCGAGGATCGCGCAGCCGGCGACGACCAGGTCGGCGCGCTCGTTGCCGATGCACGGCAGGCTCGAGCGCTCGTCATAGTCCATGGTCGCGATCATCGTGCTGATCTTCTGCATCGCCTCGATCGGGACGTGGAGGCCGTCGACGGCGCGCCGGTCGTAGGCCGGGAGGGCGAGGTGGACGCTGGCCAGCGTCGTCACCGTCCCGCTGGTGCCGAGCAGGCGGATGCCGTCGCGGTTCTCGGGCAGCATGGCGGCGAAATTGGCGAAGGCGCGGCGGACGCGCTCGCGCATCCGCTTATAGGCCTTGAGCCGGTCAGGCCCTTCGAGCGCCGGCTTGCCCTCGCTTTCGGTGAGCGAGACGACGCCCCACGGCGCGCTCCACCAGGCGCGGATGCGTGGCGTCCCCTCCTCCTGGTCGACCAGCACCAATTCGGTCGAGCCGCCGCCGATGTCGAAGATCAGCGCCGGCCCGTCGCCGGGCTCGAGCAATTTGTGGCAGCCGAGCACCGCCAGCCGCGCTTCCTCGGCCGGTTCGATGATGTCGAGCGCAATCCCGGTCTGCTCGCGGACGCGCTCGGCGAACGCCTTGCCGTTGGAGGCCCGGCGGCAGGCCTCGGTCGCGACCGACCTCGACAAGGAGACGTTGCGGCGCCGCAACTTGTCGGCGCAGATGCCGAGCGCAGCGACGGCGCGGTCCATCGCCGCTTCCGACAGCCGGCAGGTCTCGGTCAGGCCCTCGCCCAAGCGGACGATGCGCGAGAAAGCGTCGATCACGGTGAAGCCGCCGTCGGTCGGGCGCGCAATCAGCAGCCGGCAATTGTTGGTGCCGAGGTCGATCGCGCCATAGGTATGGCGGTGGCAGTCCCGCTTCCCAGCGGGTCTTGGTTCTGACGGCCCGCCCTGCTCGTTATGCCGCAGGGCCGGCGCACTGGCGACACCCTGCGCCATGGTTACGCCCGTTTCCTTCACCGCGTGGAATGACGCGGCTGACTTGATCGGGGTTAAATCACGAATCGGGGGTCGAGGGCAAGTTTGGCCGCGGCGTTGACAGTCGGGGGGCTGGTTTCTATCTCGCCCGCTCTTCCGGCATTGCCCCGTCGTCTAATGGTAAGACTACGGACTCTGACTCCGTCAATCGTGGTTCGAATCCACGCGGGGCATCCACCGACCTGTCGCTCTGGCAGTACGCGTCCCAACCGCGGATATTAAAAAAAGCACCCGTCAGCCACCTGCCGACGGGCGCTTTCGTCGATTGTGACCGGCAGTGGGGGTGCCGGCTTCACCTCCGATACGGGTCGGCAATTTCGGTAAGGTTCATGATCGGTCCGGGTCGGATGGAGTCCAACTGCAGCTAGTCGGCCATTGGACCAAAGCTGGGGGCCTCCCGAATGTGCATGAGATAGGCGTCGAGGGACGCCCGGCCCCGCTCGGATAGTTCAATCTGAACGATCCTTTGGTCGGTGGTGGACGGCAGCCGACGAATGAGCTCAAGCTCCTCGAGGTGCGCAATGGCCCGAAGCGCCGTGGTCGCCGCCACGCGGGCCACCCCCGCCAGCGCACGAACGCTTAGCCGCCGCCGTTCATGATCGTTTACATAAAGTGCGAGCAGAATGTCCCACCCGGGCTCACCGAGAATTCTCGGTTCGAAGAACTCCCTTCGCAGGCTCCGTTGATTCTGAACGCGTTCCGCGTCAGCGCGGAGGATTTCCCGTTGCTCGGGACTGAGCTTTGAGCCCAATGATCGAAGACCGGCCGGGGATGCACTTCCCAGCATCTTCAGGAAGCTGCGATCATGATGGTGCTGCATTAGGGCTCAGATCCCCAAATCCGGCTTCGCCGAGGAGGACCGAGCACTCGCAAGCTAACGCATCAGTGGACAAATTCAAGAGTCGGGCAGAACACTTTCGCTAGTTTTGCGCGTCACTTCCCGGAGACGCGTTCCGGATGGCCTGAATTCGTTCACGGGCAATCCCGCACCGCTCAAGTTCTTCCGCTACGCGGGAGATCGCGCGGTCAATGTGAACGCCGATGTCGGAGGGAGTCTCGCCTTGGTCAATCAGGGCCAGCGCGGAACTCAGCAGCTGGAGCGCCTGCGACAGCTGTTCATCAGGAGCCTGCTCATATCCCAAGGGCCCGCCCCCCGCGGCTGTTAGCAACACATTCCTTAGCGTTCCGGAGAGTTGATGCAAGTTACGACGCCGATTGGGCAGGCACCGATCGATCCGGTTCGGACCAATTCACAACCTGGCGTTTAGCTCGGTGTCTTAACCATGATCCGCATGGAGGGGGTTAAGACAGTATTGGCCTTGGGCGCCCATCCCGACGACCTGGAGCTCGGGTGCGGCGCTACTCTGGCGAAGCTCGCTGCGCGGGGCGTCCGCGTGCATGCTGTCATCTATTCAGACGGCAAGCTCGGAGCGGAGCCTGGATTCGATCGGATAAAAGAATCGCGCCTGGCGCTGGA
>Ga0068859_100004267_pt1 | contig 14595 bp, 16 predicted proteins | sample KBSSwiS22_FD_66585 | JGI IMG/M metagenome (GOLD analysis project Ga0068859, IMG submission 66585) | Switchgrass rhizosphere microbial communities from Kellogg Biological Station, Michigan, USA - KBS Switchgrass S2-2 | ecosystem: Host-associated > Plants > Roots > Rhizosphere > Soil ...
GTGTCGCACGCAGCGACTCAGGAAAACTACACCAACTCTTTCACTGCGTTTGCGGTCGATGTTCCTTATCGTCCGCAACTGACGACGCCGAAGCCGCGCATCTCCGGAACGCAGACGGCGATCGTCGTGGGTAAAGCAGGCGAAGAGATCTGGACCGATAAGTATGGCCGCGTCAAAGTTCAGTTTCACTGGGACCAGCTTGGCAAGAACGACGAGAACAGCTCGTGCTGGATTCGCGTCGATTATGGTTGGGCCGGCAAGAGCTGGGGCGGAATTTTTCTGCCTCGCATCGGCCAGGAAGTGATTGTCAGCTACCTCGAAGGCGATCCCGACCAGCCGTTGATCACCGGAGCCGTTTACAACAGCGAGCAGACTGTTCCTTACACGTTACCGACCGATCAGACCAAGAGCACGCTCAAGTCCAATTCTTCAAAAGGCGGCGGTGGCTTCAACGAGATTCGTTTCGAAGACAAGAAGGATTCTGAGGAGCTCTACTTCCACGCGCAGAAAGACCAGAACATCGTCGTCGAGAACGATCGCACGAAGAGCGTGCTGCACAATGAGACAAACACGATCAAGCAGGACCGATCGACGACGATCCAGGAAGGTAACGATACGTACGTAGTTTCGAAAGGAAACCGCACGTACAAAGTTGAAACCGGTAATGAAACGTACGAAGTGAAAGGCACACGAGATCTCACCATCACCGGTAACGAAACGCACACGAACAAGGGGAACTTCACGCAGACCATCAACGGGAACTACGAATTGAAAGTGACTGGGAATCTGACGATCGACGTCACCGGAGCAGTCATGATCAAGGGTGGCATGTCGCTGACCAACGAGAGCAGTGGCGTCACGACCATCAAGGGCTCCCTGGTGAAGATCAATTGAACCGCAGATGACACGGATAAAATCCGCGGATTTGATCCGTGTTATCCGTGGTTAAGGAGTCGAAGAAATGGCAATGCAGGTTTGCATGGGTGCGATGTTGCAGTGCAGCTTTGGCGCGGCGCCGAGCTCGCTCGTGGTCCTGCCGGCAAATAAAACGCTGACCGGAACACCGGCTGCGAACATCATGGACAACAAACCAATGGTGAACATCATGCCGTTCGCTATGTGCTCGTCGATGGCGAACCCGACTGTGGCGGCCGCGACGGCAGCGGCGTTGGGCGCTTTGACGCCGATGCCTTGTGTTCCCGTGATTCCCGCGCCGTGGGTCCCCGGAGCGCCAACAGTTTTGATCGCAAACATGCCCGCGCTCGATAACAACTGCAAGCTGACATGCGCCTACGGTGGAATGATTCAGATCACGAACCCCGGTCAAACGACCGTAATGATTCCTTGAACACATTATGAAAAAGAACCAGCCAATCCATCTGCCACCAGTAATTCAACGTATCTGTAAGGCGCCAGGCTGTACAGATCCCGATTGTCACGATCCGAGTAATCATGGTCTTGACCGCGTTATCAGATTGCGTGGCAGGACCATCTACCATCGCCGCGTTGATAGATCGGACATCGGTCGCGGCTCAGGCACCAGTAAGGGCACGAGAAAATATGTAAACAGTCCGGGGACACCTTATCCGAAGCAGGTGTCGATTGAATATTCGGGTGTCCAGAAACCCGGCAAAGGCGGCAGAGGCGGCCGCAGTGAGTTTATCAATCAACCACTGGCTAAGGGCCAACGAGCAGACGCCGGGCACATCTTTGGCCGGCAGTTCGGTGGAAAAGGAAATCAAGATGCGTCGGTTTTTCCGCAGCACCCACAGACTAATCGCGGCAATTACCACAAAGGCAAACCTACTCGACAACTTTGGCGAGCTCATGAAGATGAGGTGCGACGTTCGGCCCAGTCAGGAGAAAAGCCGTACGTGTCGGTAACCTTACGTGACCAACCACGAATCTCGTACGAACGGTGGTGTCGTCGATGTAACGTGATTAATCCGATCGGGGTTGCGGTCTGCGTCGATTGTGGAACTCCTCTATAGGTCCAGGTGAGGTTAAGAACATGAATTACGAGTTTGCCTTAGACAAAAAGGCCTTGATTTCATTAATCGCGGGCTCGGTCCTGATCGCGGTCTTGCTGTTCCTCGCCGGTTTGATTGTGGGCCGGCAATGGACGGTAGTCGTATCGGCAGAAGCTGCGTCCAAGTCCACTGACGAGGAACGTGCTGCGCTTCCGAAAGAACCAGTTCTTCACGAAGAAGACGCTTCAGCTCCCAACACCGGCACGCCGAGAAGCATTAAGCCGAAAGTGACTGCACCGCAAGAACCGGCCGCCGCCGCAACTCAAGCAAGCGCCGCAGCCACTCAGCCGCCGGCGTCTCAACCTGCCGGTGATGTGCGAATAATCGAGTCTGTTACAGATAACGCAGCCCAACCGGATGAGGCTGCCACCGAGCCCGAATACGTCACGGTTCAGGTCGGCGTCTTTCTGGACCAGAAAGAGGCTAGTCATCTACTGCAACAAATTGAAGCGAGAGGTTACGCGCCGACTTTCTTCTCGGGACGAGACGCGGAAGCGCGTCAATGGTATGCAGTGCGCATCGGTGTGTATTCCGACAAGCAACAGGCGACCAATGCCGCAGCAAACTTCACGAAGCAGGAGAAGTTGAAGGCAGTAGTGCGGCCGTTGGAGGCATTGTGAAAACACTAATAAATGGAGGCCATTGAACAAATGAGCTTTCGAAAGAAAACTATACAACCAAAGATGCATTCTTCCCGTGGCGCTGGCCCGGTTTCAGGCGTAGTGCAAGCTAACGTCATCGGCGGCAACCCTGCGCTGCGAGCACGTCTCAGTTTGTTGGCGAACGACAGTGGAGCCGCCCCTGTTCAGATGGCCCATTCCGTGCAGTGCCAGACTGGTTCAGGCGTTGAAGCGTTTCAAGTGCCGCTACGACAGAAGAGTGGAGGGCTCCCGTTGCCGTCGGAGGTACGCACAAAGATGGAAACAGCCTTCAGCTCAGACTTCTCCGACGTGCGCGTGCACGTCGGTCATGAAGCTTCATCACTGGGAGCGATTGCCTACACCTGGGGCAGCAACATTCACTTCGCTCCGGGCCAGTACAACCCACACACAATTCAGGGACAGAAGCTGCTCGGGCACGAGCTCTGGCACGTCGTGCAACAAAGAGCGGGACGCGTCAGGAACCCCTTCGGCGGCGGCGTGGCGGTGGTCCAGGATCACGCTTTGGAAGCCGAGGCTGACCGCATGGGAGTCAAAGCCGCCATGACAGTGATGCCACGACACAAGGACTAAAGACCGCCGTTATGTTTTCGCCAAAAGGATCTCGCCCACAAAAACAATCTCCGCCGGGTGGACCGGTGAAGAGAGCTAGTGCTGTGCAGGCGCGCCCTAACGGCCGGCCCACACCTTCCGCAACCAGTGCGCGAGCGGTTCCTCCAAAACATACAATGGTTCAGGCGCCAAAGATTAGGCAGATGACAGTGCAGCGCTTTACGTCGCGCGTAATTCAGGCAGTGAAGTTCTATCCGAACCTGCATCCCGGCGCGGTGGAGCTGGTCAATCCCGACAACATTTTTCGTCTCAACAGTTTTGCCGATCAGTATCGACTGCACAGTGTGAACAGGCACGGTGTCAACGTTCCCAATTTACAGTACAACTTCGTACGCACGCGCCAGGGCGAGATGCTCCTTCATAACCGCTACCGGCATCCTTCGATCGCCGAAGGAAAGCAGGTGCTTTACGCCGGCGAAATCTTTTTTAATAACGGGAAGCTCCAATGGTGGTCGAATGGGTCCGGTCACTATCAACCCAGCGCAGATGATGCGGCCCAGGCCAACCTGCCGCTGGAGCATTTCTTTTCTTATCAGCAAATCATTAAAGGCGAGCACGCAAGAAAGATGCGTTGAGGCTCGCACTTGGATCGGGTCAGTACAGGGAGCGGTAGCGACCTGGTCAAACTATGAGAGTCAAGAATGCTAATCACTAACCAGGTCGCTACCGCTCCCTGTACTGACCCGATCCAAGAATGATTTTGGACTTTTGAGGCAAGGCTGTTATGAACTCGTCAAACAAGAAACCCCTCATACCACAGCCGTTCGGCCAACGCGCCGGCTATAAGCCTCAAGTTAAGCCTATGGTGGCCCAACCGAAGAGTGTTGTCTTTGCCCAGGGTCCCAGGCGGCCGGTTGCGCCACCGGTATACAAGCCGCAGCCGCAGCTAAAGATCGCACAGCCTAAATTCGCAAGCGCACCTGCGAAGCTCAACGCGCCGGCGCAGCCGGTGAGAAAACCGGTTGCGCCTCCGGTCTATCGACCACAGGCGACACCGGCAGTGCAAGCAAAGCCCGCTGGTCCAGCACAAATCAAAAAGCAGCAGGCCGCTACACCGGTGTGCCGTGCTCAACCTGTTCCTAGAGTCTTACAAACGAAAAAGGTGGGGAGCCAGTCGCCAGCCAAAATACAGCTCGCTGTGCCGCGGATCGTCAGACCTTCCAACACTGTCCAGAGACAGATCGCGAGAGGCACCTATGTGGAAGTCACTGGAGCGGGAGGAACATGGTATGGCGTTATTACTGGTCCTCGTCATTATGCCACCAACACCTACCGGGTCAGAGTAGGCGGCACGGATCAGCAGGTCGAGGTTCCAGAAGCAGACATTCGTCTGCACCCTACAGTTTTAGCGTCACCACGGGCGCTTGAGTTTGCCGCAGAGCGGGCGCTTAGAGTGGCGGTATATGAGGAGCGCAGAGACGGTGATTCGGTCAACACAGCCGGAGGCACGTGGACGGCGGTTGAGTATTTTTCGAGAGCGGAAATGGGAAGACGGGAAGGTGGGCGCGTTATTAGAGATCAAACTGCGCGCGGTCTTCATATAAAACTTCAGTTCACTCCCAATCATACTGTGGATGCGACCAGTATCGTGCTCGTCCAGACGGTAACCGCGATGAGAGATTGGGCGCCTTATTTTATAGACGCTTCGGTGGCGGAGCGCTCGATACACAACATCGCCATTGATCAGGCGGCAGCAAGCACCAGCCCCGAATATGCGGTCGACCCCGCACAATCCGGAGGCGGTTTGGGTTTGGCGCCCGTGCAGGAGGGCGCGGGCGAACATGGGTATCGCTATCAATCTTCCCCGGGACATTGGCGTATGAAACCGGCATGGATACAAGACGACCCGCATCTCACCGCTGTTGGCGAGTTCGCACAGCACAGGTTTGAAACTGTAGCGATCGCTGCGGCAGGGAATCAAAGGGGACGGTACTACGGCTCAGTAGCGTGGGGATATGCTTGGACCAAGGGGGACAAAGTCAGGCTGATTCCACTCGAAGTTGTGACCGCGGGTAACGGTGCGAGCGCTCAGTTCAGGGAGAGCGCGAGGCAGTGGAATAGAACACCCGTCGGCGACAGCATTCCCATACAGATTCCCTTGCCCGACTAGCGATAACAACAAAGAGTCACCGAGAGCAATATGAAGAAGCCCCCCACAGCACCTCCCGTCTATCGTCCGCAGCTCCGCGCTGCGCAAGCCAAGGCGGCCTCCAACGCGCGACAGAATTCAATCGCTCGATTGGGTCCTCCGGTGTATAGTCCACAACCATTGCCAAAAGCGTTGCAGGCTAAAGCGCCATTGACTAATCAAGGCCCAGCCCTAAAGCCACGACAGCCGCTCCTTCCGTCTGGACCACCACCAAACCACGTGCGGCCCAATACGGTGAAGACCACCCCGCCACCACGCGTCAATGGCTCGGTTCAACGTCACCCAATCGGAAGACAGCCGGTCGAAGCGAAACCACCAAACGCCGGCCGGCCGTTGGTTCAAATGAAACCAAATGCCGCCGTTTCGTTTACGCGATCTAACGCCATTCAACGTCGCTTACGCGTCACTAATATCGATTTCGATCCGAATGGGGGCGGTGTTTTCCGCCATGGCACGATTGAGGGCGCCGATCAGGCCACGTTCATTCAGAACCTTAAAAACGAAATCAACCAGGTAGCTCGCTATGCCGGGTTTCGCGGACACGTGAATGCTGTGATAGCTGGTCTGACTGCTGCTGCGAACGCCGGCGGTGGGCTGCAGGCGGCCGATGTTCCCGCTTTGACAACGGCCATCGCTGATGAAGTAATCAATCAATATGGCGCCCACGGGCAGGGTGCGGCAATGGGGGCGTTGCGTAACCATCTCGAGATAGCCATTACCAGGCTGCTCGTAGACCGCTTTCAGGTGGCGCACGGAATCGTCATGACCCCGGCTGAGATAGGCGGGTATGACCTTTTGCGAAATGTCGTTGGTGTTGACAACATGTCGCGGAGAAAGGGACAGGCCAGCGAATTAAACCACGCGCAGTTGCCGGGTCCCATCAAGACTGCCGTAGACGCGGTGCTGACCGCTATTCGGGCGGAGCGGACAAAATGGAGGAAGATAGGCCGGAGGCTGAATATAAAATATTTTCTTCCGGCACCCAATGAACAGTTTTGTGCAGATGTCTGTGGGCAGACTGGCCATTATCAGGGCAATCACACGAACAATGCCGGGTGGTTACCGGCAGCGGCGGCGGCGCCGGTCAATGCAGTCACAACTGCTCAGGCAAATGTCCTCGCCGCGGCATCAGCAGGACTTACGGCGATCTTAAATGCTGCCGGTAATCCGCTAGCTGTACTCCAGCTCGGGGTTGCCGGAACGGCGCCTACGCCGTTCGGAGTTGAATACCTCGGTCTGGTGGCGGCAGAGCGTATGAATCTCAACAACGTTAACGTCGAGGCGAGTGTCGGCGCGGCGCTCTCACAAGGAATTTCCAGCTTTGTCGAGTTCAATATGCCGCACGCTGTTAGCCGGCTCGTTTGGGATGTTGTGACTAACGACATATATATTTCTGCTCACTACAAGTGGCGGTTGGGATATAACCCATGGTTCAAGATCAACCATTATCCGGCGATCTGAAAGGAACGACCCTGTATGACCCTGCGACCTGGTGGTGAGCTCGCGACAAGGCCATTGCACTTCATCTGGATTGCCGATTGTTCCGGCTCGATGGCCGTCGACGGCAAGATTCAATCGCTGAATACCGCGATCAAGGAAGCGATTCCATCGATGCAGGACGTCGCTGATGAGAATCCCAACGCGCAGGTGCTCGTGCGCGCGGTCAGGTTTTCTGATGGCGCTCAATGGCACGTCTCGCAGCCGACTGATATCGCGGATTTTAGGTGGGAAGATCTCACTGCCGGTGGCGTCACGGCGATGGGCCGCGCGCTCAGCATTGTTGCGGACCAGCTCAAGATTCCGCCCATGACGGATCGCGCGTTGCCGCCTGTCTTGGTGCTAATCTCCGATGGTCAACCGACTGACGACTTCAACGGAGGATTGCAGGCTTTGATGAACGAGCCGTGGGGTCGTAAAGCCGTGCGTATCGCGATCGCGATCGGTGAAGATGCGGATCAGGAAGTGTTGAAGAGGTTCATCAACAACCCGGAGCTCAGACCACTCCAGGCTAACAATCCCGAAGCTTTAACCAAATACATCCGGTGGGTATCTACGGCTGTACTCAAGTCGGCCTCTTCACCAATGAGCAGGACGATCGATTCCTCGCCGGGCCTGAACGTCCCGCTCCCGGTCATTCCCGACAACGGCGCCGGAGCCGCCGACGACGTGTGGTGAGTTCAGACTCTGTGCAGCCTCTGTGTTCTCTGTGTCGCGGTGGTTCATCTACCACGGAGACACAGAGAACAGAGGTTGCACAGAGAAGATTCAAATGAAAGCTAATCATTGGCAAGTCGTAGGGCAGAGTGTGCGTGGGGCGGTGCATGAACGCAATGGTCTTCCCAATCAGGACGCCATCTGCTGGCTGCCTGCTTCCGGTGAGGGCTCGTCAATCGTGCTCGCGGTAGCTGATGGTCATGGCAGTGCGCGATACTCGCGTAGCCATATCGGCGCTTCTCTCGCGGTTGAAAGCGCCGCGCAGTTGGTCCATGAGTTTATCAATGGCCAGGCAGACAACCTGTCGTTACTGAAAGACGCGGTTGAAGACTGGCTGCCGCGCGCGCTTGTCCGCAAGTGGGTTGAAGTAGTCACCGATCACTTCAACGCTGATCCACTAAATGAGGAATCCATCATCGCGTACGGCGCGACACTAATCGTTGCCGCCGTCAGCGAGCGATTTGCCTTATATCTTCAACTGGGAGACGGCGAGATCCTGACGGTCAGCGAGAGCGGCGAAGTAACACGACCGCTAACCAGAGACGAGCGACTCATCGCCAATGAAACCACTTCACTGTGCGCTCCAGACGCGTGGCGTGATTTCCGCGTGAGCTTCCAACCGCTCAACCACTCGTCTCCAGCGCTCATCTTGCTTTCGACTGACGGTTATCCGAATTCATTTCGACACGAATCCGGCTTCTTCAAAGTTGGCTCTGATATCCTGCAGATGATTCGTGAGCATGGTCTCGCCATGGTCAAAGACAACCTCGCCGTTTGGCTCAGCGACTCAACTCGCGCCGGCAGTGGCGACGACGTCACGCTCGGCATTCTCTGTTCGGTGAATAACGTAGATGGACCAGATTCTTAAACCCGGTCAGAAGGTCCGCACTGCAACAACGCGCGGCGACTGCGTCGTCGAGAACTTCCTCGGCAGCGGTGGACAGGGAGAGGTCTACCGAGCTTTGCTCAAAGACAAACCCGTCGCGCTCAAGTGGTACTACCCGGCTTCAGCTACACCGGAACAACAAAAGGCCCTCGAGACGCTGATTAAAATGGGAACTCCGAGCGACCGTTTTCTCTGGCCGGTGGAACTCGCGACTTCATCTGCGAGCGCCGGCTTTGGCTACGTCATGCCGCTCAGAGATCGGAGATTCCGCGGAATCGTCGACTTGATGAAGCGAAGGATCGAACCCGGCTTTCGTGCGCTTGCCACCGCCGGACTGGAGCTCTCGCACAGTTATCTACAGCTTCACACAAAAGGCTTGTGCTATCGCGACATCTCTTTCGGTAATGTCTTCTTCGATCCGGACAGCGGTGAGATCCTCATCTGCGACAACGACAACGTCGCCGTCGATAACCAGTCGCGTAGCGCCGTCTACGGCACGCCGCGATTTATGGCGCCGGAAATTGTCAGGGGCGAAGCGACGCCGAGTACGCAAACTGATCTGTTCTCGCTCGCGGTGTTGTTGTTCTACATGTTCGTGATGCATCACCCGCTCGAAGGAAAGAAAGAGCTGGCGATCAAATGTCTCGACTTGCCGGCGATGAAGAAGCTTTACGGAACGGAGCCGCTGTTTATATTCGATCTTGCTGACGACTCGAACGCGCCCGATCCGAAGTCTCAGCGCAACGCGCTCGCTTTCTGGCCGCTGTATCCGCGTTTCCTGCGCGACCTGTTCACGAAAGCATTCACCGATGGCGTTCGTGATCCGCAACACGGGCGCGTGCGTGAAAGTAATTGGCGGTCAGCGATGGTCTGTCTGCGCGACTCGATCATCTATTGCACGCACTGTAACGCGGAAAACTTTCACGACACGGAAGAAGACAACGCTTGTTGCTGGTCGTGCACGCGAGAGCTGCGCCTGCCGCCACGTGTTCGCATCGGTAAGAACTTTGTGATGCTGAATCACGACACGTTACTGTTTGCGCATCATGTGGACGAGGAAAAGAAATACGACTTCACACAAGCGGTTGCCGCCGTGACCAAACATCCGATCGATCCGGAGATCTGGGGCCTCAAGAACATCTCGATGCAAACCTGGTCCACCACAAATCAGAAAGGTGAGGTGAAGGATGTCTCGCCGGGCCGCAGCGTGACGCTGGCCGCGGGCACGAGAATCAACTTCGGCCACACAGAGGGTGAGATCTGGTCTTGAAGCAATTCGATGAATCGGTGCCGCAAACGCTGGGCGAGATCTTAGTCAGGCACGGTCGCGCGCCACTAGCTGATGCGAAGCTCTGCGAGAACCTCTTAAAAGACTACTGCGGCGCTTTCAAAGAAGAGATCTCGTTGCTGGTCCTCGCAGTTAGAGAACGTGTCGCCAGCGATCTGTTTGTTTCGCAGGATGGATTGCAGCGCGATTTACTCCGCGGCCTGCTGGTCAAACGTTTGCGAAAGGGCCGCACGCTGAACGAAGGTGATGCGCGTTGGGCCGTTGAATCGTGGGCGCGTGCGATCCGCGCGTTTTCAAGATCTGAATCGAAGCCCACTTCGATCGATTTGCCAGTCAGTAACGCGAATCCGTCAAATCCGTGGCCACGCTCGGGACTCGTCGAACAGTTTTCAAAAGCAGTTCGCTCAATCGCCGTTTCTCCATCGAGCGAGATGATCGTTTGCGGTGGAGACGACGGAGCCATTCGCTTATTGCAACCACACTCCACTTCTATCCTGACGCAATGCGACGCACCGGTATCTGCGCTCGCTTTTTCACCGAATGGCGTATTGATCGCTGCAGCCAGTGGATCATCGATCGAGATCGTGGATTTACACTCGGGCGATGTGAAGTTGTTGGGCCAGATCGGCAAGCAACCGTCACTCGTCTTCTCACCGGGCGGCAAGAGTCTCGCTTCGTCGAGTGCAGACGCGCGGTGCGAGATACAAGTTTGGAATTTGCAAACGGGGCAGATGCGTGTCTTGAAAGGCGCGTGGAGTGGTCCACGTTCGATCGCCTTTTCGCCCGACGGACGTCAAATCGCCGCCGCTGATAGTGATCGTTCAAATCCGTCGATCAGGCTGTGGGATCTTGAAACAGGTGCGATGCGCGTCCTTGGAGGATCCACGCGTCAGATAACGTCGATTGCTTTTCTTGGCGACGGCAGGGAACTGGCGTCCGGGAGTTGGGACGAGACTGTGCGCTTATGGAATGTTGGTACTGGCGAGGCACAGATTCTAGGTGAGAATTGTTCCTGCGTGTGCCGCATGGCAATCTCGATGCAGAGTGACAAACTGGCTGCATACTCATTGGACGGCCGAATCCGCGTCTGGGATCTCGAGAGCGCCCGCTCGCGGACCATCGGTGAATGTTCCGGAGTCAACACTCTCTCATTCCTAACCGACAACACCCGCCTCATCACCGGCAGCGACGACGGCGCCCTGCGCCTCTGGACCACAAACAGGTCTCCGTAAAATTGGTTTCACCGCATCATTGCAGCAACTTAACCGAATAAGCTGAGAACTGGGAATCTGCGGTAACAATGGTAAGCCCTTCTGCCATACATTGAGCAATCAGCAATCGATCGAACGGATCCTTATGATGAAAGGGCAGTGAATCCAGTGCCAAAACATGCGTCAAGGCAACAGGCGAAACCCGCAGGTCGTTGGTGTCTTGTTGGTTCTTAACAAGCTCTTTTAACGGTAGGCTCAGTTTCAACTTACCCAATTGAATCTTGATCTGCATTTCCCAAACGCTTGCCACGCTCAACAGCAGTTCGTTAGCTTCATCTTCCAATGCGGAAATTGCGGCAGCCGAGAGTTTTTCTGGTTCATCTACCCACCAGATGAAGATGTGAGTGTCGAGCAGAAGTTTCATTCCTGGCCCAGCCAAAACTCATCCGGTAAGGCTTCATCAAAATCTTCGCTCGTCGAAATTGTGCCTCGATTGAGACCAGCTACACGTTTCTTCTTAGCGTGCGCCAGAACCGGAACCAGACGCGCGACTGGCGTGCCGTGCTCTGTGATGATTACTTCGTCACCAGCCAAAGCCTGTGCCAGCAAGTCTGGCAACTTGTTTTGAGCCTCATCGACGCTAACGGTTTGGGTCATACACTTAATCCTTCTAACTCGGAGAGAGAGTATACCATTGTCAAAGGTCCATCTTGAGTTGCCAGAAGAGGAACGTGAGCTCCCGTGAGACGAGGAGCGCTGCTATTTTCTTTTGAAGTGATACGATCATTGCAGTTATTTACGACACGTTAGACAGGATTTACAAGATTTTCAGGATTAACATGTCAATCCTGAAAATCTTGTAAATCCTGTCTAACCTTTCGAAGGAATCAAGCGTGATGGGTTGATCGCCAAGGCGCCGCGGCTATCCTGGACCAGACGACTGCAAGCTCCTCGAAATCCAAGAAGCTTACGCAGAGAGTTGTACTTGCTGAATCAGAGGCAATCAGGATGACCGCAGCTACAGTTCTTCTCACTCCCACCCGCTGCATTCCTACAATGTAGGCTGCAATATTCATCGTCGGAGGGTCGCGGACATTGGCACGGTGTATGAGCGCATGTCTCAGTGGACTCTGTGTTATTCATTTCCCGCTCCTTTATTGAACTTAACGGATTTTAAGTCTTATTTAGACTGTTTTGCGAGGTCCATCCGCGACTCGGCGGGATACCCACGGTCTAGCCAACCTTGCAGTCCTCCTGCGAGCGGTCGCACGTCCGTGATTCCCTGTCGCTTGAGTGCCAGCGCCACACGGGCGCTCGTTGCTTCGTTTGGTCAAGAGCAGTAAAGAATCAAAGTCTTTCCACGCGGTAGCTCGTTTCCTCGTTCTTCAAGTGTCTCTGCGGGCAGTCGCATCGCGCCGGGGAGCATCCGCGGCTCAGCCTCGTCGTCCAGCGCGTGCCGAAGATCGACGATGACGACGTCTGCGCCCGTGTCCAACTCCGCCTTCAACTGCTCGGGAGTGATGCGCGCGACGCGCAACGAACGCAGGAATCTCCGGCGTTGCACGTACTTCCACGCGACGTAACTCGCGAGACCCACGGCGACAAGTACGAATAGCAACCCACCGAAGCGGGACGCGTACGCGATAACATCCTCTAATTGATCGCTGAACAAGTAGCCGAGCAATTCGAACGCACCGATCCAGAGCAGGATTCCCAGTCCGTCAAAGAAGACGAAGCGTGAACGCGACAGGCCGTAAATTCCCGCCATCGGCGTGGCGAGTGCGCTTACGCCGGGCACGATTTTGCCGACGACCAGGGTCTTCGCGCCGTAACGCGCGAACGACATCTCGGTACGTCGTACACAGTAGTCAGGCTCAAGTGAAATGCGACAGAAGAACTGAAGTACCCGAACACCGCGCCGGCGGCCAATCTCGAACCAGACGAGATCCGCCAGCAGCGCGGCGATGCAGGCGACGAAGAGAGCCGCAGTGAAACTCAATTGTCCCGAATGTGCGAGCGCGCCCGCTGCGATGATGAAAGGTGTGGAGGGAAGTGGTAATCCGAGTTGCTGCGCCAGCACGGACGCGAAAAGCACAACGTAACCGTGTTTGACGAGGAACTGAAGCGTGTCGGCCATTACGCCGCATGATAGAAGTTTTAAAAGCAAATCACCATCAAATCGAAAGATAATCGTTTCACAATGTCATCGCATGTTCGTAGTAACCAACGGGCGTAGCTGGGGCTTTCTAATGGAGTCTGCTACATTCAACTGAAATACAATCAAGGAAGGGAAGAGAGAAAAAGATGAGTAAAGTATCAAGGGCACTCGGTGCGGCGATGCTCTGTCTGGGTCTGCTTCTATCAGCCGGCTTTGTCATGGCGAAGCAGGAACAGACTATGCCAGCCAAGGATCAGACCAAAAAAGAGAAGACAGCTACGGTCAGCGGAACAGTATCTGCGGTTACTGATTCATCGTTGACCATCGTTGATAGCAAAAAGGCTGAGCACACGCTTGCTGTTACCAGTGAAACGAAAGTGACTAAGGCTGGAAAGGATGCGGCTCTTGCCGATGTGAAAGCCAATGACGTTGTTACCATCGAAGTCAAGAAGGGTGAAGGTAACACATGGACGGCGCTGAAGATTTCAGTAAACTCTGAGTGATCGTGTGAAAGCGACGAGGTGTGAGGATTCGCATCTCGTCGTTTTCTATTTATGGCCCCACCTTTTCCCGAAACTGCTCAACCAAACGATCACTCAGACGGCTAAGCGTCGGGAGTTTTAGCGGTCCTATCACATATCTACCAAAAGCGGCGTCTCGCAAGGCGTCCAGATCAAACTTCTCCTTGAAATAGCGGCTATAAGCCTCGAAGGGAATGGCCAGGCCCTCCATTGAGCTTCCATCGAGACGAACAAGGAAGACGAAATCGGCGTCGCTCGGTTTTTCGGCGATCTTAAAGAAGCGCCACTCTTCGATCCTTTTTCGGACCTTCCGCTCAGCATCAAGGTCGTAATTTATATAGTCTCGCTGCCGGTCAATCTGCGTTTCATCCAGAATATACGGATACTGGAAGGTGCGAAACGCAACGATGTACATGGATTGTCCGGAACGAAACGTCAGAGGCCGAGGATTCGATTGGCCGTAACCGGCGCCGGCTGCGAGGATGATAATCACAAACGCCAGATACGAGAGTCGGGAGCGAGACATTTGCTGATTTCCTTTTGAGTTGGCTTTTACTAATTGCGCCAACCAACATACTCGCCCGCGTGCTCTGATTTTCCTCAAATATGCCCTGATTTACCTCAAATCTTCTCTGTGCAGACTCTGTGTTCTCTGTGTCTCTGTGGTTTCTCTGCCGGAAAATCACCACGGAGACACAGAGAACACAGAGGTTGCACAGAGAAGCATGATTTGGTTTACACGATCCAAGGCTTCTTGTAGACTAACTTGCCAGATCGATTCCTCAACTGCAGGAGAAATTACCAGATGTACTCCCCCCGCAATGCCCAGATCATTGCTTTACTCTTAATCTCAACTTTCTTTTACGG
>Ga0068859_100004270_pt1 | contig 14593 bp, 31 predicted proteins | sample KBSSwiS22_FD_66585 | JGI IMG/M metagenome (GOLD analysis project Ga0068859, IMG submission 66585) | Switchgrass rhizosphere microbial communities from Kellogg Biological Station, Michigan, USA - KBS Switchgrass S2-2 | ecosystem: Host-associated > Plants > Roots > Rhizosphere > Soil ...
CGATGCGATAGTCGAAGCGCCAGAGCTTCGATCCGTCTGGTTGGACGAGCAGGAACAAGCCTTCGCCATCAGCCAGGCGCAGCGGTTTCTGCTCCGGCTTCGTGCGGCGGATCATCGCATCGGTCAGTGACGGTTTAAACAGTAACAAGGGCCGTCCGCGCTTCCGTCTCGGACTCCTACTGTTTTTCCTACTGATTTCCGTCGCGTGTTTCGGTGAGAACGCTAGTGTTCGCATGTGACAAGGCCCACGGGAAACAGGCGGGAAATGCTGATCGATCCGCGTGTGCGGAGTCAAATAGTGGCGGCTCGAAGGGGGTCAATGGTGCCGAGGGCCAGCACCTCACAGCATCAGATCGGACCAATGTTCACGGCCTGATCCGTCGGTCGCGTCTCAAACATACTGTTTGTTCTACTGTTTTGCGCGGGCTAAACTGACGGGCACGCCTTGGCCGTGAACAGTTCGACCGTGTTCGGGTCGATGTGCCCGTCAGCGATCCAGTGCGCCACGTCGACATCGTGAGACCGGACGACGGTCCCGCACGGCGCGTGCAGACCGATGATGGTGTGCGTGACCGTCGACCACCAGCCGAGGAGCACGAGTGCTGGCAGCACGGCGACGAGCGACTTCTGCGGCGGTGGACGGCTGATCACTTCCGCCAGGACCAACGCGATCGGGATCATCACCAGATGGCCGCGGTTGAGTCCGCGAGCGAGCGCCAATGGCGCGACGAACAGCACGGCCATCAAAGCCGCCGTACCGAGCGCGGTACTGTCGCGCCGCCAGACTATGCTGATGAACGTCACGCCCAGCGTCAGCACGAGCGCCGGCCACAGGTTGCCCGTGGGCATCACCATCCACAAGAGGACAGACAGGACATTGGCGATCGGCGCTCCGGTGACGTCGCCTTGATAGCCGCCCAGGCCATGTAGGGCAACCGTCCTGACGATCAGCCAGGCCGCGACGGCGATACCCGTGGCCAGCACCCATCGCCGCGAGATCTCACGGCCGGTCAACCACCATAGGCCCGCGACGACCGGCGCCAGCATGGCCGAGTCCTCTTTGATCAGCAACGCCACGATCTGGAGCGCGAGGATCGCCGGCCATCGTGTCGTGCCCTTGGACGCCAGGGCCAACATGGTCAAGGCGACCATCAACTGCAACAGGTGCATCTGGTTCGTGATCCACAGCGGACCCGCCAACGCCATCGCCGGGTGCATGAGAAGCGCGAGCGTGCCCAGCGTAGCAGGCAGGGCCGAATAGCCAAGGGCCGACAACCAGCGGAGTCCCGCGAAGCCGATCAGGACCGTCAGCACGAGACTCAAGGCGTGAAGCGCCAGGGTATTGACGCCGAAGGCCGACGACCGTGCTGCGAAGAAGGCGACGGTCAACGGCCGATAGAACGGCGCCTCGATCGCCGTCCGGTCCCAGGAGCCGGTCCAAGCGTCTGCCACGTCCGACCAGGTGTAGCGGTGGACGAAGTGGTAGTCGTCCCAATCGAGTCCATAGCCGAGGCTGGAGCCGTAGAGGACAATGATGGCTGCGGCAACGATCATCCCGGCCAGAACGAAGCGCCAGTGAGAGCGTAGGCGAGTGGGTATTGCGGTCACGGGTCAGTCGTGCTCACGCCACGACATGTAGGCCCCGACCGCCATAGACAGCAGCGCGGCACCAAGCAGGGTAGAGGCGCCGATCCATTCGTCGCGGATGCGTTCCGCAGTGCCTGCCAGAAAGAGCACGGCTCCGACGAGCATGACACGCTGCGACCGGCGCACCGGTCACGCGCCCTTCTTCTTTAGCTTGTCGCCCTTGCGATCATCTCGTCCATGATGGCGTCGACTAGATCCAGATCCTCGGGGCCGAGTTGAAACACTTTCAAGGATGTCGAGGATGCTTTGCGCTCGGGTAGCCGTGGCTCGGGCTTTGGTGGCGGCGTCATGCGCGCGGTCTTCAGCTTCTTTAGCGATGTCGGCTGTTTCGCGGGCCAGTTCAGTAACCTGCACGAGCGCGGCGTGAGAGGCCGCGTCGGACGAACGAGCAGTGCCTGAACGTGTGGAGGACGCCGACGGGAGAGAGCCATGACCACCTACCTGCTGTGAGGGCGCAGCAGAGGTTTTACCATGACTCGGCGTGACAGATGAGGTCACACCGCGAGAATTTTCGTCCGTGTCGGTGAAGTCATATCGCCCCGGCGTGAGCATGTCCGCAGCCGTGGAATCTAAGCGGTCCGCAATCTGCGCCAACCGCTCAATCGACATCGGCTTCGCGTGCTTCCGCGTGCGCGAGAGCACGGTGTGATCCACGCCAAAGAGTTTGGCGAGCGCCGTGTTCTTCACGTCCTTCGGAAACCGCTGCGCGATGCGCGCGTTGAGGTTGGCTTGGATGATGCGATTCACGTCTTGCATCGCCATCGTGCGCGCATGGTCACACCTAAGCCTCTTATTTGCAACGCTTTCCCGTGAGGCACAAGAAATGTGCCCGTCGGGCAAATATTGTTCTTGACTATCCGTTGCTTGACAGGCACACTGTGCCCTGTGAGCACAACCACTGCGAAACGCGCCGTCCGAGTCTGGCTGGCGCAGCACGAGAAATCCCAAGCCTGGCTGGCGCGTGAAATCCCGATCTCCGAGGGGCTGTTGTCCACCATCCTCAACGGCTACAAGCGGTCCGAGCCCGTAGCGGATCGGATTGAGGAAATCACCGGGATCAATATTCGGCGGTTCAAGAAGGTGGCCTGATGTCATTGCCGCCTACCTTCTCGCCGGTCGCTCACGTAGCCGCATCGCAAGAGGATGCGAGCGAGTCGAGCGCGATCCTCACAGCATCGCCGCGTGGACTCACGCAGGCGGTCGCTGGCCTGCTGAACGGTTATCAGATCGTCGTTGACCTCTTCTTCGGTCGCGGGACTCACGGAGCGCAACGTCATGGGCGCTAGAGTGGCGCAGCGCCAGGACTCTACGCATCTCCATACGTTGGAGCCGCGTATGGCGAAGCTCTCCATCGATGTCCATTCGCGGGAAAACACGCCAGAAAAGACGATCACGGCCGATGCCGTTTCGCTGGTGGTCGACACGCTCGGCGCCATCGGCATGAGCGACAAGGAAGCCTGCCTGACGATGCGCTACGACGCCTCGCGGTTCTCCAAAGCCAAGGTCGGCGAGGACCGGATTCCGGTCGACGCGCTGTGGCGGATGCCGGATGCCTTCTGGTTGGAGTTCATCGAACGGGCGCGAATCGCGCGTGGGCTGTCGCAGGAATCGAAGCGGGCGCAGCGGGCCGCACGCATCGGCGAATTGATTAAGTTGCTGGTCGAGGAAGTGGCCTGATGGCTGACCGGTTGCTTCGCATCCGCGACGTGTGCGCCATCACGGCGATCAGCGATGCCGAAGTCTATCGGCGGATCAAGGCCGGGACGTTCCCGCGGCAGGTCGTCATCGGGCCGGGGTCGTCACGCTGGTCCTACCGGGAAGTGCAGTCGTGGATTAAGCAGCAAGTCGCTTCGCGTGATGCGTGTGCGTCCGCTCGTCTCGTTGGAAAAGGAGCCTAGAGATGGATCCTGTGAACACCGTTCTGGTTGCTGGCTACGTGATTGCGTTTGCGCTGGGCCTGCTGGCGATGAAGCCGCTTGATCGGCTGATCGAACGTCATCAGATGAGCGGGTCATTGCCTCCGGCACGCCGGAAGTTGCTCGAGCCCAATCCGAAAGTCCACTGCTCGCGGTGCCATAAGGACGTGAACCCGTCCGCGGCTCGGTACGACTTCGCTCATGGATGGGAATGCACGTCGCACCGGCTGCCGCCGCCGACCCGCTTTCAGGTGGCGGCGTGATCCTCGTGGGTCTCGTCGGCGCGTGTATCGGTCTGGCGTGCGTGTGTCTGGCAGTGGCGCTTGGCATGTTGCGTGACGCCGTGAATGACTCACGCCGATGAGCGCCTTGTGGGGCCTCCCGGTGGGCTCGTCTGATCCGCAACCGCCTGATGGCGTGAAGGCGCGGGTGGTCGTGGCGCTGGTGATTCTGGCGGCGCTGGTGCTGGGGCTCAGCCGGTGAACACGATGACAACTGTCCTGACGGTGGCCTTGGTGCTCGTGTTGGCCGACGACATCTGGCAGCGCATCCAGCGGCGGCGCGTCCGTCGCGAACTTCACGACTTACGCAGGGCTGCGGCGGGCCTGAGTCGTGCCCAATCCGCCCAAACGAAGGAGCAGTGACATGGACCTGAGCAACGAGATCGAAACCATCCGCAGCACGGAGACCGTGATCGAAAGCGCGACCGTGTTCATCAACGGCAGTGCGGATCGCATCGAAGCGGCCGTCGAAGCGGCGCTGGCGACGGGCGCCACGGAAACGGAACTCGCACCGCTGCGGGCCATCGTGACTGAGACGCGAGCCAAGGCCGACGAACTGGCCAGCGCCATCGCGGCGAACACGCCCGGCGCACCGACCGAAGTCTAGGCACACAAGAACAGGGCCGGCTGCGTGAACAGTCGGCCCCAGGAGTCAGAAGCGATGTTGAACGAGAGCACTGTAGCGCAACTCATGCAGACAATTCCAGCCCGTCGCGGCTTGGCGACCTGGGTCATGGCCCGCCTGAAGGACGCGGACGTGATCGATCTATCCGGCTGGCAGGCGCAAGGCGACAACCTGATCGTCCCGTTCTACGAGGCGTCCGACGTGCTTTTGGGCACCATCCGGATCGAGCAGCACGCGACGAACGTGGCCACCATCGACGAGGACACGCCGCTCTATCAGGTGCTGGCGCTCATCGCGAAGTTGGACGTGGACTTCCTCGAGGACCGCTACGGCGTGACGTGGCAGACCGGGATCAGCGCGGACGCGCCTGACTGTATCTACGTGCATGACCGGTCGGACTCGGCGTTCCTGCGGAAATTGGTGAACCTCGTGTCGTTTGTCCAGTGCTGTCTTGACTATGGGCAGGGGCTAGACGTCCGCTCCCATCTGGCCGATCAGCTCACGCTGCGGAACACGACCGTCAGGGAACAAGCCGACGAGATCGCCAGACTGCGGCATGAAGCTGGCGAACTGCGGCTCCTTTGCGCGCTGAGGGCATCGTGATGGCTGGCGCACTGGCAACACGCGACGTGCCCGAGACGGCTCTACAGCGCGGCGTGACGGACGCGCAATGGAACACGCTCACCAAGAGCCTGTATCCCGGCGCGAATCCGGCCTCGGTGCTGATGGTGATCGACTACTGCGCGGCGCGCAAGCTCGATCCCATGAAGAAGCCGTGCCACATCGTCCCGATGGAAGTGAAGGACGCCCGTACGAGCAAGTACGAATGGCGCGACGTCGTGATGCCCGGCATCTACGAACTGCGGACCACGGCGCAACGCACCGGGGAATACCTCGGCCATGCGAAGCCGGAGTATGGCCCATCGTCCAAGGTGGCTGGTGTGGACGCGCCGGAGTGGTGCGAGTTCACCGTCTATCGGTGGAATCCACTGGCGGGTCTCAAGGCCGAGTTTCCCGTGCGCGTCCTGTTCGCAGAGGTCGTCGCCACGAAACGCGACGGAGGCGCGAACGCCCGCTGGTCAAAAGCTCCGACGCAGATGTTGACCAAGTGCGCGGAAGCTGCGGCGCTCCGTGAAGCGTTTCCGGACGAGCTCGGCGGGCAGCAAACGGCCGAAGAGATGGACGGCCGGCGCTCAGATGACGTCGTCGAGGTGAAGGCTATTCCGCCCGTCCCTGACGCGCTATACGACGAGTGGCTGGCCTACATGGCCGAGACCGCCGACAAGGGCACGGACGACCTGCAGGCGGCGTGGAAGGCCGCAGACGTGAGCTATCGACGCTACCTGACGACCCACTTCCCGGAGGAGTGGGAAGCCCTCAAGGCGAAGGCCGAGGCCGTCAACGCGCCCGTAGATGGCGTCGTGGAGCCGCCGCTGTGAAGGTGATCGTCTGCGAACAGCGATCGCCGGAATGGTTCGCCGCCCGGCTTGGACGCCTGACTGGCAGCCGCGCCAGCGACATGTTGGCGACGACCAAGAAGGGCGTGCCTTCAACGTCGCGTCAGAACCTGCTGATGGAACTCGTGTTGGAGCGTCTGACCGGCAAGAGCCAGGCGCGCGAGTTTCAGTCGAGGGCCATGCAGGACGGCGCTGAGCGTGAAGCCGCGGCAGCGAACGCCTACGAGGCCATCACAGGGCACGTATTGAAGGCGACGGGATTCATTGAGCACGACGAACTAATGGCCGGCTGCTCGCTCGATGGCCACTACGGCAACTACGAAGGCATCGTCGAGATCAAGTCGCCGATACCGGCCACACACTTGGAATACCTCAAGACTGGCAAGGTGCCGACGGACTACTACCGCCAGTGCCTCCACAACATGTGGATCACAGGCGCGCAGTGGTGCGATTGGCTGAGCTATCAGCCGGACTTTCCTGAGCACCTGCAGGTCCGGATGATCCGGATCGAGCGCAACGAAGCCGACATCGACGCCTACGCCGAGCAGGCCGCGTCCTTCCTCGAGGAGGTCGCGCTTGAGCACTCCGGCCTACTCGGGTGGTCGGTGTTGAAGGAGGCCGTGTGAACTTCTACGGGTTCTGCGATGACACGGAACACATCGGCATGGATCAGCCAGGCGCGGTGCAGCGATTCATCAAGAAGCATTTGAAGGGCTGCGAGTTCGTGATGACGGTCAAGCGCAAGCCGAACCGTCAGGGCACACAGTCGCTGCGGTATTTGCGCGGTGTGGTCATTCCAGATATTGCCCGCGCGTGTGGCTACATCGACCCGGAAGACTTTCAGGACGTTTACAACGGCCTCATGTGGAAGTTCTTCCGGTTGCCTGACGGTCCATTCGGCGAGCCACGGCGTGAGAGTTGCGCCAAGGACCAGATGCCGCAAGAGCGGATCTCTCAAGTGATTGACACGCTGATCACGTACGCAGAGACCAGTATCCCGGGCTGTCGTATTCGCCGTCCCGATGAGCTCGACATCGACACCGTACGAGACATCGACTACGACGAGGAGGCCGCATGACTGAGGACACCCTACGCGCACGCCTGCGCGACAAACTGACCGAGGAATACCTACGCGACACGCTAGATGGCGCCAGCGGCGAAGACGACCGAGGCCGGCACTACACGGATCTCGCATCGGCGGCCGAGTGCATGGCGGACTGGCTGGCGCAAGAGTGCTGCGACGAAACGGACGTGGCCGTGCCACAAGCGGACGGAGCACATCGGTGAGCACCTTCCACAACCCGTCCCGCCGCGCCAGCTTGTCCAGGGACGTCGACAAGTGGGAACGCCAACGGAAGCGGCAGGCCAGTAAGGCGACCGTCAGAAAGGCCGCTGACGCCGCATGGCGTGCCCTCTCCATTCAGGTGCGCGATCGGGACAAGAACGCCTGCCGTGTCTGCACGTGCCAGACGACGCCGTGGGGAAAGGGCGACCCGAGGACGTGGGGCTGCGCGCATCACGTGATTTACCGATCCGCCGGAGGACTGGACGTGCTGAGCAATCTGATCTGGCTGTGCCGTTTGTGCCACGACAAGGAACACCGGCACGAGATCAACATCATGGGCAACTCAGAACGTTTCACCGTGGGCAGCGTCACGACGGAGCGTGCCTCGTGAGCCCGATTCGCCCTGAGAACCGCGCACGCTATCCGAAGGACTGGGCGTTACGGTCTCGGTTCGTGCGGTTCGTGCGGGCACGTGGACGATGCGAGTGGTGCGGCGCGAAGCACGGCGACCCGCATCCGATCACCGGCTCCATCGTCGTGTTGACGACGGCTCATGTGCATGACGACAGGCCGGAAGCGTGTTCGCTACTTAATCTGGCCGCGCTCTGCCAGAAGTGCCACAACGGGCACGATGCGAAGTCTAGACGCGCAGGCATTCGTGAGCGCCGACACGCCGACCAAGGCAAGCTATTCGCGGAGGCGGTATGAACCTCTTTCACCGTCTCTGGACCGCGCTATTCCCGCCGAAGGTGGAATGGAGACCGACCGGCATCCGCTACACACACCAGGGCTTCGATCAATCCAAGGGCTCGGCCGCCTATCAGAAGTCGCTCACGCGCACCCCTAGCGGCTCCCCCTTACGGTTGAAGGACACGCCCACGTCTCGCCCGGACAATGTGCGAGCCATGAACAGGAAGGCGCTGTGAGCGTCCTACGTCCCTGCCAAACGCCCGGCTGCCCCCGCGTGATCATGGCGCAGCGGCCGACGGCACGGTTCTGCCACGCGTGCCGCGAGGCCCGCAATCGTGCGCTGGCCTGCGAGCGATCCGCCGCAGCGAGACGCGGCATTCGTCTGCCGGATCGTCGCCGGTATGAGCCGGATCTGACCGCGGCCCAGATTGAGGCGAAGTTAGCGGCCGGGGATGCCGCGATCAAACGCACACGGGCGAGGCTGGCATGAGTGCCTATTACAACGAGATCGATCCATTCGCCTCGGCATGGCTGCGCGAGTTGATCAAGGCAGGCGAGATAGCCGATGGGGAAGTTGACGAGCGGTCCATTGCCGATGTCCAACCAGCCGACCTTGTGGGATTCGCTCAGTGTCATTTCTTCGCCGGCATCGGCGGATGGAGTGTTGCGCTCAGACTCGCCGGATGGCCTGACGACCGACCTGTGTGGACCGGCAGTTGTCCCTGCCAGCCGTTCTCGAGCGCCGGCGCCGGTGCTGGGGGCGACGATCCGCGCCACCTTTGGCCTACGTGGTTTCGCCTCGTCGCAGAGTGCCGCCCTCACGTCGTCTTTGGTGAACAGGTTGAAGCAGCGATTGCCCACGGGTGGCTCGACCTTGTTCAAGATGACTTGGAAAGAGAAGGCTACGCCGTCGGGCCGGTCGGTCTCCCTGCTGCGAGCGTCGGCGCGTTCACGATCCGACAGCGATTGTGGTTCGTGGCCGAGTCCGATGGCCGGCAGTCCAGCGACGGAGACCTACAACGAGGCAGGGAATACCTGCAACGGCCGCAAGACTCAATGGCTCGCAACTTGGCCGACACCGAAGACGCCGACCGGCGGAGCCAACAGCCAGAGACAGGCGCGAGGCGCGGGCGGCCCGGACCTTCAGGAAGTGGCGCAGATGGCGTCATGGCCGACCCAGAAAGTTGCGACGGGCGATTACTGCTACAGCAGCGGCGACCACGACAAGCCCGTGTTGAACTTGAGCGGCGCAGCGAAGTTGGCGACATGGGCCACACCAGCCGCACGGGACTTCAAGAGCGAATCGGCGACGGACTCCTTCAACGAAAAACGGTGGGGCCACACCAGGGGGAAGCCGTTGTCGGCGGAAGTGACACTGGCGAGTTGGTCAACGCCAAGAGCAGAGGAGCGTCAGCAGAAGAACAGTCAAGATATTTACGAGGCGCTGAGCAAGCAAGTTTCTGGTCTGCCTGCGAGTGGATCGCCTGCCGAGATGGCAAGTCCCGGCCAGTTGAACCCGGCATTTTCCCTTTGGCTTCAGGGATACCCAACCGCGTGGGCACGCTGCGCGGCGCAGGTAATTCGATCGTCCCGCAAGTCGCGGCGGAAGTGATCCGCGCCTACATGGAGATCGCCTCATGACCCAACCGTCACTGCTCGAGATGGCCGAACGTGCGCCACTTTCAGACACCTCCCTGATGGCCTATGACCGGCTCCTGCCGACGTTGGCGGAACGGGAGTGGCAGGTTTTAGCCGGCCTGCATTCTTACCTGAAGCAGACAGGTTTCCCTGATGCGACTGGCGGCGAGTTGGCGTGCTTTCTAGGCTTAGACCGGACGCAGGTCCGCCCACGGCTGACCGCGTTACTGAAAGCGGGCGTGATCGAGAAGGCCCCGACCCGTCGCAGTCGTGATCCGTTTGAGACGTTCTGCCACGGGCACCGACCGTGCGTGCCGCTGGCGGCGCTGGAGCGGGCGAAAAAAGATCGCGAAAACGAGGCAAATCATGCTGAAAACGCTTGATTGTCTGGAGGGAAAAGCGCAGAGTAGCGGTGCTAGCGTGATCTTGTTCAGGGGCCACGCCAGCACCTCACCGTTGATCCGACTGTTAGAGGCAGTCAGGACGGCTAGCCGCATTCTAGCGGAGAGCTTTTCCCGACACAACTTGACAGCCGATTCGCGGGTCTAAGTCGCGACCGTTCCACGGATACGGCCCAGGTCGCGCCACGCGGGTGGTCATTCAGCAGCGTGCCGTTGGGGTGGGCTACGAGAGACGCCGAATCGCTGACTGCGACGGGACGCCTTGGCTCCATACGGACTGAGACGCGCAGCACCGTCCCTCACTTCCTCGATCGTAGAGGGGGGAGGGGGGGTGCTGCTCTGAAAGCACCCTTCACCACCGGACTGACACAGAGATCGCAGAGAGACAAGATCGCATGAGAAGTAATCGTTGGCTCAAGCGTGAACAGCGCGTAATGGTAGTTCGCCTTCTCATGGAAGGAATGTCCATCGCTGCCGTGTCGCGCATGGTTGGCATCACCAATGTGCCCATTCATCGCCTCCGTAAATCTCTCGCGGCCGTCTGTAGCGATATACATGACTCAGTAGTCCGAGGCGTGTTTCCGCAGCGCGTGCAGGCTGATGAGTGTTGGACGAAGGTCATTCGGGCGCGGTGGACGCGACCAGAAGCCGAGGCTGGGATCAATGCCGCGTGGGTCTGGTCCGCTGTCGATCAAGATTCGCGCATGCTCCTGGCGTGGCACGTCGGGAAACGCGATCAGGAATCGGCTCGGACGTTTCTGGCTGATTTGCATCGGCGGTGCGAAGGCGGTTATCAGCTCATTACTGACGGGTGCTTCATGTATCCGGGCGCGGTCAAAGAAGTGTTCATGGAGACCGGCGTCCAACATGTGGTGCTGAACACCGGAAACGCCCGTGCGATTGGTTACAGTTCCTACGCTCACCGGAAGGACCAATACACCACGAATCACGTCGAGCGGCAGAACTTTGACATGCGCTCACGACTTGCGGCAATGCGGAGAAGCTCGCACACGTTTGCGCGATCGTTCGCCACTCTCCGTGAGTCCATCGCGGTTTACTGCGTGTATTACAACTTCGTGCGTTCGCAAAAGGGGCTTGGCGGAACTCCAGCGATGCTCGCGAATCTGACCGATGCACCGTGGACGGTGGAATCGCTGATTGAGCGTCTAGAAGCGACGGAGCCAGAAATCAAGAGGCTGCCGCCCAAGAATGACGGAACGAGGGTCGCTAAATGGCGAGCCTCATGGAACGCCAACCGTGCGGCCAAACTCGCCGGTTAGTCAGGTATCACATGGTTGAACGCCGCTCCACCGACGCTGCGCCCACACGAGAACTCTTGACCTACTTCGATGAGCTACACAAGGAGCACCTAGGCGAGCGAGCGATCTTCAACGGTGGGAAGGACGCCAAGACCGTGGCCGAGTTGTTCCACTCGCACGGCGCGGAACGGGTCAAGGAACTCATGCGGCTGTTCTTCGAGACGGAGAGTGACTTCGTGCAGCAGGCGGGCTACACGGTGGGCGTGTTCAAGTCGCAGGCGGCGAAGTTGATGGCCCAGAACCGGAAGCAGCCGAAACGCGCTCCGGTCGACTGGTGGGACGAGTGCAAGACCCATCACGGCGGCAGTTGCATCAGCCGCTACACGCACGGGCTGAAGATGCAGGACACGAAGGCGTCATGACCGAATACAGCGCACAGTGGTGCTACGTGATCATGATGGGGCTGTTCTACGCCTGCACGATCATGCTCGTCGGACGCGCTGCGATCTATTTCATCGTCGCGCTGGCCGACTATGTGGCGGACCGCAAATGACCGAACCCGTGAAGCAAGTCTTTTGGTGCAATGGCAGTGGCACCCAGCGTGTCTCCTCCTGGGATCGGCCCGACAGAGACAAGGCGTTAGAAGTGCGGTTGTGCGGAACTTACAAGAGTCACCCGGCCCATACGTGGACGGGCCAAGAGAGGAAACAGTAATGGCAAAGCAGGCAGCGACGAACGCGGACGTGAATGTGATTGAGGACGTGCCGGTGGAAGTGCTGGCGACATCCATCGTGAAGATTTCAGAGACCGTCAAGCGCATGGAAGCGTCAGGGCTGAACCGGGATGCGCTCTGTGCGCTCGTGAAGGATGCGACGGGGATTCCGAAGTCCACCACAACGCGCGTGCTGAATGCGCTGCGTTCGTTGTCGGCCACCTACACGACGCAGAAGTCGGCCAAGTAGCGTGGACGAGGACCGCACGGAAGGGGCAGTGATGGAGTGGCAACCGATTGAAACGGCGAAGCGTGATCGCAGGATTCCAAGTCTTGCCTACGTGCCTGACGAAGGCGATGGATCGGCGTGGTCGCGTCAGATTGCTGAATGGGATGACGACTATTATGGGCTTCCCACACGGCCGTTTTGGCGCTATTTACGCGAGCAGTCAGAAGCCTATTGCCGCGCACACCAGCCCACCCATTGGATGCCCCTCCCTGATCCCCCTGCGAGCCCACGGAAGGCGGGATCATAATGGCTGAGACGACACCGGACCGCGCCCGGCTGCGGGCACTGTGTGAGCAGGCGACGGAAGGCGAATGGTTCACGCATCGCAACGCGAAGGTGTGGCACGTCAAATCCGAGCGCGCGTGGATCGCTCAGATGCACCTGCGCGGTGATTACGCGGAGCCTGACGCCGAATACATCGCCGCCGCCAATCCGCAAACCGTGCTCGCCCTCTTGGATCAGCTCGATCAACAGGCCGAGACGATCCAGAGGCTGGAGACGGACTCCCGTGTGCTGGCAAGGTTGCGCCAGACGATGCACATGAACGAGAAGACGAACGGCTTTGAGGCGCAGAGTTGGCTTGCTGAACTTTCCGGTATTGAACGCCTGGAGCGCAAGTAGGTGAGCCCCCGCTGGTCCTCCCGCTCGGGGAACACGTGAAGCTGATCAACTCGGCCTACTTGAAATGTGTTTGGCTGGCGGCTGGCGCAGCCTTCGGCGTCTGGCAACGGGATTTCTTCGCCGGCCTGTTTTGCCTCTGCGTTCTTGAAATGGCGAGATGGTGCGTGGGCGGCATCATCGACAAGGACAAATGAGATACCGCGCGAAGGTTGATGTCGCGCATGGAAACGTGATGGCCGCCTTGCGTGCCGTCGGATGGCAGGTTGTCGACGTTCACACCGGCCCGTTGTGCGACCTCGTAGCCTGGAAGATTGACGACCCGTTGAGCGTGCGGCTGATTGAGGTGAAAACACCGAAGATCGGCCGCGCCACGGAGTCGCAGAAGTCCCTGAAAGCCCGCGGGTGCCCGATTCATGTCGTCACAAGTCCTGAGCAAGCCGCGCAGTTACGCTGAGGGGAGAGGGAGACCGATGGCACCGACAGTTTACGTGGTTTACGGCATTGGGGACAGTTGGCAGCCGCCGATTATCGTGGGCGCGTATCTCACACAGCGAGCCGCCAATGAGTGGCGTAAGGCCGCTAACGCCGAGTATGGACGCACGCAAGGCACGATTGGCGCGTTCAAGGTCATTCGTCTTGAGCCGCAGCGTTGAGGTAGGTCACCGATGCCCCTGAGCCGAGAGAAATCGATCATTCAGTGCCAGGTGAAGTTGAAACTTCGCCCTGCACAGGTGCGTCGATTCGAGCGGTGGCTGTGGCATCTGACGGCCGTCCACAATTGGGCCGTGAAGCTGGTCGAGGCCGATGCGTGCAATCGGATCTTCCGCTCGAGCTACGACGTCGAGTCTCGTCTAGTCGGACACAGCCAGAGACTCGGCATCCCGGCACGGACGATTGAAGCTGCGGCCCGCGTGGCGGTTGACTCGTGGCGTGCGCGTTTCGCGAAGCGTTCAGGGCGGCCCAAATTAAAAGGCCGTCGCAACCGGCTCAATAGCATCCCATTCAGGGACCGTCTGACGGTGAGACAGTCCGGCCGTGTCGCGCTGCCTGTGTTTGGCGTGGTGAAGTTCCACAAGCAGGACATCCCGGCCGGCGTGATCAAGTGTGGGCGCGTCATCAGGCGTGCGTCCGGTTGGTATCTCTGCCTATTCATCGCTGCTGAGCCGCGCACGATTCAGCATGTGGCTGATGGGTTAGTCGGGATTGACCCAGGCTTCGCCTCACTGGTTACCCTGTCGTCAGGCGAAAAGATCGACCGTCCTGTCGAACTGCAGCGAACCGCCTTGCGTCTCGGACAGGCGCAGCGCGGCAACCGTCGTCGCCTGACGGCTCGACTGAAAGAACGCGAGTCCAACCAGCGGAAAGACCGTAATCACAAGCTCTCGCGCCGTCTCGTGTCTGAGAACGCGCTGATCGCGTGGTCGAAAGACTCGCATCGCGGGATGGCGCGCATCGGTTTCGGGAAAAGCGTGGCAGGCGCCGCGCATGGGCAGCTCCGGCAAATGCTCGCGTACAAATGCCGTTCCGGCGGTCGCGAGTTCGTCGAAGTGTCCAATCGGTATTCCACCATGACCTGTTCGACGTGCGGCCAGAGGACCGGCCCGCACGGACGCGCAGGCTTGAGGGTAAGGCAATGGAGTTGCTTGGCGTGTGGAACGCCGCACGATCGTGACGTGAACGCCGCGATTGTAACACTCCATGCCGCGCTCGGAACGAGCGTCGAGGGCAGCCCATCGGCTGTGTCTGGAATCGCATCATGAGCAACACCGCGA
>Ga0068859_100004271_pt1 | contig 14593 bp, 10 predicted proteins | sample KBSSwiS22_FD_66585 | JGI IMG/M metagenome (GOLD analysis project Ga0068859, IMG submission 66585) | Switchgrass rhizosphere microbial communities from Kellogg Biological Station, Michigan, USA - KBS Switchgrass S2-2 | ecosystem: Host-associated > Plants > Roots > Rhizosphere > Soil ...
GCCCGACCAGCCGCAAGACGCGCGTGGTCTCCGGCAGCCAGCAGCTGCTGCGCATCGACGAGGAGCGGGTCGGGCCGCTGGAGGCCGGCATCGAGCGGGAGGTGCTCGCGCGCATCGAGGCGGCGCTGCCGCAGGTGGACATCGTGGTCGTCTCCGACTACGGCAAGGGCGTGCTCACGGCCGCCGTGCTCGAGCGCGTGTGCCGCGGCAAGGAAGGCGTGCGCGTGCTGGTGGACCCCAAGGGCCGCGACTACGCCAAGTACAGGGGCGCGCACGTCATCACGCCCAACAAGCTGGAGGCCGAGACGGCCACGGGCATCGCGCTGGACGGGAAGGACGCCATCCGCCGCGCCGCGCTGGAGCTGTGCCGCATCGCCGACCTGCACGCGGCCGTCATCACGCTGGGCTCGCGCGGCATGTACTGCTGCCTCGCCGACGGCTCGGCCGAGTGGTCCGTGCCGGCCGTGGCGCGCGCGGTCTTCGACGTCACCGGCGCGGGCGATACGGTGCTGGCCGTCATGGCCTTCGCGCTGGCCTCCGGCGCCGGGCTGGACGAGGCCATGCGCCTGGCCACGGTGGCCGCGGGCATCGTGGTGGAGCGCTTCGGCGTGGCGGTCGTGACGCCGGCCGAGATCGAGCGGGCGCTGACCGAGGCCTCGGGCGCCAGCAACGGCAAGGTGGTCGGGCGCGCCGAGCTGCTCGAGCGCGTGGCCCTCGAGCGCCGCAGCGGCCGCCGCATCGTTTTCACCAACGGCGTCTTCGACGTGCTGCACGTCGGGCACCTCGAGTACCTGCAGGAGGCGCGCGCGCAGGGCGACCTGCTCGTGGTGGGCGTCAACGCCGACGACTCGGTGCGCCGCCTCAAGGGCCCGACCCGCCCGGTCAACCGCGCCGAGGACCGCGCCGCGCTGCTCGCCGGCCTCGAGTGCGTGTCGCTGGTGACGCTCTTCGCCGAGGACACGCCGCTCGAGCTGATCCGCGCCGTCTCGCCGGACGTGCTGGTCAAGGGCTCGGACTGGAAGGACAAGGGCGTGGTGGGCGCCGACTGGGTCGAGGCGCACGGCGGCCGCGTCGTGCTGGCCCGGCTGCGCGAAGGCTACTCGAGCACGGCCACGCTGCAGAAGCTCGGCAGCGAGAAGCCGCGCTGAGCGCCGTGCCTGCGGCTCCGCAGCGCGTCCTCGTGCGGCTCCCGAACCCGATCGGCGACGGCGTCATGTCCGTGCCCGCCTGGCGCGCGCTGCGCGCGCATTGGCCCGCGGCGCGCATCGTGGCCGTGGGGCCGCCCAGCGCCGCGGCGCTCATGGAGGGCCTGCCCTGCTTCGACGAGCTGCGCACGTTGCCGGCGCGCCGCGGCAAGGGCGGCACCGCCGCGCTGCGCGCCGAGGGCCGCCACCTGCGCGCCGAGCGCTTCGACCTCGCGCTGCTGGGAGCCAACTCCTTCAGCTCGGCCTTCATGGTCTGGCGCACCGGCGCGACGCGCCGCGTCGGCTACGGCGGCGGCGGCCGCGAGCTGCTGCTCACCGACGTCGTGCCCTCGGCGCCCGAGGCGCCCTTCCACCGCCGCCCGACGCCCATGGTGGAGTTCTACTTCCGGCTGGTGGAGCGCGTGGGCGTGCCGCGCGGCGACCACCGCACGGGGCTGGCCGTCTCGCCGCAGGACGAGGCCAAGGCCGCGGCCTGGCTCGCGCGCCACGACCTCGCGCCGGGCACGCCGCTGTACGGCATCCACGGCGGCGCGTCCTTCGGGCCGAGCAAGCTGTGGTACCCCGACCGCTGGGCCGCGGTGGCCGACGAGCTGCATCGCCGCCACGGCGGGCGCACGATCCTCTTCTGCGGCCCGGGCGAGGAGGCCGACGTGCGCGCCATCGCCGCCGCCGCGAAGAGCCCGGTGGCCAGCGCCGCCGACGACCCGATCGACCTGCGCACGCTGAAGGCCGTCATGAAACGCCTCGCGCTCATGATCGCCACCGACGCCGGCCCGCGGCACATGGCGGTGGCCTTCGACGTGCCCTGCGTCGCGCTGCTGGGGCCCACCGACCCGCGCTTCAGCAACACCAACCTGCAGCACTCGGCGCTCGTGCGCGTGGACCTGCCCTGCAGCCCGTGCCACGAGAAGAGCTGCCCGCTGTCGGGCGACGCCTTCCACCGCTGCATGCTCGACATCACGCCGGCCATGGTGCTGGCGGAGTGCGAGCGGCTGCTGGCGGGCTGAGGCTCAGCGCGCGGCCGGCCTGCGGGCGGGCAGCTTGCCGCGGACACGTGCGTAGCCGGCCCACGGGACGCGCCGCGCGAGGCGCCGGAGCACGTCCTCGACGTGGAAGCCATCGGGCTGCAGGCCGGGCCTCAGCTCCTCCCACGCCAGCGGCATGGCCACGGGCGCGCCGGGCCGCGCGCGCGTCGAGTAGGGAGCGATGGCCGTGGCCCCGCGCGCGTTGCGCACCCAGTCGATGAAGATGCGCCCCTTGCGGCGCGCCTTGGACGCGCTGGCGATGAACTGCTCCGGGTGCTCGCGCTCGAGCGTGCGAGCCATCTCCTCGGCGAAGCCGGACACCTGCTCGATGTCGTGCCGCCGGTCGAGCGGCACGACGACGTGCAGCCCCTTGCCGCCGGTGGTCATGACGAAGGACGTCAGCTTCAGCCGCGCAAGGCGGCGCCGCAGCTCGCGCGCCGCCTCCATGACGCGCGCGAAGGGCACGTCCGGCGCGGGATCGAGATCGAGGACCATGCGGTTCGGCTTGCGCGGCTGATCCGCCAGCACGCCCCCGATGTGCAGCTCGAGCGCGCCGATCTGGGCCATGGAGACCAGCGCGGCCTCGTTCCGCACGGTCATGTAGGGCGCATCGGCTCCGCTGGACTCCGGCATCGGCACGACGTCGATGGCCTCGGGCTTCCCCTCGCCCGCGTGCTTCTGGAAGAAGCAGCCGCGGCCGACGCCGTTGGGGCAGCGGACCAGCGTCAGCGGCCGGTTGCGCAGGTGCGGCAGCATCGCGCGCGCGACGCCGTGGAAGTAGCGCGCGAGGTCGGCCTTCGACACGCCGGCGTCGGGCCAGAGCGGCTTGTCGGGGTGCGTGAGGCGCACGCCCGCGACCTCGACCTCGGCGGCCGAGGCCGTCGCGCCGCGGCGCAGCGCGACCGACGCCGAGCGCCTGCGCGCGCGCGCCGCCGGCGGGGACCGGACCCTGCGCGGCTTCTCGACGACCACGTCGCTGGCCGCCTTGTCCTCCCGCAGACCCTGGAAGGACGGGTGACGCAGCCGGCCGTCCGCGGTCCATTCCATGAAGGCCACCTCGCCCACGAGCTTCGGGCGCGCCCAGGTGGCGTCGCGCAGCTCGGGCTCGCGCGGCACCTCGAAGGGCGGCTTGCTCGTGGCCAGGCGCTCGAGGCGACGGCGCAGGTCGGCGCGCTGCGCGGCGTCGAAGCCCGTGCCCACGCGCCCGGCGTAGCGCAGCTTGCCGCGCTCGCGCACGCCGAGGATCAGCGAGCCCAGCGAGTTCTCGCGCCGCGAGGGCGGCGTGAAGCCCGCCAGCACGAACTCCTGCCGCTGCACGCACTTGACCTTGAGCCAGTCGCCGCCGCGCGTCGAGCGGTACGGCGCATCCGCGCGCTTGCAGACGACGCCTTCGAGCCCGGCGTGGCAGGCGGCCTTGAAGGCCCGGTCGCCGCTCCCCGGCGCGTGCGGGAGGTAGCGCAACGGGCCCCGGCGCGGCGCTTTCGCCAGCAGCGTTTCCAGCGCGCGCTTGCGCTCGAGCAGGGGCAAGCTGCGCAGGTCGCGGCCGTCGAGGTGCAGCAGGTCGAAGACGACGTAGGTCAGCGTGTCGGCGCGGTGGCTGCCGAGGGCCTCCTTGAGCTTCTCGAAGCTGGTGCGGCCGTGCGCGTCGGCGGCCACCAGCTCGCCGTCGAGGAAGGCCGAGCGCGCACGGAGGGCCTTCACGCCCGCAGCGACGGCGGGCAGGCGCGCGGTCCAGTCGATGCGGTTGCGGCTCCACAGGCGCACCGAGCCGTCGCGCAGCCGGGCCAGCAGGCGGTAGCCGTCCAGCTTGACCTCGTGCACCCAGTCGTCGCCCGTGGGGGCTGCGTCCACGAGCGTGCACAGCTCCGGTGGCACGAACTCCGGCAGCGCCGCGCGGGGCCCGGCGGGGCGGCGTGCGGCGGGCGCCGGTCCGGCCTTGAGCGCCGGCGCCGCGCTGCGCTTGCGCGGGCGCGAGGCCGTGCGCGCCTTGCCCGCCGTCCCGACGCCGGCCGCCTTGCGCGCCGACGCCACCTGGCGCGGCGTCGCCTTGTGCTTGCCCGCCACCTGCGCGATGTCGAGCCCGCTTTTCACGCTCTCGCCGCGCGTCGCGACGACGTCCACGCCCGGCTGCGCCTGCGCGTCGCGCTCCTTGATGAGCAGCCAGTTCTTGTCGCCTTCGCCCGCGCGGCCGCGCAGCCGCACCAGCGTCCAGCCGCCGCGCAGCTTGCGGCCCGCGAGGTGGAACTTCAGGGCACCCGCCTCGAGACCGGCGTGCGCGTCGCCCTGCGGCTCCCACGTGCCGCGATCCCAGAGCAGCACGGTGCCGCCGCCGTACTCGCCCTCGGGGATCACGCCCTCGAAGCCGCCGTAGTCGAGCGGGTGGTCCTCGACGCGCACGGCGAGGCGCTTGTCGGCCGGGTCGAGGCTGGGGCCCTTCGGGACGGCCCATGAGAGCAGCACGCCGTCGAGCTCGAGGCGGAAGTCCCAGTGCAGGCGTGAGGCCGCGTGCTCCTGCACGCAGAAGGACGCGCCGCGGCGCGCGGCGCGTGCGCGGCCGCGGGCGGCGCGCGGGCCCGGCTCCGCGGTGCGCGTGAAGTCGCGCTTGCGCGCGTACTCGGCCAGCGCTGCCTTGCGGCGCGCCATCAGGCCGATTGGCGCTGCGGACGCGGCCGGGCGCGCGCAGGCGCGTGCCGGCCACGCGCGCCGAGGCTGCGCTGCAGCAGCGGCATGAGGTCGAGGACGGGCGCGGCGCGCTCCTCGCCCGGCTCGGGCTCGGGACGGTTCACGGGGCCGGTCTCGCCGGAGCGGATCTTCTGCCGGATGAGGGCCATGACGTCCTCATGGTAGGTGTCCTTGTACGCCGCCGGCTTCCACTCGGAGCTCATGCTCTGCACGAGCTGCTCCGCCATGGCCAGCTCGCGCGGGGGGATGTGGCCGGAGCGCGCGTCCTCGGGCAGGTCCACGTCCTCGGCCGGCACCAGCTCGTGCGCCCAGCGCAGCAGCACGAGCGCCAGCAGCGGGCCGCGCGTGGTGAGCAGCGCCAGGTGCTGGCGGGTGCGCAGCACGACGGTCGCCACGCCCACCTTGCCGCTGCGCTCCAGCGCTGCGTGCAGCAGCGAGTACGCGTGGTTGCCCTTCGCGCGCGCCGGCAGCACGTGGTACGGCTCGGCGAAGTACACCGGATGGATCGCGCCCGCGTCCACGAAGTCGACGATGTCGATCGTGCGCGTGGCCTCCACGTTGGCCTGGCGCAGCTCGGACTCGTCGAGCAGCACGTACTCGCCCTTCTCGTGCTCGTAGCCCTTGACGATCTCGTTCCAGGGCACTTCCTCGCCCGTGGTCTTGTTCACGCGCAGGTTGCCCACGGGCGCCTTGTCGCGGCGGTCGATCAGGCTGAACTTGAGCGTGTCGCTGCGCCGCTCGGCCGTGCGCAGGGCCACCGGGATCTCGACCAGGCCGAAGGCGATGTGGCCCTTCCAGTCGGCGCGGGCGCGCTCGCCGTGCTCGGCGGGAGCGCGGCGCCGGGTGCTCGAGCGGGCGCGCTTCTTCGGGGCGGCAGGGCGTCGACGGGTCGTGGTTGGCATGGTGTGTCTCCGCGGCGCGGTGGAAGGAGCGTCAGGCGCTGGCCAGCTCGCCGCCTCCGGTGTTCAGGATCTCGCCCCCGCGCTGCGGCTGGGGCGCGGGCCGGGACTCGAGGCCCGCCAGCGCCTCGGTGGGCGGGCCGTAGAGCACCCGGCCGTCGGGCATGTACCGGCCGCCGTGGCAGGGGCAGTCCCAGGTGGACGCGGCGGCGTTCCAGTGCACCGTGCAGCCGAGGTGCGTGCAGGTGGGGGAAAGGACGTGCAGGCGACCGGCCGCGTCGCGGTGCACCGCGGCCTTGTGGCCCTCGACCTCCACGAGGCGGCCCTCGCCGGGCGCGACGTGGGCCAGGTCGCCGGGGTCGGCGTGCGCCAACCGGTCGCGCACCAGGCGCCAGGCGTTGCCGGCATTCTCCTTGACGACCTCCGCCGCCGACGCCAGCGGCTTGATGCGCGAGGCCGCCAGCAGCTCGGCCAGCGGGTTCTGGTTGCCGAGGATCTGGTCCCGGATGAGCAGCGCCGCGGCCGTGCCGAAGGAGAGGCCCGTGCCCGCGAAGCCCGCCGCGACCCATTCCGGCCCGCTGCCGTGCGTGCCGACGTAGGGCAGGCCGTCGGCCGGCTCGTACAGGCCGAAGGACCAGCGCCGCTCGACGACCGTGACGCCGAAGTGCTCGTCCACCCAGGCCTCGAGGCGGGCGAAGGCGTCCTCGGAGCCGGCCTGGCCGGTCTTGTGGTCGCTGCCCCCGGCCACCATCCGGTCCGAGCCGGCGTGCAGGGGGCGAAGATAGTGGTAGGGCTCGTCCGTGTCCCAGTACAGCCCCGCCGGCGCCTGCGAGGCGAGGCGGGCGACGAGCACGTAGCTGGTCACCGGCGTGAGCCGCGCCTGCACGCCGACCATGCGCCCGACCGGAGTCTGCGTGGCGTGGACGACGCTGCGGGCGCGCACGACGTGGCCACCGGCGTGCACGCGGCACGGCTCGTCGATCTCCACCTGATCGACCGGCGTCTCGGCGTACAGCGCGCCGCCCGCCGCGGTGAAGGCGCGCGCCAGCGCGGCCGCGTAGCGCAGCGGATGGAAGAGGGCCTGCTCCTCGAAGCGGATCGCGGCGGCGACGGGGAAGGGCAGGGGCGTCTGGTCCACCAGCGACGCGCGCAGGCCGAGGCGCGCGGCCAGCTGGGCCTCGTGCTCCAGATCGTCGCGATCGCGGCCGCGCGTGCTCCAGCGGAAGCCGGGCACGCGCAGGAAGCCGGCATCGGCGCCCGTCGCGCGGCACAGGCTCTCCAGCGTGTCGATGGCCGTCGTGGCGGCGGTCACCGCCGCGTGCGCGCCGCTCTCGCCGAAGTGCGCGATGAGCTTGCTGAAGCTGATGTCCGGGACGGCGGTGAGGTGCCCGCTGGTGTGGGCCGTGGCGGCGCGCGCCACCGGGCCGCGCTCGAGCAGGGCGACGCTGCGGCCCTCGCGCTGCAGCAGCAGCGCCAGCGTCAGGCCGGTGAGGCCCGCGCCGATCACGGCGACGTCCACCCCGTGGTCGCCGTGCAGGCGCGGGTACGCGTCGGGCGGTGCATCGTCGAGCCACACGGGCCGGAACGCAACGGGATCGCTGGTCATGGGCGTAGGAACCGCGTGGGAGTGCGGCCGTCGTGGCAAGGCTCGGCGGAGGGCCGGGCTGCGACCGAGCCGGAGGACCCAAGCACGCGCCGGGCCGCGGCGTGGGGGGCACCGGTGCGGCCCGTCGGGTGGAGCCATCGCTGCGGCAATGGCAAAGTGTGCATTCCGTCCTCCTTCCGGAGACCGACCGATGCGCACCTGGCTCACCTGCGCCCTGGCGCTGGCGGCCGGCGTGGCCGGCCAGCAGGCTGCCGCGCCGCGCCTGACCATCCCGCACGAGCACTACGTCCTCGCCAACGGCCTGCACGTGATCCTGGCGCCGGACCCCTCGCTGCCGCGCGTCGTGGTGAACACCTGGTACCGCGTGGGCAGCAAGGATGACCCGCCCGGGCGCAGCGGCTTCGCGCACCTGTTCGAGCACCTCATGTTCATGGGCACCGAGCGCGTGCCCAACTTCGACGACGTCATGGAGGGCGGGGGCGGCGCGAACAACGCCTCGACCAGCAGCGACCGCACCAACTACTACGACTGGGGCCCGCCGGCGCTGCTCGAGACGCTGCTCTGGCTGGAGGCCGACCGCCTCGAGAACCTGGGCCGCTGCATGACCCAGGACAAGCTGGACAAGCAGCGCGACATCGTGCGCAACGAGCGCCGGCAGACCAGCGAGAACACGCCCTACGGCAAGGCCGACCTGCTGGTGTCGGAGCTGATGTACCCGCCCGGCCACCCGTACCACATCGACACGATCGGGCGGCACGAGGACCTGCAGGCCGCCACGGTGGCCGACGTGAAGGCCTTCTTCGCCACGTACTACGTGCCCGACAACGCCAGCCTGTGCATCGCGGGCGACTTCGACCCGAAGGTCGCGCGCGAGCTGGTGCAGCGCTACTTCGGCGACCTGCCGCCGGGCCCCGAGCCGGCCGTGACGCGCGCCGACCCGGTGGCGCTGGACAGCCCGCGCGCCATCACGCTGCGCGACGACGTGGAGCTGCGGCGGCTCACCTTCGCGTGGCACAGCCCGGCGGCCTTCGCGCCGGGCGACGCGGCCATGGACCTGGCTGCCGACGTGCTGGCCGGCGGCCGGAGCAGCCGGCTGCACCAGCGCCTCGTGGTCAAGGACCGCAGCGCGGTGGAGGTCTCCGCCAACCAGTCCAGCGGCGTGCTGGGCAGCACCTTCCGCATCGACGTCCTGCTGGCACCCGACGCCGACCTCGCCGCCGTGCGCGCGGCCGTGGACGAGGAGCTGGACGCGCTGAAGCGCGACGGCCCGCAGCCCGCCGAGCTCACGCGCGCGTCGGCCACCATCGAGACGGCCTTCGTGGACGGCCTGCAGTCGCCCGACGAGCGCGCCGACGACCTCAACCGCTACCTCTTCCACTACGGCGACCCGGACGGCTTCCAGCGCGACCTCGACCGCTACCTGACCGCCACGCCGCAGGACGTCCGCGCCTGGGCGCGCACCGTGCTGGGCGCACCGGGGCGGCTGGAGATGACGGTGCTGCCGAAGGACGCGCCCGAGGAGCCGGACGCGCGCGCGGCCGGGCCGACGGGCACCGCCGCCGCGGCCGCGCCCTTCGTGCCGCCCGTGCCCGTGCAGGGCGGTCACCCCAGCGGCCTCGATGTCTGGCATCTCGACCGTCCGGCGCTGCCGCTGGTGGAGCTCGCGCTGGCGCTGCCCATCGGGCGCGCCAACGAGCCGGCGGAGAAGGCGGGCCTGGCCGCGCTCACGGCGTCGCTGCTGCAGGAGGGCGCGGGCGAGCACGACGGCGCGTCCTTCGCCGCGGCCCTGGAGGAGCTGGGCGCGCGCCTGAACGTGCGCGTCGGCGAGCGCCAGACAGTGCTCTACCTCTCGGTGCTGCGCCGCAACGTGGACGCCGCCGTGGACCTGCTCCTCGAGGCGCTGCGCCATCCACGGTTCGCGCCCGAGGACGTGGAGCGCGTGCGCGCGCTCACCGTGGAGCAGCTGCGCCAGGACCTGGAGGATCCCGCCACGCTCGCGCGCCAGGTGACCTGGGCCGCGTGGTGGGGTGACCAGCACCCCTACGGCCGTCCGCTGGGCGGCCTCCCGGAGACGGTGGCGGCGATCACGCGCGAGGACGTGCAGGACTTCCACAAGCTCATGGCCCGCCCGGCGGGCGGGCTGCTGGTGCTGGCGGGCGACCTGCGCCTCGACGAGGCCAGGAGCCTCGCGGACCGCATCGACCGTGACTGGCCCTCGGCCGGCACGCCCAACCCCGGCGTCGTGCGCCTGCCCGGGCCGAAGTCCGCGGCGGCGCCGCGCGTGCTGCTCGTGGACCGCCCCGGCGCGCCGCAGACCGTCGTGCGCTGGGTGCTGCCCGCCGACGAGGCCACCGGCCAGCGGCGCCTGACCTCGGACGTCCTCAACGTGCTGTTCGGCGGCAGCTTCACCAGCCGCCTCAACCGGAACCTGCGCGAGGAGCACGGCTACACCTACGGCGCGGGCAGCCGCTTCGTGCGCTGGCCCGAGTGCGTGGCGCTGCAGGCCAACTCCGCCGTGCGCACGGACGTCACCGGGCCGGCGCTGCAGGAGTTCCTGGCAGAGTTCAAGCGGCTCAAGACGGGCGACATCGACGCCGCCGAGGCGCAGAGCGCGCAGGCCACGGCGCTGGCCGACCTGGTGGAGAGCACGGGCGACCTCTCGGGCCTCGTGTCCGCCTGGCTCACGCGCCGCGAGCGGGCCGAGACGCCCGCCGACATCGTGAGCGACGCCAGCCGCCTCGGCACGCTGAAGGCCGCGGACCTGGACGCGCTGGGGACGGAGCTGGCCCGTCCCGAGCACGCGCTGCTGGTCCTCGTGGGCGACGCTCAGGCGGTGCTCCCGCAGCTCGCGGGCATCGAGCTGCCCGCGCCCGTGGTGGTGGACGAGCGCGCGCGGCCGGTGGAGGCGTCCCGCTGAGCGTCGCGCGCGAAACCGGGCCGGCGCCGCCCATCGTGGACCTCACGCGCCACCCGGCGCCGCACCCCTTCGTGCGCCGCGGCCTCGTGGCCAGCGCGCCCCGCCTGCCCAACGTGGCCCTGGTCACGCTGCGCACGCCCGAGGGCGTCATCCTGGGCGACGGCTTCTGGAACGGCACGTCCGACATCGCGGTGCGGCGCCTGACCGACGGCGACGTGCGCTTCGACCGCGCCGCGCTCGAGGATGCGCTGCGGCGCGCGGTCGCGCTGCGCACCGCGCTGCCCGGCCTGTCGCAGCACGCCGACGCCTGGCGCGTCGTGCACGCCGAGGGCGACGAGCTCTCGGGCCTGGTCGTGGACCGCTACGCGGACGTCCTCGTGCTGGAGCTGCACAGCGCGGGCTGGCTGGCGCTGGCCGACGACGTCGCCGCCATCCTGCACCCGCTGCTCGGCACGCGGCACGCGCGGGTGACCATGTCGCCCCGCACCGCGCACCTCGAGGGCTGCGGCGCGCTGGACCGCGCCAGCGCGGGCTGCCCGCCGGTGCTGAAGATCCGCGAGCACGGCCTGCGCTGGCAGGTGGAGTTCGCCACGGGCCACAAGACCGGCTTCTTCTGCGACCAGCGCGACAACCGCCGGCGCTTCGCCGAGTGGGCGCGCGGCGAGGTGCTGGACGTGTGCGCCTACACCGGCGGCTTCGCGGTGACCGCCGCGGCGCTGGCCAAGCCTGCGGGCGTCACCGCCGTGGAGCTGGACGAGGAGGCGCTGGCCCTGGCCGAGCGCAACGCCAACCTGAACCAGGTGCGCGTCTCGTGCGTGCGCGCCGACGCCTTCGACTGGCTGCGCCAGGTGTCCGGTGCCGGGCGGCGCTTCGACTCGGTGGTGGTGGACCCGCCCAAGTTCATCCCCACGCGCGCGGACGTGGAGACGGGCCGCGGCAAGTACCACGACCTCAACCGCCTCGCGCTGCGCGTGCTGTCCCCCGGCGGCCTGCTGCTCACCTGCTCGTGCTCGGGCCTGCTCTCGCGCCAGGATCTGCTCGAGCTGGTGGCCACCGCCGCGCGCAAGGAAGGCCGCCGCGTGCAGCTGCTGGCCAGCACCGGCGCTGGACCGGACCATCCGGTACTGCTCAACTGTCCCGAGACCGAGTACCTCAAGGCCCTCTGGATGCGCGTGTGGTGAACGGCGGACCGGTGCTGGTGGTGCACGGCGGCGCGGGCGACCTCGACAGCGAGGAGGACCGCCGCCAGTACCTGCAGGGCGTGGGCGCGGCGCTGGACGCCGGCCTCGCCGCCCTGCCGCGCGGCGCGCGCGCCGCGGTGCTGGCGGCCGTGGTGCACATGGAGCGGCACACCATCATGAACGCCGGCCTCGGCGCGGCCCTGGCGCGCGACGGCACGGCCGCGCTCGACGCGGGCTTCATGGACGGCGCCACGCGTCGCTACGGCGCGGTGACCGGCGTGCGCACCTGCATCACGCCCGTGCTGCTGGCCGAGCGGCTCTCGCACGACGGCGAGTACGGACGCTTCGTGGGGCCGCCGGGAGCCGACGCGCTGGCCGCCGAGTGCGGGCTGCCGGCCTGCGCGCCGGACGAGCTCGTCACCGAGCGCGCGCGGCGCATCTGGGAGCAGCGCTGCGCCGAGGAGTCGCCTGCCGCCCGCGCGCCCTGGCTCGACACGGTGGGTGCGGTGGCGCTCGACGCGCAGGGCCACGTCGCGGCGGCGGTGTCCACCGGCGGCATGAGCCTCAAGCGCGCCGGGCGCGTGGGCGACTCGCCCGTGGTGGGCGGCGGCTTCTGGGCCGATGACCGCGCCGGCGCCTGCGTCAGCACCGGCGTGGGGGAGGTGCTCATGCGCGAGGGCACGGCGCGGCGCTGCGTGCAGCTCCTCGCGGCGGGGCTCGAGCCCGCGCGCGCGGCGGCCCAGGCGCTGGCCGAGCTTGCCGACCATCCGGGCGACGAGCGCTGCGCCTCGGGGCTGATCCTCGTCTCCGCCGCGGGCACGGTCGTGCTGGACCACAGCAGCCGCGAGATGTCGGGCGGCTGGGCGCGGCCCGACGGCGGCCGGCGCGTCACGCACCTGTGGCGCTGAGCGGCCAGCCGCCGGCGGCCACGCGCGCGCAGCTCGCGGAGCTGGCCGCGCTGCACGAGCCCGCCGAGCGCCGCGCGAGCGGCCGGCTGCTGGTGGAGGGGCCGACGTTGCTGGCCGAGGCGCTCGCTGCCGGGCTCGTGCCGGCGCTGGTGGCGCTCGAGGAGCGTCCGCCCGAGGCCGCCGCCGCGGTCGCGGAGCAGGCGCGCGCGGCCGGCGCGGTGCTGGTCAGTCTTCCGGCGCGCGCCGCCGCGCGGCTCTCGGACCGCGAGCACGCGCCCGGGCTGCTGGCGGCCGTGCCGCAGCCGCGGCGCTGGGACGGCACGCTGCCCGGCGCGGGGCCGGCGCTGCTGCTGGCGCTGTGCGGGCTGCAGGATCCGGGCAACGTGGGCACGCTGCTGCGCTCGGCGCGCGCCTTCGGGGCGGCCGCCGTGCTGCTCACCGAGGGCAGCGCGGATGCCTTCGGGCCCAAGGTCGTGCGCGCGTCGGCCGGCGCCGCGCTGTGGTTGCCGACGGCCGAGGCCGGGCTGGCCAGCCTGCCCGCGCTGGCCGCGCGCCACGCGCTCGTGCTGGCCGCCGCCGAGCCGCCGCGCGCGGGCGGGCCCGGCGCGACCTGGACGCCGCCAGCCCGTTGCCTGCTGCTGCTGGGCCACGAGACGCGCGGCGTGCCCGAGCTGCCGCAGGCCGTGCCGGCGCGGGTGGCGCACGAGCCGCAGGTGGAGAGCCTCAACGTCGCGATGGCGGGCTCCATCCTGCTGGCCGACTGGTATCGGAAGCAGCGCGCGTGAGCGTCCCCCCGGAAGGCGCGCCGGAGCCGCCGCTGCGTCGCATCGCGGCGGCGGTCATCCTGCGCGCTGGTCGCGTGCTGGTGCAGACGCGCACCGCGGGGCCGTGGGCAGGCTGGTGGGAGTTCCCGGGCGGCAAGATCGAGGCCGGTGAGGACGCCGCCGCGGCGGCCGTGCGCGAATGCCGCGAGGAGCTGGATCTGGCGGCGCGCGCGATGGAGCTGCTGCACGAGGTGGCGTGGGCCTACCCGTCCGTGCGCGTGCACGTCAGCTTCGTGCGCTGCGAGGCCGACGGCGAGCCGCGCCCGCTGGAGGGCCAGGACGTCGCGTGGGCCGGGCCGGCCGATCTGGACGCGCTGCGCTTCCTGCCGGCCAACGCGTCGCTGGTGGCGTTGCTTCGCGAGCGGCTGCGCGCGGGCTGAGGGCGCCCCGCTAGAGGTCGAAGTAGCGCACGCCGTCCTCGGTGCGGCCGGTCGTGTTGGCGCGCAGCTCACCCGTGAGGCGGCAGTAGATCCACGCGGACGAGCCGGAGGCGGCCTCGGGCATCGCGTCGGTGATGGTCAGCGTGTTCGTGCCCGTGACCGGGTTGTCGGGCAGGTCGCCGTCCTGCACGTAGGGGCCGAGCGCGAAGGCGACCCCCGTGCCGCACCCGCCGGAGCGGCAGGTCTGGCTGACGAGCTGCCGGCGGACATCGCCCGTGCCGGGGCCCGGGAAATCATCGTGCTGGGCCCAGTAGCGGTTGATGGCGGTGCGCAGCACGCCGAGGCGGCACACCAGCGTCGCGGTCTGGTCCTGCCGGTGGTGCGCCGCGAGCTGCGGGATCGCCACCGCGGCCAGCAGGCCGAGGATCGCGATCACGATCGTCACCTCGATGGCGGTGAAGCCCCGGGAGCGCGCGGACGACGCCTGCATGTCTGTCTCCTCCGGTCCGGCACGAGGCCGCGCGACCGGACCGCCTGGACGTCGGGCGGTTTCGAAAGGATCCATCGGCGCCGCGGCCCGCGCGGGTTGAGACCGTTCCGCCACGAGCTGGCCGCGCATGCGACGCGGAGCGTGGATGGGCCGGCCACCGGGCGGCCGGCGAGCCTCGAGGCCTGCGCAGGCCTCAGAGGTCGAAGAAGGCCGTACCGCTGGGCGCCGTGCCGACCACATTGGCCCGCAGCTCGCCGACATCGGTGGAGTAGATCCAGGCCGTGCCGCCCGGGGCTGCGCCCGGCATGGTGGCCACCTCCGTGCCGTCGGCCGTGTCCGTGACCGGATTGTTCGGGAAACCGGTGCGCAGGTAGGGCCCGTACTTGGTGCCGGGGTTGCCGGCGCCGTCGGTGCCCTCGGTGAGCTGGGTCACGAACTCGTCCCAGCCGCCCATGCCCGGGTAGATCTCGTTGTGC
>Ga0068859_100004272_pt1 | contig 14592 bp, 16 predicted proteins | sample KBSSwiS22_FD_66585 | JGI IMG/M metagenome (GOLD analysis project Ga0068859, IMG submission 66585) | Switchgrass rhizosphere microbial communities from Kellogg Biological Station, Michigan, USA - KBS Switchgrass S2-2 | ecosystem: Host-associated > Plants > Roots > Rhizosphere > Soil ...
CGCGTGCTGCCGGTGAAGAAGATGTGGCTGAAGGGCAGCTCGAGCAGCGCAGTCGCGACGCTGACGTCGCCTTCGAACAGCGCCACTTCGTTTTCGTCGAACACGTCGCGGATGATCCTGGCGGCGACCGACGCGGTCGCCGGGCAGAGATCGGTGAGCTTGACCATGCAGCAATTGCCCGCCGCGACGGCAGCGGCGACCGGGCCCAGCGTCAGGCCGAGCGGAAAGTTCCACGGCCCCAGGATCAGGCACACGCCGCGCGCCTCATAGGCGATCATCGCCTTGTCGGCCGGATTCTTCGAGGGCGTGATCACGGTCGGCGCCATCCACTCCTCGAGGCTGTCGATGTTGAGCTGGATGTTGCCGACGACGTTGAGCACTTCGGTGACGCGGATCTCGCCTTCGGGCTTGCGCGTGTCCTGCTGCACTGCCGCGACGATCGCATCGGCGTTCGCCAGCACCGCATCCTTGAGCCTCCCCAGCTTCGCCTTGCGCACGTCCGCGGTCGACGCCTTGACGTCCCATTGGTGCGCCTGTTGCAGCGCGAACACGCGCGCGAGTTCGGCTTGAGTGGCGTTCTGCACGGGGCTGGTCATCGGATCCGATACCTTTGGGAAATCGACCTCCTTGTAGGTCGCACGGGCGCGACAAGACAAGCGCTCTCCCGGCGTCGAGCGCGGATGGGACGCCCTGATCGGCGTTGTCGCGGCCCTGCTCGACGCGGCGGGCCGCCCTGCTCCAGCCAGGAACAGGAAAGCTTGATTTCGGACGCGTAAGTGCCTGATTGCTTGTCAGTATATCGAGGGAAACGGGAGCCGCTGAGGCGGAATGGCCCTGCTATTGCGCGATTTTCGCGAAATCATCCCTGTTATTGCGGTAAAAGCGCGCCGGCGGGTGCATCCGCCCGATCGCGCCGGCTTCATTTGCGTGCACGGCGCCGCTACATCGCGCGCCATGTACGTCTTCGATGTCCCCGCCGGCGCCAAGTCCGAACTCTATGCCGATCTCGCTTCCGCGCTCGACGCGCTGACCGCCGACGAGCCCGATGCGATCGCGAACATGGCGAATGTTTCCGCCTTGCTCTGGCAGTATCTGCCCGATCTCAATTGGGCGGGCTTCTACCGCAATCTCGGCGGCGAGCTGGTGCTCGGGCCGTTCCAGGGAAAGGCTGCGTGCATTCGCATCGCATTCGGCAAGGGCGTGTGCGGGGCTGCCGCGGCCAGCGGCGAGACACAGCTGGTTGCGGATGTCCATGCGTTTCCGGGCCATATCGCCTGCGACGCCGCGAGCCGCTCCGAGCTGGTCGTGCCGATCGTCCATGCCGGCACGCTGATCGGCGTGCTCGATCTCGACAGTCCGCTGCCGGGCCGGTTCGACGCCGAGGATGCGGCGGGTTGCGAGATGCTGATGGCGCGACTCGCTCCGCGGATCGGCCGGGCTATGCAGGGGCCTGGCCCAGGTTGGGACATTGGTTAAGCATCTCCTAACGTAGCGGCCACGCGCCGCGTCGCATAACGTCCAGCCATCAGACGGCGCGTGCGGGGGACGCTCGGGCAGGGACGTGGACGATGCACGTGGGTTGGATCACGGTGGCGACGATGCTGGCGGTGGCGCTTGTGGCGCCGGCCTTGCCGCTCGCGGCCACCGGGAACTTGCGGCTAGACGGGCACCGGGTGACACTGCCGCCTCACGGGACGATCTCTGCTCCGCCGAAGCGCCGGCTCGGTCGTGGCGATCGGCCATCGCGCTATTATCTCGATGTGGTGCTGGTCGATGGCGAGGTCCCCGTCCGGAAGAGCGTTGACGGGAGGGGCCGGGGCGGCGGCGCCTGTGCCACGGCCGACGACCATGTCTACACCGCCGAATCCGGTTTCGAGAGCTATGCGAGCGTTGGCGCGGTCTGTCCGCCGCCGATTGGGGCGTCGCATGGCGCTGCCTGGGGGGGCAGCAGTGCGCCGCCGATGGTCTATTCGCCATCGGCGGCGCCAATGCCCCGCGATGCACCCTGGCGGTGCGCGCATCGCCACGCCCGCTCCCCGTACCGTTGCCGCTGATCCGCGCTATTTTCGGAGCTGGCCGCCGAACGTGACGATGCTCTCGGCGCCGTCGTCGGCGAGCGCCGCTACTCCGACGAAATTGTCGTCGACCACGACATCCTTGAGCAACAGGCTCGTCCCGGTCGTGTCGCGGTGGGCCGTCCAGTCCTGCGTGTCGGCGGGGCGCCAATAGACGCGGTAGCGCGCGGCGCCCGGGACCGCGGGCCAGCTGACATTGGTGTCCGAGCCGAGCGCGCCTTCGAGCGTCACCGTCGCCGGCGCTGCCGGCGCCCGCGCCAGTCGCGCGATGGCAGCGACGTCGATCGCGGTCACCTTGGCGAGATAGGCGAAGTCCATCCGGTCGATCGTGTCACCATAGAGATGGCCATGATCGGTGCGCAGCGTCTGATGCTCGGCGTCATAATTCTCGACCGCACTGGTGAAGCGGACCGCAGGATAGCCTGCCTGGAGGAACGGCTCGTGATCGCCCCCGCGCGAGAAGCGGTCGGGGCGACGCACGACGAACACGTCGAGCCCGCCCCGAATCCCGGCAGCGACATGGTCGACCGCCTTGGCCAGTGCGCGCGACGGTCCGTCGTCCTCGCCGCCGTCCTGCCGTCGCGCCTTTTGCTGTTCGAGGCTCTCGGCGAAGCGGATGCCTTCGGAGAACACGCGCACTCGACTCGCGTCGCGCTTGCCGTCGGTGCGCAAGACGTTGCCGACGATATCGTTGTTGAGCATCGCGGCCACGGTCCAGCCGCGCTCCCTGGCGGTGTCGGAGAGCAATCTGCCGCCGAGCAGGCCCTGCTCCTCGCCCGAAAAGACCGCGTAGACGATCGTCGCGCGGAAATGCTCCTTCGAGAGGATGCGCGCCGCTTCGAGCACCAGCGCCACGCCCGAACCGTCGTCGTTCGCGCCGGGCGAATCGGAAGTCGCGTCCATCACGTCGCTGATACGGCTGTCGATATGTGCGCCGACGATCACCACGTGCGCCGCGTGGCTGCCCTTCTGGATGCCGAGCACATCGACGGTGTTCATGCCGTTCGGCGCGCGCGGCGCGGTGTCCGTCCGCGCGATCAGCGCCGGCTCGATGCAATTGCACGCGTCGCCCAGCGCCGAGAACTGGCCCGCAACCCAGCGCCGCGCCGCGGCGATGCCGCGCGTCGGGTCGTCGTCGCTCGACAGCGAATGGCGCGTGCCGAACGACACCAGCTTGGCGACGGCCGCCTTCAGCCGCGCGGGGTCCGGCGCCTCGCGCGCTGCAACAGGCGTGGCGAGCAACAGGGCGGGCAGCAACAGGCGGACGTGCATCGCGGCAGCCTGGACTGATCCTTTCGCAGTTGCAACTTCAGCTCAAGCGATCGAGCGACTCGGAATCTAGGCTTCCGGGAACGATCATCAGCGGCACCCGCAGCGCGCCGGCGTCGGTGCCTGCGAAATGCGCGATCAACGGCCCCGGCGGCCCGCTCGCTGCTGCGCCGAGCACCAGCGCGGCGATGTCGGGATTGGCGGCGATCATCTCGCGCACCACCTTGGGGCCGTCGCCTTCGCGCACAGTGATCGACGGCGTGATACCGGATTCGGTGAGCAGGGTTCCCGCCGCGCGCGTGACGAGGCCCTCGGCGTGGCGGCGGGTCTCGTCCTCGATCGTCGCCATCACGCCGCCCCATTGCACGAACTCGGGGCGCGGTATCAGCGCGAGGATTTCGACGCCTCCGCCGGTCTTGACTGCGCGACGTGCGGCGAAGCGCAACGCAATCTCGGCTTCGGGTGTTTCGTCGACCACCACCAGATAGGTGCGCATGACTTTTTCCTCTCCTGCCGCGGCTCGACTATAGCATTACAGCCCCAGGCAAGTCTTGACCCCGCCGGATCGCGGCGCAAAGAGGGCCGCAATCCCCCCGCACGACAGGAAACCCATGTCGATCGAAATCAAGATGCCCGCGCTGTCGCCGACCATGGAAGAAGGCACGCTCGCCAAATGGCTGGTGAAGGAAGGCGATACCGTGAAGTCCGGCGACCTGATGGCCGAGATCGAGACCGACAAGGCGACGATGGAGTTCGAAGCGGTCGACGAAGGCAAGATCGCGCAGATCCTCGTGCCCGAGGGTACCGAAGGGGTTAAGGTAGGCACCGTGATCGCAGTGATCGCGGGTGAGGGCGAGACCGTATCCGCGGCCGCCCCGGCACCGACACCAGCCGCTGCGCCCAAGGCCGAAGCCCCGGCGCCGGCACCCGTGGCAACTCCCGCCCCGGCTGCACAGCCCACCACGCAAGGCGATCGCGTCAAGGCGAGCCCGCTCGCGCGTCGTATCGCTGCGGAGAAGGGAGTCGATTTGGCGAGTGTCGCCGGCTCCGGTCCCAACGGTCGCGTCGTCAGGGCCGATCTCGCGGGGACCCAGCCCGGCGCCGCACCGGCCGCAAAGCCCGCACCGGTCGCAGCCCCTGCACCCGCCGCCGCTCCCGCGGCGGCACCGGTTGCCGCCGAGCACAAGCCGATATGGTGGGACGAGAGCATCCCGCACGAGGAGGAGAAGCTCTCGAACATCCGCAAGACGATCGCGCGCCGGCTCACCGAGTCGAAGCAGACCGTCCCGCACATCTATCTCACCGTCGATATCCGGCTCGACGCGCTGCTCAAGCTGCGCGGTGATCTCAACAAGGCGCTCGAGGCGCGCGGCGTGAAACTGTCGGTCAACGACCTGCTGATCAAGGCGCTTGGCGTCGCGCTGATCCAATGCCCCAAGTGCAACGTCACCTACACCGGCAACACGCTCGTCAAGTACAGCCGCGCCGATGTTTCGGTGGCGGTGTCGACGCCGACCGGACTGATCACGCCGATCGTGCGCGATGCGGCGGGCAAGGCAGTGTCGGCAATCTCGACCGAGATGAAGGACCTCGCCGGCCGAGCGCGCGACGGCAAGCTCAAGCCCGAGGAATATCAGGGCGGCACCGCGAGCCTGTCGAACATGGGCATGTACGGGATCAAGCAGTTCGAAGCCGTGATCAATCCGCCGCAGGGCATGATCATGGCGATCGGCGCGGGTGAGAAGCGGCCCTATGTCATCGACGATGCGCTCGGCATCGCGACGGTGATGAGCGCGACCGGCAGCTTCGATCACCGCGCGATCGACGGTGCCGACGGTGCAGAGCTGATGAAGGTCTTCAAGGAGCTGGTCGAAGCTCCGATGGCGATGATCGCCTGAGCGCGATGTGCGGCTGTTGATCGAAATCGCCTCGATCGTCGCCGGGCTGATCGTGGCCTGTGTCATTGCGTCCTATTCGGCCTGGGCATATCCGCGCGGCGCCGCGGATATCTGGCTGGTCGCCTATGTCTGCATGGGGATGACGGTGTTGCTCGGCATCGGTTCGGTGCGCCGCGCGCTCCGCCGCGACCGCGAGAGCCTGCGCCGCAACGGCACCGCCGCGGATGATTGACGAGCTCCCGCCACCGCGCGAGCCGGTAATCCGCGTGACTGCGATGCCGGCAGATGCCAATCCCTATGGCGACATCTTCGGCGGCTGGCTGATGAGCCTGATGGACATGGGCGCCGGCCTCGTCGCCGCGCGCCACGCCAAGGGCCGGGCCGTCACGATCGCGGTCGACGGCATGGTCTTCCACCGCCCGGTGCTCGTCGGCGACGAAGTCTCGGTCTATGGCGAGCTGATCAAGGTCGGCCGAACCTCGATGACGATCGAGGTTCAGGCCTTCCGCAGGGCTCGCCATGCCGAGGCGCATGAGAAGGTCACACAGGCGCGCTTCACCTTTGTGGCAGTCGATGAACACCGCAAGCCGCGCGTAGTCTCTACTGACACTGGATCCTAACGCCTAAATCTGGGCAGCAACGAGAAGAGCGCAACCACATGGCTGAATCCTACGACGTCATCGTTCTTGGTTCCGGACCCGGCGGCTATGTCGCGGCGATCCGTGCGGCACAGCTCGGGCTCAAGACGGCGATCGTCGAGCGCGAGCTGCTCGGCGGGATCTGCCTCAACTGGGGGTGCATCCCGACCAAGGCACTGCTGCGCTCCGCCGAGATCTTCCACTATATGCAGCACGCCAAGGACTATGGCCTGGTCGCCGACCAGATCAGCGCCGACCTCGATGCCGTGGTGAAGCGCTCGCGTGGTGTGGCGAAGCAGCTCAACCAGGGCGTCACGCACCTGATGAAGAAGAACAAGATCGCGGTGCACATGGGCACCGGCGTCCTGACCGCGAAAGGCAAGCTCACCGTCACGGCCGAGGACGGCAAGAAGACCGAGCTCGAAGCGAAGAACATCATCGTCGCGACCGGCGCGCGTGCGCGCGACTTGCCGTTCGCCAAGGCCGACGGAAAGCGCATCTGGACCTATCGCACCGCGATGACGCCGCCCGAGATGCCGAGCAAGCTTCTGGTGATCGGGTCGGGCGCGATTGGCGTCGAGTTCGCCAGCTTCTATAACGACCTGGGCGCCAAGGTCACGATCGTCGAGATGCTCGACCGCGTCGTGCCGGTCGAGGACAAGGACGTCTCGGCGCATCTCGAAAAGGCCTTCAAGAAGCAGGGCATGACGATCCTGACGTCGACTGGCGTCGACAAGCTCGACGTGACGGCATCTGGAGTAAAGGCGTCGATCAAGGCCAAGGACGGCACGGTCAGTGTCGAGGAATTCAGCCATGTCATCGTCGCGATCGGCATCGTGCCCAACACCGAGAACATCGGGCTCGAGACGCTCGGGGTGAAGACCGAACGCGGCCACATCGTCACTGATGCGACGTGCAAGACCAACGTCGACGGGCTCTATGCGATCGGCGACGTTACCGCGCCGCCGTGGCTCGCGCACAAGGCGAGCCACGAGGGCGTGATCGCGGTCGAGGCGATCGCCGGAAAGCATCCGCATGCGATGGATCCGCGCAACATCCCGGGCTGCACCTATTGCCATCCGCAGATCGCCTCGGTCGGGCTCACCGAAGCCAAGGCGAAGGAAGCGGGCTATGAGGTCAAGGTCGGCAGTTTCCCGTTCATCGGCAACGGCAAGGCGATCGCGCTCGGCGAGTCCGAGGGCTTCGTGAAGACCGTGTTCGACGCCAAGACCGGCGAACTGCTCGGCGCGCACATGATCGGTGCCGAAGTGACCGAGATGATCCAGGGCTACACGATCGGCAAGTCGCTCGAGACCACCGAGGCCGAGCTGATCGAGACGGTGTTCCCGCACCCGACGATCAGCGAGGCGATGCACGAAAGCGTGCTCGCCGCATTCGGCCGCGTGATCCATATCTGAACCCGAGGCGGATCGCGGCGTTGGCAGGGAAGTGGAGAGCGTCTTGCCCGCCAGCGACGATCACGATCGGGTCTATCGCAATTTCCGCGACGTCGTGAACATGGCGCCGGAGGAGATCGAGGACTGGCTGGAGACCGAAGCGAGCCGCAAGGTCGGGTTCAAGCGCGACGGCGGCGAGAGCGTCGGTCATGCCTCGGGTCGGCGGATCGTCGAGATCCTGCGCACCGACACGGCCGATCTCGACGGTGCCGATTATGCGCACATGCGCAAGGTGATCGGGTTCGTGCGGCGACACCGCGCGCAGGGGCCGCACGACGAATGGCGGATTCCCACTTCCCGTTGGCGCTATTCGCTGATGAACTGGGGGCATGATCCGCTCAAGCACTAACCCGGCGACGGGTCGCGGCTTCGCGATCGCGGCGGCGCTGCTGTTCGTCGCGATGCTCGCGCTGTTCTGGCCGGGCGTGGCGATGTTCGACAGCGTCCTCCAGTATCGCCAGGCGCTGACCGACGCATATGTCGACTGGCACCCGCCGGTGATGGCGCGGCTATGGTCGCTGCTGCTCTGGGCGGGCGGCGGGCAGGCGCCGATGTTCGTCGTGCAGGCGGCGCTCTATTGGCTCGGGTTCGGACTGCTTGCGACGCGGCTTGCGCGGCTGGGGGAGGCGCGTGCGGCGAGTGCGGTGCTGCTGATCGGCGCATGGCCGCCGTTCGCTGGCTGGGAAGGCGCAGTGATCAAGGATTGCCAGATGGCGTCGGCGCTGCTCGCTGCGGTAGGGCTGGTCGGCTGGTGGCGACTCGACGGACGCAGGCTTCCGGCATGGGCTGTTGCCGCGGTCGCGGTGCTGATCGTCTATGCCACGCTGGTGCGCGCCAACGCGGTGTTCGCGACCGTGCCGCTGGCGGTCGCGCTGTTCGCGGGCTGGCGTTGGCGCCATCTGCCGTGGCGGCTCGGCGCGATCGGCATCGCGACCGTCGCAGTGCTGGTCGCGCTGCCAGTCGTGAATCACCGGCTGCTCGGCGCCAGGCCCAGCCTGATCGCGCGGAGCCTACCGGTGTTCGACCTTGCCGGCATCGTGCATCGCGACGGCCCGGCGGCCGTGCCGCTGCTGCCCCCCGCCGAATGGGAGAAGATGGAAGCGCTCAGCTGCGCGCGGCCGCTGCTATGGGACCCGCTCGACGACGGCGCGCGCTGCGAATTCATCGCAAATGCGCTCGCCGCGAAGCTTCCTGGCGGGTCCTTCTATCCCTTGTGGCTCGAGACGATCCTGCACCATCCCGTCGCCTATGCGAGCCATCGGCTGGCGCATTGGAACGCGACGATGCGCTGGTTCGTGCCATTCCATTTCCCCTTGTCGATCCCGCCGGCGGGGTCCGAACCGAACGACGTGGGACTGCGCTCTGCGGGCAAGGCTGCCGACCGGTTCGACGGTTTCGCCGGCGGGCTGACCAACAGCCCGCTCGGCGCCCCGATCCTCGGGTTCGCAGTGGCGATCGCAGTGCTCGCGCTGGCGCGGCCCGAGCGTTCCCCGGGCCAGCGTCTTGCCGTCGCGCTGGCGCTGTCGTGCGTCGCGATGGAGGCGAGCTTCCTGGTCGTCAGCGTCTCGAGCGACTGGCGCTATCATTTCTGGTCGATGCTCGCCGCCGCGCTCGCAGGGGTGCTCCTTCTCCGCGATGGTTTCCCGCGCCGCGGCGGCGCGCTTGCAGCCGCCGCGCTGCTGCTCGTCGCCGGCACCTGCCTCGCCGCGCGGAGCATTCTGCCGCCGGTCGGCGACAGCTATTCGGACGCCGTTGGTGCGGGCGAGGACAAATAGCCGCCAAGCGCGGTCACGGGCGCTTTCCCTTGTCGGTGAACTCGGCGATCAGCCCTTGATATTCGGACATTTCCGTCGGCATCGTCGCGTGGGTCCGCGGCGTGCCGATCAGGGCCCAGGGCAATGCCTCGCTGGTCCAGCATTCGAGAAAGGGTTCGAACCAGCGCGCGTCGTCGAGCATCGTCGCGCGCACGTTGACGAAGAAGTCCATGCCCTCGACCGTTGTGTAGACCCAGCTCATGCACGCGCTGCAATGATGGTGATGCACCTGCGGCCCGCGCAGCCCGCCGACGACGGGATCGCCCGACAATAGCGCAAAGGCTGCGCCCGGGATCGTCGCGGTCAGCGAATAGGCGCTGCCGGTCATCCGCTGGCAGCCGGTGCAATGACAGGCCGACGTGATCATCGGCGCCGCCGTCACGCGAAACCGAAGCGCACCGCAGCGGCATCCGCCTTCCCAGGGCAGCTTCCATTCGTCCATCCTGCGCTCCTCTGGACAAGTGCCGGAATCCGGTCTCAGTTCGAAACCGAACGGGAGAGCCGCCATGCCCATCGCCATTCTATGGCCGACCTTCACGCTGGTCGCCTGGATTTTCGTCGTGTGGTTCTGGATGTACGTCGATCGTTTTGCGCTGATCCGTCGCCAGCCGCCGAGCGCCGCGGACTTCGCCACCAACGCCGCCGCGGCGCGCTATTTCGAGCCGGTCGAGATGCCGGCGTCGAATCTGCGCAACCTGCTCGAAGTGCCGCCGCTCTATTTCGCGCTGGTGCCGTTGCTGATGCTCACGCACCATGCCAACCACATTCAAGTGACGCTTGCCTGGATCTATGTCGTGCTGCGCATGCTGCACAGCATTCTGCACATCGTCGTGCGCAATGTGCCGCTGCGCTTCGCTTGCTACGCGCTCTCGTGCGCGGTGCTGTCGGCGATGTGGATCGGGTTCGCGGTCGACATGGCCGCGGCGCCCCAGCTGCTCTCCGAATAGCCACGAGCCGCGCGCCTCGCAGCGTGCGACGCTTGGTGGGGCGCCCAGCTCGAGTCAGGCAGCGGTGGCGGCCGCGGGCGCGATGTTCGGAACGGCGCGCGGGCCCGACAGATCGACCTGGCTCATACGCTTGAGCCGGCCATCGACGTGGCCGCCGTTCTCGATCGTGATCGATTCATATTCGACGTCGCCGGTGATCCGCGCGGTGCGTTCGATCGTCAGCTGCTTGACGCGTGCCGCGCCTTCGATTGTGCCTGCGATCCGCGCGATTTCGGCAGTGACGCTGCCGAAGATCTGGCTGTCGGCGCCCTGCGCCAGCGTGCCGCAGACCACATCGCCTTCGACGCGGCCGTCGATATGAATGTCGTTGGTCGCGGTGATATTGCCCTTCACTACCACATCGGCGCCGAGCACCGAGAACATGCCGCGCTTGTTGCCGGCCTGGCTGGGTGGCGCCGGCGGCATCGCCGGGCCGGCACCGCGGCCCCGTCTATCGCTGTTGAACATTCCCCGCTCCCCGCTTCCCCGTCACCCCAACGGCGGAGCGCATCTCTATCATAAGCTTCGATGCCGCAAAGCAGCGAATTGGCGTTTCGCGTTCCATCGGGGAATGTCGCGCGCGGGGTTGGCATCGCGGAACTCGCGCAGTGCAAGCCAGGTCGCGACGATCATTGCTACCCCGCCCACCGCGGCAAATCCGGCGATACCGGAGAGATAGGCAAAGATCGCCAACGTCGAACCGCCTTCGACCAGCGCGAAGATCTGCCAACCGGTTCGAGTGCGCGCACTCGCTGCATGCGCGAGCGCGAGCACGTCGGCGAGGAAAAAATAGCGCTCATGCATCTTGGGCAGCAGCCCAGCCATGAGCAGCGTGGCCAGCAGCGCCGCGAGTATGAGACCGCGACCGTCGACCGGCACGCGGACCATGCGCGCGACATAGCCTGCGGCAGCTGCCATCGCGACCAGATAGGCAAGGGGAATCAGCGCCGACCCGTCGATCCCGTGGAACTGCCCGATGATCATCCAGATGTTGGGGGCGTTGCGCACAAGGTCGGGAAACCAGGTCGACTGGCGCGGATAAATTGCCAGCAGGTCGTCGAGCGGCCAGCCGAGCGCCAGCGCGGGGACCATCATTGCCACCAGCGCTGCCGGGGCCGCGAGCCATTGCCAAAGCGGCACGCGCCGCGCGAGCGCCACCCCCAGGAAGAAGGGTGCTACGAGGCCGGTCTGCAGCTTGAACGCGGCCGCAACGCCGCACCACAGCAGCATCGGCACATGACGACGCTCGACCGCGCAAGCCAGCGCCAGCACCAAAGGGGCGGCCCATAGCGCGTCGCATTGACCCAGCAATGCAGCATTGAGCACGACGCTCGGCAGCAGCAGCACCGCGGCACCGATCTGGATCGGCGCGCCGAGCTCGAGCGTGCGCGCGAGCCGGAACAATGCGCCGGCCAGTGCCAGGTTCGCGGCGACGCCGATCAGCTTGACCAGATAGGGATCGGGCGCGGCGCCGTGGAACAGGCTCACGGCCGAGAGCAGGTAGAGATAGGGCGGCGTATAGCTGCCGAAGGGGTGCGCGAACGCAGCGAGCCGGCCCGCCGCGACCATATGGCGGAGCCAGGGGACATTGTCGCTGACCATGTCGGTGGTGAGGAGCGGAAAGGCCAGCCAATGCGCGAGCAGCGATAGCGCGAGCAGCCCTGCGAGCACGGGCGCGGTCAGCAGCGCAGGTGGAGTCTTGGCCATGGTGCCGCTATGCGCGACATCCGATTGGCGAAGCGTTAAGGACGCCGCGGAGCTTCTCAAGGCATTGACCGCACCGGGAGGCGAGTCTATAGGCGCGCCCGCTTGGGCAGGCATCGCCTCGCCCCGGCAAAGAGCTGAACGTTGCTGAAGACGCAATGGCCCGGGAGGTCGGGAAGACCGCCGGGGCCTTTTCGTATTCGCTCGTAACAGGGCTTCAGCAAAGTAACCCCGCCGGGTTTCCGGCAACATAGAGGTGAAGGGCTTCATGCCGACGATCAACCAGCTGGTCCGCAAGGGCCGCGAACCGCAGAAGACCAAATCGAAGGTCCCTGCGATGGAGCAGAACCCGCAGAAGCGCGGCGTCTGCACGCGTGTTTATACCGTGACTCCGAAGAAGCCGAACTCGGCGCTGCGCAAGGTGGCCAAGGTCCGCCTGACCAACCAGCGCGAAGTCATCAGCTACATCCCGGGTGAAGGTCACAACCTTCAGGAGCACTCGGTGGTGCTGATCCGCGGCGGCCGTGTGCGCGACCTTCCGGGCGTGCGCTATCACGTGCTGCGCGGCGTGCTCGACACGCAGGGCGTCAAGGACCGCAAGCAGAGCCGCTCGAAGTACGGCGCCAAGCGTCCGAAGTGATCATGCCGGGGGCGTGATCATCCCGGAAAAATCGCGATCGGCGATTTCGTCCGGGATCCAGGCCCTCATCAACCAAGCTTGAGTAAGCCCCGGACGGGTTCCGGATAAGCTGAAGCGCATAAGGAATAGCCAATGGCTCGTCGTCGTCGTCCCGAGAAGCGGGAAATTCTGCCGGATCCCAAGTTCGGGGATATCGTGCTCACCAAGTTCATGAATTCGGTCATGCTGGACGGTAAGAAGTCGGTAGCCGAAAGCATCGTCTATGGCGCATTCGAAACGATCGAAACGCGCGCCAAGCGCGATCCGCTGGGCGTGTTTCATGACGCGCTCAACAATGTGAAGCCGGGCATCGAGGTCCGCAGCCGCCGCGTCGGCGGCGCGACCTACCAGGTCCCGGTCGAGGTTCGCCCGGAGCGCGCGCAGGCGCTCGCGATCCGCTGGCTGATCACCTCGGCGCGCAATCGCAGCGAGAACACCATGTCCGCCCGCCTGTCGGGCGAACTGATGGACGCCGCGAACAACCGCGGCAACGCAGTGAAGAAGCGCGAGGATACGCACCGCATGGCGGAAGCGAACCGCGCCTTCAGCCACTACCGCTGGTAAAAACCGTACCTATATCGTGGGGAGCGGGCCCAGCCTGCTCCCCACATCGCTAAGGAATATATCATGGCCCGCCGCCATCCGCTCGAGCGCTATCGTAACATCGGCATCATGGCCCATATCGATGCCGGGAAGACGACCACTACCGAGCGCATCCTCTATTACACCGGCAAGTCCTACAAGATCGGCGAAGTGCACGAAGGCACCGCGACGATGGACTGGATGGAGCAGGAGCAGGAGCGCGGCATCACCATCACCTCGGCGGCGACGACCTGCTTCTGGCGGGCTGAAGGCGGCGCGGGTGAAGAGCACCGCATCAACATCATCGACACGCCGGGCCACGTCGACTTCACGATCGAAGTCGAGCGTTCGCTGCGCGTGCTCGACGGCGCGGTCGCGTGCTTCGACGGCGTTGCCGGGGTCGAGCCGCAGTCCGAGACGGTGTGGCGCCAGGCCGAGAAGTACAACGTTCCGCGGATGTGCTTCGTCAACAAGCTCGATCGCATGGGCGCGAACTTCGAGCGCTGCGTAGAGATGATCAAGGATCGTCTCGGCGCGCGTCCGCTCGTGCTCTATTTGCCGATCGGTATCGAGAGCTCGTTCAAGGGTCTCGTCGACCTGGTCAACAACAACGCGATCATCTGGCTCGAAGAGAGCCTGGGCGCGAAGTTCGAAGTGACCGACATCCCCGACGATCTGAAGGACGCCGCCGAGATGGCGCGCGCCGAGCTGATCGAAGCCGCCGTCGAGCAGGACGATGCGGTGATGGAGAAGTTCTTCGAGGGCGAAGAGCCCGACGTGCCGACGCTCAAGGCGCTGATCCGCAAGGGTACGCTCAACTTCTCGTTCGTGCCGGTGCTGTGCGGCTCGGCGTTCAAGAACAAGGGCGTCCAGCCCCTGCTCGACGCCGTGGTCGACTATCTGCCGAGCCCGCTCGACATTCCCGACGTCCAGGGCCTCAAGCTCGACGGCGAGACTCCCGACACGCGTCCGCCGGAAGACGATGCGCCGTTCTCGGCGCTGGCGTTCAAGATCATGAACGATCCGTTCGTCGGCACGCTCACCTTCGCGCGCATCTATTCGGGCAAGCTCGAGACTGCGTCGCAGGTGATGAACTCGGTCAAGGACAAGAAGGAAAAGGTCGGGCGCATGCTGCTGATGCATGCCAACGACCGCGAGGACATCCAGGTGGCGTACGCCGGCGACATCGTCGCGCTCGCGGGCCTCAAGGATACCACGACCGGCGATACGCTGTGCGCGATCAACGCGCCGATCATCCTCGAGCGCATGGAGTTCCCGGACCCCGTGATCGAGGTCGCCGTCGAGCCCAAGACCAAGGCCGACCAGGAGAAGATGGGCATCGCGCTCAATCGTCTCGCGCGCGAGGATCCCTCGTTCCGCGTCGCGACCGACGTCGAGTCCGGCCAGACCCGCATCAAGGGCATGGGCGAACTCCACCTTGAGATCCTGGTCGACCGCATGAAGCGCGAGTTCAAGGTCGAGGCGAACGT
>Ga0068859_100004274_pt1 | contig 14589 bp, 21 predicted proteins | sample KBSSwiS22_FD_66585 | JGI IMG/M metagenome (GOLD analysis project Ga0068859, IMG submission 66585) | Switchgrass rhizosphere microbial communities from Kellogg Biological Station, Michigan, USA - KBS Switchgrass S2-2 | ecosystem: Host-associated > Plants > Roots > Rhizosphere > Soil ...
GAACCGGATCAGCCCGAGCGACATCCACGATCTGCAGGAAGTGAAGGCGCGCGCGCAGGAATTGAGCCTCGAATACGCCCAGACCATCACGCCCGGCTTCGAGGCGCTGGCCTTCAAGGCGTCGCGCGGAATCGCAGACGTCTATGAACTGACCTATATCTGCAAGGATGGCAGCCGCTTTCCGGCCATCGTCTCGATCACGGCGCTGCGCGGCCAGTACGGCGAGATCCTCGGGTACCTCCTGATCGGCACCGACAACTCCGCACGCAAGCGTGTCGAACTGGAACTGAAGCAAGCGATGGCCGCTGCGGAGAAAGCCAACCGCGCGAAGACCGATTTTCTTTCCGGCATGAGCCATGAATTGCGCACGCCGCTGAATGCGATCCTCGGTTTCGCCCAGCTCATGGAGACGGGCTCTCCGTCCCCCACCCCGTTGCAGAAGCAGAACCTCGACCAGATTCTCAAGGCGGGCTGGTACCTGCTCGAGCTGATCAACGAGATCCTCGACCTGGCGCTGATCGAGTCGGGCAAGGTCACGTTGTCGCGCGAGCCGGTGTCACTGGGCGAGGTCATGCTCGAATGCCGGGCGATGATCGAACCGCAGGCGGATAAGCGCGCGATCCGCATGACGTTTCCGCGGTTCGAGTCTCCGCACTTCGTCAACGCCGACCGGACCCGGGTGAAGCAGGTGCTCATCAACCTGCTCTTCAACGCAATCAAGTACAACAAGCCCGAAGGCGCGGTCGACGTGGAGTGCACGCTGCGCCCGCCGGACCTGATTCGCATCAGCGTCCGCGACACCGGAGCAGGACTGGCTCCGGAGCAGCTTGCGCAGCTTTTCCAGCCGTTCAACCGGCTCGGCAGGGAATCCGGCACGGAGGAAGGCACGGGCATCGGCCTGATGGTGACCAAGCGGCTCGTCGACCTGATGGGAGGCGCCATCGGCGCAGAGAGCACGATTGGGACCGGAAGCGTGTTCTGGATCGAATTGGGCCTGACGGGCGCACCGCAGCTCGTGAATCCGAAAGCCGGCCTTGCGACGCTGGCCCCGCCGCGGGTTCCGCTCGGCACTCCGCTACGCACGCTGCTCTACGTGGAAGACAATCCGGCGAACCTGGAACTGGTCGAGCAACTTGTTGCACGCCGCCCGGACCTGCGCATGCTGAGCGCCGCGGACGGCGCCATCGGCATCGAGCTGGCCCGAACCTGCCAGCCGGACCTGATCCTGATGGACATCAACCTGCCCGGTATCAGCGGGATCGAAGCGCTGAAAATACTGCGCGCGGATCCATCCACGGCGCAGATCCCGATCCTCGCGCTCAGCGCGAACGCCGGAGTGCGCGACATCGAGAAAGGCCTCGAGGCCGGATTCTTCAAGTACCTCACGAAGCCGATCAAGGTCGACCAGTTCATGGCTGCGCTCGATGCGGGCCTGAAATGCTCGACGCCATCGAAGCTTGCGACCGGCAGGCAGCCGTGATGAGAATTGCCGAATCCGACATTCTCGGCGCCCGCGTCCTGATCGTCGACGACCAGGAGGTCAACGTCCGCCTGCTCGAGCAAATGCTGCGCGAAGCCGGCTACACCAGCATCGCCTCTACGATGGATCCGCAGGAAGTGTGCGCGCTGCATCGCAGGAATCGCTACGACCTGATCCTGCTCGACCTGCAGATGCCCGCCATGGATGGATTCCAGGTGATCGAGAGCCTCAAGACGAACGTTGCGGACGGTTACCTCCCGGTGCTCGTGATCACGGCCCAACCGGGTCACAAGCTGCGGGCGTTGCAGACCGGCGTGCGGGATTTCATCAGCAAGCCGTTCGACCTGATCGAAGTCAAGACGCGCATCCGCAACATGCTGGAGGTGCGGCTGCTGTACCGAAAACTCGAGAACTACAGCCAGGAGCTGGAGCGGACGGTGCAGGAACGGACCGCCGAACTGCGCGAAAGCGAAGCCCGCTATCGCAGCCTGACCGAGCTGGCGTCGGACTGGTACTGGGAGCAGGACGAGAACGGCGCGTTCACCAAGGTTTCGGGCCCGGTGCTGGAGATGCTCGGAATCCGGGTCCCCGCGCTCGCGGCCGATGCAGGCGCCACGCCGCATGTGAACGGCTGGAACAAGGCGGAGCGGGATGCGCTGCAGGCCACGATTGCATCGCGGCAGCCCTTCCTCGATTTCGTGTACAGCCGCGTCAACGCGGACGGCTCGCAGCAGAAATTCCAGGTGAGCGGCGAACCCATGTTCAACCAGTCCTGCCGCTTCATCGGCTACCGCGGAATCGGCGTTGAGCTCACGCCAAAGAAGTAACGCGAGGTCTCGACAAATTGGCGATGCCGGCATCCCCCAGCCCGAACCAGAACCATCTGCTCGCAGCCTTGCCGCCGGCGGAGCTCGAACGCCTGTTGCCCCATCTTGGACTCGTGCCGATGCGGCTCGGTGAAATCCTCTATGAGCCCGGCGGCCAGCTGCAGCACGCCTATTTCCCCACCACCTCCATCGTGTCGCTGCATTACGTCATGGAATCGGGCGCTTCCGCCGAAACGGCAGGAGTGGGCAATGAAGGCGTCGTCGGGATATCGCTTTTCATGGGCGGGGACACCACGCCAAGCTCGGCCGTGGTGCAGACTGCCGGCCAGGCCTACCGGCTTGCGGGGCGCCTGTTGAAGCAGGAATTCACCCGCGCGGGCACGATGCAGCGCTTGCTGCTGCGCTACACCCAGGCGTTGATCACGCAGATGATCCAGACGGCGGCGTGCAACCGGCATCATTCAGTGGAGCAGCAGCTGTGCCGCTGGCTGCTGTTGACTCTCGACCGGCTTCCCGAGCAGGAGCTGGTCATGACGCAGGAGCTGGTCGCCAGCATGCTCGGCGTGCGGCGCGAAGGCATTACGCAGGCCGCCGGGAATTTGCAGCAGGCCGGCCTCATTCGCTACCGTCGCGGGCACATCGCAGTGGCCGACCGCGCCGGGCTGGAAGCGCGCGCGTGCGAGTGCTACGCCGTGGTCAAGAAGGAATTGGGCCGCCTGCTGTCCGATGTGCGGCACCCGTCCGGCCTCTCCGCCGTCGCGGCATAACCGTCTCCGGCCGACCGGCCGGCCGGCCTCAAATCGTCAGACAGGGTTTCGCCCGCTGATCACTCTGAGCAGGACGACCACGACTGCGATCACGAGCAGGACGTGGATGAGCCCGCCCATGGTGAACGACGAAACGAGTCCCACGGCCCACAGGACGATGAGGATGATGGCGATGGTGTAGAGCATGGCAGGTCTCCTTGGCGCAAATGCCCGTTGAAGGGCTGGCCTGCATCATCCGCAGCTCCGGCGGGTCGTTCCGTGCGCCAGCCTACATAAGCGGACATCTCGCGGTATGTGTGCTGACACGCAGAGGCCCGCCGGTCGATAGAGGATGCTGCTGCGTTGTCGGACGAGAATGAAACAGCAGTCCCGCAGTCAACGCAGTCTGAAAGAGGTGTTCCAAATGAAAACGATGCAAAGATTTACATCCAATACGATTGCCCTGGCCGTGTTGCTCGCCCTGGGTGCATGCAGCGGAATGTCCGCGCGCGAAGAGAGCACGGCGATAGGCGCCGGCATCGGTGCGGTCGGCGGCGCGGTCCTGACAGGCGGCAGCCCGGTCGGTACGGTCGGCGGCGCAGTGGTCGGTGGCGTGATCGGCAACCAGGTCGGCAAGGACAGAGGGTACTGAACAACATCGTCACTTGGTGACGAAAAGCAGCAGAAGCACTTCGCCCGGAACAGCCGTTTCGTTTCCGGGCTTTTTTTGCCGCTTCCTTGCGCGCGACCTAAGCGTCCTGTCGAACAGACGTCACGGCGCGCGCTGCGTACTCTAGAGGCCATGGAACCGCCAGCCCTTTTTGTGTACGACACCGCGGGGCTTTCCGCGCACTACGCGGCGTGGCCGGAAAACCGGCGGGTGCCGGGCGTCAAGGCGCCTTTCCTGGGTCCCAAGGACCTGGAGCAGTGGGAGGAAGAAGGCGGGAGTTCCCCCGCGTGACGATTTCGCTCAAACGCTCTGCCATGGCTCTGCTTGCGTGCCTGCTGCTCTCCAGTGGGTGGAGTGCGCATGCGCAACTCCTCGGGTCGCTTCCGACGCGGCCCGATGTGCTGATGAACGCGGTCACCTCCGAGGTGCTCGCCATCCTCAGGCAGGACTTCGCAGCCGGCCAGCCTACCAATGTCGCCCTGCTAGTCGAGGGCAAGATCGTCCCGCTGTTCGATTTCCAGCGCATGACCAGCATTGCCATGGCGCGGAACTGGCGCCTGGCTTCGCCGGAGCAGCAAGCGGCGCTCGTCACCCAGTTCAGGACGCTCCTGGTGCGCACCTATTCCGCCTCGCTCGCGCAATACCGCGACCAGCAGATCCAGTACCGGCCGCTGCAATCGGCGAATCGCGACACTGAGGTGGTGGTGAAGTCCTTCCTCAGGCGATCCGGCGCGGAGCCGCTGTCGATCGACTACGCGATGCATGACACCGTGGCCGGCTGGAAAGTCTTCGACGTCACGATCGCCGGCGTCAGCCTGGTGCTGAACTATCGCGAGACTTTCGCCGCAGAGGTTCGCAGCGGCGGCATCGACGGCCTGATCAAGGCGCTTTCGGACAAGAACCGGCTGAACGAGGCCGCATAGCGCTGTCGCGGCAGGCAGTGCGCAACCTATGTGCGCAAGCGCACAGACGGCGCCCGGCGGACGCGCTAGCGTGGTCGCGCACCGAAAGGGGGAACCATGCGCCGCTACCCGGCGCGCGCGATGTACAACCAGCTCGGCGATACGTTGCGATCGATCACGATGCAGCTGCGTTCGGCGATCGAAGCCGATGCCCACGTAGACGGCGCAGGCAGCGCCCTGCAACGCGAAAGCGGGTGGGCCCGGCAGCTCTCGGCCGAGCTTGCGTCGGTGCTGCTGGGCACGCTGGGGCTGCCGGCCACCATCGAATGGCATCTGCGCCAGTTCCAGACCTGCACCGGCATCCCATGCGACTTGACGCTGAACAATGCGGCCGGCTTCGAGCTGCCGGAGGACTATGCCGAGACGATCTTCGACATCTACAACGAGGCGCTCAGCAACGTTGCCCGCCACGCGAAGGCGAGCCGTGCCGCGATTGCGCTCGCCATCGCGCCGCGCGAAGTCGTCCTCGTCGTGGCGGACAACGGGGTCGGGCTCGGCAGGATGGTGCCTGCCTCAGGCGCAAGCGGCCTTGCTGCGATCCGGGCGCGCGCGCAAACCTACCAGGGGTCCTGCGAGATCACCGGCGCCCCGAACAGCGGAACCATCCTCACGGTGAGTTTGCCGATCGTGTAACGGCCGGCTTGCCGTCGTGCATGTCCCGGACCACCTCGTAGCAGTCGCACGCCGCTGCCTCGAGACCCGGGCGGTCGAGCACGATGATGTCGCCGCGGCTATAGCGGATCAATTTGCGCTGCTGCAGCGCCTGCGCCGCCCGGGTGACGCCGACCCGCCGCACCCCGAGCATGTGCCCGAGGAATTCATGCGTCATGCGGAATTGGTCCGACTTGACTCGGTCGTGGGTCATCAGCAGCCAGCGGGCGAGGCGCGTCTCCACTACATGAAAGCGATTGCACGCAGCGGTCTGCGAAATCTGCGCCATCAGCGCGTGGACGTAGCGATACAGCTCTCGCTGCAACGGCACGCACGAGCGAAATTCCTTGCGAAAGCGTGCCGACGCCATTCGCAGGGCGGTCCCGGTCCCCTGCACCAGCGCGCGGACCGACGACTCACTGTGTCCCAGCACCAGCGGAATGCCGACCATGCCTTCGCGGCCGATCAGGCCGACTTCCAATGCAAGGTGTCCGTCCGCCAGCGTCAGCAACGACACCAGGGAGGCGCCGGGGAAGTAGACGTGGCGAATCGTCTCGCCCGGCTCGTAGAGCACCTCGCCAAAGGTCAGCGTGACCGGCTCGAGGCCGGCGAGAAAAATCCGAAACGCCTTGCCGGGCATCGCTGCCAGCAGGCTGTTTTCAATTCTCGGCACGGTCCCGATCACGAAACTGATCCGCCATCGGCGACTTGCGGGACAACAAGCGGTCGGATTCCCGCTTGACGACGGCATAGCACTCGCAGACCCGGGCTTCCAGTTTCGGCCGGTCCAGCACGGTGATCTTCCCGCGGCTGTATTCGATCAACCCCGCCGCCTGCAGCTTGCCGGCCGCCTCGGTCACGCCTTCGCGCCGCACGCCGAGCATGTTGGCGATCAATTCCTGCGTCATCGACAGTTCGTTCGAGGGGAGCCGGTCCAGGCTCAACAGCAGCCAGCGGCACAGTTGCTGCTCGACCGAGTGGTGCCGGTTGCAGACCGCGGTCTGCGCCATCTGGGTGATCAGCGCCTGGGTGTAGCGCAGCAACAGGAACTGCAATGCGCCGCCGCGCTCAAATTCCTTTTTCAACACGGTTGCCTTGAGCCGGTAGGCGTGGCCGGCGCTCTGCACCACCGCGCGGCTCGGGGTCGTCTCGCCGCCCATGAATAGCGCGATGCCTACGACGCCCTCGTTTCCCACGACCGCGATCTCGGCCGAGGAACCGTCCTCCATGACGTAGAGCAAAGACACAATGCTCGCGCTGGGGAAGTACACGTATTCCTGTTCCTTGCCGGCTTCGTAGACGGCCGACCCGAGCCGCAGGGGGACGAGCTCCAGGTCGGGCAGCAAGCGCGCGTAGTCCGCTTGCGGGAGCGCGTTGAGAAGATGACTCTCTTTGGGGCTGTGCTGTGCACGCATCGTTCGTGGATCCTTCTCGAGGCTCGGGCGGGAGCGGGTCGCCGTTATTCGCTTTCGGCCACCAGACTAGTTCAATGTCCGGCGCTCGTATGTACGCCACCGCACAGAGCGTCGACTCAAGGGAGACTACGATTCCCCCCGGAAAATGGCGAAAGAGGTCGGATGGTCATGAACCGGGATCGATTGCTCGGCTCCTGGCATCAGCTCCGGGGCACAGCGAAGGAACTATGGGGCGCGCTGATCGGTGACCCATACGCGGTTGCCACCGGCGCTCGCGACCGGCTGCTCGGCGAGATCCAGGAGCAGCGCGGCCTCGCGCAAGAGGAAGCCGACCGGCAACTCACGGACTTCATCAAGCGCAACCGCAACTGGTCGGACCTCTCGAGCAGGTAGCAGCGTTACGTTCGCGAACGCACAGCACGTTCCGGGAGCAAGGGCCACACTGCTTCCATGCGGAAATTCTCTCCTGCCATTCTTGCCGCGTGCCTCGGCCTGGCTGGCCCGGCCACACCGGCGGGTGCCGGACTACTCTCGGCAAAAGGGCCGGTCATCGCAATTTTGGCGGGCGAGCTTTTCCTGGGCGAGGCCGAAGGCCATCTCGGCGGGGCAGGAACCCTGGCCATCCGTTCGCAAAAGCGCCCCGCGGTCACATGTACCGGGCAGTTCACCTCCAGCGCCGCACTGGGTGGTTCGGGGCAGATGCAATGCATTGATGGCGCAACCGCTACATTCCGCTTCAACCGCTTGAACGTTTTCCGCGGCTACGGCGTCGGCAGCTTCAGCCGAGGCCCCATGAGCTTTGCGTACGGGCTTACCGCTGAAGAAGCCGCGCCCTACCTGAACCTGCCCGCCGGCAAGAAGCTCACGGGCAACGGAACAGAGCTGGCGCTGGTCGACCTGTAGCGAAGGACGGAGCGCCGCGGAATCGCCGGCAAGGGCGGGCGACGCCGCGTTGTCTCATTTCAGGTGAATCGTCGTGTCCTTCAACCGGTTCTGCCAGTCCGTTACCTGCTGCTCGACCGCTTCCTTCGTCATGCCATAGGTTTCCTGGATCCTGCCGGCAAGCTGATCGCGCTTGCCTGCTATCACTTCGAGCTGGTCGTCGGTGAGCTTGCCCCACTGCTCTTTCGCATTGCCCTTGAATCGTTTCCAGTTGCCTTCGATGTAATCCCAGTTCATTTCGGTCTCCTTCAGGTGGATGAAAAGTGCGCAGGCGCACCAAACCGCAATTTTCACGGCACCAACAATGACGTTCTGTACGCTCGCACACATGCGGCAAGAACCATTTCTGCTTGCTTCTTGTGCGGCAGCGCACTGAGCGCAATGGAGTCGTTGGGCATGATTTCGATGGGTGTTCGTTGTCCTCCCCTTTTCGAACACCTGTTGTGCCCGGCCCGGAACGGCAACCCCGTTCCGGGCTTTTTTCCTAGAAGCCCGAGCTAAGCGTACTGACGCACATACCGCGCAACGCCCTCGCGCTACAAGTATGTCTCACCCAAACCAATCATTCAGGAGATCACCATGATCAGGAAAATTCTCGTTGCCGCGATGCTCGCGGCATCGCTGGGAAGTATCGCGACAACGGCAGGTGCCGAGGTCATCGTTCGCGTCGCACCGCCAGCGCCCCGCATGGAAGTCGCCCCGCAACCGCGTCGTGGATACGTGTGGGTTGCCGGGCACTGGGAATGGAAAAACCGCCAGCACAAGCATCAATGGGTAGCGGGAACCTGGGTGCGTGAGCGCCACGGTCACCACTACAGGCAGCCGACATGGGTAGAGCGTGACGGCGGCTGGACCATGCAGCAGGGCGGCTGGCATCGCGGCGATGCCGATCATGATGGTGTGCCAAATAACCAGGACCGCGCACCGAACAATCCGAATCGGTCCTGAGCGGACGTATTTTCCCCGGGAGATGACATGAGAAAGCTTGCTCTGGTTTTGATCGCGATTGGCGGTCTTCTGTCAGCCTGCATTGCATACGAGGTTCCCGGGCCGGATGGTGACTATCGAGGAGATCGCTACCGCGATGGCACACCGGATCGTTCGTATCGAGACCGCGATCGCGATGGCGTTCCCGATCAGCAGGATCGCCGTCCGAACGACCCCCGCCGCTATTAGCGGGGCGTCGCCACGGACTGTGGAGAAACCAGTCATGAAATCGACGCTGGGTTGCTGCGCGGGCGGGCCGCAGAAGGAAGGCACCGGCGAATCCGGCGATGGCACCGTCATCACCGGCAAGGTCAAGTCGGCGATCCTGAACGAGCCCTCGTTTCAGCTTCAAGGGTCCGAACATCTTCCGCGGCTACCGCGTCATTTGCCGAAACGCGCCTTCGCGTCGCTCATGCAATTGCTCTTCGCGTCGCCCGCAAAAGCCCGGCACTTTTCCTTCGCCACGGCGTAGTCGGCATCCCGCTTGTCCGACGCCGCATCGTTGCGCGCATCGGCGCCCCTTTCGTTCGCCTTGTTGTTTGCCGCGGCAGCCGTCTCGGCGGCATCCTCGTTGGCGTTGGCGGTCTTCATCCACGCTTTTGCATCGGCCTTGGCGGCAACCGCGGCGGCCTTGGCTTCCTGCACGCAGACGTCTTTGACGTTACCGGCCGTGTCATCGCATCTTTCCCTCGCCACCGCGTAATCGGCTTCCGCCCTGGCGACGCGCACTGCATAACGCGCGTCCAGTGACGGCTTGTATGCTGCTTCCAGCTGCGCCTTCGCAACATTCTCCCTGCCGCTCGCCTGTGCCTTGCAGATGTCATTCGCATTGCCCGACAAGGATCCGCAGGCCGCTTTGGCGGCCTGGTAGTCGGCGGCGATACCGTGCTTGCCGGATTGGTATTGGTCCTTCGACATGGTTTGCGCCATCGCGCCGGCGCTGAGCGCCAGGCCGATCGCAATCGCGCTGATCCTGAATTTGCTCATCGTCATTCCTTTGTCTGAGGCGCAGTGCGCGCCGCGATGGCGGAATCCGCCGAGATCGCGGCCGCCCCGTGCTGCCTCACTTGAGGTGAATCGTCGTGTCCTTCAAGCCGTCCTGCCAGTCTGCGAGCTGCTTCTCCGCAACGTCCTTGCTGATGCCGTACGTTTCCTGGATCTTGCCGGCGAGGTGCTCGCGTTTGCCTGCAATCACGTCGAGCTGGTCATCGGTGAGCTTGCCCCACTGCTCTTTCGCATTGCCCTTGAACTGCTTCCAATTGCCTTCGATGCGATCCCAGTTCATTGCTGTCTCCTTGAAGTGGATGGAAGGTGCGCGTGCGCAGGAAACGGCTCGCGCGCCGCTGGGTGACTGGCGCCAACACCAGCCTGGAGCATTGTTTGCAGTCGGACCGGGACCATCCGTGCGCTCGCGCACATACCATGAAAACTCTTTGCTTTAGCCTGCAGCCCATCCATGAAACCCATGTCGGTGGAACCCGCGGCAATCGTTCAGCCGACCCCGCAGGACCTCGCGTTGTCGGGGCGCTGGACGGCACGCGGCATCGGCGGCATCGAGCGGCAGCTCGAGTCGGTGCGCGTTCCTGCCAAGACCGAGGCCCTGGCCGATGGCGCGCGCATCGAGGCGCTGGACACGGCCGGCGCCTGGGTGCTGCAAAAATTGCTGCTGCGCCTGCGCGACGAAGGCACGGTCGTGACCCTGCGTGGCCTGCGCCCGGAATTCGCCAGGCTGCTGGAAGTCGTGGCGCAACACATCGCAGAGCAGGCTGCAAGGCCGGCGCCTGCCGCCAGGCAGCCCCCGGCGGCGCTTGAACGCATCGGCCGCAGCTCCGGGCTCGCATTCGAACAGACCGTTGCGCTGCTGAGTTTTCTCGGCGAGTGCGGCCTGGCACTTGCTGGCAGCATCGCGCATCCGGTGCGATTGCGCTGGCGCCCGATCCTGTTCAACATCCGCAGCGCGGGGTTCGACGCGTTGCCGATCGTCGGACTGCTGTCGTTTCTACTTGGGGTGGTGGTTGCCTACCAGGGCGCCGATCAGCTCAGGCAGTACGGCGCCAACATCTACGTCGTCGATCTTGTCGGCCTGTCCATGCTGCGAGAGTTCGCCCCCCTGATCACTGCCATCATCATTGCCGGTCGCTCGGGTTCCGCCTACGCCGCGCAGATCGGCACGATGTCCGTGACCGAGGAGATCGACGCGATGCGCACGCTCGGCATCGCGCCGCTGGATCTGCTGGTGCTGCCGAAAATCCTCGCGCTGGTGGTCGCGCTGCCGCTGCTCACCGTATTCGCAGACGTGCTCGGGGTGTTGGGCGGCATGATCATGGCGCGCGCGCAGCTGGGCGTCGGCTTCGACGAATTTCTCGACCGCCTCGTCAACGCGGTCAGCATGACTTCGTACCTGGTCGGCATCGGCAAAGCCCCCGTATTTGCGGCCATCATCGCCGTGGTCGGCTGTTTTCAGGGCTTCCGCACCAAGGGTGGGGCCGACAGCGTCGGCCGCCAGACCACGCGCGCCGTCGTTCAGTCGATCTTCTTCGTGATCGTTGCCGACGCGCTGTTCTCGATCGCCTTCAGCGCGCTGGATCTCTGACGTGCACCACGCGCTGAACGAAGAGCCGGTGATCGAGATCAGTCGGGTGTCGACGCGTTTCGGAGACCATGTCGTGCACTCCGATCTCGATCTCGAGGTGCGCCGCAACGAGATCTTCGCGCTCGTCGGCGGCAGCGGCTCCGGCAAATCGACGCTGCTGCGCGAGATGATCCTGCTGCAGCGCCCGGACTCCGGCACGATTCGAGTGCTCGGCGAAGACCTGCGGTCGCTCGCAGAGGACCGAGCCCTCGCGCTGCGCGAGCGCTGGGGTGTGATGTTCCAGCATGGCGGCCTCTTCGGCTCGCTGACCGTGAACGAGAACATCGGTTTGCCATTGCGCGAGCACACCGGTCTCGAAGACGGGTTAATCGATGAGATCGCCGCGTGGAAGCTCGCCATGGCCGGTCTTGCGCCCGAGGCGGGCGCACAGTATCCGTCCGAGCTTAGTGGCGGCATGATGAAGCGCGCCTCCCTCGCCCGCGCGATGGCGCTCGACCCGGAGCTGCTGTTTCTCGACGAACCGACCGCCGGCCTCGACCCGGACAGCGCTGGCGGCGTCGACGAACTGGTGCGCAGGCTGCGCGATCTGTTCGGCCTCACCATCGTCATGATCACGCATGACCTCGACCTGTTGTGGCAGGTTGCCGACCGGGTCGCCGTGCTCGCGGAAGGAAAGGTTCAGGGAATCGGCTCGATGTCCGAACTGTCGCGCATGGCGCATCCCGCCATCCGCAAGTTCTTCGACGGCCCGCGCGGGAGAGCGCCATCGAAACCAAGGTGAACTATGCGATCGTGGGCGCGTTCGTGCTGGTCCTCGGCGGGGCATTGATCGCCGGCGTGCTCTGGCTGGCCTCGGGCGGCGCGTGGCAGCGGAAATACGACCTGTATCTCGCGATCTCGGATGAATCGGTGGCCGGTCTCAGTCTGAGTGCGCCGGTCAAGTACAACGGTGTCGACGTCGGCAAAGTGCGGGAGATCCGGCTCGATCAAGACAACCCGGAGCGGGTCATCCTGCTCTTCGCCATCGAGCGCGGCACGCCGATCAAGGAGGACACCGAAGCGGTCCTGAAGATACAAGGCCTGACGGGCATCGCCTACGTCGAACTGAGCGGAGGTGCGCGCGAGTCGCCACCCCTGCGAGCGAGCGCGCAAAGCCCGTATCCGGTGATCCGCACAAAGCCATCGCTCAGCGCCCGGCTGGAGAATGTACTCACCACCGTCCTGGCGAAGCTGGACAGCACGTCGGCTAGCATCAACGCCCTTCTCGGCAACGAGAACCGGGCGGCGTTCAAAAGCGCGCTCGCCGACATTGCCGCGCTGTCGCGCACACTCGCCGCGCGCAAGGAAACGCTCGACGCGGGCATCGCCAATGCGGCGCGCACCTTCGAGAACGGCGCCCGCGTGACGGCGCAGATCGGGCCCGTGATCGAGCGCATGGGTCCGGTGATCGAGCGCATGGGCCGCAGCGCCGAAGCAGTCGAAAAGATGGGCAACGAGGCCGCGCTCGCCAGCGCCAACGCGGGGAGGACCGTTGATTCGGTCGGCGCCGACGTGAAGCGCTTCACGGCGGAGACGTTGCCGGAGCTGGAACGCCTGCTTGGCGAGCTCAGTGTCTTGTCGGCCTCGGTGCGGCGCCTGAGCGAGCAGACCGAGCGCGATCCGCGCGGCCTGCTGTTCGGCCGCAAGGCGGTGCCGGACGGGCCGGGAGAATCGGCGACAGGATCCCGACAGCCATGAGCGGCCTTTCCTTCGCACGACCCTGCCGACTCTGTGCCGCCGGCCTGTTGCTGGCGCTGGCCGGCGGTTGCGACACACTGCGCCCGACGCCGACGCCCCCACCGTCGCTGTACTCGCTCGATAACGGGCGCATCGAATCGCGGGCGCCAGGAGTTTCACCTGCGCCGGCGTCGCAGGCGGCGCCCACGTTGATTGTCAACCCGCCGCATGCCGCAACCGGTTTCGACAGCCAGCGCATCATCTACGTGCGCAAGGCCCACCAGCTCGAATACTTCGCTCACAGCGAATGGGCCGACACGCCGGCGCGCATGATCGCGCCGCTGATCGTCGCCGCGATCCAGAACTCCGGGATATTCCGCGCGGTCGTGCTGACGCCGAGCGCCGCGACCGGCGACCTGAGGCTCGACACCGAGATCATCCGGATGCAGCACGATTTCGGCAGCCAGCCGAGTCGCGTTCAGCTCACCCTGCGCGCCTACATTGTGGACAACGCGACGCGCCGGGTGCTTGCGTGGCGCGAATTCGACGAGACCGTTGCTGCTGCAAGCGAGGATCCCTACGGTGGCGTCGTCGCAGCCAATCGCGCGGTGCAGATGGTGCTGGAACAACTTGCGGGCTTTTGCGCCGAAGCAGCACGGAACTGGCAACCCCCCTCGCGGCAGTCACGAAACGGCTTCGACGGGAAGCTGTCCTGGCGATGAGCCGCGTTGCGCTGGAAAACTTCGCCCTCTTGCCACTTCGGCATGGAGGCGCACACTACGAACCACCGCAAACTGCGCTTTATGTGCGGTAGCGTACGGACCGGAATCGAAAAGCAAGGCATGCTCTTCGCGGGTGCTTGCTCTCCTCCCTTGCGAGCATCTGGAGTACCCGGCCCGGAACCGCAATCCCCCGTTCCGGGCCTCATCTTTTGTGCAGCCCTGCGCGCCGACGCAAATTCTCCCGGAGATGACATGAGAAAGGTTGGCAGGGTGCCGCTGAACCGAAACTCCCACAAGGAACCCCCCATGGATACGGCAACGGCAGCAGACGACATTACCGACGCCATCGCTCAAATCGAAATGCACCGCCAGGAATCGGCAAAAGTGGCCGGGCTTGCGACCGCGTGCAACGAGGCGTTGCGCAGGCTCAACGAGATGCTTCACCACGAGCAGGAAGCCGTGCAGCGGCACGGCCCCGGTACTCGACACCCGGCAAACGTTGAGGCGCTGACGGCTGCAATCGATAAAGTGAAGAAGGTGACTGTAGGCGGGAGCAAAGGCGCCCGCGTGCACGTACGGGGTCAGGGACAGAAGAGAGTCGCGCCGTCGAGCTCTATGTACCAGCCTCCTCGCAACAAAGGGCGCCGAACGATGGGGCGACGCGGCGACCGATAGCGCATTTACCCTTTGGCGTTCCTCGCCAGAGCACTCTTCCGTCCGCCAGGGACTACTGCTTTCGCTTCTTGTCCTCTTCCTCGAGCCGCAGTTTCTCCTCGAGTTTGAGTTGTTCGTCAGTCTTCTTCTCGCGACCCTTACCGGCAGATTTTCCGGCTTCAGGTTTCGGCGATGCCGTTTGCGCCTCGGGCGGCTTCGGCGCG
>Ga0068859_100004276_pt1 | contig 14583 bp, 13 predicted proteins | sample KBSSwiS22_FD_66585 | JGI IMG/M metagenome (GOLD analysis project Ga0068859, IMG submission 66585) | Switchgrass rhizosphere microbial communities from Kellogg Biological Station, Michigan, USA - KBS Switchgrass S2-2 | ecosystem: Host-associated > Plants > Roots > Rhizosphere > Soil ...
ACCGTGGGGCGCATCGTCGTCGCGGGGGAACCGGGGGCGCACGTCGCCGTGAGTCTCGTGTGGGGACCGGGCGCGGCGGACCGTCAGACGATCCAGCTCGCGCCGCTCACGACGCAGTGGATGACGCAGCGGTTGAAGTTCGCCGCCCATCCCGTCGGACCCTTACCGCCAAGGGGTCAGACACCTTCGGTATCTGACCCCAGCGTATCCGACCGCAGCGCGAGCACGGACTCGGCGCGGCTCGAGATCACGGGGACGGGACGCGGGACGTTCCGCGTCGGGGCCGTGTCGCTCATGCCCGCCGACAACATGCAGGGGTTCCGCCGCGAGGTGGTCACCGCGCTGGCCAAGCTGCACTCCGGCGTCTACCGCTTTCCGGGGGGCAACTTCGTCTCCGGCCCGTACGACTGGCGCGACGCGATCGGCGATCCCGACCGGCGTGCGCCGCGCTGGGACCCGGTGTGGAGCGCGCTGCAGCCGAACGACTTCGGCCTCGACGAGTTCATGACGCTCTGCGCGCTGCTCGACGTCGCGCCGTACGTCACCGTGAACGCCGGCTTCGGCGACGCGTTCTCGGCGGCGCAGCAGGTGGAGTACGCGAACGGCGCCGCGACGACGCCGATGGGACGGCTGCGCGCGGCCAACGGACACCCGAAGCCCTACGGCATCAAGTACTGGGGGATCGGCAACGAGATGTGGGGCGACTGGCAGTTCGGCTACATGGCGCTCGACCAGTGGATCGCGAAGCAGGGGCAGTTCGCGCGCGCCATGCGCAAAGTCGATCCCTCCATCGTGCTCGTCGCTCCTGGCGCGATGCCGGACGCGATGACCGGCTCGGGGATGGCGAAGAAGCTCACCGGCCAAGCCGTCGCCGAGCCGATGGGCAAGGCCGACTGGAGTGCGGCACTGCTGTCGCGGTCGATCGACGACTTCGAGATCCTCAGCCAGCACTTCTACGTCTACGGCCCCACGCACTACGACCTGGAGCAGGGGAAGCAGGTGCCCGACGATTCATCGCTTTCGTTCGTGGAATGGTCGCGCAAGCCGGCCAACATGGTACGCGTGGCGTACGAGCACTTCCAGACGTATCGCGAGCGCATCCCGGCGATGCGGCGCAAACCGATCACGGTCGCGCTGGACGAATGGGCATACACCGGATCCCCGCCTGGCGCGTTCAAGCCGGTGCCGGCATACGCGTGGGCGCTCGATGAGCTGTTCCGGCACAGCGACGTGTTCTCGATGGGCGGATTCACCTTCGCCGGCTCGACGCTGAGCGCATCGCGCACCGACGCAGTGCTGAATCCGATCGGATTGATGTTCCAGCTCTATCACGATCACTTCGGGACGATCCCGCTCCGCGTGTCGGGCACGTCACCACAGCCCGAGCGGACGGGACGCGTGGGCGGCGAGATCCCCAACGTGAATGCCGGCAGCGCGACCTATCCACTCGACGTCGCCGCCGCGCTCTCCGCCGACGGCACGACGCTGACGGTGTCCGTCGTCAATCCATCCGATCGCCCGCAGACGCTGCGGCTCGAGCTCCGCGGCGGCACGGTGAGCAGTGGTGGCACGGTGTGGCGGATGGCGCCCGGCAGCGCGACCGCGGCGAACCTGGTGGGACGCGAGCCGCAGGTGCGTGTGGAAAGAGCTGCCGCCAGTGCGACGGAGCCGCTGGTGATTCCGGCGATCAGCGTGGGTGTGTTCGCGTTCCCCGTTCGCATCACACGCTGATCACGTAGTCTCGCAGCGCCGGAGCGTGCGGTCGACTCCTCACGAATCAGCAGCACCTGGACGCGGAACGTCCGTGCGCGAGATTGCACGCATCCTCATTCGCCCCATCCACCGAGACCATGCGCACAGCCCTCATCACCTGCCTCGCCGCGTTCGCCGCGATGACCTTCAACACGACTGCCGCTGCTCAGTCGGTTGTGGCCCCCGCTCCCGCGGGCGCCGTGCGCCACGTCGTCGTGTTCCGGTTCAAGCCCGACGCGAGCGCCGAGAAGATCCGCCAGGTCACCGAGGCGCTCGTGGCCCTCAAGGACAAGATTCCCGGCATCCTCGCGATGGAGCACGGCGTGAACAACAGCCCCGAGAAGCTCAACCAGGGGTTCACGCACGTGTTTCAGGTGACGTTCGCGAACGCTGCCGCGCGCGACGCCTACCTTCCGCACCCCGCGCACAAGGCATTCGGTAGTCTGCTCGGGAGCCTCGGCATCCTCGATGGGGTGTTCGTCGTGGACTACGCGCCCACGCCGTAGCCGTCTGCTATCGACGTCTCACGCATCCCCGCACGATGGCGAGCGCATCGCCCACCGGGCGCTCGCCGGCCGCGTCCGATGGACGGTTCGCTACGTGGAGCGTTCCAGCGTCCCCCGCCTCCGCGTACACCATCGTCGTCGAGCCGCCGCCGTCGAGATTGATCGCATCGCGCGCGCCGAGGGCACGCATGACGTCGGCGACTTCGCGCAGCGTCATGCCATCGCTGTAGGGCTTCTGCCGTCCGTCGACGACCACGAGCATGAGGCGCCGGCCGTCGCGCGCGATCCCGACCGCCGTGCGGGGATGCCGTCCGGCCGCGAAGCCGGCACCACCCGCGGTATCGAGGCCGGCGACGACCGCGCTGTCGCGCAGCAGCAGCGGACGTCCGCCGAGCGCTTCCATCGGATGGAACGGGCGCAGAGCCACCTGCGTCCGAACGCTGTCGCCCACGCGGAGTGCGAGCAGCGCCGAGCGCGCCGCGGCACCGCGACCGATCAGCACCACGTATCCCGGCCGGATCGGCACGCCGCTCATGAGCGTGTCGATCGCCACGACCCGTCCAGCTTCACGTGCGTCCACGACGACCTCGACGCCGCCGGAGAGCGTATCGGTCGCCGCGCCCCACGCGTCGTCGTAGAACGCGATGCCCGAGGGCGCAGCGCGGTTCCAGGCGGCGATCGGGAAGCCGCCGTGCGTCGTGGCGATGCTCCCGTCGACGCGGAACCGCTCGAGATGCGGCGCGCCGAGTGAGTCGAACGCGAGCACTGGCGCCGACGAAGGGCCGGTCACGACACGACCGTGTGAGACGAGCAGGTTCGTCGGCACGCCGGGCGGCGTGAAGAGAAAGAAGTCGGCGTTGACGCCGCCGGCGACGTCGGCCGATCGGCGCAGCTGCTCGAGAATGCCGGACGTCTTCTCTCGCCCGACGGCGCCGTCCGCGCCCTTCACGGCGAGCGCCGAGTAGCACGCGTCGCGGTCGACGACGAGTGCATGGATCGCCCACGGTCCCTCGGGGGCGTAGAGGAACCAGCGCGTGACGCCGGCACGGAGCGACTGCGCACGCACGGTATCGACGGCAAAGCCGACCGCCGGCACCGGCGCGGCTCGTGGCGACCGCGCGCAGCTCGACACCGCGATGGCGAGCAGGAGGAGAGGGAGGGAGAGGACCCTCACGCGGGATCGCGGCACACGACGCACCCCTACGCGAAATCGAGGTTCTGCGTGATCCGCGAGCCGTCGGCCTCGAACGCCGCCACGTATCGCTCGATCCGCTCGCGCGCCGCCGCGACGTCGCGCACACCGAGCGTGATGTTCAGCAGATCGACGTACCAGGGTGGCTTCACTCCCTCGGTGACGTAGCGCTCGACGATCTCCCGTGCGATCGGCAGCGTCGTCGACTTCGAGTCGTCGTGCACGTCGCGGTTGTCCGCCCGCCGGAGCTTCTCGTACTCCTCGGCGATCAACCGCCGGCACAGCTCCGACGTGAACGCGTCGCCCTCGTTCGCGCCGGCAGCCGGATCACCGGCCGTGAGCCGCGCGCCCTTGTGCACCCACTCCCACAGGATGCTCAGCCGGATCTCGCCGGTCGCCATGTCCTCCATGAGATAGAGGACGTCGTCGTCGCCGAAGAAATCGGCCGGCTTGAGCGCGGCGGCCTGATAGCCGCGACCGAACGCGTTGCCGTACTGCAATGCGACGCTGATCAGATCGCGCGCGCCGCGGATCGTCCGCGGCGCAGGATCGAGCCGCAGCAGAGCGCCGGCGTCCTCACGCGTGTACGTCAACCGCGAGAAGGCACGGCCCATCTGGTTCGCCTGGCCCACCTTCTCCCAGACGGGCCGGACGATGTGGACCATCTTCCAGTGCGCGACCCACTTCCCGCTCGCACCCTCGCGCTGCTCGCGCTCGGCGCCGGCGATCGCGCGCGCCATGCTGGCCTGCACACCCGCCGCGGAACCGACGGGGATGTTCGGCTCCATCCCACCCTGCCAGAGCGCGAACCGTCCGTGACGATCGGGGGTGTTCACGGCGCGGCGCACACGGTCCTCGTAGGCCTTCATGTAGCCGAAGGTCATCGTGACCGCGTCGATGTTCGGGTGCACGATCGCCGGATCCCACGACGCGGCGTCCGCCACGCTGTTGATGTAGTCCCACCGGCCGGTGTTGAAGCCGACGAAGTGGAGACCCAGCGCGGCGCGAATCTCCATCAGCTGGAACGCGGCCTCGAGCTGCTCGACGAGCACGTAGGCCTTGATCGTTCCGGTCGGTAAGCCGACGTGCCGCTCGAGCGCGTCGAGCAGATCGTTCCAGAGCGCGGCTTCCTCGGCCGTCTGGATCTTGGGGAGATAGAGGACGACGCTGCGCCCCGCTCCGCGCAGCCGCGCGTGGTTGGCGACGACGTAGAGCGCGAGATCGACGAGCGACGCGCCGAGCGACTCGCCCGACGACTGCGCGACGTGGCGATCGTCGAGATGCAGCCCGCGCGCGCGGAAGATGCGCGTCGTGAAATCGAGCTGCGTGCGCCAGTCCGTGATGATGTCGCGCGCGAGGAACTCGCGCGCCCACGCGTTCATCTCGCCCGCGACGCGTTCGGCCGCCGTCATGAACGGGTCGGCACGCTCGAAGGCCAGCCGCAGGTTGCGCTGGTTGTCGAGCGACATCGTGTCGACCTGTCCGAGCGCATCCTCGCCGTCGAACATCCAGCCATCGGCGCCGGAGAGGAGCGCGTAGGCGACGTTTCGGATGCTCTCGGCGGTTCGGGCGCGCGGGCGCGAGGCGGGCCCGGTGCCCTGGATCCACTGGCGCTGCAGATCGGCCGGGATGACGCCGCCGTCGAAGTTGCCGGCCCTGGCATCACGCACGGAGATGCTCGTGCCGCCGATCGTCGCATCGGCCGGCAGGAAGTCGATCGGCTCGTGCTCGCGCTGCCGCCGAGCGCGCCGGTCGATGCGCGCGCGCATGAGGGCGCGACGTCGCGCGTCGAACGGGGCGAGCGCGGCGATCGCGTCGAGCGCCGCGGGGGTGAGCACGTCGCGATAGTCGTCGAGGACGCCCGCGCGGATTCGGAGTGGGCCGATGGTGTCCACTATGCTTCGTCGAGAATCTGGCGATGCCGTTCGCGGTCGATCAGCTCGAAGAGGTATCCGTTGACCGGTTCGCGGAAGAATAGCCGCTCGAACGGTGTCGCACGCAACGGCTCGACGAGCTCACCGCCGGCGTCGACGATGCGCCGGCGAAGCGCAGGGAAGTCGTCGATCGGATGGAAGAGCGCGACGTGCCGCCCGAACTCGGCCTCGAACGGCGACACCTCGAACCCCTCGACGTAGAAGACGTGCAGCTCCTGCCCGTGACCGATGTCGAGCCAGCGCGCGTCGACCGGCGAGTTGGCCGGAACGGTCTTCCGCCGATAGCCGAGCGTCGCCTCGATGAAGCGGGTCGTCTCCTCGACGCGCTGCGTCGGGAGCGTCAGGTGCGCGAACATGCGGTCGTTCGCTCTACTCGGCGCCGCGGGCGAGCCACTTGGACCAGTAGAAGGTCATGGGCGTGTCGCCCGTGTTGGTGATGCCGTGCGACACGTTGGCGGCGCAGTACATGATGGCGCCCGGCCCAACCGGCGTGCGCACGCCGTCCACCTCGATGATGCCCGTTCCGCTCGCGACGATCATGTGCTCCTCTTCGGGATGCACGTGCGGCGGGTGCGGCGACGCGCCCGGCTCGAGCACACACATGCCGGTGCACATCGTCGCGAGCTGCTCGGTGGGACCGTTGTAGTGCACGTACGCGACGGCGCCGGGGGCGTCGCCCTCGCCGTGGAGGCGCTCGGCGGCGATGACCCCGTTCGCGAGAGTGGGGGCGCTCGTGGATGGAGCGACGTAGGTGATGTGGTCGGTCATTGGCTGCGGGGGATGCGGGGTGTGCGTGCGGAGATCGCTGATCTTCCATCGACGGGCCGTCTTTCGCCAGACAGGAAGCTAACGGCCACCGAGTCGGCGCTCACGCGCCCTCGAGGCATCGCGTGCTTGACGGGAATCCGCCTGCCGACGCATGATAGAGTCGGCGCTTCGGGGCGCCCGCGGGTCCGCGCGAAGGGCAGAGTCCACCCGTCGAAGGCTCTGGTGACGGCACATGTCTCCGTGCTGGCCAGCTTGCGGACCGCCGGCCTCAAGCATGGAGGACGTATGCCGGCTCCCCGCCCCCTGCCCGACTCGCCCGACCTCGATCAGCTGAGGAAACAGGCGAAGGATCTGCTCCGCGCCGCACGCGCCGGCGATCCCACCGCACTGAATCGGTTCCGCATTCTCCCGTCGCTGGCGCGCGCCGGCGACGACGAGCTCGCGCGCACCCCGCTCGCGCTCCACGACGCGCAGTCGGTGATCGCGCGCGAGCACGGATTCCCGTCGTGGAACGCGCTGCGCGAACGCGTCGAGGAGATGACGTTCGGCGTCGACGACGCGGTCCGCGAGCTCGTCGAAGCGGCCACCGACGGCCGGACGTCGCGCGCCGAGCGGCTGCTCGCGCTGCACCCACGCATCGCCGGCGCGAGCGTGTTCGCGGCGCTGGTGCTCGGCGATGCCGCCGCCGTCGAGGCGCACCTGGCGCGTCACCCGGCGTTCGTGCGCGAAGCCGGCGGGCCGCGTGGGTGGGAGCCGCTGCACTACGTGTGCTACGACTCCCTCGGTCGTTCGTCCGCCGCCAGTGCAGAGGGTCTCGTCGCGATCGCGCGGCGACTGCTGAAGCTCGGCGCCGATCCGAACACGCGCTTCCCCTGGCTGCATCACGGCGTGCGGCGCCCCGTGCTGTGGGGCGCGACACGCGTGACGCAGCTCCTTCCGCTCGCGGAGGTATTGCTCGACGCCGGCGCCGATCCGAACGACGGCGTCACGCTGCCGATGGCGGCGAGCGCCGGCGACATCGCGACGCTCGAGCTCATGCGCGCGCACGGCGCCAACCCCGATCAGCCATGGGCCACAGACGGCTCGGCGGCGTTGTACGCCATCCTCCACTGGTCGAGGACTCCCACCGGGGTGCAGTGGCTGCTCGAGCACGGTGCCGACGCAGATCCGGTGTTCGCCGCCAACGGCGAGACGCCGCTGCACGTCGCTGCGCAGCAGTGGGACGTCGCTCTGGTGGAAGCGCTCGTGCAGCGCGGCGCCGACGTCTCGCGCCGGCGAACCGATGGCCGAACACCGTACGCGGTGGCGGAGCTCAATGGGAACCGTGAGGTCGCCGATTGGCTGCGCGCGCACGGCGCATCGGACGAGATGCTTCCCGTGGACCGGCTCGTCGCGGCGTGCGGGCGGGGCGATCGTGCCGCGGCGGAGACGATGCTGTCCGAGCGACCGGCGCTGCGCGACGAGATCACCGACGCACACTACGCGACGCTGCACCGCGCCGCCGAGCAGGGCGATGTCGCGGTGCTCGCGCTACTGCTCGACTGCGGCTTCGACCCGAACCGGGGCGACGCGGAGATCGGCAAGACGGCGCTCCACAGCGCGGCGATGGCGGGGCGCGCCGACGCCGTGCGGCTCCTGCTCGCGCGCGGCGCGTCGCCCGACACGCGCGACCGCGAGTTCCATGGACAGCCGCTCGTGTGGGCGGCCGAAGGGTCGCGATCGCACCGAGACCGTGCGTGGGAGTATGCCGAGGTGGGACGGCTGCTGCTCGACGCGGGATCGCCGGTGGAGTGGAAGCAACCGACGGACGAACCGGCGGAAGGGGTCGCCGAGGTCCTGGCCGAGTGGCAGCGGGATCGGGGGGCGCGCGTCTCATGACACACACGATCCCGAATCCCGAGCGGAGCCCGCGGAAGCCGAGTCCCTCGATCCTCAGCGTCGGCGTGCTGTTCCTCGCGCTCGGCGTGCTCGACGTCTGGCGCGGCATCGCGCCTCTCGCGGGATCCGGCCGATTGGCCGGTGATGACGTGCAGGTGCTGGCGATCGGCGTCGCGGCGCTCGTCGGCGGGAGCTACGTGCTCCGCGGCCGGAACTGGGCGCGGTGGCTGCTCGCGGGCTGGATGGCGCTGCACGTCGTGATCAGCGCCGGGAAGCCGGCAGAGCTGGGTGCCCATCTGGTGATCTTCGGTTGCGTGGCGTTCCTGCTGTTCCGAGCGCGTGCGTCGGCGTGGTTCCGGCCGACGGCGAGCGCATGACCGACACGACATGGCGCAGCCGATGCAGGCCAAGTCTGCGCTTCAGCCTGCACCAGCATCGCCCGGCGCGATTCGCCGAACGTCGAGAACGAGGATAGGTGGTGGCGACACGACAGCCAGCGGACTCGCCGCGCCGCTTTCCGAGCGCTCCGGGCGCGGCGAACACATCGCCGGAGACGAAGCAGAAGATGCCGCCACGCCGGGCGTGGCTCACCTTCCTGCTCGTCGTGCTCGCCAACTACGCGCTGATGCGGTTCCTCATCCCGGGCGCGGACGAGCCGGTGAAGGTCCCGTACACGCTGTTCAAGCTGCAGGCGGAGCGCCGGAACGTGGCGCAGATCTACAGCCGCGGCTCGAGCATCACGGGGCGCTTCCGCACACCGGTCACGTACCCGAGCGACTCCGCGGCGGCGCGCGACACGGCGTCGCGACAGGGCCTCAGGGGAATGGGCGCGCGGCAGCGGAACGCACCGCGGCCGGTCACCGGCTTCGCCACCGAGCTCCCCGCCTTCGCGGACCCGGGCCTCGAAGCACTCCTCATCGCCAACGGCGTCGAGATCAGCTCCGAGCCGATCCAGCAGGGGGAGACATGGCTCAGCATGCTGCTCGGCCTCGCACCCGCGCTGCTGATCATCGGGCTCTACGTCTGGATGTTCCGGCGGGCCGCGAAGCAGGGCGGTGCGATGGGCGGAGGCCTGCTCGGCATCGGACGGAGCAGTGCGAAGCGCTTCGACCAGAAGCAGGAGGGGAGGGTCACGTTCGACGACGTGGCCGGGATCGACGAGGCCGAGAACGAGCTGGTGGAGATCGTCGACTTCCTGAGGGACCCGCAGAAGTACACGCGCCTCGGCGGTACCGCGCCCAAGGGCGTGCTGCTCGTGGGCGCGCCGGGTACGGGGAAGACGCTGCTCGCGCGCGCGGTGGCCGGCGAGGCGGGAGTGCCGTTCTTCTCGATGAGCGGCTCGGAGTTCGTCGAGATGATCGTCGGCGTCGGCGCGGCGCGCGTGCGCGACCTGTTCAAGCAGGCGCGCGAGCACGCACCGGCGATCATCTTCATCGACGAGCTGGACTCGATCGGCCGTGCGCGCGGACAGGTGGCGATCGGCGGCTCGAGCGAGCAGGAGCAGACGCTCAACCAGATCCTCACCGAGATGGACGGCTTCTCGAGCCGAGAGGGGATCATCGTGCTCGCCGCCACGAACCAGCCGGACGTGCTGGACCGAGCGCTGCTCAGGCCCGGGCGATTCGACCGGCGCGTCGTCGTCAACCTGCCGGACAAGAAGGGCCGCGAGGCCATCCTCGCCGTGCACACGCGCCGCGTCCCGCTGGCCGGTGATGTGAACCTGGGCGAGCTCGCCGGCGCGACGCCTGGTCTCGCGGGCGCCGATCTGCGCAATCTCGTGAACGAGGGTGCTCTGCTCGCGGCGCGCCGCGAGCAGAGTGCGGTGCGACAGCGCGACTTCCTCGATGCGCTCGAGAAGATCGTGCTCGGCCCCGAACGTCCGCTGGTCCTGAGCCAGGCGGAGCGCGAACGGATCGCGTACCACGAGGGAGGCCACGCCATCCTCGGCGTCGTGGTACCCGGCGCCGACCCGGTGCACCGGGTCTCGATCGTGCCGCGCGGGCTGGCGCTCGGCGTCACGTACCAGCGTCCCGACAGCGATCGGTACAACTATCCCGAGAGCTATCTGCGTGCACGGCTCATCGGCATGCTCGGCGGGCGCGCTGCCGAAGAGCTGGTGTACGGCACGAAGACGACGGGAGCGGAGAACGACATCGAGCAGGCCACCCAGCTCGCGCGCAACATGGTGACGCGCTGGGGGATGAGCGACACGCTCGGCATGGTGCAGCTCGCGCCGCGCGAGAATCCATTCCTCGGGACGATCGTCGGCCACGACGGCACGCATCCGATCAGCGAGGAGACCGCACGTGCCGTCGACGAGGAGGTGCGTCGGATCATCGGCGAGAGCCACGCCGAGGCACACCGGCTGCTGACCGACCACCGCCGCGAGCTCGACGCGCTCGCTCAGGCCCTGCTCGCCCGGGAGACGCTCGACGAGCAGGAAGTGCTCGCGGTGACGGGCCTCCGTCGGGCGCCGACGCTGGAGACGAGGTGAAGTGGTGCCGTGTCCGGTATCGTCGCGCTGTTCGCCGGCAGCTGCCTCATCGCACGCTCCGGATTCCAGGCCGTCGATTGCTCCACGCCGGCGCGCACGTTAACTTCAAGGAGCGATACACGCGTCCCAAACGCGTGGACAAGTTCCGGTCGATTCGGGGGCCTGCCAATTCCAGCGGGCCCCCTTTCATTTCCCGACCCCCGCCTCAGAAGGGAGCCCGCATGGCGCCACGCACCCTACGCACCACAGCCGATCAGACGACGTCCAGCGTGGATTTCATCGATGCTGGACGCACCTTTTCCTGTTCGGTCGCACCGCGCCGCGCGTCGGACAGCGCGCTCTGGTGGTGGTTCCGCGTCTCCACCGACGCGGCGAACCGGTACGCTCCCTTCCTCGCCGAAAGCGACGACACGCCGACATCGGTCCAGGCGCGCGTCGTGGCGTTCTATGACGATCTGCTCGCGCGCCGCGCCGCGCCGAGCGTCCCGCGCTGGCAGCGCGCTCGCCCGGCGAACGCCGGCGACTCGTCAGCGGGGCGAGCCGGGTAGCTCCTTCACCCGGACGTTCCGGATCCACACCTCGCTGCCGAGGTTGTGCTGCTGGAAGGCGAAGTGCCCCTTCGCGTGCGTGCTCTTCTGGTCCACGAAGTCGACCGTGGTCTTGCCGTTCACCTTGATGGTGATGTGATTGCCGACCGCGGTGACCTCCTGGGTGAACCAGGTGTCGGGGGGCACGAGCTGGTCGAGGACTTTCACGAACCCGTACAGGCTCCCCGAACGCACCGGATCGGTGTGGGTGCTGTTGATCTGTGCCTCGTAGCCGCTCGGAAAGCCGTTGCCGAACGTGGTGCGGAAGTACTCTCCGCTGTTGCCCTTGTCCGAGATCTTGACCTCGGCGCTGTAGGAGAAGTTCTCGTAGTCGCCGCGCGGGCTGAAGATGTGGCTCACGCCGCCTTCGCCGTGCAGCACGCCGTTCGTGAACGTCCACTTGCCGTCGTGCTGCGGATCGCCGGCGACGACGCGCTTCTCGGTGGCGCTCTCCTCCACGCGCGCGCTCGGGCTCTCGGGCGCGACCTTCCAGTCCTTGAAGGATTTCGCGTCGAGGATCGTCACCCAGCCCTTCTGCGCGCGCAGCGGCGCGGCCGAGCACAGCACCAACGCGGCGAGCATCCAGGTCTGTCGCAGTCGCATCGTCATTCGTTCTCCTGCTGGCCTCATGGCGGTGAATAGGGCGCGGTGACGCGAATCGGCACGATCGTCTCGCCCCAGTGGATGCGCAGCACGGCGTCGGCGCGCACGACGGACGGAAAATAGAACGCGAGCGACTCCATGTGCGCACCGGTCTCCGGTGTCACGTCGAACCGGTACGCATCGCGTGCGGCGCCGGGATACGGCTTGTGGAAGGTGTGCGCCGCGCGGCTGAGGATCACGGTCCACGGCTGGCTGGCGCGAGGGATCAACCAGACGGAGTACTCGCCCGCCTTCACTTCCTGTCCCTCGAGACGCACGGGATGGTCGAAGGAGATGCGCGTGGCGGAGTCGGCCCCGGGATGCCAGACGCTGTCCCACGGCACGAGCTGGCCGAAGAGCGCGCGCCCGCGAGCCACGGGCCGGCCGTATTCGATCGCGACGGTGGTGTGCGCGACGTGCTGCGTGACGCTGCCGCGCTGGCTGAACGGGTAGCCCTGCGCGCGGGCGGGCGCAGCCGTCGAAGCGAGCGCTGCGCAGACAACCAAGAGGGCGCCGACGCGTAAGGACATCGGTGGATCATATTGACCGCGCGTCCGCGGCGCGAATCGCGAACGTCGTGCAACAGTGTTGTGCACCACCGTCAGTCGTCGAGCCGGCGCAGAATGGACGGAGTGAGCGACCAGATCAGCGTCGCCTTGCCGGCTCGGGACTTCGGATCGAGCTCGAGCAGGCACGCGCCACCCTTCTTCATCGCGATCCGTCCCTCGACGACCTCGCCCGTGAGCAGCCAGTACACGAGCGACCCGAGGTGCGGCTCGTGCCCCACGGCGGCCACGCGGTCGTCGGACTCGCGCCCGCGCAGCCAGGCGAGGAAGGCCTGCGGCCGGCCCTCGGGAGTGAGCGCATCCAGCCGCTCGACGCCGACGTCATCGTACGCCGCCGCGACGATCTTCGCCGTCTGCGCGGCGCGCGTGTACGGGCTCGTGGCGATGACGTTCAACGACGGGAGCGCGTGTCGCAGTGCCCGCGCGTTGCGCTCCATCTTCCACCGCCCCTCCTTCGTGAGCGGGCGGAGCGAGTCGTCCTTCCCGGTGGCCGCGAAGTCCTCGCGCTCTTCCGCCACGCCGTGCCTGATCACGAGCAGTTCCACGTCGCCACTCCGCTGAGGTCAGCTGCAGTGTCGACTCTGCCACCGCACGCGCGATGCCGAACGGGCGGGACGGCGGTCACTTTCCGTCGGCTCCGCGCGGCGATCCACCATCCGTTGGATGATCGTCGCGGGCATGCCATCCGTGCCAGACGAGAGGAAGGTTTCCGCGTTCCGATGCACGGGGATCTCACGCACCGAGCCGCAGCTCGACGCCCACGCCGGCGTCGACCGCGCGCTCGTACACGAGTGCGGCGGCCGCGACATCCTCGAGCGCCGTGCCGGTGCTGTCGAACACGATGATCTCGGCGTCCGTGCGACGGCCCGGGCGACGCCCGCTCACCACGTCGGAAAGCTCGGCATGCACGTCCTCGCGGCGCAGCGCACCCGCAGCCAGTGCGTGATGCAGGTCGCCGATGCGTGCGCACTGCTCCAGCACGTCGGCTACGACGACGCTGTGCGCGAGGAGATCGGTCGCCAGCTCCTGCTTGTCCTCGCTGTCCGCACCGACGGCCGCGACGAAGCAGCCAGGCGGGACGTCGGCCGCGGAGAGGAGCGGCCGGCGCGACGGCGTGCACGTGACCACGACGTCGCTCGCGCGCACCGCGTCGCGGAACTCGGCGACGGCCTGCACGTCGCACCCGAGCACGTTCGTCATCTCGCGTGCGTAGCGCGCCGCCGCCGCGGGCTCCGCGTCCCATGCGAACACACGCTCGACGGATCGCACGCGGCTCAGCGCGCGCAACTGGCTGCGACCCTGGACGCCACACCCGAGCACCGTGACGACGCGTGCATCGGCGCGCGAGAGATGGCGCGCCGCGACGGCCGTCGCGGCGGCGGTACGCAGCGTCGTGATCTCCATGGAGTCCAGCAACGCGAGCAGCACGCCGTCGGTCGCGTCGTGCAGGCTGATCACACCCTGGATCGTCGGCAGGCCGTTGCGGGCCGGGTTGCCGGGAAAGTTCGCGTTGATCTTCATCGCGAAGTACCACCGTCCACTCGCGCCGCGGAGTCCGGCCGTCTTCACGTGGAACCCGCCGTCCGGCACGTGCGTGCCGAGCACGCCGGGTCGCAGCGTCGCTCCTTCGGCGTGCGCGCGGAACGCCGCGTCGACCGCGGCGATGCACGCATCCATGTCGAGAAGGCCGCGCACGTCGCGGCGCGTGAGCACGAGCGTGCCGCGCCCACTCGGGGCGGGACGGTCCGCTACGGCCATCGCTGCACCATGAAGCCGACCACGGCCGCCGCAGCGAGCACCAGCGGTTCCGGGACGCGCGGCCGAGCCAGCAGCCAGACGAACGAGGCGACGGCGATCGCCGCCGTTGGAAGATCCACGAGCGTGCGCGTCGCCATCACGACGACGGCACCGAGCAGCGCACCGACCGCCGCCGCGGTGACGCCGCTGGCGAAGGTGCGCGCGCGTCCGTCCGCCCGGATCGCACCGAAGCGCGGCGCGAGCAGGAGCACGACGAGATAGGCCGGGAGGAACACGCCGGCCGCCGCCACCACTCCGCCGGCCAGGCCAGCGACGAGGAAGCCGATGAAGGCGACGGTGATCACCACGGGCCCCGGAGTGAGCAGCGACACCGCGACCGCATCCAGGAACTGCTGCTCGGTGAGCCAGTGCCGCTCGACGACGACGCCACCATGGAGGAAGGGGACGATCGCGAGACCGCTGCCGAACACGACGAGCCCCGAGACGGCGAAGAAGATGAAGAGCGC
>Ga0068859_100004280_pt1 | contig 14575 bp, 12 predicted proteins | sample KBSSwiS22_FD_66585 | JGI IMG/M metagenome (GOLD analysis project Ga0068859, IMG submission 66585) | Switchgrass rhizosphere microbial communities from Kellogg Biological Station, Michigan, USA - KBS Switchgrass S2-2 | ecosystem: Host-associated > Plants > Roots > Rhizosphere > Soil ...
TTAGTTTGCAGGTTGGACTTGCCGAGCCGGTCAACAATGCAACTAACGCCACACCGATTCCACAGCAGATCGTCGCCCGGTTAACGACAAGAAATAATCAATCGATCACTGTTAATGGACTCAGTGCGGCTACAGGCGCTTCGATCCTGACTGGAGCAACGATTGAGACTGGAGCCGATCAATCGGCGACTGTCAATCTTGGTCCACTTGGTTCACTCGATATCGCGCCAAACACGAAGCTCGTGTTGACGTATGACGATCAGGGCAATGTGAAGGCGTTACTGATATACGGATGCGTGGTCCTGTCGGCAAAGAAGAAGACGAACGGCGAGGTTGCGACTGAGCAGAGCACGCTGGGCAAGACGGATCCCGCTTCCGGTGGCGTGTTAAGACACTGCTTCGGGCCGGGCGCAACTACGACGCCTAATCCAACACCCGCAGGTGGCGGTGGGCTTTTCGGACTGGGAACGGCTGCAACGGTAGCGATCTTCGCGGGTATCGGCGCAGCGGCTTTGACACCGCTCGCCTTCCAGGACAACCCGAGCGGCGCCAACCCGTAGCCGAGTTTCAAATCAACATCTCTCGAGCGTGACGTTCGTCGGGAACGTCACGCTCTTTGTTTAGGCAGCCATGGCCAAAGACGTAAGAGCGGGGGCGAGCCCCTCTTCCTGACTTGTTCTATCTAACCTGCCTGACTTTCTCCATTCAGTTAGGATTTGAAAGAAAGAACAAGTCAGGAAGAGGGGCTTGCCCCCGCTCTTGGTTAATTATGCGTATTGGGGTTTCGCTTCTGGCGATTGCGTTGTGCCTCTTCCTCATCCAGGCTTCGGCGCGTTTTGGGTTTTCGAGACTACTCACTCGTTACGCGTTAATCACTCACTCCACGTCAGTCGCAGACGCAGCCGTTAGCGTCAACCCATCCGACCCGGACGCACATCGCGCGCGCGCGGCGACTTACAACTCCGAACAACGACAAGCAGAAGCCGCGCAGTCACTCGAAACGGCCGTCACACTCCGCTATCGTGACGACTACCTCTGGATCGAACTCGGTAACACCCGAGAAGATCTAGGCGACACGACCGGCGCGCTCGCCGCGCTCGATCAAGCCGTAGACTGGGCGCCTTACTACGCCCACACACACTGGCAGCGCGGCAATCTGCTGTTGCGCATGAACCGATCAAACGAAGCCTTCGCCGATCTAAGACAGGCAGCAGCAGCGAATCCAAAGTACTTGCCCAACTTAATCGATCTTGCGTGGGGGATTTCCAAAGGCGATCTGAAAACAACGCAATCTCTAATCAACGTAAGCAATGATACCGAGCGACTCGCCCTGATCCGTTACCTCGCCGGCAAATCCTTTCGCGACGCATTCATTCTCGCCCATGGTTCGGCAGTCACATCATTCTTGAATGGCGGTTTCGAAGAACCGCTCGTGCTCAGCGATGTTATCTTCGGATGGATAGTCGCTCCCGAACAGAAGAACCGTCTCGCCATCGATATTTCCGAAAAACTCGAAGGCGCCAAAAGCCTGCAAATTACTTTCGATGGCAACTGGGCTCCCGGCACGCCATTGTTATCTCAAACCATCATTGTCGAACCCGAGAAGACGTATCGCTTGTTGTTCGCCATCAAGACAAAAGATCTGGTCACCGGCGGCCTGCCGTTCATTGCCGTGCGAGACGCCAGGAACAATCAGTTGTTAGGAAAGTCCGAAAATCTTTCCAGCACCACCTGGCTCACTTTAAACATTGACTTCACAACGTTACCAGACTCACAAGCCGCAATCGTTCGTCTCGAGCGAAACAACTGCGACGCATCCTGCCCCATCTTCGGCACCCTCTGGCTCGATCAATTCCGAATCGAGCAGACCAAATCAACCATAAAGCAGTAAACTAGGTTTACGCTTACTCCCATGGCCGAACAGAGTCCAGCTACTGCTCTGAAAGACATAATCATCATGCGTATGTCTGAGCATGATCTGCTCGAAGTCGTGGAAATAGAAGAACAGTCCGGTCTGAGCCGTTGGGGCTGGGCGGCGTACTATGCCGAACTTCAGAGCGGCAATCGCGAACTGATGCTCGTCGCGCGACCCACGCTGGCGTCTACCATTCAATCGACCCCGATTGCCGGATACATCGTCGCGCGGGAGACGGCTGGTGAGCTTCACATCAATAATGTTGCCGTCAGGCCTGAATTCCGGCGTCGTGGAATCGGAGTTGCACTGCTTGAGCGGATTATTCAGGAAGCCCGCCGTCGTAAGGCAAATACGGCTTTTTTAGAGGTTCGCAGCGCCAATTACGCTGCACAAGCCCTGTATCAGAAGTGCGGTTTTCGGGCCATTGCCCAGCGGGCCAATTATTACTCCGAGCCTCGTGAAGACGCAGTGGTTATGAGCCTTGTGCTGGGGTGATTTACCCGCTTGATTTGCCCCAGTGGTTGGGCTACCATTTTTCCCGTGCTACACAATCACATGGAGGTCCCAGGCCATAACCTCCAAAACCATCCTGCCCACTTTCATTCGTCTGAAAGGAGACATGCACGAACATGGACATTGCAACCACGGATAGTCTTAAAGAAGAGTTGATAAATCGAGATCCGGAGTTTCGCGAGTTAGCGCGCGAGCATCATAAATACGAAGAACGGCTTAGTGAGTTATCAGCTCTTTCCTATCCGAGTGACGAAGAACAGCTGGAGGAGATTACACTCAAGAAGAAGAAACTGGCACTGAAGGACCAGATGTACTCAATGATGTTGCAATACCAGAAATCGCAAAACTTGAGTCACTGAAACTGCCCGAGCAGTTTCTCCAAGCTTAATAATTGAAGGGGACGTGGAACCAAGAGTTTGCGTCCCCTTTCACGTAAAGCCACAAAAGCACAAATTATTTTTTGAGTATTTTGTGCCTCCTGGTGGCAGAGATTGAAGTTGCGCATAGTTAAAGAGAGTATTCCTTATATTTTGGTGCCGGGGCTGATTGGTGTGGCGGCGGCGGTGCTTGGCTTCTGGTATGTTGCTGCGTTTCTTTTCGTCGTCACACTTTTCATGGCCTTCTTTTTCCGCGATCCGAAACGCGTGCCGCCCGCGGATCCGGATGTTGTCGTATCGCCTGCTGACGGACGCGTGACGCGCATCGGGCCAAGCGGTTCAGGCACGGATGCGCCAAATGTGATCAGTATCTTCCTATCGCCACTCGACGTACACATCAACCGCTCACCAATTCCGGGCAAGATCGTTGACGTCATCTATTCGCCCGGAAAGTTTTTGATGGCTACTAACGAAAAGGCGAGTCTCGTAAACGAGCAGAACGCGTTGACGATTCAGGGCGAGAAGATTACGGTGGTTTGCAAACAGATCGCTGGAATACTCGCTCGACGAGTGGTTTGCTGGAAAGGGAAGGGCGATAATCTCGGACTAGGAGAGCGCTTCGGTATGATCAAGTTCAGCTCGCGCACCGATGTACTGCTTCCGCCTAACGTGCAGATCACGGTTAAAGAAGGCCAGCGCGTGCGCGGTGGCACGACCGTGATTGGGAGAATCTCATGACTGCTGACGATTCAGAGGAACGGCCGAACCCGCCTCGCCGGGGAGTGAAGAAAGGACTCTATCTCATACCTTCGGCATTCACTGCCGGCAACATCGGTATGGGCTTCTATTCGGTGATGTCGTCGTTGCGCGGTTTTCAGTTACTCGGCAGCTCCATTCCCGATATCGGTCGCGCTACCGAGCATTTCGATCACGCTGCCGTTGCGATCGGCTTTGCGCTCTTATTTGACATTCTCGATGGCCGCATCGCTCGACTAACAAAGACCACGACTGAGATTGGTATTCAACTCGACTCGATCGCCGATGTCGTGACATTCGGGCTCGCGCCCGCGGTGTTGGCGTACGTTTGGGGTTATGGCGCGACGCTAACGGAAGGCAGTCATCTCCATCGACTCGCCTGGTTTCTCTCGTTCATGTATCTGATCTGCGGAGCGTTTCGCCTGGCGCGTTTCAACGTGCAGGCCTCGCGCCCGCGCATCCTCGCTGAAGGCACGCCGAAAGTCGACAAGAAGAGTTATGTAGGTTTGCCGATCCCGGCTGCGGGTGGCTTGATTGCCTCGCTCGTTCATTTCTCCCCAGTGCCGTTGATCGCGTTAGGGACTGAGAAGGCGCAACTGTATTCGGGACTGTTGATGGTGCTGGTTGGGTTCCTGAGTGTGATGATGGTCAGCACCTGGCGCTTTTCGAGCTTCAAGACAGTCGGCACGAACGTTCGCGGCATGCGCACGATCATCCTGGCGCTGTCAGTGCTGATGTTGATCTTCCTCTACTCGCAGTACGTTCTACTCGCGGTCGTGATTAGCTACATCCTTTACGGATTGCTGTCACGTATGATTGGGATCTTCTGGCGACGCAGTGACGCGAGTGAAGCGAAGATCGAAGCAAATCCGGGCCGCGGATGACACTGAATGAAATCCGGATTTCTTCCGTGTCATCCGTGGTTACTTACTGCTTTGATTTGGTCGACTCCGTTGGACGCGCAAAGGCCAGCAGTCCGTGTTCAGTTGTAAGAATCACGGCGTCGCCGACGATGATCGGTGATGCAGAACTGGTTAGCTCATCTCCTGTCGGCAATGAGTTGACCTGTTTTCCATCCTTCAGTCCCAACACTACGCCTTCAGAACTCGAGAGCGGCGTGAAGAGCGCTGTTTCCGCAACCGCCAATGGTTGCGCCGCAATCCGACCCGGCAGTAGTTTCTTCCAAAGCATCGAGCCCTTGAGATTTAGCAGGTATGCGAAGTTGTCGAGCGACGCGGCGAGTAGCGCATCACCTGCGAGTACGACAGCCTCAACGCCAGCGCCTGTTCTTTTGCGCCACTTCATACGACCTTTATCACTGCTCACCGCGTAAACGTACCCATCGCCCGAACCGAAGAAGACATTCTCATCAGTAACAGCAACCGGACCATGTATCGCGCCCTTGGTTCGATGGCGCCAGAGCAGTTGGCCCGTTGTTTCGTCCAGAGCTAAAAGCGTACCGTCTTCACTGCCGAAATACACTTTGCCGTTCTTAGCGACTGGTTGATTGCTAAACGCGAGCGCAAACGGTATCGACCACAACACGCCACCCGTTCGCTTATCGAAGGCGTACGCGCGTCCATCGCTGCCGCCGGCAAATAGTTTTGTGCCGCTGATGGTGAGTGCGCCGCGTAGTGGTCTCACTAAAGGAGTCATCCATTGTGTGACACCGCCTTCGCGACCGAGTGCACGAAGCGCGCCCGCTGGTTTCTGCGGTTCGTTTGCCTGAACGACAGTTTCAGAAGCGACGTAGATCGCGTTTTCATCAGCGACCGGCGACGCTGAGAGTTCGCCGCCCATCTCCGAACGCCAGTAGAGTTGTCCATCACTCGCTTTTAGCGCGACGATCGTGCCGCCTGCGAGCGGTAAGTAGATTCGTTCGTTATCGAAAGCGGGCGTGAGATTCAAAGTCACAGCTGATTCGTAACGCCAGCGGACTATGAGTGGTTGCGAGAGGAGAACGTCTCCGCTCGTAAAATTTGCGATGAGGGCAAGGATCAGTATTCGAATTAAAGCCAGCATTCCTGTAATCCGCATTCAAAATTTTGAGTTAACACAACTCAAACGTATAATCGCTACTCTTCCAAATGAGCAACGTCCAGAATCATGAAATCGTAATAATACTTGACTTCGGATCGCAGTACACACAGCTCATCGCTCGTCGCGTGAGAGAAGCGGGCGTTTACTGCGAGATCCTTCCTTTCAGTGCCTCAATTGAAGCCATCAACGCCAGGTCGCCCAGGGGGCTGATCTTTTCGGGCGGACCTTCGTCCGTTTATGACGTGACCGCGCCCAAGCCCGATCCGCAACTGCTCAAATCAGTCGATTGTCCAACGCTTGGGATCTGCTACGGGTTCCAGGTCTTTGCAGGTGAGTTGGGCGGTGCTGTGGCTGCTTCTCCAAATCGCGAGTATGGTTATGCGCGATTGAAGGTGCTGGACACGACGAGCCTACTGTTTAAAGGTCTGCCTAAAGAACTCGACGTTTGGATGAGTCATGGGGATCACGTCACCGAGGTGCCGCCGGGTTTCAATGTGACCGCGTTGACGGATGATGCTTTGAACGCGATGGAAGACGAGTCGCGCGGGATTTATGCTGTGCAGTTTCATCCTGAAGTCGCGCACACGCCACTCGGTGCTCAGGTGTTGCGCAACTTTCTGTTCTCTGTTTGCGGGTGTCGTGGTGATTGGTCGCCGGAAGCTGTTATCGAAGAACAGGTCGGGCGCATTCGCAATCAGCTCGGCACTGACGGGCGCGTGGTTTCCGGTTTGTCTGGTGGCGTGGATTCTACTGTCGCCGCCGCGCTGGTCCATAGAGCTGTTGGCGATCGACAGACTTGCATCTTTGTTGACAACGGGCTGTTGCGCGAGGGTGAGTTTGAATCGACTCTGGCGCTCTTGCAACAGAGTATGAAGTTGAACATCGCTGGTGTGCGTGCCGGTGATCTTTTTCTATCAGCGCTCGAGGGTGTGACCGATCCGGAGGAGAAGCGCAAACGAATCGGGAAAGTTTTTATCGACGTGTTTGAACAGGAAGCGAAACGTCTTGGCGACGTTGGCTACCTGGTCCAGGGGACACTGTATCCGGACGTGATCGAGTCAGTGTCGGTGCGTGGTCCATCGGCAGTGATCAAGAGTCATCACAACGTCGGCGGCTTGCCGGAGAAGATGAATCTCAAACTGATCGAGCCGTTGCGCGAGTTGTTCAAAGACGAAGTGAGATTGATTGGAAGAGAGCTAGGAGTTCCGGAAGAAATCCTTGGGCGCCATCCATTCCCGGGTCCTGGTTTGGCTGTGCGCATTCTTGGAGACATCACGGAAGATAAGATCCGTTTGGTCCAGGCTGCGGATCGAATACTCGATGAAGAGTTGCGGCTTGCTGAGTTGTATCACTCCGTTTGGCAGGCGTTTCCCGTGCTGCTGCCGGTTTCGACCGTGGGTGTGATGGGCGACGAGCGCACCTACGAGCGTGTGATTGCGATTCGAGCCGTGACGAGTGTCGATGGAATGACAGCCGACTGGGCCAGGCTGCCTCACGATTTGCTGGCGCGCGTGTCAGCGAGAATTGTTTCCGAGATCCGAGGCGTTAATCGGGTCGTTTACGACATTAGTTCCAAACCACCATCAACAATAGAGTGGGAATAACACTCCCACAGATTACACAGATACAAATGCAGGACCGCAAATTCGTACACCTCCATCTTCATACTGATTACAGTCTTCTTGACGGCGCTATTCAAATCAAACCTCTCTCCAAACGTGTGGAAGAGTTGGGTATGCCGGCGTGTGCCATGACAGACCATGGCAACATCTTCGGCGCCATCTCCTTTTACAACGCGATGAAGTATCGCGGCGTGAAGCCGATCATTGGCTGCGAGACTTACATCACGCGCGGTAGTCGCAAAGACAAAGCCGCGAGCGCGCCCGGTGAGAAGGCCAACTTTCACTTGATCCTGCTGGCGCAGAACTATGAGGGCTACCAGAACCTCGTGCGCCTGACTTCAAAAGCGTATACCGAGGGCTTCTATTACAAGCCACGCATCGACAAGGAACTACTCGCCGAGCACAGCAAAGGGTTGATCGCGCTCTCCGCCTGTATGTCGGGAGTGCCTTCCGCGATGCTGGCGCAGGAGAAGTGTGACGAAGCGGCAAAGGCGGCGATTGAGTTTGAAGAGATACTCGGTAAAGGGAACTACTTTCTCGAGATCCAGGAGCATGGCCTTGATGCGCAGAAACGCATTCGCAAGTCGCTCGTCGATCTTTCAAAGCGAACGGGCGTGCCACTCGTCGCCACCAACGATGCGCATTATCTAATGCCCGACGATTCCAGGGCGCACGACGTTCTACTCTGTATCGGCTCCGGCAAGACAGTCAACGATACAAATCGTCTGCGTTATGCCAGCCCGCACTTTTACGTCCGGTCGCCGGAAGAGATGTGGCAGATCTTCGGTCATGAGTTGCCGGAGGTGCTGACGCGCACTGTCGAGATCGCCGAACGTTGCGAACTGAAACTGCCCGAGAACGTCAACTACCTCCCTCAGTATCCGATTCCACAATCGGAGCAAGGACTCTCGGCCGACGACTATTTTGAAAAAGTGGTTCGTGACGGCTTTGAGCGCCGCCGCCAGCAGGTCTGGGACACACAGGCTGCCCGTGGCGAGTTGAAGCAGCCGATGTCGGATTACCAGGCGCGACTCTCGAGCGAGATCCAGATGATCAAGCAGATGGGTTTCGCCGGTTATTTTCTCATCGTCTGGGACTTCGTCCGTTACGCCAGGGAACATTCGATTCCGGTCGGGCCGGGTCGTGGCTCGGCAGCCGGGTCGCTGGTCGCCTACTGTCTCGAGATCACGGACATCGATCCGCTTCAGTACGACTTGCTGTTCGAGCGCTTTCTCAACCCCGGGCGCGTGACGATGCCGGACATCGATATCGACTTCTGCGTCCGTGGCCGCGGCGACGTCATCAATCACGTCGCTGATCTGTACGGCCGCGACTCGGTCTGCCAGATCATCACGTTCGGGACGCTCGCCTCGAAGGCTGCCATCAAGGACGTCGGCCGGGCCCTCGAAGTCCCTTACGCCGAAGTCGACCGGATCGCCAAAATGATTCCGCCACCGGTTCGCGGACGAAACGTCAGTCTCGATCAGGCACTTGAACAAGTACCTGAACTCCGGCGGGAGATGGATACCAACCCTCAGGTTAAAGAGATACTTGAGATTGCGCGCCGGCTCGAAGGCTGCGCTCGTCACTCCTCGGTCCACGCTGCGGGCGTGGTCATCTCGCCTCTGCCACTCCAGGAGTTGATCCCGGTGGCCGTCTCCGGGAAGGAAGAACTGACCACGCAGTATGTCATGTCGGACCTTGAAAAAACCGGCATGCTTAAGATGGACTTTTTAGCGCTTACCGCTTTAACCGTTATAAATGATTGTTTAATGAGCGTTAAGCGCATGCTTGGTCAAGAGATTAAGTGGTCTGATATAGCGCTTAACGACGCTAAAGCGCTTAGCGTTTTTGCTGAGGGCAGGACTGAAGCGGTCTTCCAGTTTGAGTCTTCAGGCATGCAGGAGATCTGCCGGAAGTTGAAACCAAAGGAGCTTGAAGATCTCGCCGCGCTCAACGCGCTCTATAGACCGGGACCCCTCGATGGCGGCATGGTTGATGAGTTCATTCAGCGCCATCACGGCAAGAAGGCAGTGCGTTATCTCGTCCCTGAGATGAAGGAGATTCTCAACAATACCTACGGCATCATCGTCTACCAGGAACAGATAATGCAGCTTGCCCAGAAGCTCGCCGGCTACACACTTAGCGAGGCCGACTTAATGCGTCGCGCGATGGGCAAGAAGAAGCGCGAGGAGATGGCCGTCCACGAAGAGAAGTTCATCAACGGTGCTGTCGAGCGTGGGATAAAGCAGGAAAAAGCCGCGAAGATCTTCTCGCTGATGGCGCAGTTTTCTGACTACGGATTCAATCGCAGTCACAGCGTCGCGTATGCCTATCTCGCTTTCCAGACTGCCTATTTGAAAGCACACTATCCGGAGCACTTCTATGCGGCGGTGCTGTCGAGCGAAGCTCAGGACGCGGCCAAGGTGTTTAAGTATTCGAAGGAATTGCGCGCCCAGAAGATTGCACTCCTGCCGCCTGACGTCAATGAAAGCCACTCGGGCTTTACGCCTTTAAGCGGTGCGATTCGTTACGGGCTTACGGCGATTAAGGGCTTGGGTCAATCGGCCGTTAATGCGATCTCTGAGGCGCGGGAGAGTGGTGGTCCTTTCCGATCGTTCTTTGATTTTGCTGAGCGGGTTGAGTCGGGAACGTTAAATAAGCGAGTGTTTGAAGGCCTCATCAGTGCTGGTGCTTTCGATTCGCTTAAGGATGGCCGGCCCATCGAGGCATGGCGCGGCGGACTATTCAACTCAATTGATGCGGCGCTCTCGCGAGGCCAACGAGCCAAGCGTGAAAAGCTGATGGGGCAGAACGGTTTGTTCGGCGCGATGCCTGAAGAGATCGACTTCACCAATGAACTGCCACCGGCGGCAAAAGGCTGGACTTCAAGTGAAATGTTAGCTGCTGAAAAAGCCGCTTTGGGCTTTTATATTACGGGCCACCCGCTCGAGCGTTACCTTAACATTCTCCAGAACGTCAGGGCTCTGAAGTCCTCGGAACTGCCGGATCTGAACAGTGGTATTCGCGTGACGACCGGTGGGATTATCGGAGACCTGCAAATCCGCACCACCAAGAAAGGCGATAAGTTCGCTCTGTTTCGGCTGGAAGATGAGGTTGGCGGCACCAAGTGTGTTTTATGGCCTGAGTGCTATCGCAAGTACGCCACTGTATCGCAAAATGAGTTGCCGGTAATCGTCATCGGTCGCCTGGAACTCAGCGAAGACAATCCGCCGACGATCATCGTCGACCAAGTGCAGAGCATCGACGACAGGATCAGGGGCAACGAGTTTCTGGTCCTACGCACACCGCAGCACGATGATTTCACTACCTTGTGCGACGAGATTTTGACGCTGCTTAACGCGAACCCCGGCGACTGCGAAGTGGCGTTCGAGGCTTTGATCGCCGACGGCACTGTGGTCAGGGTAAAACCAAACAACGCTTTGCGCGTGCGGCGGAGTAACGAACTCGAGCAGGCTCTGAAAAATTTGGGCTGCGCCATCATCATCGAGACCACCACACCTCAGGCGCGCGTCTGATAACGTTAGATCACAAGGTCATGGCTTTGCCCGAAAACCCCGTGATCTGAAAACCTTCTCGGGCAAGCCAGCGCAAGGTTAAGCAGTTATCGGGCAACGGTCAATTTGAAAGTAAAAGGGCGCTACAGTAACCCACCGTGACCATAGCGCCCCTCCAGCGTTATCGTATCCCGGCCTATTCGGATCGACAACGCTAACTGCGGGGCGTCGTGCCATGCAATTGAGAGGAGCACAGGCACAGACGCCCCTAGCCTCATGCGTCGCTGGACTTACGTGCAAGGCTGACTCTACCTCGCACGTCGCAACTGAGCGACGCACGAGGCGTCTTAAATTTCGGCAGTATCCTCTGCATAGAGTTGGCCGAGTTGACCCTTGATCGCTGCAATGAGAATGCGCTTCAATAAGACTTCCAGCGACACGTTTTGCTTGTTGGCCCACTCGCGCAGAAACTGCCAGTCTCGCGGCTGTATGTCGTTCGGATTTAGTGTGACTTTGGCGTCAGGCGTCTCGCCTTGAGTGCTCGTGTTAGTATGGATTTGCATGGTCGATTCCTGTTTCTTAACCGGGATAGGAGTCGGCTGTGTAAGGGCTGATTGTCGTTAGCGCGACAGTCAGCCCGCTCTCTTTGGTGGGTGCGGGCGACTATAAAGTCAGGAATTTCGCTTGTCAAGAAAATTATTGCGCGGGAGCACCATTTCGCCAGAATGGTATACTTTGGGCCGTGAAACTCATCAGCACGGCAGAAGCTGCGAAGCGGTTAAATGTAACGCCGAGTAGAGTACGGGCGATGATCGCTCGCGGACGCTTGAAGGCTATGAGAATCGGAATTATGTGGCTGATCGATCCGAAAGACTTAGCCGCCGTTAAGGATCGAAAGGTTGGGCGACCGCGCAAGGCACGCAAGAGCACCAAACGGACTTCGTAACCGAACCCGAACGGTTAGCGGTCCAGACAGGCGACCGCCAACTACCTCAATCCTTCTTCAGTCTAAAACCAAGCATCTAAAAAAGTTCTGGACTCGTTTGTCAAAATGTGCTAATTTTATTAGCATGAATCCGACAAACACTCGTGCCGCTCAAATCATCCTCGAAAAGTTGGGCCACGTTCCTGCTACGGTCCACGAAGTAATGGATAAGGCAGTCACCCTTGCCCGCGCCTTTTTCGAAAATCGCGATCTTCCCATTGATCCGTTTCTTTTTCCGAACCTCGTTCGGTACGAGGCCAAACTGCTCTTTGAGAGCCCGAAGTACCGAGCCGCAGGATATGTGCTGTCTGTGCTAAGCAATAACGGTCTACTCCTGATCTATCGGTATGAACAGACGATCTATCGAATCAGGGTGCGAAAGGCCGACGAAGACGGAGCGTTCCCAACGCAAAATTTATCCGAGGGTGTTAAAGAGTTTTGCCGACAACCGAATCTGCCATTATGGGCGTCCGGCGAAGAAGATTGGGAAGAATTTGTGTGCCCCGATCTTTTGAAGCTTTTCATTATTTGGGACGTGGACGAGGCGTATGGTTTCGCGGGATGCGATCTTGCTTGCACCAAAGACGAATTCGGAAGTTTAGCATTCGCTGAAAAAATCCCGCACTCTGTAACATCAATTCAAGTTGACGAAGACTTTGATTGGCCCGAAGAAATCGAAGACATCGACTTGCGACCACTTAAGAAGACGGGATCGGATCACGGTGACGATGACGACAAAGACAATTAACGGTGACCGAATTAAGCAAGCGCGAGAGATTTCTGGATTAACTCAGGCTCAACTAGCAAGGCGCATTAAAAAGAGTCAATCAACGATTGCCCACTTAGAGCGGGACAGTAAGCAGTTGCTACTTGAACCGTCCGAGGAAATTGTTCAGGCAATCGCCTTAGCAACGGGCTTTACGGTTGGTTTCTTTTATCAAGAATCCGGGCCAGAGTTTCCCCTTGGCTCACTTCTTTATCGTTCTCGCCACAGCATATTGAAGCGAGAAGATAAACACCGCTTCCATCAACTAGGAAGACTGATTTACGAGATCGCGGAAAAGATGGCCCATCAAGTGACACCTATCGAAGTCCGTATTCCAAGGGTCACCAATGAAAATCCGGCGACCGCCGCGAAGATCACACGAGCCAAGATGGGATTGTCGCCCGACACTCCGATTCGCAATCTACTGAATCAGATTGAGAAGAACGGTGTTCTTGTGTTGGCGATACCGTATGACATAGATGAGCAGGACGGTTATTCGGGATGGTCCGACGGAGAATCGCGTCGTCCCGTAATAGTAGTGACAGGCGGGAAACCCGGCGACAGGCAACGCTACACGCTTGCACACGAACTTGGGCATCTAGTAATGCACCACACGTTTCCTACAGGATTAGCAGGAGTCGAGGCACAGGCAGACCAGTTTGCTGCTGAGCTTCTGTTACCAGAAGACGCGATGCGCCGTGAGCTTGTGCCGCCAATTACGTTGACTGGTCTAGGTGAATTGAAAACGCGTTGGGGCGTCTCAATTGCCGCACTGGCAATGCGAGCCAAAGAACTAGGAATCATTACCGAACGACAAGCGCGTTACTTGTTTGTGAAACTCGCAAGTGAGGAATGGGATAAAGACGAACCTGAGAATTTACGAATCAAGTCTGAAAAGCCACGAGCACTAAAAAGAATGGCAGAAGTCCTGCACGGCTTTCCCGTAGACCAAAAGAAAGTAGCAGCCTATAACCTCGCTCCGTTACGGCTCATAACGGAGATTTTGAAAGCACACGCCGACAAGCCAGAACAAACAACTCGCCTAAAGAAAACTGGAACTACAGGAAACGTCGTACACATTAACAGTCGTAAACGATAACTAGCGCCATAAAAGCTAAGCCCTGCCAGTTGCTTGTAACAACCGACAGGGCCATTTGAAAACCAACGCGATTGCTCACGCTGACCTTCAGCAAATTCATTGTGAGCTATCGCCTAACCAAAAGGCAAGAGGACACAATGACAACTCACCAATTCTCCGAACGTGAAACCAAAGCACTCGAAATCGTAACCAGCGCGATACTGACTCGCGAAGGCGATCAATGGCTTGTCCCCAGCCAATCAGCCGCGAAGACCTACACGGTAAATCCCGATCCCGAATCGCCGCGTTGCACTTGCCCGGACTTTGAATATCGACAACTGCGATGCAAGCATATCTACGCGGTTGAGATCGTACTGCGGCGTGAGGTTACAGTCTCGAACGACGGGCAGACACAGACCGTGACCGAAACGGTTACAGTTAAGAAAAGCTACGGTCAATCTTGGCCTGAGTACAACAAAGCGCAGCAATACGAGAAAGCTCACTTTATCGAATTCCTGCATCAGCTTTGCTCCGGCATCGAAGAACCACCGCAAACAAACGGGCGTCCTCGCTTGCCGCTTGCTGACATTATCTTTGCGGCCACTTATAAGACCTACTCAACGATTAGCGGACGACGATTTGCGAGTGATCTCCGCGATGCCTTGGCGAAGGGATATATCTCGAAGATGCCCTCTTACAATTCCGTGTTTGACTACTTCAAAATGGCATCGCTCACACCTTACTTGCAGCAATTGATTGCGGCCAGCGCACTGCCGCTCAAATCGATTGAATCAGACTTCGCGGTAGATAGTTCGGGTTTCAGTACGGGACAGTTTACGCGTTGGTTTGATGTGAAGTACGGCACGAAAGAGGATCGCCGCCAGTGGCTTAAAATGCACCTTTGCTGCGGAGTGAAAACCAATATCGTGACATCGGTGGAAATGAGCGACGGGCACGCCAACGACTATAACCAATTCAAGCCTCTTGTGGACCGGACAGCAAAGA
>Ga0068859_100004281_pt1 | contig 14574 bp, 12 predicted proteins | sample KBSSwiS22_FD_66585 | JGI IMG/M metagenome (GOLD analysis project Ga0068859, IMG submission 66585) | Switchgrass rhizosphere microbial communities from Kellogg Biological Station, Michigan, USA - KBS Switchgrass S2-2 | ecosystem: Host-associated > Plants > Roots > Rhizosphere > Soil ...
CCGCCGCGTCAGCGCCGGGTCCTTCTCGATGTGCTTCTTGTACTCGGCCCAGGTCGTGGCGGCGATGGTGCGCAGCTTGCCGCGGGCGAGCGCCGGCTTCAGCAGATTCGCCGCGTCGCCCGTCCCGGCCGCCCCGCCCGCGCCCACCAGCGTGTGCGCCTCGTCGATGAACAGGATGATGGGCGTCGGCGAGGACTGCACCTCGTCGATGACCTGGCGCAGGCGGTTTTCGAACTCGCCCTTCATGCTGGCGCCCGCCTGCAGAAGACCGACGTCCAGAGCCCGCAGGCTGACATCCTTCAGCGGCGGGGGCACGTCACCCGACGCGATCCGCAGCGCGAACCCCTCGACCACCGCGGTCTTACCGACGCCCGCCTCGCCCGTGAGGATTGGGTTGTTCTGCCGCCGGCGCATCAGGATGTCGACGATCTGACGGATCTCCTCGTCGCGGCCGGCGATGGGATCGATCTCGCCCTTGCGCGCCTTCTCCGTCAGATCGACGGCGAACCGCTTGAGCCCCTCCTGCTTGCCCATCTCGGGCGGCGGCAGCGCGCCGCTCGCCTCGCCTGGCGTGGCCCCGCCGCCAGCGGCGGCCGCCAGCTGCGTCTCGGGAGACGGACCGACGATCTTGTCGAACTCGTCGCTCAGCTTGTCGACCTTGATCTTCTCGAACTCCCGGGACATCGCCATCAGCGCGTTGCGCAGGCTGGGCGTCTTCAACATGCCGATCAGCAAGTGGCCGACGCGCACGTTGCGGTCGTTGAACATCAGGCTGCCGTAGACCCACCCGCGCTCGACCGCGTCGCCGATCTGCTGGGACAGGTCCGAGATCGACGAGGCCCCTCGCGGCAAGCGATCGAGCGCCTCGGTCAGGTCGCGGGCCAGGCGGGCCGCGTCGATCTGGAATTCGCGGACGACACGGTGCAGATCCGAGTCGGGGTTCTGGAGGATCTGGTGGAACCAGTGCACCAGCTCGACGTACGGGTTCCCGCGCAGCTTGCAGAACACCGTCGCGCCCTCGATGGCCTTGTAACCAAGGCTGTTGAGCTTCCCAAAGAGTGCCACCCGACTGATTTCCGACATGTCTCTGCTCCCGTCTTTTGCCTGGGCCTGCTGTTTGCGCCTTGTTGCCTGAACGCCGGACGCCGTCAGGCGGCCCGGTACGTCTCCATCTGAGGATCCAATATCAAGTCTTCGCGCCGGCTGCGCCCCTCTCCGGGATGGCCCAGCCAGCTGGTCCATCCCATGGCGCTCTTCCCGAGCTGGAAGGGGTGCTCCTCGACCTCGGCCAGGAAGAGGCGCAGATCCCAGCGCAGCTCCTCGCCGACGTAATTGCGCACGAGGGCCCGGAGCCGATCGAGGCTCTGCCCGCCCGGCAACATCCGCCGGAACTGCGCCCGATTGAGCGGTCCCAGGGTGACACGAAACTTGTGCTGCCGGCTCCACACGTGCTTGCCCAGCGTCGCCGAGACCCCCAGGAGGCCGATCGGCCCCGGCTTGCCGAGATACCAGCGGTGCTCCGGAGGCAGCTCCAGCCAATCGCCGACGAACTGCTCGATCTTGGTCGGCATCTGGAAGAAGTCGCGAATGATCGCCCCCAGCCCCTCGGCGTTGTGCGCCTGCGCCGCGAACCGCCCGGCATAGAACAGCTTGGCCTCGTGGGGAAACTCGTCCCGGTCGCGCAGCGCCGGCAGGCCGAGGCCCTCCAGCGTCCCCACGTACGCCAGGAAGCGGTTGCTCTCCGGACGGTCGTGGCTGGCGGTCGGCTCCGCGCTGGCCCACGCCCGGTAGAAGAACATCAGCATCCGGTGGTGAAAGACGTCCAGGAAGCGCGCCATGGTCGAGTCGGCCGCGTTTCGCAGGCGATCGCGCACGTACTCGGTCAGGTGCAGGGGCATCGCGCCGTTTGGTCCCAGCACCCCGAAGAAGTTCTGGTAGAGGCGCGGCGGGACCGTCCCCTTCGCCGGATCGACGCTGTCGAGCGTGCGGGGCGCGAACGACATCGACGGCGCCTGCCCGAGGCGGATTGGCTCGTCGACGGGGCGGGCCGCCGCCCCGAAGCGCGGCTTCGAGGAGTCGGAGCAGGTGACGCTCTCCAGGCGCCGCATGACCTGGAAGAAGTCGAACTGCTCGGGGGCGCGGGTCAGCATCTCGAAGAGTTGCTGAACCACCAGCGTGCGTTCCCGATCGGTTCGAACCGGCACCGCGGCGGCCTTGGGCGCGCGGGCCACCGGCATCCGCGCCGACCGGTCCGCCTCGTCGTCGTCCCCCGGCAGGCGCGCGGCGGCCCCCCCTCGGGGAAAGTCGAAGGCCAGGTCGGCCCCCGGCCCCACCCGGCGTCCCATCAGAGCACTTGCCGAAGGCCGGATCTCGCGGGCCATCGCATGACCTCGCCGCGCTGGATCGTGCGCAGCACCGTTTCCGTGAAGGAGTTGATGGAGACGTACTTGCCGAAGAACCGCTGCAGGACCGAGCCCAGCAAGAACACGCCGCTGCCCTCGAAGGCCGTCTCGTCGCAGGTCACCTCGATCTCCAGGCCACGGGCGAACGCGGTCGGCCCCGGCACGGGCAGCGCGCGCGTGATACCCACCGAGGCGGCGCCGCGCACGCCATCGATCTGCTTGCGGTGAGCGGTGTCGGCCAGATCGGCGTAGAGGGACAACATCTCGCGCAGGGCCCCTCCCTTCTCGGTGGCGGGCAGATCGCCGTCGGTGATGGACAGGTAGTTGAGCGACAGGTGGCTGAGCAAGCGCCAGCTCACGTCACCGCTGGCGTAGGAGGGACGGGGCGGCGTGGGGCCGGCCACGCAACGGATGGATTCGACCGGGGCGCCCGTCTCCAGCGTGAAGTCGGTCTGGCCTTGCCCGAGGGTGAGGTGCAGCGGGAGATCGCGGTTCGTGCACAGCGTCTCGACGGAGAGCTGGCGCAAGGTGGAGCGATAGGGCCCCTCGTGCGGATCGACCAGCGACAAGTACGTCTCGCTGCCCACGTAGCTCGACCGCGCCCCACGCAGCAGCTGGCGGGCCGAGAGCAGCCGGGGCTGCCGCTGAACGGTGTAATACGCGGCCGCCTCGTCCACGGCCGTGCGGTCGTTGCGGGCGAAGAACGGGTTGAAGCGCTGCTTCGTATCCGCGCTCGAACCGTAGCCGATCACCTCGCGAACGGTGTGGACCTCGAAGTCCATGGGCCGCGTGCGATCCGGCACGACGTGATACTCGGTCGTCGACTCGCTCAGGTGGATTCGATCGGCGCGCCGCGGGAAGAGGTTGGCGGCGGGCGTGCAGAACAATGAGAAGTTGGCCTGGTTCACCACCCCGTCGAGGTTCTTGTCGTGCAGGTCCGAGACGATCACCAGCTCGAGCTCGCCGTCGGTGCAGCGGCGGACAGCCGGTCCCAACCCCGTGAGCTTGAAGAAGAGAAAGCGCGACGGGAAGGCGAAGTACTCGTGTAACAGGCGATAGCCCTGGAACGAACGCGGCCCGAACGGGAGGAGCGCCTCGTCGTCCTCGAAGCCGACAGTCTGAACGGGACGCTCGGTGATCACGTGCTGCCACGGCACCGGACGTTTCAGAGGGCGTCCGATCGCGCCGATGGTGTGGCCCAGCAGCTGCTCGTAGATCCGCATGGGCAGCTCGTCGCTGCCCCGTACGAAGAAGGTCAGGTCTTCGAGGGCCAGCTCGCTGAAGGGCAAGCCGGCCGTGGCGCGCAACCGGATGCGAAAGGCCGCCCGCGCTCGCCCCGGCAGCTGCACGTCGCCCAGGTCATTCACGTAGCCCGCGTATTCGGCGTGCGTGATCTCGATCGGCCACAGCGTCACGTCATGCGCGGTTCGGTATTCGCACGCCGTCTGATCGCCCCGCCCGAGCACGCTGCGCAGATCGGTCCCTCGCGCGACCCGGTAGCCCTGGGCCAGGCTGCTCTCCCCCAGGTTGGGTTGAAGCTCGACGTTCACGAACGACGGCGTGGGCGCCAGGTAGTGCGGGTAGATCATCTCCAGCAGGTGCTGGGTGAACCGCGGGAACTCCGCGTCCAGCTTGAGGTGGACCCGCGCCGCCAGGAACGCGAAGCCCTCCAGCAGCCGCTCGACGTAAGGGTCGGCGCACTCGAACGTCTCGAGCCCGAGGCGCCCGGCGATCTTGGGGTACTCGCGGGCGAACTCCCCCCCCAGCTCGCGGATGTATTGAAGCTCCCGTCCGTAGTACTGCAGCAGCCGCGGATCCATTTAAGGGCGCGCTCCCATGCCGTCGACCACCGGGGATATCACCGAATTCGTCACCGGGCTTGTCCGAGGTCGGAGACGCTGACACCGCCGTTCTCCAGGTCGATCTCGGTGCGCAAGAACAGCCGCAGCGGCAAAGGCTGCGCCCAGAGCTCCGCTTCGATGTCGAAGATCATCGCGTTGTTGTTCATCTTGGATTCGTCGGCGTAGATCCGAACCACCACCGAGCTCTTGATGAGACGCGGCTCGAAGTCCCAGATGACCCCGGTCAGGATCTGCTCCAGCGCCCGGATGTCGATGCTGTTGGCGGTCCGCCCCGCCAGGTCGGGCATGCCGAAGTTGACGACGGACCGAGCCACCTCCGGATGGTCGTCCAGATTGTAGAGCGTGGCGAAGTTGGTCGTGTTGAATAGCCAAGTGAGATCGCGCCGCACGCACTCACGCAGGCGCGCCGGAGAGATCACGCGCCTGTCGCGCGACTCCTGCTGGTCATCGGGCTCTTCGTCGGTGAGCCTGTCCAGCAACGAAGGTTGGAGGCGCTCCTTCTTGGTGAGCTCCGCCATTTCTCAATATCTTTCCAAGGACCTCGGCGGGTGAGCTTTCACTTCGGTTCAGAGGTCGGGCCGAGCGGCGGCTCGCCCGCCGGCGCGCCGCTCTCGGCTTCCCCTCGCCCTTCGCCTTCGGTGTCGACCACGCTGTCGAGCTTGATGGACCGAACGTCCATGATGCCGATCTCGCCTTGGTCGGTCGCCAGCAGGCGCTGGCCCACGCCGAAGAAGGTCTCGGCAGGATGCTCGACCCATTCGGTCGCTCGCGCCATCACCAGACGCGAGTCGGACGCCGTCTCGGAGCCCGGATACCGCGTCGGCACCAGCCCGACCGCCTCGCCCCCATTGGCGAGCAACAGATTGACGGCCGTCCACGCGATGTCGCGGAGGTCGGTCGGCTTCTCGATGCGAATCTCGCGCAGGCGGGAGAAGGGAATCCAGTAGTACTTGCCATTGACGATCGCCTCCAGCATCGGCCCGAGCCGCTGGTCAGCGTCTGCGATCCACGCGAACGGCTGATCGTCGATCTGGCCCGTGGTGGCCGGCGCCTCCTCGAAGGCCTTGTCACGAAGGGACTTGGCTTCGTCGAACTTGCCAGCCGCGCCCAGGCTCACCGCCTGGACCATGAGCGCCATCCACTCCGCGGGCTTGCCAAAAAGAAGGGGCGTCTTGCGCCCGGCGAAGACCTCGGCTCGCAGCAGCTCGCAGCGGAGCGCCTCCTGATAGGTCTTGACCATCGCCACGGTCGACGGGTCGAGGTCGGAGACGACCTTCAGCTGGGTCAAAGCGCGATCCCAATCACCCCGCACAGCCAGCAACTGGAACAGAAACGTGCGGAGCTTGGCATCGGCCGGCTTCTTGCGCACCTGCCCCTGGAGCTCAGCCAGAGCTTCATCCAGGCGCCCGGCGCGGACACTCTCCTCTGCGGCGATCATGAACGGTCCTCGACGGTACCGCGATCGCCCGGTCGGCGCAATGCGAGAGCTCCGGCGCTTGAAACGCACCGGAGCTCCACGCACCCGCCGCCACTTGTCGGCATCTGCCGACCGGGGATCGCTCGAGAGGATCAGGCCTCGGCGTTACCCGGGATGTCCCAGCTGGCCGGCATCTCGGCCATCGGGGTGCCGTCGTCGGCCTGCGGCACGTAGGCCAGCTTGAAGCGGGCGAAGTTCAGGGTCACGTTCTCGATGATGGTCTCCGACTCCGGCGCGACCGACGTCGTGATGCTGGAGACGATGAGCTCCTCGAGCGTGATCTTGAAGTACTCGACGGGATTCTTGCCACCCGCCTTGCGCACCGTGAAGACGGCCTGCTTGAAGTGATGGCCGTTGCAGCAGTGCTTGATCAGGTTCGTGCTCGTCGTGTCGACGCGCTTCGTGAACGAGATGTCGTTCACGCTGACCTTCCCCGAGCCACCGCCCGTGGCGTTGTGGGTGGTACCCGTCTGGGTCATGCCCCAGCTGAAACCGAGGACCTGGATCTCGTCCTTGTGAGAGGGCGTCGCCTTGTCCTTGCTGTCGCCCACCAGGTCATCGATTTTCAGGAAGATATCATTTGCCATTGCCCCGTCTCCTTTTGCCTTGTTGTGTGTCTTCTGAACCGTTGGTACCGCCCGCGACTCGGCTCAGGCCATCTATCGTCCCAACACCGAGTCTTGTTGCGTCCCGCTCCTACTTTTCGTGACTTGACTTCCCCCCGTTCCAACCCGCCCGACCTCCTAGGCTTGCTTCGCAGACGGTAGCTTCGATGTGAGCCGCAGAGAGACGGTCAATCCTTCGAGCTGGTAGTGAGGCCTCAAGAAAAACTTCGAAGTGTAGAAACCGGGGTTGCCCTCGACCTCTTCGACGACCACCTCAGCCCCAGCCAATGGCTTACGCGCCTTATCCGCTTCCGTCGAGTGTTTGGGATCACCGTCGACGTATTGTCTGATCCAATTCTGCAGCCAACGTTGCATGTCATCACGCTCTTTGAACGATCCGATCTTGTCGCGAACGATGCACTTCAAATAGTGTGCGAATCGGCACGTCGCGAACAGGTACGGAAGGCGCGCTGCCAGGTTGGCGTTGGCGGTTGCGTCGGGATCGTCGTAGACGGCCGGCTTCTGCAGCGACTGGGCGCCGATGAACGCGGCGAAGTCGGAGTTCTTCTTGTGGATGAGCGGCATGAAGCCGTTCTTGGCCAGCTCGGCCTCGCGGCGATCGCTGATGGCGATCTCCGTCGGGCACTTCATGTCGACGCCGCCGTCGTCGGTCGGGAACGCGTGCGTGGGAAGCCCCTCGACCGAGCCGCCCGACTCGATGCCGCGGATGCGCGAGCACCAGCCGTACAGCTTGAACGAGCGGTTGATGTTGACCGCCATGGCGTAGGCCGCGTTCGACCAGGCGTACTTGCTGGTGTCGGCGCCCGCCGTATCCTCCTCGAAGTTGAACTCCTCGACGGGGTTGCTCTTGGCGCCGTAGGGCGTGCGCGCCAGGAACCGCGGCATGGCCAGGCCCAGATAGCGTGCGTCCTCCGACTCGCGCAGCGACCGCCAGCCGGCGTAGTCCGGCGTGGTGAAGATCTTGGTGAGGTCGCGCGGGTTCGACAGCTCGCTCCACGACTCCATCTGGAACAGAGTGGGGGCCGTGCCGGCGATGAACGGCGCGTGAATGGCGGCCGAGATCTTGGAGAGCTCGCCCAGCAGCTCGACGTCGGGCGCGGTGTGGTCGAAGTAGTAGTCGCCCACCAGAGCGCCGTACGGCTCGCCGCCCAGCTGACCGAACTCCTCTTCGTAGAGTTTCTTGAAGATGGGGCTCTGATCCCAGGCTGCGCCCTTGAACTTGCGCAGGTTCTTGTGGAGCTCCTTCTTCGAGATGTTCATGACCCGGATCTTCAGCTGGTCGTCGGTCTCGGTGTTGTTGACCAGGTAGTGCAGCCCGCGCCACGCGCTCTCGAGCTGCTGGAAGTCCGGGTGATGCATGATCGCGTTGATCTGGTCGCTCATCTTCTTGTCGATCTCGGCGATCATCGCGTTGATCGACTCGACCACGTCGCTGCCGATGAGCGTGCTCTTCTCCAGCGCGTGCTGCGCCAGCGTGCGCACCGCCGTCTCGACCTCGCTCTTGGCCTGATCGGTCTGGGGCTTGAACTGCTTCTGCAGCAGGGAGTTGAAGTCGTTCAGTTCGACGGCGGCTTCGCCGCCCTGCTTCTCTTGCTCGAGCTCGGCCATGTTTACTTGTCCTTGCCCGGCTCTTCACCGGACTCTTGGGGCTTGGGTGCCGACGCCAGCGACTTGAGCAGCGTCGGGTCATGAAGAACCTTGGAGATGAGACCCTCGGCGCCGCTCTTGCCGTCCATGTACGTCACCAGGTTCGAAAGCTGCTGGCGAGCCTCGAGCAGCTCGTTGAGGGCGCCCACCTTGCGCGCCACGGCGGCGGGCGAGAAGTCATCCATGCTCTCGAAGGTGAGCTCCACGTTCAGCTTGCCGTCGCCGGTCAGCGTGTTCGGCACCTGGAAGGCGGCGCGCGGCTTCATGGCCTTCAAGCGCTCGTCGAAGTTGTCGACCGAGATCTCGAGGAACTTTCGATCGGCGACCGCGGGAAGCGGCTCGACCGGGTTGCCGGAGAGATCCGACATGACGCCCATGACGAAGGGGAGCTGGATCTTCTTCTGTGCTCCATAGAGCTCGACGTCGTATTCGATCTGGACGCGAGGCGCCCGGTTTCGCGCGATGAATTTTTGACTGCTGGTGCTCATGTGACGACTTGCCTCCTGAAGTTGGACCTCAAAGAACCTTCAAAATGTCGAGCGCGGTCGGGTCGCTCGAAGGTGACTGATTCTCCTGACTCACTCGCCCTGTGCCTGTCCCTTCAAGGCCTCCACCTGCTTCAGGACCTCCGGGACCAGCTCCTTCACGATATCGACGAAGCTCATCATGACGAGGCGCTTGCACCTCGCCATGAAGAGCGGAACCGGGTTCGAGGGTTCGTACCGGGCGTAGTAGGCCATGATGAGATCGATGGCTTTCACGACCTCCTCCCTGGACGAAATCGACCCACCCAGGCCGCCCCCCTGACGGGGCGGGGGCGCGGCGGGTTTACCGTCTGAATCGGCCACGGGTACCTCCTCCTCGACGACGACGACGGGCATGGGCTTGCGCTGCGCCAGGCGCGGAGCCAGGAACGCGTCGGCCTTCTTCACCAAGATGTTGAGAGGACCGCAGACGCTGACCGCCTCGCCCGCGTCGATCTTCTCGGTGAGGGCCGCCTGCAGCCCCGCCAGGTGCGCGAGGCAGGCCTTCACGGCAGAGGTCGAATGATCGAGCGCCTCCAGGTCCGTGTCGCGTGCCGCCCCGTCGATCGACGCCATCGACGGCGCCGGGACGCCCTTGTCGGGGGGCGACTCGTTGTTCGCGATCTCGATATCCTTCAGCGAAAACTTGCCGAGGGTCTTCGAGGCGACGAGAGGCGTCCGGCGCAGCGCGAGCATCTGGGGCTGGGCGATCAGCTCGCGCAGGATGCTGAGCCGCATCTGCGGATCGTTGTCGTCCTCGGGATCGAGCAGCGGAAAGAGCCCCTCCCAGTAGCGCTCGATCAGGCCGCGGACGATCTCGAGACCCTTCGCGAAGCCGGGCCATCCCTCGGTGCGCACCAGAGACCGCGCGAGCTCCACGGCGGGGCGTAGATCCTTCGAGCGCCGCAGGAGCTCGACCGCCTTCTTCTGCAGCTGTTTCCAGTCAGGATCGGACGCCGGGATGATCGTGTTACCGATCTGTTGCTCCGGCTTGCCCTGCCCCAGCCGCCCGAGCTCGAGGAAGTCGGCGTCGCCGGTCATCTCCAGATCCGTCCCACACGGCGCCTCGGCGCTGACGGGTTCGAGCAATCCATCCAGGTCGGTGAGCGCCATTTTTCCCTCGCGGGCGAGCCTATTACCCAACAGTCATCGCGTCTTGTCAAACGCGCTCGTGAGTCGGATAACAACACCCGTGGGGGTGATCACAAACCGGATCCTCGTCCGACCTCTGTCGCTGCGGCGAGGGCCCCCCCGCGCGAAACGGCTCGAATCGAGTAATATCCCGACGCTCCGCGAAAGGAAACACCAGCCCCGATGATCCTGGTGGTCACAATCCACTCGCCGAAGGGCGGAACGACCCAAACCCTTCGGTTCGAGAAGTCGCCGATCCGCGTCGGGCGGAATCAGCTGAACGACATCTCCCTGGACGATCCGTTCGTGTCCGAGTGGCACGGCACGATCCGCTTCGATCGACACAGCGTCGCCTACTTCGACCTCGGCTCGACGAACGGCACGCTGCTCGAGGGCAAGCGCCTCACCAAGAACGTCGCGACGCCGCTCGACGAGAGCTCGCGGCTGAAGATAGGGCTGCTCTACATCCAGGTCGCCCGCGAGATGATGGACGAGGTCGCCCCCACCCCTCCGCCCGTCATGAACGAACCGGCCGGCAGCTCCAACCCGATGCAGCATACGCTGCCGTGGGGTCTTTTGAACCGCGCCGGGCTGGGTATGGGCGGCGGCGCCGTGGCCACGGGCCCGAACGCGTCGGGGGCCATCCGAGCCAATCCGGGCGCGAGCGGCCAGAGCGGAACGACGGGCAAGATGCCGGGCTCGAGCGGCTCGCTGTCCGGTCCGCTCTGGGATCCGTCGGCCCCGACTGCCCCGCCGGTGTCGTCTCCCCTGCCCGGCCTGACCCCTCGCGACGCGCAGATGGAGCGCCACCGCGAGAAGCTCCTCGAGGCGTTCACCGAGGCCTTCATCGGTCTGCGCAAGGGCTACGAGCAGTTCGGCGCCGAGGTCGGCGTGCGCACCATCAGCGGCACCACGCCGTTGCACCGGGCCCGCAGTCAGGCGGAGCTGCTCCACTATATCCTGCAGCCCAACCTCGACACCGACGCGGTCGTGCGCGACATCATCGCGATCTTCGCCGACTTTGGCATTCACCACCTCGCCATGATGCAAGGAGTGACGGAGGGTGTGCGGAACCTGTTGCAATCCCTGAACGCCGAGGCCAACGCCATCGACGCCGGGGGCCGCCTGTTCACGGGGGGAAAGGCCAAGACTCAATGGAAGGCTTACCTGGAGCGATTCGAGCAGATGATCACAGACGAAAACGAGCTTCATTCGGCGGTGTTTGGCAACGAGTTCGCGCGCGCCTACGCGAGCGTCACCCAGGGCGAAAGCGGCAAGGACGGCAAAGACGGCAAGGGTCCGTCGAGCGGGAGCGACGAGTGATGCCAGCGAACGCGCGGCCTGGGCGGATGCTGTCCTTGCTGGCGGTGGCGGCCGTCGCGGCGCCGGTCCTTTGGGGAGGGTGCGGCCCCAAGCCGAAGCCCCGACCGGTGGCGCCCCCCAAAGCGGCGCCGGCGCCCGCCCCCGTCGCCGCGGCGCCGCCGATCAAACCGCTCTGCGCCGTCGAGACGGCGGCGTCGCTCGATCGGCCCCCGAAGGATCGGGTCTACCCGCCGCAGAACTGGTTCGTTCTGTTGCTCCAAGGATATCGATCCAACAGCGAGATGGCCCGGCCGGTCTCCGACTGCACGGGCATCCCGGTCAAGGGCATGTACGAGAACTGCAGCGCCGGTCCGGTGCCCGAGACGATCCCGACCAGCTTCGGATACGACGACGTCGTCGTGACCCAGGTCGCCGATGATCTGCGCCTGGCCTGGGTGATCAGCGAGCGCCTGGCCGACGGACAGTCACAGGGCCCGGTCGCGCTGGTGTCGGTCGAGCCCCGGGGCCTGGCCGTGCGGGCCATCGGCATGCTCCGCGCCTACCGGCGGAACGTGGTGCTGCGGCTCGAGAAGGTCGGCGCGGCCACGGTGCTGGTGGCCGACGGCCAGCGCTGCGACGATCCCAACGCGGCCGAGACCTGCGACCGCGCCGTGCGGGTGCTGCCGCTCGCGGGGGATCGCTTCCATTCGGGACCGATGCTCGACGCCTACGACCGCTGTCTGGGCAGCTCGCTCATCCCGGTGCGCACGAAGGGCCAAATCGGAACGTCCGCGGAACGAAGTACGAGCTCGAAGCCGCCGTCGTCTTCGGTGCTGACGCGATCGTCGTGCGTGAGAACCTGAACCTGTCGCGCCCGCCGAAGGCGCGCGGCGCGCAGGACCCGGACGAGGATTCGTTCGTCTCCCGCCTCCAGCTCGAGCGCACGCTCACCGTTCGGGACGGACACCTGATCGCCGACGGACCCTCGCTGCTGGCCAAGTGGATGGCCTCGCGCCACAACCTTCCCCCCGCGGAGAACTAGACCGACTTACCGCCGGGGGACGGCCGGGCGGCGGGCGGGGCGGGGCTCGCGCGCCGCTGGGTCCGACGAGGAGAGGTTCCCCGCCCGGGCCGACTTGAAAATGAATAGGCCGGCGCCCACGCCGATGGTCTCGCCGTCCGAGAGGACGTGGCGTCGCTCGATGCGCGCGCCCTCGACGGTCACGGTGCCGTCACGTGGGGTGACCGCGAAGTCACCGCCCTCCAGGGTCAGCTCGGCGTGCTCCTCGGCGACCTGGGGATCGACCAGGATGCGCAGCGCGCACGAGGGTGCCTGACCGATCAGCGCGCTCGGACCGGGAAGCCGCAGGGTCTCGCCGCGCACGCCGGGGCCCCCGGCGCGGACCAGCCACCCCACGGCGACACCGCCGCCGCCGCTGCGAAGGGCGTCCTGCACGGCCACCGCTATCCCCCGTGCGCGCGGCGTACCGAGGATGGGGTGGGCGGACGCAGCTCCCCGCAACGCCTCCGCCAGCTCCTCCAGGTCCAGGCCCGCGAAGGCGGCGCAGTCGTCGTCGCTCACGCGCCCGACCAGAGCGTCGGCCGCGGCCTCGGGCGGCGTCTGGTTGGTCACGGCGTCTGCCAGGATCGACGCCAGCGCGCCGTCCAGGACCGGCCGCTCGTGGTCGGAGGAGCGTTCGGCTAGAAGCTCCTTCATCTCTTGCAGGCGCATGCGCCCGAGGCGCGTCCGGAAGTAGGGAAAGCGCAGATCGTTGGTGGCTTCGCTGGGCAGGTGGGCGAGCACGCTCGCCCCTTCGGGATGGCTGCGCAGCAGCTCGGCCACGGCGCGCTTCGGCGAGACGCCACGCCGCACGAGATCGTGGGCCGCCGCCAGCACCTCCTCGTCCTCCTCGGAGACGACCGGCTCCTCGCGCCGGGAAGGGATCCGGCGGGCGGCGCCTCCGCTCCGGCGCGACACCATCAAGATGCCGAAGGCCGCGGCCGCCACCGCCGCCAGGCCCACCGCGCCGAAGATCCACCACGGCCGCTTGGCGTCCACGTTCAGCGCGCCGACCTCGGCGTTCAGGCGCTGTCCGTCGCCTGTCGTCAGGTTCACGGACAGGTGGTGCGAGCCCCCGAAGCTGCGCCAGCTGAGCGGCGACGGGAACCGGACGCGTTGCAGATCGGCGACCGCCTGCCCCAGCGACTCGAGCGCGTTCTCCAGCTCCTGGGCCTGCTCCAGCGTGCGTAGAAACCCGCCCGACGACTCCTGCAGATCGCGCAGGTTGGCCGCGGCCTGCTGGGCGTCCGCCTCCGGCGGAGGGAACGCGACGACCAGGAGGGTGATGCCCGCCTTGCGGATGTCGCGGCCGAGCGCCGCGAAGTCACCGGGGCCATCACCCTTGGGATCGGCGAAGTCGCGGCCGTCCGTGACGAGGAGGAGGATCTTCAAGGTCGCCGCGTCTGCCACGAGATCCTGCAGATCGAGGCGAACCGCATCGATGAGGTTCGGGCGATAGCCCTCGAGGTAAGGGACCTCCTCGGCCAGGCGGCTCACCTCCGCCGCCGTCAAGCGAGCGCGATCCTGGCGGAGGCGGCCGTAGATCGTGGGGTAAACCACGGTACGCGAAGGGACCCGCCGAAAGAACCCCTGGATGCCGTCGAGCACGCCCGGCGGCGTGCCCTCGATCCACAGGTAAGTCAGCCCCACCGTCAGGGGCGGACGCCAGGTCTGGCTCGCTTCGGCGGCGATGGTGGCCCAGTCGGCCAGCGACTGGGTGGCCAGCGACGCGTCCTCGCGCTGGCCGTCGACGACCAGGTCGAGGCTCGAGGCCTTCAACGATCGCCCACTGGCGCTGATGGCCCCGACGAAGAACGTGGTGTCGCCGGTCTCGGCGTCGAGGATCGGCCGGGTCGCGATCACCGCCGGTCCGGCCAGCGCGGGCGACGAGCCGGCGACGACGCCGGCGATGACGCCCACCAGGGCCGGCCCACGAAGTGCGCGAAGGACGGCCGACGTCATCACGCTCGCGCGCCGACCGGCGGAAGCCAAAGCGACTTGAAGAGCAGCTCGGTGGCGCCGACCTTGATGACGTCGCCGTCGGCCAGCCTGACCACCTCGCCCGGACCGAGCCGCTGCGAGTTGACGAAGGTCCCGTTCACCGATGGCGCCGGGTTGTCACGGTCACGGATCGTGAACGCGTCGCTGCGATCGACGGTGGCCGGTCGCCCGATCACCGCGTGCGCGCTGGACATGTAACTGTCGTCGAACTGCGCCACCCGCACGGAGCCCGTGGGCGCCGCGCCCGCCCGCGACAGCACGACCCGCTCGCGATCGAGATCGACCAGATCGCCCTTCTTCTCCGTGTCGGGCGATCGGATCACCACCAGCCATCCGAGCGTCATGGCGCCGGCGGCGTGCGCCGGCAGGGCGACCTGCTCGTCGGATAGAAACATCGTCTTCGCAGCGACGAGGTTCGGGCGGCACTTCCCACAGGTGGTTCCCCAGCCGGGCAACATGGGCTCGCCGCAGTTGGGACAGGGGATCTCCTGCGCCAGATCGGGGCGCTGAAGACCCCCCGAGCCGAAGGCCGCGCTCGCCGC
>Ga0068859_100004284_pt1 | contig 14570 bp, 11 predicted proteins | sample KBSSwiS22_FD_66585 | JGI IMG/M metagenome (GOLD analysis project Ga0068859, IMG submission 66585) | Switchgrass rhizosphere microbial communities from Kellogg Biological Station, Michigan, USA - KBS Switchgrass S2-2 | ecosystem: Host-associated > Plants > Roots > Rhizosphere > Soil ...
AAAAATGAATTGATTCTCTTCCAGTTTGAATTTGTAAGTAAAAGCAGAATGTCCCGGGAGGGCGTGATGCGAGCAATTTGGGGCCTTGCAGCGATCGTGCTGTCGGCGGGGACCGCAGTCGCCGCGGACAGCGTCAAGCTGGATGTCGACCTGACCGACGCGCCTCGCCACATCATTCGATCGAAGCTGACGTTTCCCGCGCACGCCGGGCCGATGACGCTTCGCTACCCCGAGTGGCTCCCCGGCGAGCACGGTCCGACCGGCCCCATCAAGAACATCGCCGGCGTCTTCATCAAGGCAAACGGGAAGGACATCGGCTGGGCGCGCGACCCGAAGGACATGTACGCGTTCCGCGTCGACGTTCCCGCGGGCGCGACCGAGATCGAAGCGTCGCTCGACCTCCTCGATCCCGCTCAGGTCGAAGGGTTTTCGTCGGGGGCTTCGACGACCGCCAAGCTCGCGATCTTGAGCTGGAATCAGGTCGTCCTCTATCCCGACGGCGTCAAGGGAAACGCGATCGACTACGAAGCCACCCTCACGCTTCCCGCGGGTTGGACGTACGGGACCGCGCTCCCTGTCGCGACCCCGCGCGCGTCCGGGATCGCCTTCAAGCGGGTCTCGCTGACCACGCTGGTCGACTCGCCGGTGCTGGCGGGTGAATACATGCGCACGGTCGTGCTCGACGATCGCCCGGGGAAGAAGGCCGTCATCGACATGGCCGCCGACGCGCGCGCCGACCTCGCCGTGCCCCCCGAGCTCGAAAAGGCGTACGCCCGGCTGGTGAAGGAGGCCGACGCGCTGTTCGGCTGCCGGCACTACGGCGAATACCACTTCCTCCTGACACTGTCGGACCACGTCCCGCACTTCGGCCTCGAGCACCATGAAAGCTCCGACGACCGCGTCTACGAGCGCTCGTACCTCGATCCCGACCGCACGCGCATGATGCAAAACCTTCTGCCCCACGAGTACGTCCACTCGTGGAACGGGAAGTTCCGCCGTCCCGCCGACCTTCTCCCGGACGAGCTCGGCAAGCCGATCGACTCGACGCTGTTGTGGGTCTACGAAGGGATGACGCAATACCTGGGTTGGGTGCTCGCAACACGCTCCGGTGTCCGTCCCCTCCAGGAAGGCCTCGACCGGCTTGCATACGCCGCCGCCCAGCTCGACACCCGCGGCGGCCGGAGCTGGCGCAATCTCGAAGACACCGCCACCGCCGCCCAGCTTCTTTACGAGAGCAGCGACGCGTGGGAGGCCTGGCGCCGCGGCACCGACTTCTACGACGAAGGCCTTCTGATCTGGCTCGAAGCCGACGTCACCATCCGCCGCCTCACCGGCAACAAGCGCTCGCTCGACGACTTCTGCAAGCGCTTCCACGGCGGCGGCACGGGCCTCCCCGAGGTGAAGACCTACACCTTCGACGACGTCGTTTCCGAGCTGAACGCGATCGCTCCCTACGACTGGGCGAAGTTCCTGAACGACCGCGTGAAGCGCCGCGACCACGGCGCGCCGATGGGAGGCATCGAAGGCGGCGGCTGGCAGCTCACCTACACCGACACGCCGACGTCCTTGATCAAGAGCGACGAAGAGGTGACCGACAACCTCGATCTTCGCTACTCGCTCGGGTTCCGTCTCGACAAGAACGGCGCGATCATCGACGTGCAGCCGGAGTCGAAGGCGTGGGCCGCGGGGATCAGCCCCGGCATGAAGCTCGTCGCCGTCAACGGCCGCCGGTTCACCAAGGGAGTGCTGCGCGACGCGGTGAAAGGCACGAAGCCTGCGCGCGCCACGATCAAGCTCTTGATCGAGCACGACGACTATTTCCGGGAGGTCTCACTCGACGTCGACGGGGGCGAGCGGTATCCCACTCTCACCCGGAAGGCGGGCGGCGACGACGTGATCGGAAGGATTCTGGCGCCGCAGGCAAAAAAACCGTAAGGCGGGCTGCCCCTTTCCCTCCCGAAAAACGGTACTCGGTACAGAACTTAGGGTGAAGAGTTCACGGCCATGGAGCTCTCTGAGCTCTAAACCGTGAACTCTTAACTCTTAAGGTCTGCCCCTCTCTGCAGCTCGTACCCCAGCGCCTTCCACGCCTCGAACCCGCCCTCGAGGGGGTGCACCCGCTTGATTCCCTTGGACCGGAGGAGGAGCGCCGCCCGGGCGCTCGAGGCTTCGTTCGGTCACGTGCAAAAGAGGATCACGTCGCGGTCGCGCGCGATCCTCGTGTGCTGGCGAACCAGGTCTTCCTTTTCGATGCGCACGGCGCCGGGGATCGTCCCGGCGTCGGCTTCCAGATCGAACGACGAGCGCAGGTCGACGATGACGAGCTGCTCGCCCGCGTCGAGCCGTGCTTTCAGCTCCTGCGGGCGGATGCGGGAGGTGCGGATGGAGCGCAAGAAGCGGTGGCGGTTGAACCATTTCAAGAAGACGTAGACGGCGATCACGGCCAGCCCGATCTGCAGCCAGCTTGCGATGCTCGTGACCGCCGCGGCGATCGTCTCGAGCTGGTCGCTGAAGATGTACCCGACCGCGATCTGGCTGCCGGCCCACAGGAAGGCCCCGAGCGACGTGTAACCCATGAACCGGAAAAAGGGCATGCCGATCACACCGGCGAGCGGCGGCGCCGCCATCGACAGGCCCGGTACGAACTTCGCGATCACGAGTGAGCGCGCACCGTGTCGCAGGAAGGCGTCTTCGGTGCGGCGCACGCACGAGTCGGGCTCCAGAGAGATGCGGCAGAGCAGGCGCATCACCTTGCCGCCGCCCCGGAGACCGATCTCGTACCAAACCCCGTCGGCGAGGATCGAGGCGCTCATTGCGATGAGCAAAGGGGCGAGGGGGTTCACCCCTTCGATCCGGGCGAAGGCCCCCGCCGCGAGCAAGGCCGGCAGCGCCGGAATCGGCACGCCGAGCTGCTCGGCCAGCACCCAGAAGAAGAGAACTTCGAGACCATGCCGGACCATAGGCCGATGAGGATACCTTGACCATCCCACTCTCTGGGCGTAGAGAAGGGACAGCGGACGGGGGCTCCATGAATCGATTCGTCCTCGGGACGGCGGTCGTTGTTTTCACCTTCAACGTGCCGTCCGCGGCCCCGATCTCCTTTGAGGACCGCGTCAGAGCCGAGGCCGGGATCGAGCGCGTCCGGCACAACCACCGCACGGGCGACAAGCCGGCGTTCGAAGACACGGTGCCCGCCGCGATGCTCGAGCAGCGTGTCCGGGACGGAATCGCCCAGTCGGCCGCGGTCGAACACTTGAGCGGGAAGCCGATCACGGCCGCCGAGCTCGACGCCGAGCTCGCACGAATCGTCCGCGACACGCAGGCGGATGGCCTGCTCGAGGAAATGTTCGCCGTGTTGGGCCACGAGCCTGTCCTTATCAAGGAGACGCTCGTGCGCCCGCTCGTTGCGGACCGGCGGTTGCGGGCGATGTGGGCGCAGGCCCCAGAAGGCCCCAACTTCGATGCCTGGTGGAGTCGGATGGCCGCTTCGTTTAGCGCGGATCACATCGACACGGTGGCGTCGAACGGCCCGATCCCGGGCTCGAGTCAAAGGACCGCGGCGACCGTACCCGGTTGCGCACCCCTCGAAACCTGGAACAGCAAGTCGCTGGACGACTACTACGAGGGCAGCGGGGCCTGTTTCTGGACGGGCACCGAGGTCTTGGTGGGGGGTATCGACGGGGGCACCCGTTACACGCCCGCATCCAACACCTGGAGTCCGTTCTCGGCAGGCAACACCCTCTCGGCGCGCGGCGGCACCGTGACCGTCTGGACGGGGAGCGAGCTGCTCGTCGTGGGTGGGTCGACCGGACTGCCGGTCATGCTCGCAGACGGAGCGCGCTATGACCCGGTGACCGACACTTGGACCCCAATTCCGGGGGGCCCCATTGCGGCCTCCGACTCCTCGGGCGTCTGGACCGGAACCGAGCTGGTGGTATACGGCGGAAACCTCGGGTTCGCCAACGAGACGAACGCGACGCGTCGATACAACCCGGCGACCAACACATGGACGTCCGGTGCGTCAGGACCCCCCAAGCGATACGGCGCCACCGCAGTTTGGACGGGAACGGAGATGATCGTTTGGGGCGGCTACTCGGCGGCGAGCGGTTACTACAACACCGGGAGCCGCTACAACCCCTCCACGAATTCGTGGACCGCAATGGCCACCGCGGGTGCGCCTTCAGGATCCGCCTTCGACAAAGCGGTGTGGACCGGCACCGAGATGCTTCTCTGGTCGGTCAGCTCTCCCGGGGCATCCGCTCATCGCTACAACCCCGCCGCTAACAGCTGGTCTCCGATCAGCTCCGTGGGCGCGCCGCCGCACAGGACGGGTGAAGTCGTCGTCTGGTCCGGAAATCGCCTGCTCGTTTGGGGCGGGTGCGCCGGAAGCGTCTGCGCCAACGACGGAGGCCGGTACGACCCGTCCACGAATACCTGGACCGCCATGAGTCAGGTCGGCGCGCCGTCGATTGGCAATTACAACGGCACGTCGACGAGCACCCGGATGTTCGTCTACGCCGGAGTCAACGGCGGCGGCGGCCTGTACGATCCTGGCGCCGACGCTTGGACAACGATCTCAATCCAACAGCCGCCGAATGCTCCGTCCGCCCGCAGCGGCCATTCGACCGTCTGGACCGGCGCGGAAATGCTTCTTTGGGGCGGCGACCCGGCGGACCAACGGCCGTGGAGTTACGACCCGGCGTTGGACCACTGGACCGCACTCTCGAGCGTTGGGGCGCCGGCAGTATCGCCCACCCCCGTCCCCGTTACCTGGTCGGGCACCGAGCTGTTGGTCTGGAACACGCTCTCGGCGTCCGGAGGCGCCTTCAACCTCGGGAGCCAAACGTGGAGGCCGTTGCCGACGGCCGGAGCGCCTTCGGCTCGACAGTCCGCGGTCGTCCAGTGGACGGGTGGAAAGCTGCTGGTATGGGGAGGCATCGACAACGGCTCCGTCTCCCTCGACGATGGCGCGCTCTACTCTCCCTCGTCGAACACCTGGAGCGCCGTCACCAGCGTCGGGGCGCCGTCGGCTCGGGCGGACGCGGTCTCCACTTGGACGGGTAGCCGCGTCGTGATCTGGGGCGGTCACGCTGGCACCACCTATCTCGTAACCGGCGGCCGTTACGACCCGGTCGCCAACGCATGGACGGCGACGTCCACCACCGGTGTACCGGCAGCGCGAACCGGCGCGACAGCGGTGTGGTCGGGCTCGAAGATGATCGTTTGGGGCGGCCTGACGAACGGCACGGGGAACGCCGATTCGGGAGGGCGATACGACCCGATCGCCGACGCGTGGTCAGCGACCGCCTTGACCAATGCGCCGGGTGGGCGTGCTAAGCACGCCGCGGTTTGGGACGGCGACGAGATGGTGATCTTCGGCGGGTACAAGGATTGGAACGGCGGGGGTTCCGTGCCGTTCGGCTCGCTCAAGGATGGGGCGCGATACAACCCTGTGACTGACACGTGGTTGAGCTTGCCCTTCCAGGGCGGACCGCGGACGCGCTCTCAGCACAGCGCCGTGTGGACCGGCGACCGGATGATCGTCTGGGGCGGCGTCGGCGCAGGCCAAACCGGAGGAATGTGGGGCGGCCCTCCTCCGTTCGCCGACGATGATGCCGACGGGATCGGCAACTGCGTCGACGTCTGCCCGGCGATCTTCGACCCAGGCCAGGCGGACGGCGACGCAGACGGAGTCGGCGATGCGTGCGACCCCTGCCCCCAAGATCCGATCAACGACCCCGATGGCGATCAACTGTGCGGGAACGTCGACAACTGCCCGACCGTCGCGAATCCCGGACAGGCCGACAACGACGCGGATGGTGTTGGAAACGCATGCGACAACTGCGCTTCGCTCCCCAACCCGACTCAGCTCGATGGTGACGGGGACGGGGTCGGAAACGGGTGCGACAACTGTGTCAGTGCCTACAACCCCACCCAGGCCCAAAGCGACGTCGACAGCTTCGGCGACGCTTGCGACAACTGCCCGTTGATTGCGAACCAGAATCAGCTCGACGGCGATCAGGACGGTTACGGCGACGTGTGCGACCCGTGCCCCGCGGAGCCCGGCTTGGATCCGGACAACGACGGCGCCTGTCCGAGCGTCGATAACTGCCCCGCTGTGTTCAACCACGTCCAGCGCGACACGGACGGCGACGGCAAGGGCGACCTCTGCGACAACTGCCCGACGAATGCGAATGCCGGACAGCAGGATACCGATGGAGATGGCGCCGGCGACGCGTGCGATTGCGAGCCGACGGATCCGAATGACCGACGGCCGCCCGAAATACTCCCGCTGTACTTTTCGCGATCCGGTGGAACGACGACCCTCCATTTCCCGGCGAACATCCCCTCGATCGACAAGTATTCCCTCACCCGAGGCGATCTGGGTTTGCTGAGCGCGAGCCAATACGGAACCTGTGTGGCGAACGGATTGCTGAGTGGCGTCGGCACTTACACGGACAACAATGACCCCGCGCCCGGCCATGGCTTCGTATATTTCGTGCAAGGCCAGAGCTACGATTGTGGACTCAGCCCGCTTGGTTACCGTTCGACCGAGCAGCCTCGCGTGAACTTGTCCGCCGGGGCCTGCACCGGTCTGACGGTCATCGACAGGTTCCCATCGGCCGAGTCAACGGTTTCGGGGACGCGCTCGGGAACGTTCGCGAACACGCTTACGTCGGACAACGCCTACGAGACCATCACCGAGGTGCTCATCAACGTGATCAGCCAGCTCGAACACCGCTGGACCATCAACGTTCCACCCGGATCGAGTCGGGAGCTGCACATCGAGGGGTTCCGGTCGACCAGCGGCGATGGCGACGAATTCAAATTCGAGATTTCTATCGACGGTGGCGCGAACTGGGTCGAAGTGCTCGTTTCTCAAGTCCCCTTCGCGGACGACGGTGTGGACATCATTCAAAGCTACCCGAGCACGTTCACCGGCGACGTCTTGTTGCGTGTGCGAGATTCCTCCCGCGCGCCCGGTGCCCAGACCCTCGACTCGATCTCGATTGACAGAATCTGGATCCGAACGATCACCCCGTGACTCTGGCGCCGCGCCGGAAAACGCCGTACAACTGATGTCCAGCCCGATGGAAGTGAGGTAGCGCCCGATTTCAGAGCTTCACGGAAATCTCAAAGGCCTCTCACCCGCCGAAAAGCACCGCGCCGAGCGCCTGTACCGGCGTCGCGTTCCCGCGCACGACATCGTCAGCAACGACCTCGCCCGCGAAATGGCGGAAACCGGTCACGCTCTGGGGCGCCGCGTGGGCGTGCTGGTCGATCGCGCCGGGCGCATCGAAAGGGTGGCGATCGGCGACGCCAACCGGATCACCGTCCCCCGCGAGCCCTCGGCCCCGTCGGGCCGCGACCGGTTCTGCACATTGCGCTGGATCGCGACGAAAGGCGCCGACGAGGCGCTCACCCCCTCGGACCTCGCGCCGCTCGCGCTACACCGGTTGGATGCGCTCGCGGTGGTCGCCGTCGATTCCGCGGGAAGCGCGGGCCCGGTGCGCGTAGCGCACCTTCTCCCGGCCGAAGAACGCGAGCGCCAGCCCACGCGCGTCATGCCCCCGCCTCCGCCACACGGGGTGATCGTTCCCCGCGGCCTCGGCGGCGGCGCCGCCGTCGCCAAGCAGCGCGAGATCGAAGACGTCGTCGCCGACGGCGCCCGGTACCGGCTCTTCCCGCCGCGGCCGGCCGCCCTGCTCAATGAAGACTTCCTCGACCTCATCGGCGCCTTGGAAGCCGAATTCGAGCGCACGCGCAAGCGGACCAAGGTCGCCGGCAAGGCCGGCCGCGCCATCCTCGTCCACGTCACCACGGGGAGCCGCCTGGACGCCGAAGAGTCGATGGACGAGCTCGAAGAGCTCGCCGCGTCCTCGGGCCTGGGCGTCGTCGACCGCATCGTCCAGCGCCGCCAGCACTTCGACGCGCGCACGCTGATGGGTGCCGGCCGTCTCGAAGACCTGATCATCCTCGCGTCGCGTCTCCAGGCGGACTACATCGTCGTCGACCAGAACTTGACACCCGCGCAGGCGCGCGCGATCGCCGAGTCGACCGCGGTGAAGGTCATCGACCGCAGCCAGCTCATCCTCGACATTTTCGCCCGTCGCGCCCGCACCCACGAAGGCAAGATCCAGGTCGAGCTGGCGCAGCTGAAGTACCTGCTCCCGCGCCTGATGAGCCGCGGCGACTCGGGGCTCTCGCGCCTGGAAGGCGGCATCGGCGGCCGCGGACCCGGCGAGCAGAAGCTCGAAGCCGACCGCCGGCGCGTCCGCGACCGCATCACGTCGCTCGAAAAGCTGCTCACCGGCGAGCGCACCCGCCGCGAGCAGCGCCGCCACCGTCGCAGCGAGCGCGACGTCCCCGTCGTCTCGATCGTCGGCTACACGAACGCCGGCAAGAGCACCCTGCTCAACGTGTTGACCAAGAGCGAGGTCTTCGTCGAGCAGCGCATGTTCGCCACCCTCGACCCCTCGTCCCGCCGCCTGCGCCTGCCGCGCGAGCGCGAGATCGTCATCAACGACACGGTCGGCTTCATCCGCGACCTGCCGAAGGACCTGCTGGCCGCCTTCCGCGCGACGCTCGAGGAGATCGCGGACTCCGACCTGCTCGTTCACCTCGTGGACATGTCTCACCTGCGACACGAAGCCCAGATCAAGGCGGTCGAGGCGATCCTCACCGAGCTCGGCGACGCCGACATCCCGCGCATGATCGTGTTCAACAAGGCCGACCTCGTCGACCCCGATCGCCGCGACGAGATCCTCCAGGCGCACCCGGGGTCGTTCGCGATCTCGGCCGTCAAGCGGGAGGGGCTGACCGAGCTGCTGCACGCGATCGACGCGGGGTTGAGGGGGCGGAAAGACGTGAGGGCGGGGATCGGGGACTGAATCCCGGCGGGTTTCCGCCGACGGCGTGACCGATGCTCAAGCTGCGATTTCGTGAGAGCGAGCTTCCCCGGTTGGCGTCGCGCTATCCCGTCGAGGTGGATGGCGGCATCGAGACGTGGGCGGCACGCGCGGGCAAGCGCGGATACCTCGAGCGCGACGAATTCCTGCGGATCTGCGAGTGGAAGACGCCGCGCTCCCGGAAGAGCTGCCGCAAGAACTCCGCGAGTCTCGTCGAGGAAGCGACACGCGTGGCGTTCGCGGCCAAGAACGAAGAGATCAAGATCGGCACGCTGCGGATTCTTTCGGGGGTCGAATGGCCGACGGCGTCCGTGATCCTGCACCTATGCGACCGTGGGCGGTATCCCATCCTCGATATCCGCGCGCTGTGGTCGGTGGGGTTCGCGCGCCCGCCTGTATACACGTTCAAGCTGTGGTGGGACTACACGCGGTTCACCCGGGAGCTGTCGCGGCGGAGCCGGTTGACGATGCGCGATGTCGATCGCGCGCTGTGGCAGTACTCGAAGGAACGGCAATGAAGGCGAACACCGCCGAGCGAAGTGTCGCGCTGCTCTTCGCGACGAACGCGATCATCAATTGGACCATCTCACTCCCGGGCATCATCAATCCCGTCGCCGCGGCAGCTGCTTTTGGTGGCGCCGCTCCGAATTACCCGTCTGTTGTGCGGCTGTGGCAGGGGTTCGTGTTCATGTTCGGTTGCCTGTTCTGGGAAGCCAGCCGTGATGTGCGCGGAAAGGTCGCGCTGCTCAAGTACAACTGGATCGAGAAAACGATCACCGCCACGGCCATCACGTCGGGCTATTTCGCCGGGGACGTCCCGGCTCGACTCCTGTTCTTGATCATCCTCACGAACTGGATTTGGATACCATTCATCCTGTGGGGGGATCTGGCAATACGCCGCCTTGTGAGGGTCAAAACTTGATACAACTTTTCGAAGCGAACCGCCGTTACGCGAGGATGGCACGGTAGCGAGGCCATGACGACGCCGAACCTGCGCGCGGTTTGCGGCGACATCACGAAGCTCGCGGTGGACGCGATCGTCAACGCCGCGAACTCGAGCCTGCTCGGAGGCGGAGGCGTTGACGGCGCGATCCACCGCGCCGCCGGCCCCGACCTTCTCGCGGAATGCCGTACGCTCGGTGGCTGCGAGATCGGTGACGCCAAGCTCACCAAGGGCTACCGCTTGCCCGCCCGGTACGTGATTCACACGGTCGGCCCGGTGTGGCACGGCGGTACGCAAAGAGAACCGGAGCTCCTCGCCGCGTGCTATCGGCGCTGCGTCGAGCTTGCCTCGGATCAGGGCATCACCACGCTGGCGTTTCCGAGCATCAGCGCCGGCGCCTTCGGCTATCCGATCGGAGCGGCGGCGCGGGTTGCCGTCGACACGGTTCGCGCATCGGTCGCCGACACCGAAGGCATGAACGAAGTGATCTTCTGTTGCTTCTCGGAGCGTGATCTCGCAGTCTATGAACGCTTCCTCGGCCCCTATCAACGACGCCTCTAAAAGGAGTTGAAGCATGATCCGCAAGCTCGCGACGGTCTGTGCGTTCGCCGTGATTGTCTCGACTCATCCTGTGGCCGCCGCCGTCGCCGAAAACGCCAAGGTGCTGGCGCAGCTGGACGACGACTGGTCGAAAGCGGCGGGGACTCGAGACGCCGCGAAGGTCGCGACGTTCTACGCGGACGATGCGATCGCCTACCCGCCGGGCATGCCGATGGCGGTCGGGCGCGCCGCCGCGCAGCGCGTCTGGGCGGCGTACTTCGTCAATGCGACGTTCAAGATCTCGTGGAAGACCGATCACGCCGAGGTCAGCGGTGACCTCGGCTATACCGCCGGTGCCTACGAAGACTCGTACAAGGGCGCCGACGGCAAGGTCGTGACGGAGACGGGCAAGTACGCGTGCGTCTGGAAGAAGCAAAAGGACGGGAGCTGGAAGGCGATCCACGACATTTGGAACGCGGACAAGTAGGGCCCCCTTGAAGCAGTCTGAAACGATCGACGATTACATCGCCGGCTATCCGCCGAAGGTCCGCGCGATCCTGCGGAAGATCCGTGTCACGGCCCGCAAAGCCGCACCCGGCGCCGATGAGGTCATCAGCTATCGCATGCCCGCGTTCAAGCAGAACGGGGTCCTGATCTACTTCGCGGCGTTCAAGGAGCACATTGGGATCTTTCCGCCGGTGCGCGGTGACGCGCGCCTCGAAAAGTCGCTTGCGCGGTACGCAGGCCCGAAGGGAAATCTCAAGCTCCCGCTCGCCGAGCCCATCCCGTACGACTTGATCGGCCGCATCGTCGCCTTGCGTGTGACGCAGAACGCGGCCAAGGCGGGGGCGAGCAGGCCGGCGCGCGGTCGCGCCCGGAAGGGAGCGCCATGAAATTGGGGCTGAGACGCCGCGACCGAAGTCGTCGCATCGTGACTTTCGAGGTGACGAGCGCGCGATAAACTCCTTCGAGCACGGTCTCAACACGAAGGAGAATTCAGATGCAGATCACCGACATCCTCGGCCGGCTCGGCGGCCTTCAATCCATGGCGCGCGAGCTCGGCGTGAGCGAGACGCAGGCGGCAAGCGGCGCCGAAGCTCTCATCCCCGCCATCCTCGGCGGATTCAAGCGGCAAGCACAGACACAATCCGGTGGTCTGGAAGGGCTCGGCGGGCTGCTCGGGCAGCTCGGTGGCAGCGGCCTGCTCGACAACGTGCTCGGGCCGGAGCCTACGGACGTCAATCGGGGCAACAACGTGCTCGGCCAGATCTTCGGATCCAAGGACGTGAGCCGGACCGTCGCGCAAGATGCCGCCTCGCGATCGGGATTGGACCCCAGCCTCCTGAAGAAGATGCTGCCGATGGTCGCGATGCTCGTCGCGGGTTATATGGCCCGGCACCACGCCGCGAGCGATCCCTCAGAGCCGGCCGGGCCCGAGGTCGGGTTCGGCTCGGTCCTCGGCAATTTGCTGGGCGGAGGTCAGCGCCTCGAGCCTGCGACCGGACCGGGTGCCGTGGGCGGCGGGCTCGCGTCGATCCTCGACATGAACGGGGACGGCAATCCGCTCGACGACATCCTTCGAGTGGCCGGGAAGGTGCTGCGCTGAGTTAGGCTCTGCGCAATGCTCAATCCCGACCTCGCCGCGTTCCTCGAGCACGCCCGCGCCAAGGGGATGGACCACGGCACCATCCGTATGCTCCTGCTGTCGGCGGGCTGGAAGGAAAAGGACGTCGCGCAGGCCCTCGCCGAGCACGCGCTCGACCTACCCGTCCCCGCGCCGCCGGACGCGGGCGGGGCGCGCGAAGCATTCCTCCACCTCGTGCTGTTCGCGGCGTTGTACGCCACGGCGATCTCGGGCGTGTCGCTTCTGTTCGACTACATCAACCAAATGCTTCCCGACCCGGCGATGTCCGAGCCGGCGATGGCGAACGCCTGGCACCTCCGCAGCATGCGCTGGTCGCTCGCCACGGTGATCGTGGCGTTTCCCGTCTTCGTCTGGTTGTCCCGCTTCGTGCTGCGCGAGATGTCGAGCGCGCATGAAAAGACGTGGAGCGGCGTCCGAAGGTGGCTGACCTACCTGACACTCTTCGCGGCGGCTGTCGCGCTCGCATCAGACTTCGTGACCCTCGTCTTTTACCTGCTCGAAGGGGAGATGTCCGTCCGCTTCGTCCTGAAGGTGGCGATCGTCTGTCTCGTCGCGGGAATGGCGTTCGTCTACTACCTCGCCACGGTTCGCATGCCGGCGCGCGTTCTCGCCGCCAGCACCATGCACCGCAGATACGGCCTCGCAACCACGTCTCTCGTGGCTATCGCCGTCGTCCTCGGATTCATCGTGGTTGGACCGCCCAGCACGGAACGCCAGCGCAAGCTCGATGAGCGGCGTAGAGACGATCTGGCAGGGATCGACGGCACGATCGAGCGAATCTGTCTCGGCCCGCCCGCCTCACGTACCGAAGGACCTCCGCGTGTGTTGGTGAACCCGCTCCCGCCGGATCTGCCCGCTGTCGTCGCGGCTGCTGTGGAAGCAAGGCCGACGATACTCGACCCGGCCACCGGCGTCCCGTACGAGTACCGGATCACGGCAGCGTCAACGTTCGAGCTGTGCGCGATCTTCGACCACGCGCGGAACGAGGATTATCTCGCGCGATGGAATCACCCAGCCGGGCGCCACTGCTTCGCATTCGACGTCTTGAAGCCGGAGTAGTCTCCTTACCGATCCCGGCTTTGGATGACCGGACAGCGCCAAAAATCTCTAATTGGCCTAGATCGGCCTAGTTGCATCCCCTCATTTCCGCGGTACATTTCTAGTCCTCACTAGGCCAAGAGGACGCTGCGGACCATGACGCTGCCCGGACTCATCGTCGATCCCGAAGCCGCGACGCCGGTGTATCGCCAGATCGCGGAGGGGATTCAAACCGCCCTTCGCGACGGTCGGCTCACGGCCGGGCAGCAGCTTCCGCCGACGCGCGATCTCGCCAAGCAGCTTGCGGTCAATCGCAACACGGTGATCGCCGCGTACGACCTCTTGGTCGAGATGGGCGCGGCGACGGGACATACCGGCCGCGGGACGTTTCTCGCCGGGTCGAAGAGCGCGCGGGCACCGGAGCGGCCGGCATCGCCGGACGACCCGTGGCTGGGCGCGTTCGCGCGCGCGGTGCAGGGACCGGGCGTCGGCAGCTTGCTGACGATCTACCGGGTCGCGACGTCGCACGAAGGGATCTCGCTCGCGGGCGGGTATCCGGCGGCCGAGCTGATGCCGGTGGCGGCGTTTGCGCGCGCGATGGAAGAAACACTGCGCGAGCGCGGGGCCGAGGTGCTGTCGTACGGGCCGACGGCGGGGTACGGGCCGCTGCGCGAGACGATCGCGGCGGAGATGACGCGCAAGGGAACGCCGTTCGACGCGTCGTCGGTCCTGGTCACCAACGGGTCGCAGCAGGCGCTGGAGCTGGCGTTTCGCGCGTTCGTCGATCCGGGCGACACGATCGTCGTCGAAGACCCGACGTACACCGGCGCGATCAGCGCCCTGGCGGCGCTCGGGGCGAGGCTGGTCGGCGTGCCTCTCGACGACGAGGGCATTCGTCCCGACCTGCTCGAGGTGGCGCTGGCGCGGCACAAGCCGCGGCTGCTCTACGTGCAGCCGACCTTCCACAATCCGACCGCCCGCGTGATGAGCGAAGGGCGGCGGCGCGACGTGCTCGCGGTGGCGGCGCGACACCGGTGCGTGATCGTCGAGGATGATTGGGCCGGGGATTTGCGCTTCTCGGGGCGCGACCTGCCGACCCTGCACGCGCTCGACGGCGGCAAGCACGTGCTCTACCTGAGCACCTTCTCGAAAAAGCTGCTCCCCGGGCTGCGCGTGGGGTGGGTGGCCGCGCCAGAGCCGGTGTTCGAAAGGCTCCTGGCGCTCAAGCAGATCGAAGACTGCGGGACGAGCCCGCTGGTCCAGGCGGCGCTGAACGCGTTCATCACGGGCGGAGCGCAAAGCGAGCACCTCGCCCGTGTGCGCACGGCGTATCAATCGCGGTTCCTGGCGATGGACGAAGCCATGCGGGTCCATTTCCCCGAGGGGGCGAAGTGGACGCCGTCCTCGGGCGGGTTGTTCTGCTGGGTGACGCTGCCGGAGTCCGTCGACGGCGACGAGCTGTTCGTGGCGGCGCGGGAGCGTGGGGTCCTCGTGG
>Ga0068859_100004287_pt1 | contig 14562 bp, 13 predicted proteins | sample KBSSwiS22_FD_66585 | JGI IMG/M metagenome (GOLD analysis project Ga0068859, IMG submission 66585) | Switchgrass rhizosphere microbial communities from Kellogg Biological Station, Michigan, USA - KBS Switchgrass S2-2 | ecosystem: Host-associated > Plants > Roots > Rhizosphere > Soil ...
TCCGTTCGGAGCTGGAGACGCGACACATCAGTCTCAAGGGCGGAATCATGAGGAGCAACACGACGATTTGCCCCAGCTCGATGCCGAGATTGAAGGCGAAGAGCGACGTCATGAGGTGGGTGCCGGCGAACTGCAGCGACTCACGCAGCGCGAACGAAAACCCGAAGCCGTGCACGAGCCCGAAGCCGAACGCCACCTTCCAGCGGTGATCGAATCGGGTCGCAAGGATATTCTCGAGCGCCATGTACACGATCGAGATCGCGATCAGGGTCTCGACCAGCGGCGGGAACCACAACACGTCTGGTGCCAGGTCGAACGCCGACGCGAGCAGCGTCATCGAGTGTGCGACGGCGAACGCTGTCACGACAGGAATCAGCGCACGTAAGCGCCGCAGCGGAATGACCAGACACACCAGGAACAGCAGGTGGTCGATGCCGCCGAGAATGTGGGCCATGCCGAGCCGCACGAAGCCGAGGGCGGCTTGATGCCAGCGCGGATCCAACCGCACGAGGCCAGGATCCGCAGTCCACTCGAAGGCGCGCACGGCGCCCCCGGGCGGCAGAAATCGCAGAACGGTCGTGACGTGGACACCCAGGCGTTCGAACGAGGGACGCACGGCGAAGGCGCCGCGTTCGGACCGGATGTCGTAGTCGAGCAGCACATCGAGCGCGCCCTGGTTCCAGTAGAGCTGCGTGTCCGGTGGCAGCGATGGTCCCGTCACGTGCGCGAGCGCGACGTCGTAGCTGCCAAAGGCGCGATCGGACGGCAGTGAGACGCGCGCCGCCAGGACACGCGGCGGTGCCAACGGCCGATCGTCCTCGTACATCTGTAAGCCCGGGATCACCCACATCGTCGTCGCATCCCGCAGCGCGGAAGGGACGCGGGTCAGCTCGAGCAGGCCGCCAGGTCCGCGCGTCGGATAGTCCACGTCTGCCATCGCGTCGAGTGGCACACGAATGATCAGGCGGAGATGTGACGGTTCAATCTTGACGAACGCCTGGACGAGGACGTCCGGCGGCAGATCGTGCGCGGCCAGCGGCGCCGCAATGAGCCATGCGGCGGTGAGCAGGCACATGAGCCCGCGTGCGCGCGACCACATACGCATGCGGCAGTTAGGATGCCATATACTCTGCCGACCGAGACACCAATATGGCCCGTAGACGGAATGCGTATCGCGGCGCTCTTCTCGTCAGCTTCATCATCGCGCTGGCCGTGGCGCGCTACGGCTTCGCGCGCATGGCGGCGGCCCAGCGTCAGGCGACCGTAGAGGCGCCCACCTTCGAGGTCGATCCGCTCTGGCCGAAGCCCCTGCCAAATCACTGGGTACTGGGCCAGACGATTGGCGTGGCCGTCGATGCTCAGGACCACGTCTGGATTGTGCATCGCGGCGACGCGAGTCTGAACATCATGACGGAGGGCAGCAACACGCAGGGACCGACGTGGAGCGTCTCGTCCGACCAGCCGTGGTTGACGCTGCCGGGCGCGAGCCGTGCCGGCACGGGCAATGGCGCGCTGGTTTTCAATATCGCGGGCGCGCCGGAACAGCCCGCGACCGGTCATCTGACCGTGACGGTCACGGGCCCGTCGACGCTGAAGACGCCGCCGTCCGATTGCTGTACGGGGGCGCCGCCGGTGCTCGAGTTCGACCGCGACGGCAACCTCGTCGGTCACTGGGGCGGACCCGGGGCCGGGTACGAGTGGCCGCAGGCCAACCACGGCATCACGGTGGACTACAAGGGCAACGTCTGGATCGGCGGCAACGATCCGAAAGACGCACAGGTGCTGAAGTTCACGCGCGCCGGCAAATTCCTTCTGCAGGTGGGCCACGCCGGGAAGAATGCCGGCAGCAACGACTCGTCGAACTTCTGGCGCGCGGCAAAAGTCTTCGTCGACGGGAAGACGAACGAGGCGTACGTCGCAGACGGCTATGGCAACAAGCGGGTCGCCGTCATCGACGCAGACAGCGGCGTGTTCAAGCGGTTCTGGGGCGCCTATGGCAACAAGCCGGATGATGCGAACCTGGGCCCGTACGATCCCGCCGCGCCGCCGGCGAAGCAGTTTCGCAGTCCGGTGCACTGCGCCGACCTCTCGAATGACGGCCTGCTCTACGTCTGCGATCGCGCGAACGATCGGATTCAGGTGTTCCATCGCGACGGCGCCTTCGTGAAGGAAGTCTTCATCGCGAAGAACACGTTGGGCGACGGCGCCGTGTGGGACGTCGCGTTCTCGAAGGATCCGCAGCAGAAGTTCCTGTACGTCGCGGACGGCCGCAATGAGAAGGTCCACATCCTCTTGCGTGAGACGCTGCAGGAGCTGACGAGCTTCGGCGACGGCGGCCGGCAGCCGGGCCAGTTCTTCGGGGTGCACAGCATCGCGACGGACTCGCGGGGCAACGTCTACACAACCGAAACGTACGAGGGCAAACGCCTGCAGAAGTTCGTGTACAAGGGAATGGGTCCCGTCACGAAGCAGGACCAGGGCACGCTCTGGCCGACACGGCCCGCGCGATAGCCCACCACGGCCGTGCGGCCGCGTGACGGCCGTGCCTCAATCGCGCCCCGAACTCCCCTCGGGTCCTGGTACGGCGCGTTCCACATGTGAGCCCCGGCTCCGCCGTCTCCACGGCGCACAGCCGTCCATTGGTGGCACACGCCTTGCTCTCAGTCGCTCCGTCTATGGCGCTCCCTTCCGCACGGACGTGGTTCAAGTCAGTTCCACCCGGGGTCTGGTGGTGCGCTGGATGCTGCGCGCTCGCCGCGGTGCCCGTCCCGTTGAGCGCCCAGGTGCTGCCAGTTGTGCCAAGCGACCCGATGGCGGTGGAGAGCTTCTGGCACGATCTGAGTCAGGCAGCCGCACGGTTGCCTCTGGCTGGCGTCCTCGGTGCGGCGCTCGCGCTTCGTCCGAAGCGCCGCGGCACACCGGCTCGTTCGATGCCGGTCATCGAAACCCAAATCATCCTGTCCATTGTCGGCGCCCTGATCATGCTCGTGGTCGGCGCCAGTCTGGCGCGCGCCTTCGGCATAGTCGGGGCCGCCAACCTGATTCGCTATCGCGCGAAGATTGACGACCCCAAGGATGCAGTCGTGATGCTGGCGGCGTTGGCCGTCGGTCTGGCCTGCGGGGTGGGGCTGTACGGCCTCGCCGTCATCGGCACAGCTTTCGTCGGCACCGCGCTCTGGATCATCGAGGACTTCGAGCCCGAAGCGCGCAAGAGTTTCGAGCTCACGCTGAAATTCAACGGCGATCATGCGCAGACGATTCGCCCGCGCGCCGAGGCCGTCCTGCGGCGCTTTCGCGCTCAGTACGAGCTGCGGGCTTCGGCTGACGACACGGTGAGTTTCGCCGTGGAGGCACCGTCCAGCATGAGCGTGGATCACGTGTCCGAGGCCCTGGTCGCGTTGGAACCTCAAGGCGGGCTGGCGGTCGAGTGGGACGAAAAGAAGCCCAAGAAGGCCTCGTGACGAGAGCGGACTCATGAAGCTGATGGTTCAGCCTGACGCCGGTCTCGTGCCCGTGGTCCAGGCCATCAAGCGTGCGCGCCGAACCGTCGACATCGCGATCTTCCGCATGAACCGGCCGGAGATCGAGACGGCGCTTGGCGCCGCCGTACAACGCGGTGTCAAGGTGCGCGCGCTCGTCGCGCACACCAACCGCGGCGGAGAAGCGCGGCTGCGCAAGCTCGAGCAGCGGCTGCTGGCGCAGGGCGTCATGGTGTCGCGAACGGCCGATGATCTCGTGAAATACCATGGCAAGTACCTCATCATCGACGACTCACTGCACTTGCTTGGCTTCAACTACACGACGGCCGACACGACGCGCAGCCGTAGCTTCGGCGTGCAGACGCGCGACCGCCGGGCGGTGCGAGACGCGGTGCGGCTGTTCGAGTGCGACTTGACGCGGAAGCCCTTTGCGTCCGCGCCACATTCGCCGCTGGTCGTCAGCCCGGACAACGCCCGCGAGACGCTGATGCAATTCGTCAAAGGCGCCAAACGACACCTGGCGATCTATGACGCTCGCCTGCAGGACACCACCTTCCTGAACGTACTGCGCGAACGCATCGACGCTGGCGTGAAGGTCCAGGTCATTGGTCGTGCGTCGCGGCTCGAATCTGGCACGCATGTCCGCATGCTGAAAGACCTGCACCTGCACGTGCGGGCCGTCATCCGTGATGGCACACGCGCGTTCGTCGGCAGCCAGAGCCTCCGCCGCCTGGAACTCGATCGCCGCCGTGAAGTCGGGCTCATCATCACGAATCCGCCCGTGACGCGACACATGCTCGAGATCTTCCAGCGGGACTGGGAGTCGTGCGCACCCGACGACCAGAAGAAGGACGACAAGAAACCCAAGGACGAGAAGAAGAAGGACGAGAAGAACGACCAGAAGGACGCCGAGGCGGCGTTGGCGGCGGTGGGAGGCAAGTGATGCCCCCGCGGCCCTCGGCGATCGTGGCGAGCCTGCTGGCCTGGCTGTTGATTCCATCGATTGCGCTGGCGCAGAGCCCGACCGCAGCCCCGTGTACTGCGGCGACTGCGCCTCAGCCGCCATGCGAGGAGCCGGGCTTCGCCGCGCGCGTCATGGATCGCTACCGCGCCCTGCGGCTCAAAGGCGTGACGCCGATGCTCGGCACCATCATCCCAGGCGCGAGTCTGAGCGTCGGTGCCGAATTGCGTCGTGAACGCTTCTTCGGCATCCCCGCGGGCGCGTCGTTCGAGGCCATGTGGTCCATTCGTGGTTACCACGAATACGACTTGCGGCTCGGCCGTATCCGCGGCGACCGCAGCCGCGCGGAACTGCGTCCCTTCGATAGCTCCATCACCTCAGTGTTCAGTGAAGGCGCCCTCCTGGCACCCGGGATTTCCGCCTACGTAGACCTGCGCCAGCGTGTGTATCCCCGCGTGGATTTCTTCGGCCTCGGTCAGCAGTCGGATGTGAAGGACCGGACCGATTTCGGGATCAAAGGGACATCGATCGACGGCGTCGTTCAGTGGCAGCACAACCGCCACTTCGGCGCCTCCGCGCGGGCCGGGACGATCGATCTCTCGCTCGAACCCGGCTCCAACCACGGCGTGCCGAATCTGGAGGACCGATTCACCGCCGATGCCGCGCCGGGATTGATCGATCCGCCCCGATATCGCGCCCTCGGTCTTGCGGCGATCGTGGACTACCGCGATACGCCCCACCTGACCTCGTCCGGATCCTGGCTGGGCGTGGCATGGTGGAAGGCCTCGGGCATCGACCAGCCGGCAGACGTGGGATTCATGCGCATCGTGACGGATGTGCGGCAATTCGTGGCCGTCCCAAACTCAGACCACGTGTTGGCCTTTCGCGCGATCGTCTCGACGCGCGTCGGCGATGCCACCGTGCCAACGCCGTTCTACCTGCAACCCACACTCGGTGGCAGCAAGGCCCTCCGAGGGTTTGGCAGCTACCGGCTGCGCGGCGAGGCGGTCTGGACCGCGACCGCCGAGTACCGCTGGCACGTGCAGAAGTGGGTCGAGGTGGCGCCGTTCGTGGACGTCGGAGCTGTCGCAGCACGCTTCTCCCAGTTGCACGACGTCCGCCCTGCGGTCTCACCGGGTGTTGGTGTCCGGGCTCGCACCAAGGACCGTGTGGTCGGCCGCATCGACTATGCCAAGGGCCGCGACGGCCAGCGTCTGATTCTGACGGTGAGTGCCCCGTTCTAGGCCATGACCCTCCTTCCAATGTCTCGTCGGCTGGTCGCGTGCACGATGCCGCTTCTCTTCGCGGCCACAGTGACGATGGCCGTCACGGGCGACGCTCAAAAGAAGACCGCGCGGCCGGCACGCAAGGAGAGCCCGGCGCGCATTGCGGAACTGTGGTCCGAACCACCAGCAGGCCGCGACTTATTCTTTGGAGTCGGAGGACGCGCCCTCCAACCTGACCCGCGGCAGTCGTTCACCGTGATCGAAATCAAGGCCAACGGCTTCAGCGATGGCTACATCGTCGAGGATGAAAAGAAGCGAGAGTGGAGCGCGAAGCTGCCTCCAGAGGGACCGACCGAGGTGGTGGCCTCTCGAATCTTCTGGGGCATCGGCTATCACCAGCCGCCGATCTATCTGCTCGCGGCATGGCGCGCGGCTGGCGCGACCGATCCCAATCCACAGCGACCGGCGCGCTTCCGAGAAAAGAAGCCCCACTTTCATGGCCTGACGGACAAGGGTGTCTGGTCGTACTACGACAGCCCGTTCCTCGAGAGCCGGCCGTTGAAGGGTCTGCTCGTCCTGCAGGCGATGCTGGGCAATTCCGATCTCAAGGACGAACAGAACGCCGTGTACGAGCTCGACGCGCCCGTCGAGGGCGCACGACGCTGGTACGTCGCGCGGGACCTCGGGCAGACGTTCGGGCGGACCGGCAAGTTCGATCCGCCTCGTGGCGACGTGGAGGCGTTCGAGCAGACGACGTTCATCCGGCGCGTCGACGGCGATCGCGTGACGCTCGAGTATCACGGGCGCCACGAGGTGCTGTTCGAACACATCACGGTCGGCGACGTCCAGTGGATTTGCCAGCGGCTCAATCGTCTGAGCGATCGCCAATGGCACGACGCCTTCAGGGCCGGCGGCTACGAGCCGGCAATCGCGGATCGGTTCATCGCGCACTTGAAAGCCAAGATCGCGGAGGGTCTGGCTCTTCGCCCATCCAAAGGACGGTCGTCATGACACGCGCGCGCGCTGCGATCAGTCTCTCTCATGCCCATGGCGCAATGGCGCTGCTTCTGGCAGTGCTGTGCGTGATGTTCGTCGCCGGTTGCCGGAAAGAGGCACCGAAGCAGGGACCGGAGCCCGCCAACGAAGACGAGGCGCGCACGCTCGAGGACTTCCAGCAGCGCGTGAACGCGTACGTGGCCGTTCACAAGAAGATCGAGGACTCGTTGCCCAAGCTGCCGAAGGAGGCGACGCCGGTCCAAATCGACGCGCACCAGCGTGCGTTCGGCCAGCGGATCGCCGAGGCGCGCGCGGGCGACAAACACGGCGATCTCATGACACCGGCGATGCAGCGGCTCGTGCGGCGTCACCTCGCTCAGATCTTCGGGAGCAAGGATGGCGCGGCGTTGAAGGGCTCGATCATGGACGAGAACCCCGTGGGCATCCAGGTGACGCTCAACCAGCGGTATCCCGATGAGGTGCCGTTATCCACGATGCCGCCGGACATCCTGCAGCTGCTGCCCAAGATGCCGGAGGAACTCGAATATCGATTTGTCGGACGCAGCCTGGTGATCATGGACGAACACGCCCATGTGATTGCCGACTACGTATCCGACGCCGTGCCCGAATAGGAGGGGTGTACCGTGCGCGCTCGCATCGTCGTCCTATCGCTGCTCATCACGGCCGCCTTGTGGTCAGCTCACGTGCACGCGGGCCGTCAGGCCTCGGCGCCTCCCGCGGCGCTTCCGAATGGCGCCGGATCTCTGAAGATCGCGGTCCTGGGCGATTTCGGCACCGGATCCAGTCGTCAGTACGAGCTGGCCGCGCAGATGGTCAAGGCGCATCAGTCGTTCCCCTATGAACTGGTCGTGCTCGTCGGCGACAACCTTTACGGGTCGGAGCGGCCGCAGGATTTTCAGAAGAAGTTCGAGATGCCCTACAAGCCGTTGCTCGACGCCGGGGTCAAGTTCTACGCGTCGCTCGGCAATCACGACGCGCGCGAGCAGCGGTACTACAAGCCGTTCAACATGGACGGCAAGTTGTACTACTCGTTCAAAGCGCCGCACCAGAGCGTGCGGTTCTTCGCACTCGAAAGCACGTATCCCGAACCCACACAAATCGCCTGGCTCGAGGATGAACTGAAGAGCTCGAAGGAAGCCTGGAAAGTGGTGTTCTTCCACCATCCGCTCTACTCATCGGGCGAGCGTCACGGATCGGACACGCAGCTGCGCGACACACTCGAACCGCTGTTCCTGAAATACGGCGTCAGCCTCGTGTTCACGGGTCACGACCACTTCTACGAGCGGGTCAAACCCCAGAAAGGGATTCTTTACTTCGTGACCGGATCGGGCGGACAGCTGCGAACGGGCAACATCGACAAGAGCACCGGCATCACCGCCGCAGGCCTCGATACGGACAACGCGTTCCTCATGGGAGAGTTCCTGGGCGACGTGTTCAGCTTTCGCGCCGTGTCCCGGACCGGTCAAGCGTTTGATTCGGGCTCGTTCACCCGGCGGATGCAGTAGATCTCAGTGTCCCCCGAAGTTCGTCGCAAACTGGACGCCCATGCCTCCACGGGTGGGAGTGATCGCGAGCGCGTACTTGTCGCTGCCTGGCCTTGTCACGGTTCGGCCTGCAATGACGCCAACCGTGGCGCCGAACGCGACGTCGCTGACGAAGTGCTTGTTCTCGTGTAGCCGGGACATCGCGACGTAGCTGGCGAACAGATAAACCGGCACACTCATCCGCCAGTGGACGTGGCGCTCGAGAACGGTCGCCACCGCGAACGTGGCCGAGGCATGCCCCGACGGGAAGGAGTGCCGGTCACTGCCGTCCGGGCGTTCACGTCGGACGGAGTACTTCAGCCCTTGCGTGATGGCTTCATCGACGACCAGCGCGCGAATCAGGTCCATCCCGATGTGTGACACCTTCGGGGCGTCGCGCAGGCGTCCGGTTGCATAGATTGCCAGCGAGGCGCCGGCAAGTGTGGCTGTTTCGCCGATGTACTTCCCCGGCTTGAAGATCGTGTCCGCCGTGCCCACGCCCGCGAAGTGGCGGTTGACGTTGTCGTCGAACGGATGCGCGGTCAACGCCGCGGCAGCGCCGATGCCCACCCACATCAGATTCTCACGTGATCCGAGGTGGCCGAAGTCGTGCGGAATGGCCTTCAAGGTGGCTTTGATACCGGTGTGGCGTGGCGTCGGCGGAGGCGGGGCCGGTGTTTCGATGACCTGTCCCAGAAAGGTCACCGGTGCCGCGAGACCTTCCCGCGTCGAATCCTGCGCGTGCGCCGCGCCGCCGATCATCAGAACCACGATCGCCGCGGATGCGATGGTGCCCGGTTGTCCAGTCATAGTGAACCTGCCCTTCTCAGCGCTTCTTCGCGCGCAGCCGTCGCCGCGCGTCGGCCAGATCGCGACGTTCCCGATGCGTGAGTTGTGGCGTACGCAAGTCGAGGCTCTCGAGCGTTTCGATCAACACCCTGGCGATCGCGAGCCGCGTGTACCACTTGTTGTCGGCCGGCACCACGTACCAGGGCGCGTTGGGCGTGCTCGTCGCACGCAACGCGTCCTGATAGGCCTGCATGTAGTCTTTCCATCGGAGACGCTCGTTGACGTCGCTGACGGAGAACTTCCATCGCTTGGACGGGTCGTGTAATCGCTCGAGAAAGCGCCGCCGCTGTTCGGTGCGGGACACGTTCAGAAAGAACTTCCGAATCACGGTCCCGTTGCGGCCCAGATAACGTTCGACGTTGCAGATGTCCTCGAACCGTTCCTGCCAAATGGTCGGCGTCACGCACGACTTCGGAAGGTTCTGCTGCTGCAGCATCTTCGGATGGACACGCACGACGAGCACGTCTTCGTAGTAGGACCGATTGAAGATGCCGATGCGCCCCCGCGGCGGCATGGCCTTCATGCAGCGCCACAAGTAGTCGTGACTCAGCTCTTCAGTGGAGGGCGGGCCAAACGTATGGACGTGGGTGCTCTTCGGATCCAGCCCACGCATGACGTGCTTGATGGCGCTGTCCTTACCGGCCCCATCCATCGCCTGAAACACAGAAGCAGTGACCAGTGATTCTGCGCAGAGAGCAGTTCGGTCAGCTCATAGAGCCGCCGCCCGCTCTTCTCGAGCAGGCCCCGGACGTCCTTGCGGTCGGCAAACGGGTGGGTATCGGCCGGATCGTGTCGGTCGAGGCTGAGTCGGGCCCGCGGCGAGACGCGGAAGCGGGCGGGGTCGATCTGCAGCTTCATCCCGGAGGGGACACTGCAAACCCGACGCCACCCGCCGAGGTCCGCTATCGCGCTTTCGGACCGTCACCCTCGCCAAACATCGCCCGGACTTCGCATTCGCCTTCCCACTCCTTCCAGTGGTCCAGGTGGAGTTGCATGAACCGCTTGGCCCAGGCCACGGCCTCCTCCTTGCTGCGGAGCTCGTAGATGGCAAATCCCCCAATGACTTCCTTGGCTTCGGTGTACGGGCCGTCGATCACCGTCAACTTGCCCCCGGACTGGCGAATCCGGGCACCACCGGCGCTCGGCATCAGCCCGCCCATCTGGACGAACACGCCGGCCTGGGCCGCTTCCTGGCCGAGTTGGCCAATCGCATCCATCAGCGCTTTGGGCGGAAACCCCTGGTTCTCTCTCGCAAACACCGTCGTCATGAATCGCACGTCATCGCTCCTTGTCTGGTGGTCCCAGGGCGTCGGTCAGCATTCGCCCTCTGATCCCACGACGAATGACGAGGGGCAAGATCGACAGGGCGCAAGACCGCTTCGAATTCGACACTCTAGCCCGGGTGGTGCCAGCGCCCGCCGGTCGGTGTCTAATCGGGCGAAGACCGCATGCGCACGAGGCTCTTCGCCTTCGTCACCTCAGCCGCTCTGCATCTGGCGCTCGCCCTCAGCCTTTTAGAGCCGGCGCCGGTCGTCGCTGCCGCACCGCGACCGCGTCCCACTGTCGATATTGTTGTCGCGCCGGAGGAAGACGCCACTCATCCTGGACTCAATCCAGTCGAAACATCGGACGATCCTCCGCGTTTCAAACCCGGCCGGACATCGCTGACGTTCAACAGCACCACATTCGACGTCTCGAAGATCGCCGAGCGTTTTCAGGTGCTGTTTCCCTTCCTCACACCAGGCCTCTCCCTCGACCTGTTCGCGTTGACCCCGCAGAACGAGTTCGATCGCTTTCTCAACACCCTTCGCCAGCAGTCCCGCCAGATGAAGGACACGCGCGCGCTGCCGCTGGCCCTGGGAGCGGGTCTGCAGTCACTGATCGATCGGACCTGGTCGCGTCGCGACCGATGGCAGGCACTGCAACCATTGCTCGAGCTTGCCGACACACACGATTCAAGTGCGGGCGATGTGCCGCTGATGTTCCGGGCCTATGGCGAACAGAATATGGGGCAGTACTACGAGGACCGCGACCGATCGGTCCGCGATTCGCGCCTCTGGACGGAATTGGCGCTTGCCGCCGACCACGTGAGCTTCATCTCGTTCGTCCGGCGCTACGCGTCGGCGCACCCGGCGACCAAGGGCACGATCGAGTTGCTCTTCATCCTGGACAAGGTCGTCGAAGGCAATCGGAACATCCTGGCCACACTGCAGTCGACGGACCCGCGGGCGGAGCTCAACGACACGCGCATCACCGCACCCGATGCCTACGCCGTCATCCTCAAGATTCAGCGCTACTACGCCCAGGTGCTCGGTGACAGGCACCTACGGACGCCAGACGACATCTCGACGGTATACGCAGGCGTCAGGCTCAGGGTGCTCAACGGCGTGCTCGCGACGACGCCCGACGGCTATCGCGCCAGCGACGCGCGCTTCCTGATCGGTTCGATTCATTGGCACGCCGGACACATGTCAGACGCCCTGACGTCGTGGTGTGCGATGGCCCCTGATCCGACTGACATCTATGCCGACCTGTCCTCGCGTATTCTTGCCGTTTTGCGCGCCCCTGCCCGTCCGGCTGGCAGCCCCTGCAGCGCCGGATCCATGCCCGCGGCGGTTTCAAGAACCATTGAGGCGTTGCTGGCGCAGGAGGAGTCCCGTTCCTGGAATGCCCAGTACGAACGCCTGCGTCACTTCGGCTACACGGTGGACACCTTCTAGCTGGTCAGGCCAACAAGCCAGTTGCCTCACGGCCGTCGTCGCCCAAAGATAGAAGAGAAAAGACGGAAGAGGACGAAGAGAGCGATGCCCCTTCGAGGGGTTCGACACCGCGACCTCGTGGCCGTCAACGGTGAGAATCTCCCGCTCAGCAGCGCTCGCCATGACTCTTCCGACGATACACCGGTCTCCAATCTTGTGGTCGTGCTCCCTGTTGTCTAGAACTCATCGCACACATGCGGCGCAGCACCGAGGGCGGCGAGGCGCCCCGATGGCCAGGCGCGACGACCGAGCATATCGGGCAATATGCGAGGGAGGAGCAACGCCGCCAGCGGGGATGCATCGCCGGCCGAATGCCGGCGCATTGGTGAGATGAGTTCTATGGTGAAAGGGATGAGCGGCGAGCGTGTCTTCCTCCTATCGCCAGCGTTCTGCGGTGGACGGCGATCGAAGATCCTGCTGCGGCAAGGCTCGACGGTCCCAATTGCCAGGCGTCTTCGGTCGGGCGACCTGACGATCGGCGAAGCGTTCGCGTTCCTGAGCGGGTTGTACTTTCGGGGCAAGCTCGCGTACGGTCGTGCCTTCGGGCATCTCGACAGTCCTGGGCCGTCCACGCTGGTGATCACGCCGACACGTGGATTGCTCGATCCGGACACACGTATCGACGCGGCGGCTTTAGTCGAGTTCGCCGGCACCGACGTGACGCTCGACGATCCGGCCTATCGACAGCCACTCGATCGAGACATCGCGTCACTGTCGTCCAGGCTCGGTGCGGATGCCACCGTGGTTCTGCTTGGCAGTGTCGCCACGGGCAAGTACGTTGACGTGCTCTCGCCCAGGCTTGGCGATCGGCTGCGGTTTCCATCGGCATTCGTCGGGCGCGGCGACATGAGCCGGGGCGGCCTGCTGCTGCGGAGCGTGGCGTCCGGACGCGAACTGGACTACGAACCACTCGAAGTCGGCGTCCGGCGGCGCGGCGCCCGGCCGCCGCGGCTCGAGCCGAGACACCCGCCGGCCGTCGTCACGTACTGGCGGCGCCGGACCTAGAAGAGTCCCAACTGCCTGGGCCGCCGCTGGCGGTCGTCGCACACTGTGCGTCCGCCGATCTCCGGCGAGATGCTGCGCTCGTGGGCCAGCGCAGCGTCGAAATCGGCTTCGGGCGCCGAGCGAGCCTCGACGAAGCGCACGAACCTCTCGAGACGTTTCATGCCGTCCACTTTGTCAGTCTCGCCAACCTTCGCTCGGTCGAGTCCTCGCCGCAGCACGGCGATCGTCTCGTCGTACGTGTGAAGCGGCACAGGAAACGGGTGGCCGTCCTTGCCGCCGTGAGCAAACGAGAATCGAGCCGGGTCGTCGAACCGCGTGGGCGTACCGTGGACGACCTCCGCCACCAGCGCCAGCGACTGCAGTGTCCGCGGGCCGAGGTTCTCGAGTAGCAACAACGATGCAAAGTCGCGAAGGTCGCGCTCGTACGCGACGGCCAGCACGGCGCCCAGCCGCTTGAGGTCGACGTCGGCTGCGCGCACGTCGTGATGGCCTGGGAGCGTCAGCGCGCGAACCTCGCGCAACGCCGCGTCCGGATGCTCGTGAGCAATGGCCAGCAGTGCGTCTCGTGCCGGTTCCGCACGACGGTCGACGAGATTCTGAATCACCCCGGCGTGCTCGCCGACGATCCCGCTGTGCGGTTCCGCCGTGAAGTCTCGAACCGTGGTCGAGTGCCAGTGGTACCGGCGCGCGGTCCGCCGCGCCGCATTCAGGCCCTGCTGAATCACGGCCCACTCACCCGTTCGAGTCAGCACGAACGTGTGAAGGTAGATCTGGAAACCGTCGACGATCGCGTTGTTGTCGACCCTCGCGGTGAGCCGACTCGTGCGCACCAGCGACTCGCCGTCGAGCCCCACGCGCTCCGCGATCGCCCGTAGTTCGTCAGGCGTCCGGCGGGAGTGATTCCCGCGTCCGCCGCAGATATAGACTCCCAACTCCGACGCGCGGGGATTCAGCCCCCGCTTGAGCGCGCCCATCACCGATGTCGTGATGCCTGACGAGTGCCAGTCCATGCCCATGACACAGCCGAGGGCCTGAAACCAGAACGGATCGCTCAGGCGCGTCAGTAACGCCGATGTGCCGTAGTGATGGACGACGGATTCGGCGATGGCTGTACCCAGCGTCGTCATCCGGCTCGCCAGCCAGGCGGGCACACGACCGCCATGAAGGGGCAGGTCCGCAACCCCCGAACGCTTCATTCGACCATTCTGTCACCGCATCACGGCGTCCGCCCGGGCCGTGTACACTCGTCACCTCCCCAGCGGACCGAGTCCTGCGCGCTGACGCTCGCACGAGGTACGCATGAGCCGCATTCTGATAGTTGACGACAACGCCTCGATCCGCCTGATGCTGACGCGCGGCCTGGCGTCAGAGGGTCACGAGGTGGACGACGCCCGAGATGGCGTCGAAGCCGTTCGGCGCCTTGACGAACGTCAGTACGAAGTCGTTGTCACCGATCTGCGGATGGAGGGGTCCGATGGCCTGGACGTTCTCCGAAAGTGTCTCCTGACCGATCCTGCTCCAGCGGTGATCCTGATGAGCGGACACGGCACGATTGACGTCGCCGTCGAGGCCATCAAGCTCGGAGCCTTCGACTTCGTCCAGAAGCCATTCGGCATCGAACAGATGCGGCTTCGGATTGGGCGCGCCTTGGACTTCCGGCGGTTGAAGAATCAGGTCGACTACATCAATCAGCCTCAGACCGGCATCTACACGTTCGATCGCATCGTCGGCTCCAATGGATCG
>Ga0068859_100004288_pt1 | contig 14560 bp, 11 predicted proteins | sample KBSSwiS22_FD_66585 | JGI IMG/M metagenome (GOLD analysis project Ga0068859, IMG submission 66585) | Switchgrass rhizosphere microbial communities from Kellogg Biological Station, Michigan, USA - KBS Switchgrass S2-2 | ecosystem: Host-associated > Plants > Roots > Rhizosphere > Soil ...
GGATACGCTTGGTCTGCTCGCGCGCACGGATCAGCCGTGCGGTCTCATAGCCGTCGATTCCCGGCATATAGACGTCGAGCAGGATCACCGCGAACTCGTCGCGCAGCAGCTGGCGCAGCGCTTCCTCGCCCGAAGGCGCGACGACGACGTCAGCGGTGTCCGCAAGCACATTGGTGATCGCGAGCAGATTGCGCTCGTCATCGTCGACCACCAGCACGCGCGCGCGCGGCGCGGTCGGCGGCTCGAGGCCGGCGGGGAGGGGGTGCGGCATCGCGGCCGGTTCGGGATCAAGCGCGGGCTGGCTGGCCATCGGCTCAGATACGCTCCGCGATCAGCAGCTCGGCCGCTGCCTCGCGCGAGCGCGCGATCCACACCCGCAGCAGCGCCAGCAGCAAGTCGATGTCGACCGGCTTGGCGATATAGTCGGACGCACCGGCGTCGAGGCATTTCTGCCGGTCGCCCTTCATCGCCTTGGCAGTGACTGCGACCAGCGGCAGATCCATCAGCGCCGGACGTTGGCGAATCTGTTGCATCGTCTCATAGCCGTCCATCTCGGGCATCATGATGTCGATCAGCGCGATATCGATGCCAGGCGTCTGCTCGAGGATGACGATACCGTCGCGGCCGCGCTCGGCATGCATCACTTCGACGCCGTGGCTCTCGAGTACACTGGTCAGCGAATAGATGTTGCGGATGTCGTCGTCGACGATCAGGATCCTCGCGCCGGCCAGCTCGGGCACGGCACGCAGGTTCGGCGCGTCTTCGGCGGCGGGCACGATCCGTGGTATGCGGTCCGATGCACGCACGCGCTCGGCGAGCGACGCAAACACCTTCTGCAGCGCTTCGGGGTCCGCCGGCTTCTCGGTCACCGCGACCGCGCCGAGATCGAGTGCCTGGCTCAGCCGGTCGGCACCCGAGATCACATGGATCGGGATATGCCGCGTCTGAGGATCGTGCTTGAGCAGGTCGAGGAGCACGAACCCGTCGATGTCCGACAGCCCGAGATCGAGCGTGATCGCGCTCGGCTGCAGCTTGCGCGCCATCGACAGCGTGCCCGCGCCCGCGGCGGAGACCACGCCCTTCATCCCCACACCGCGCGCGATGTCGAGCAGGATCGAGGCGAAGGTCGGATCGTCTTCGACGATCAGCACGAAAGGATCGCCCTTGAGATTATCGCGGTCGTCGCTCAGGTCGAACGCGCTCGGCAGCGCGGTCGGCACCATCGCGCCGCTGTTGTCATAGCGCGCCGGCGTGCCTTCGATCGCCGGCATCGCCGGCGCCACTGCCTGCATCGGCACGAACAGGCTGAAGGTCGATCCTTCGCCCGGGGTCGAACGCACCTGCAGCTCGCCGCCGAGCAGCCGCGCGATTTCACGGCTGATCGACAGGCCCAGCCCGGTGCCGCCATATTTGCGGCTGGTGGTGCCGTCGGCCTGCTGGAACGCCTCGAAGATCAGCTTCTGCTTGTCCTTCGGGATGCCGATGCCGGTGTCGGTCACCGAGATCTCGATCGCACGGTCGACGCCGCGCAGCACCGGATGGTTGGTGCTCCACCCGCTCGTTGCCGCGCGCACCGCCAGCGTGACCGAGCCCGCCGCAGTGAACTTGAACGCATTCGACAGCAGGTTGAGGATCACCTGCTGCAGCCGCTTTTCGTCGGTACGGATCGCAGTGGGGAGACTCGCGTCGAACATCACGTTGAAGTCGAGATTCTTGTCGGCCGCGAGCTGGCGGAACGTGCGCTCCATATGCTGCTTCAAGCCCGCCATCGGCATCTCGCCGATCTCGATCGAGACCGTGCCCGATTCGATCTTCGACAGGTCGAGGATGTCGTTGATCAGGTTGAGCAGGTCCGATCCCGCCGAGTTGATCGTGCGCGCGAACTCGACCTGCTTGTCGTTGAGGTTGCCCTGCTGGTTGTCCGACAGCAGCTTCGACAGGATCAGCAGCGAGTTGAGCGGCGTGCGCAGCTCGTGGCTCATGTTCGCGAGGAACTCGGACTTGTACTTCGACGTGAGCGCGAGCTGCTCGGCCTTCTCCTCGATCGCGCGCCGCGCCATGTCGATTTCGATATTCTTGCCTTCGACCTGCTTCTTCTCGTTCTCGAGCAGCTGCGCCTTCTCCTGCAGCTCCTCGTTGGTGTTGTGCAGCTCTTCCTGCTTGGTGGTGAGCTCGGTCTGGCGCGCCTGCAGTTCCTGCGTCAACAGCTGCGACTGCGCGAGCAGACCCTCGGTGCGCATCGTCGCCGCGATCGTGTTGAGCACGATACCGACCGATTCCATCAGCTGGTCGAGGAAGCTCTGGTGGGTTTCGTTGAACTCGCTGAACGAGGCGAGCTCGATCACTGCCTTCACTTCGTCCTCGAACAGCGCCGGCAGGATCGCGACGTTCGCCGGTGCGGCGTGGCCGAGCCCCGATCCGATCCGCAGGAAGTCCGCCGGCACGTTTTGCAGCATGATCGCGCGCTTGTCGGCTGCGGCTTGGCCGACCAGCCCCTCGCGCAGTGCGAAGCGCGGCTTCAGCTGGCTGCGGCTTTCGGCGCCATAACTCGCGGCGAGCTCGAGCACCGTTTCCTCGCCGTCGCGCGTCGTCACGTAGAACACGCCATATTGCGCGTTCACCAGCGGCGCGAGCTCGGACATGATCAGGTTCGACACTGTCGACAGGTCGCGCTCGCCCTGCAGCATGCGGCTGAACCGCGCGAGGTTGGTCTTGAGCCAGTCCTGCTCCGCATTCTTCAAGGTCTGGTCCTTGAGGTTACGGATCATCTCGTTGATGTTGTCCTTCAGCGCCGCCATTTCGCCCGAGGCCTCGACCGCGATCGAGCGCGTCAGGTCGCCCTTGGTCACCGCGGTCGCCACTTCGGCGATCGATCGAACCTGATTGGTCAGATTTGCCGCAAGTTCGTTCACGTTATCGGTAAGGTCGCGCCACAGCCCGGCCGCGCCGGGCACGCGCGCCTGGCCGCCCAACTTGCCTTCGATGCCCACTTCGCGGGCCATGTTGGTGACCTGGTCGCCGAACGCCGAAAGCGTGTCGATCATGAAGTTGATCGTCTCCGCCAGCGCGGCGATTTCGCCCTTGGCGTCCACCGTCAGCTTGCGCTTCAAATTGCCCTGCGCCACCGCGGTCACCACGTCGGCGATGCCGCGCACCTGGTTGGTCAGGTTGGTCGCCATCAGATTGACGTTGTCGGTCAGATCCTTCCACGTGCCACCGACTCCGGGTACCTGCGCCTGGCCGCCGAGCTTGCCTTCGGTACCGACTTCACGCGCCACGCGCGTCACTTCCGAAGCGAAGCCGTTGAGCTGGTCGACCATCGTGTTGATGGTGTTCTTCAGCTCGAGAATTTCACCCTTCACGTCGACCGTGATCTTCTTCGACAAGTCGCCCTTCGCCACCGCCGTCGTCACATCGGCGATGTTGCGCACCTGGCCGGTCAGGTTCGCTGCCATCAGGTTCACATTGTCGGTCAAGTCGGCCCAGGTGCCGGCGACCCCGCGCACCTGCGCCTGGCCGCCCAGCTTGCCTTCGGTGCCGACTTCTCGCGCGACGCGCGTCACTTCCGACGCGAACGAGTTGAGCTGATCGACCATGGTGTTGATCGTGTTCTTCAGCTCGAGGATTTCGCCGCGCACGTCGACGGTGATCTTCTTCGACAAGTCGCCCAACGCCACCGCCGTCGTCACGTCGGCGATGTTGCGCACCTGGCCGGTCAGATTGTCGGCCATCGCGTTGACGTTGTCGGTCAGGTCCTTCCACGTGCCGCCGACACCGGGCACCTGCGCCTGGCCGCCCAGCTTGCCGTCCGACCCGACTTCGCGTGCGACGCGCGTCACTTCCGACGCGAAGCCGTTGAGCTGATCGACCATCGTGTTGATGGTGTTCTTGAGCTCGAGGATCTCGCCCTTCACGTCGACGGTGATCTTTTTCGACAAATCGCCCTTCGCCACCGCGGTCGTCACTTCGGCGATATTGCGCACCTGGCCGGTCAAATTGCCGGCCATCAGATTGACGTTGTCGGTCAAATCCTTCCACGTGCCGGCGACGCCTTCGACCTGCGCCTGGCCGCCCAGCTTGCCGTCCGACCCCACTTCGCGCGCGACGCGCGTCACTTCCGACGCGAACGAATTGAGCTGGTCGACCATCGTGTTGATGGTGTTCTTGAGCTCGAGGATCTCGCCCTTCACGTCGACCGTGATCTTCTTCGACAAGTCGCCCTTCGCCACGGCGGTAGTCACGTCGGCGATGTTGCGCACCTGGCCGGTGAGGTTGTCGGCCATCAGATTGACGTTGTCGGTCAGGCCTTTCCACGTGCCGGCGACGCCCGGCACCTGCGCCTGGCCACCCAGCTTGCCTTCGGTGCCGACTTCGCGCGCGACGCGCGTCACTTCCGACGCGAACGAATTGAGCTGGTCGACCATGGTGTTGATCGTGTTCTTCAGCTCGAGAATCTCGCCCTTCACGTCGACCGTGATTTTCTTGGAAAGGTCGCCCGATGCCACTGCAGTGGTCACTTCGGCGATGTTGCGCACCTGGCCGGTGAGGTTGTCGGCCATCAGATTGACGTTGTCGGTCAGGTCCTTCCAGGTGCCGGCGACGCCCGGGACCTGCGCCTGGCCGCCCAGCTTGCCTTCGGTGCCGACTTCGCGCGCGACGCGCGTCACTTCGGACGCGAAGCCGTTGAGCTGGTCGACCATCACGTTGATCGTGTTTTTGAGCTCGAGGATCTCGCCCTTCACGTCGACGGTGATCTTCTTCGACAAGTCGCCGAGCGCCACCGCCGTGGTGACGTCCGCGATGTTGCGTACCTGACCGGTGAGGTTGTCGGCCATCAGATTGACGTTGTCGGTCAGATCCTTCCACGTGCCGGCGACGCCTTCCACGCGCGCCTGGCCGCCCAGCTTGCCTTCGGTACCGACTTCGCGCGCCACGCGCGTCACTTCCGATGCGAACGAATTGAGCTGGTCGACCATGGTGTTGATCGTGTTCTTCAGCTCGAGGATCTCGCCCTTCACTTCGACGGTGATCTTCTTCGACAAGTCGCCCGACGCCACCGCCGTCGTCACTTCGGCGATGTTGCGCACTTGGCCGGTGAGGTTGTCGGCCATCAGATTGACGTTGTCGGTTAGGTCCTTCCAGGTGCCAGCGACGCCCTGCACTTTGGCCTGGCCGCCCAGCTTGCCTTCGGTGCCGACTTCGCGCGCGACGCGCGTCACTTCGGACGCGAACGACGCGAGCTGCTCGACCATGGTGTTCACCACCTTGCCGATGCGCAGGAACTCGCCGCGCAGCGGGCGCCCGTCGATTTCGACCGTCATCGTCTGCGAGAGATCGCCCTTGGCGACCGCCCCGATCACGCGCGAGACCTCGGCGGTCGGCTGCACCATGTCGTCGATCAGTTCGTTGACCGATCGCAGCTTGGCTTCCCACCCGCCGGTCGCGCCGCGGACATGCCCGCGCTGCGTGATCTTGCCGTCCTTGCCGACCACGCGCGACAATCGTTCGAACTCGATCGTCATCTGCTCTTCGAGGCTGACCACCTCGTTGAACAGCAGCGCCAGCTCGCCGTCTACGCCGGGCAGGTCCTCGGGCAGTCTGACCGAGAAATCGCCGCGGCGGAAGCTACGAAGCGCGGAAACGAGGCGACGACGATCGAGCGTGTCGGAAGTAATTTCGGGGTGCACCAATCACTCCTGCATCTCCCTCCCCGCAAGCAAAAACGCCAACACGGCCCCCCAGCCTAAGGCGCAGCATATCAAAGCTTTTTGCGAACGCTCGCAAAAAATGCATCTAGGGTGTTCCACGGAGCAATAACCGCGGCAAACCAGGTGGTTGCACAACATAGGTTATCTGAATCGAGCGCTCGCGCGCGAGCGAAAGTGGGGGCGAGCGTCGAGTGGACCTTTCTTGGCTGCGAACGGGGATTGTCGCCCTCCGCCAAGGTGTTACAGCGCGTGAGGTGGGAGCACCGGAATGGGGAGACGTCCCGGCGGATGTCCGGAAAGCACGAAGTCACGCGGTTCATCCGATCGACCTTCCGCTCGGTATGGGCGCTCGAAATGCTCTGTCTGCTGCGCAAGCACGCCGATCGCGGCTGGACCGAGGCCGAGATCGTCGCGGCGCTCCGCGCGAGCGACTTGATCGTGCACCAGAGCCTCTCGGCACTCACCGCCGCGGGGCTGGTCACCGTGAGCGGTGAAGGGCAGGTGCGCTATCAGCCGGCGACGCCCGCGCTCGATACGCTCGTCGATGCCGCCGAGCGGCTGTACGCGCGCAGCCCCGACGCCGTGCGCCGGCTGATCGTGGCTTCGGCAACCGGCGACCTCGCCGCCTTTGCCGACGCGTTCCGGTTCAGGAGGGATTGATGCTCGGCGCGCTCGGACCTGGGATCGTCTATGTGCTGTGCTTCGCCACCAGCAGTGCCTGTGCGCTGCTGCTCGGCCGCGCCTGGCGCCGATCGCGAACGCGGCTGCTGTTGTGGAGCGCGATCTGCTTCGCATTGCTCGCCGCGAACAATTTCGCCGTGATGCTCGACATGCTCGTTTTCCCCGATAGCGATTTCCAGCTGTTCCGGCTGCTGCTCGCGCTCGGCGCGGTGGCGGTGCTGCTGTTCGCCTTCGTCTGGGACATGGGGAAGGGCGAATGACGGTCCTGGTCGCATTCATCGCCGGCGCGGTCACGCTCGGCTTCGCGCTGATCGCATTGTTCTTCCTGCGTTTCTGGCGCGACTCTCGCGAGCCCCTGTTCCTCCATTTCGCAATCGCGTTCGTGCTGCTCGCAGTGGGGCAGGGCATCCTCACGCTCGCCGACATTCCGGAGGAGGAACGCAGTTGGGTCTATCTGATCCGGCTCGCCGCGTTCGTCCTGATCCTCATTGGCGTGATCCGGAAGAATATCGCGACCTGAGGTCACGGCGCGGCTGTCGGGAAATCCAGCTTGCCCGGCGCAACCCGCCGACCCGGACTGCACCTAACCCTGCGGCGCCTTCGGCCGTCCCCGGCGCCCGCCCGGCTTGCCCGCCGGCACCGCGGGCTTGCGCCCGAGCCCGATCTGCAGCGCCAGCTCGCGCCGCCGCGCGGCATAGTTGGGCGCTACCAGCGGATAGTCGGCTGGCAGCCCAAAGGTTTCGCGATAGCTCTCGGGCGTATAGCCGTTCTGCGATAGATGCCGGCGCAGCATCTTGTAATGGTTGCCGTCGATCATGCTCACCAGATAGTCGGGCTTGATCGAAGCGCGGACCGAAACGGCGCCTTTCGGCTTCTCCGGCGCGGCGGCGGCGGGCGCCTTGCCCAGCCCGGCGAGCGCGCCATAGGTCGAGCCGATCAGTGCGGATACGTCGCCGATACCGACAGGATTGTTGCTGACATGCGCGGCGACGATGTCGGAAGTCAGGGAAACCAGTAGTTCATGGTCGGGCATGTCTGTTCCTTCATTATCCGAACGTGCGCTGCGCTTCGCCCGGTGGAGAACTGCCTGCCGTTTCCTGCCGATCGGCAAGCTCGCTCCACCTCGCCGCGGCGCGCAGGTATGTATCGCGAAACGCGGCCAGATCGGTACGCTGCGCCCTGACAAATGCCTGATCTGCCAGGACGCGGTATACGGAGTATCTGCTCTCCATCTTCATTACTCTCACAAACGCGCCATTTCCATCCATAACTTGTGTATGTTTTGGGACATCGTGCCCGGGCCGCTCTTCAACTCAGATTGTTTCTGGGCTTTTGCGCTCGCAGCACGGCGCCCGTCAGCCCGAATCCGCCGAGCACCAGCGCCCATTGCGCCAGTTTCGTCAGCCCGCTCTCGAATGATGCGGCATCGGCGCCGCTGCGGTTCGCAACCTTGACCGGATAGGAGGCTGCGCTTGCGGCGGGAGCAAACGTCAGCAGGAAGGCGCCGATCGGCACCCCAAAGAAAGTCTTCAACAAATCGGTTCCCCTAACAACGCACCTGCGGTCCAGGCAGGCACGCCGGCAACATTCGTCGGCGCGCGGGGTTCCCTGGATTCGGTCGCATCGTTGCAATATTTCCGCATCTGCGAACGGTTTCGCGGTGAGCGGTGCCTGATGGCAGTTCGTCCGATCGCGCGCTTCGGCCCCGATTACGGCCCGATCGGATGGCCGATTGCTCGCGACAGGGCGCGACGATCACCCTCAGCCGGCTCTTCTGCCGGACCCTTGCCGAAGAGAATCGCAGTGCCCGGCGAACCCTGCCGGCATGGTCGGCGGGAATACGCCTTACGCGGGCGGACCAGGCCGCGTCTCACGCCGCGGCGCGCGACGTTCCCTCCTCGTCGCGCGACGTCTCGCTTGCCACTTTGGTCACCCACTCGATTCCTGCCACGCGCGTCATGACGCGCAGCAGCTCGCTCTGGTCGATCGGCTTGCTGACGAAGGCGTTGGCGCCTGCGGCGCGGCATTGGGCAATCGCGTCCTCCGCGATGTTCGCGGAGACGACGATCACCGGGACCTGCTTGAGCGGCTCGATCAGTCGGATCGTGCGCGTGGCTTGATAGCCGTCCATGCCCGGCATCTTGAGGTCCATGAGTATCAGGTCGGGTGTGCTCTGCTGCGCCCTCTGCAGCGCCTCCAGGCCGTTGCCGGCCTCGCGGCACGCGAACCCGAGTTGGTCGAGCATGGTGCACAGCAGCTTGCGATTCTCGTCGCCGTCGTCGACTACCAGCACGCTGCGGCGCGCGCCGGCATAGCCGGTCACCTGCGAAACACTGACCTGTTCTTCCTGCTCGCCGAGCTCCGCCACGGGAACGCGGACCTCGAACCAGAAGCTGCTGCCCTGGCCGACACGGCTTTGCAGCTGAATTTCGGAGCCCATCAGGCGGACCAGCTGGCGACTGATCGGCAGGCCGAGGCCGGTGCCCGCTTCGCGCCGTTCGACTGATCCCGCCTGCTCGAACGGGCGGAAGATCCGCTCCATCTCGTCGGGCGAAAGACCGGGGCCGCTATCCTGCACCTCGAAGCGCAGCACGACGCTGTCCTTGGCCGCCTCGATCAACGAAACGATCATCGCGACTCGGCCTACGGACGTGAACTTCACTGCATTGCCCAGCAAGTTCAGCAAGACCTGGCGCAGCCGCTTCTCGTCGATCGTGATCGCTTGCGGGACCTCGTCCGGAATCGTGCAGGTCAGCGCGAGCGCCTTCTCCTCCGCAGGAACGCGCACCATCTCGTGCACCGCGCCGACAAGCGCGCGCACGTCACACGGCGCCGGGTACAGTTCCAGCCGTCCCGCCTCGATCTTGGACAGGTCGAGGATGTCGGTGATGAGCGAAAGCAGGTGATCGCCGCTGCGCTGGATCACGCGCGCGGCATCCAGCTGCTTCTTCTCCAGTTTCGCCCGCTGCATCAGCTGGGCATAGCCCAGGATGGCGTTGAGCGGCGTGCGCAGCTCATGACTCATATGGGCGATGAACTCGGACTTTGCCTCGTTCGCTCTGTGGGCGGCGGCGGCGGCCTGGGCGAGCGCATCGCGCGCCCGCGCCTCCAGCGCGTCGCGTTCACGCGCCTCGTCCCGGATCCGGCGATAACGATGGGCGCCATAGAGCGACAAGGCCACGCCCAGCAGGCAAAGCATGATCAGGTACAGTTGCGCCGGCGAGATCAGCGGGCGCACCACTTTGATGCGCTTCACGGCGAAGCGATAATCCGCCGTTTGTGCGAACGTCCCCGTCATGAATTCGATCGAAACGACATTCTCGAGCTGCACGCGGCTGAGTTCGGGCGGCAACGGGTGCTGGCCCAGCCACCATCCCGCGACGCTGAAGTCCTTCGGATAGAGCACGATCCGGTTTCGCCCGGGAATGAGCGAGAATTCGGCCATGTTGATCTTGGCCGTGGCATGGTCCCCATGCTTGCTGTAGCGGGGATCCTCATTCTTCAGGTGGAAGCGGACGGTAGTCGGCGGCCCCCGGTAATCGACCATCATTTCGATCGACTCGAAATTGGTAAGATCCACGCCGCGGGTGGCGCCGAACCCGCCCAGCTCGACTTCATAGCCGCAGAAAAGGATCGACGACCCTGGACGAAGTGAACAGGACCAGGACAGCGGCGCCTTCGATTCGGTGACGGATTTGCCGCCCATGACCTGATCGGTATAGGCGACGAAGTCGAAGCCGCTGAGGTCGCCGCCCGCCTCCGCGACGATGTCGCGCCCGAACAGTCGGTGTTGGAGCAGCACGAAACTGCCTGCTGCCAGGACGAAGGCGAGTAGGCACAATTCGGCCCAGTGCCTGCGCCACCCAGAGTTCTTCGTTGCTTCGCCATTCGGCGCCACATCTGTTTCCATCGGTCATCCACGCGAGCCAGGCTGTGCAGCTCTATCGGCGGACCGTGAACAAATGCTTTTGGTATCCCCGTTCCGGCGGGAAAAATCCGTCCCCTTGACCGATGGTCCGATGGGCGGGGGGCGATCGCTCGGGTTTCAATCAATCTTTAGGAATGATGCGCTTAGATGAATCCGCGTCCCTTGCGGGGGCTGCGTTTGGGTGGGTTGGGCGTGAACATACTCTATATCGACGACGATGCGACCAACCGGGCGCTGCTTCGCGACATGCTGGCTTCCGAAGATATCCCTCTGGACGAGGCGGGCGATGCGCGGACCGGCCTCAAGATGGTCGAAGCGGGCGATTATGACCTCATCTTCATGGATTTGCGTATGCCCGATATGAACGGGCTCACTGCGATCCGCCAGTTGCGCGCCGGTGGCGCCAGGCAGCAGACCGTGCCGATCGTCGTTGTCACCGCCGATCCCAGCGAGGGCGTCAAAGCCATGTGCCGCGCCGCGGGTGCGACCGACTTCCTCGATAAGCCGATTGCAATGGAAAAACTGTTCGAGATGGTCGAGTTCTTTCGGAAGGGCCGAGTGGCCGGCCCGCGCGCCATCCCGGCCGCCGCCTCGGGCTGGCGTCGTCCGATTTAACCTCCTGCCGCTGAGGCGGGATGTTTGCCCGGGCCATGCGCGGTTTTGCCCAAATATCCGACGGTGCACCGCGAATTCGGTAGCCATTCAGCGGCCCGATACACGCCGCGACGTCGGCACATTTTCGAAACTGGCCCTCGACCGAAGGACGCGGGCTCCGGCCGCGGTTACGGTCCGATCGGATGCGCGATCAGTCGGGCCAGGGCTCGACGATCGCCGTCAGTCGGCTGCTTTGCCAGACCTCGACATGATGCGGATGATGCCGCTCGCGCGCCTGCGCCTCGGCCGCGGCATCGTCCGTGCTGTCGATGTCCTCGGCGCGCGCGATGCGTCCGCGCTCGTCGAGGAAATAGATGCGGTAATGGTCCATTGCACCTGCCCCCGGAACCGCCGCGAGTCTTGGCGCTCGCGTGCGAAAACGCCTCTATACGCCATTGCCGTGCGCAGTGCACGCCATGGCATTGGTTGGGGCAGGGCCAAACGCATCGCCCCGGGGGGCATTTCTCCGGGCAGTGGATCCAGCTTTACCGCCATACGCAGCACGCGCATCGCACTTTGACGCGTCCGTCGTTGCATGGCGGCTCGCCCCCGCCACCTCGAAATACGGAAAATCCCCCGCCATCCATCTGATCCCTTCGACCCCGCAAAAAATTGCGGACGCGGACAGGGAGAAGGATGGCGATGAGCGCTTTTCGCGTGGTTCTTGGTGCATCCGTGGCAGCCGCGGCAATCATCGCGGCGTCGCCGGCAGTGGCGGGCCCCGACGGGCGCGCGCCGGCGGCGGAGGATGCGATTGTGCAGCCCGAGGGCGCCGGTCAGCAGGACGCCGCGCCCCCGCCAGCGGCCGATGACGGCAAGGGCGTGATCGTCGTCACCGGCTCGCGGGTCATCACCAATGGCAACAACTCCCCCTCGCCGGTGACGGTCGTGTCGACCGATCAGCTGCAGGCGATCACGCCTTCGAACATCCCGGACGGGCTCAACAAGCTGCCGGTGTTTTCGGGGTCGAACAACCAGTCGAGCTTCGGCGCGGCGGAACGCAACTTCTCCGGCAACTATCTCAATCTGCGCAACGTCGGCGCCGGGCGGTCGCTGATCCTGTTCGACGGCCATCGTTTCCCGCCGACGACGACCGACAATCTGGTCGACATCAACACCATTCCGCAGCTGCTGCTCGCACGTGTCGACGTCGTCACCGGCGGCGCGTCGGCAGTCTATGGCTCGGACGCGATCACCGGCGTGGTCAACTTCATCGTCGACCGCAAGTTCGAAGGCGTGAAGGTCAACATCCAGGGCGGCCAGTCCACCCGCAACGACGATGCCTCGATGCGCGCCGGCGCGGCGTTCGGCATATCGCTGTTCGGCGGGCGCGGCCATTTCGAGGCCAGCTACGAACATTATGATTCCGAAGGCATCGACGACAAGCTTGGCCGCGAATATGGCCGGCTGGTCTACAGCACCCAGGGGGCGGGGACGGTCGCGAACCCGTACCGCGTCGTCACCAACACGCGCCTCACCAATTTCAGCCGGTTCGGCATCATCAAGACTGGCGTCTTTGCCGATCAGGTGTTCGGCGGACCCAACGACACGCTGCGCCCGTTCGTCCACGGCACGCCCACCGGGTCGACCGGAGTCGAGAGCGGCGGCGACGGCACCTTCTACAATTCGACGCTGCAGGCGAGCCTGCGGTCCGATCAGGCCTTCGCCCGGTTCGACTTCGACGTCAGCGACCAGATCCACTTCTACGTCCAGGCGACCGGCACCAAATCGTTCAACCAATTCTCCAAGGAAGAGAATGTCATCAACAATCTGACACTCTCGGCATCCAATCCCTATCTTCCGCCGCAATATCAGGCCGCGATGGCGGCGGCCGGCCAGACCAGTTTCCGCTACGCCAAGCAGATGACCGAAGTGCCGCGTCTCACGCCGACTGCCTGGATCAAGAGCTATTCCGCGATCACCGGGCTCGAGGGAAAACTGGGCGCGTTCAACTGGGATGTCGCCTATTCCCACAGCGAGGCCGAGCAACGCGTGGCGACGGTCAACAACATGAGCTTCGGCCGGCTCTATGCCGCGCTCGATGCAGTCGTTGCCCCCAATGGCGATATCGTCTGCAACGTCACGCTGACCAATCCCGGCCTCTATCCAGGATGCGTGCCGGTCAATCCGTTCGGCGAGCGGACGATCACGCTCGCCCAGCAGAAATATTTCCTGATCGACACCTATTTCCGGCTCAACAACAAGATGGACGATCTCGCGGGCAGCATCGCTGGTTCGCTGTTCAGCACCTGGGCGGGGCCGGTGAAGATCGCATTGAGCGGCGAGTATCGCCATCTGACGATGGACCTCGTCAGCGACGCGCAACCGACCGACCGGCTCGATTGCACCGGCCTGCGCTTCGGCAATTGCACCGCCACCACGCCGCTCTATGCGTCGAACGTCGTCGGCGATCAGCGCGACCGGCACCAGCGCGTGACCGAAGGCGCGGTCGAAGTCGACGTGCCGCTGCTGCGCGATTGGCTGCTCGCCAAGTCGCTCAACGTCAACGGCGCTGCGCGCTATACGCATTACAACACCAGCGGCTCGGTGTGGACCTGGAAGGGCGGCCTCGATTGGCACCTGACCGACGCGCTGCGCATCCGCGCGACGCGCTCGCGCGACATCCGCGCGCCCAATCTCAACGATCTCTACGCGCCGGTGAACGTCAACCCGTCGGGCTTCAACGATCTGCACACCGGCATCACTGCCACCGTGCCGGTCGAAAGCTCGGGCAACCCAACTCTCCAGCCCGAAGTGGCGGAGACTTTCACGGTCGGCGCAGTCTATCGCCCGCCCTGGCTCAAGGGCTTCAGCGTCGCGGTCGACTATTACAACATCAGCATGGTCAATGCGATCGGCGCCGTCGCCGCCAGCAACAGCTCGGTGCAGCGTGAGTGCGAGGCGAGCAATGGCACCTCGCCGCTGTGCGCGCTGTTTCAGCGACCCTTGCCGTTCAGCGATCACTCGCCGGCGAATTTCCCGACGCGTGCCTTCTCGCGTTCGCTCAACGTCGCGACGCTCAAGACGCACGGCATCGACGCGGAAGCGAATTACGCCACGCGCCTCGCCGGCGGGCAACTCAACCTGCGTGGATTGCTGGCGTGGCAGCCCGAACTGACGTCGATCAACTTCCAGGGTTCGACGCCGCTCAACCGCGCGGGGGCTGCCGGCCTGCCGGCGGTGCGCTTCACCGGTTTCGTGAACTATGACATCGGCGCCTTCTCGCTCAACCTGCAGGAGCGCTGGCACAGTTCCACTCGGCGCAGCAGCGATCCGACCCAGGTGTTCGCCGCGCCGCGCGTCGCCGCTCGCGCCTTTACCGACGTGACCTTCTCCTACACGCTCAAGCCGTTCGGCGGCCGGCGGCAGGCGCAGATCTTCCTCACGGTCCAGAACCTGTTCGACCAGGCGCCCTATCCGTTCGTCAACACCGGCGCGCCCAGCACCGTGCCGGGCTTCTTCGTGCCGGTCACCAACGGCGACGATCCGATCGGCCGCTACTTGACCGCCGGCGTGCGATTCCGCCTGTGATGCGGAGCGTGCGGCCGGCCGTGCTCGCGACGCTGGCGGCGTTCGCTTTGTGGTCGAC
>Ga0068859_100004294_pt1 | contig 14551 bp, 12 predicted proteins | sample KBSSwiS22_FD_66585 | JGI IMG/M metagenome (GOLD analysis project Ga0068859, IMG submission 66585) | Switchgrass rhizosphere microbial communities from Kellogg Biological Station, Michigan, USA - KBS Switchgrass S2-2 | ecosystem: Host-associated > Plants > Roots > Rhizosphere > Soil ...
ACGAGCCCGTAATCAAGCTCAGACCAGCCAGCTTTTGGGAAGCCATTGATTTCGCGGAACTGTGGGCTCATCGTGACGTCCTTTACTTTTTGATGTGGCGCGACCTGAAGGTCCGCTACAAACAAACACTTCTCGGCGCCGGCTGGGTGGTCCTTCAGCCGATCCTCATGACTATCGTGTTCGCCGTTTTTCTTGGCGGGCTGATCAAGGTGCCATCAGACGGCGTTCCTTATCCGATCTTTGCCTACTCAGGATTGCTTTTGTGGATCTTTGTCTCGAACGCCGTCTTGAGTAGTTGTTATAGCCTGGTCATCAACGCTCACCTCATTACGCGGATTTATTTTTCACGAGTGCTGATTCCTACGGCGACGGTCGGCGTGCGTCTGGTTGACCTGATTATCGCCGCGGCAGTGCTGGTGTTGATGATGCTTTATTACCGGATGCCTTTAACCTGGAGCCTGTTGCTCTTGCCTTTGTTCGTAATCCAGGCGGCGATTCTCGCGTTGGCGATCGGAATTCTGGGAGCAGCCTTGAACGTTCGCTATCGCGACGTGGGCACGCTGGCGCCGATTCTGCTCCAGGTCTGGATGTTTGTTTCACCGCTCGTCTACTCATCTTCGATCGTGCCGGAGAAATCACGTTTCCTGTATTCATTAAACCCGCTCGTCGGTTTGATCGACGGGTTTCGCGCCGCTCTGTTTAATTTGCCACTACCATGGACCAGCATGATCATTTCGGCGGCGGTGACGTGGCCATTTTTGATTTTCGCAATTCATGTTTTCAGGAAGATGGAGGTAAGTTTCGCGGACGACGTTTAGACGAAAACGTGTTGGTGCAATTTTGATGTTCGACAAGCTTCAGCTTGTCGAAGTTCAGGCGACAAACTGAAGTTTGTCGGACACTTATTTCGGAATGACGATATTCAAATGAAGCCGATCATCAGATGTGAGAATCTCGGCAAGAAGTATCTGCTCGGTGCGCGAGAAACGGTCGCCCCGACGCTGCGCGAGACTTTGAAGAACTCGCTGAAGAGCAAAGCCCGAATCTTCGGCAGCCGCGACCGGCACCCGATGGTTTGGGCCTTGAGGGATGTCAGCTTTGAGATTTATCCGGGTGAAGTGGTTGGGATCATCGGACCGAACGGCGCGGGAAAATCGACGCTGCTCAAGATTCTGGCGCGCATCACACGGCCCACGACGGGACAAGCCGATCTCTACGGACAGACAGGATCCCTCCTGGGCGTCGGGACCGGTTTCCATCCTGACCTTACGGGCCGCGAAAACATCTATTTGAATGGCGCGATTCTGGGCATGGATCGAAACGAAATCGCCCGGAAGTTCGACGAAATTGTTGCCTTTGCACAAGTCGAAGATTTTCTCGACACGCCCGCCAAACGCTATTCAAGCGGAATGTATCTGCGCCTGGGATTTGCGATCGCCGCGCATTTAGAGCCGGACATACTTTTGCTGGACGAGGTTTTGACTGTCGGCGATGCGGCTTTTCAAGCAAAGTGTTTGCAAAAAATCAAAGATGCCAGCCTCGAAGGAACCACAGTCCTCTTCGTCAGCCATAATGTCTACTCAGTCGGACAATTATGCGATCGCGCCTTTCACATTCACTCCGGCCAGTTGCAGGACGATGGCCCGCCGGAGATGGTTATTAGCAACTACCTTAAAGGCATTTCGAATTAGCTACTTGAACCTGGCACGCGCATCCTTCGCCTGATTCACGAGCGGGACGCTCCGTACCCGCGATGCCCGTCGCCCGCAAAACTGAGATATGATTTGTTGCGGCTTGTTGAAACTGAATTCCAATCAACAATCGAAAAGCAGACCACGTCAGGATGCGGAATTAGTTTCAGGCTTCTCTCAGGTAACCAAAATCGTATGGCAAGTGTCAGTGTCATAATTCCAACACATGCTCGTCCGGACTTTTTGCCGCGCGCAGTTGACAGCGCTCGGCAGGCCGGCGCTGACGTCGAGATCATCGTCGTCGACGATGCCTCCACCGACACAACGGCCGAGGTCTGTAAAAACCTCGCCAACATCAAGTACGTTCGAGTCGAAAGAAATCAGGGAGTGGCCGGCGCCCGCAACATCGGCATTTTCGTCAGTACCTCGGAGTACATTGCGTTTCTTGACGACGATGATTTACGGCTGCCCGGCTCGCTCGATCTTCAGCTTGCGGCGCTGAAAGCCAACCCGGCCGCCGGCCTGGTCTGCGGCGCAATGATCATGGCCGATCAGGATTATCAACCGACTGGCGAAGTTATTCGCCCGCGTCACCCCGGAGGCGATGCATTCTGGGAACTGCTGGAACTGGACTTTCCGATAATGCCGTTGTGCACTTTGATTCGCAAAGAATGTTTTCAGCGCATCGGTCTTCTCAATCGCCGGGTCACCAGCATCGATGATTGGGACATCTTTACCAGAATTGCCGAACTTTACGAGGTAGTGGTAATCGGAGAGCCAGCCGGGATTTATCGTCAGCCCACGCCGTTTTCAGGGCAGGGTTCATCGGCGCGAGCGGCGCAGCTGGGACGCGTGGCCCGCCACCAACTCGACCTCTTCCGTCTGCCCAGGGCAGCGTCTGCCTCCGCCGCTCGCCGTCGTGAGGCCCGGGCTCGAACCATCAATCGCATTTCTGAGAATTTGATCTGGACTGCCGCCAAGAAATATCTGCCGCAAGGCAAACTCGCTCCGGCGTCTGCCAACATAGCCGTGGCGCTGCAACTCGATCCGATGAGCTTCGTTAGGCCGGGGGCTTACACGAAACTGGCGAAGAATCTTATCGGAGACAAGCGAAAAGCGAGCCTCCCGAAACCTCAGTGATTGTCTGTGCGGAATCAGAATTGATGTCCAGAGCCAGCGTCATCATTACCACTAACAATCGCCCCGCCCTGTTGCCGCGGGCAATCGAGAGTGCCCGCGCCTCGGGTCGCGAAATCGAGATCGTTGTGGTTGACGACGCTTCTGCGGACGAGACCGCGGATACGTGTCGCAGAATCCCCGGAATCAAGTATGTCCGGGTAGACCGCAACCAGGGCGTGGCCGGCGCGCGTAACATCGGCCTCGTGGCCAGCTCGGGGGAATTCCTGACTTTTCTTGATGATGATGACTTGCGGGTTGCGGGTTCACTGGATAGCCAGATTCGAATTCTGGATCAGACACCTGAAGCGATGATGATTTACGGGCAAGCGATTCCCGAAGGTGCCAATGGTGCGCGGTGCCAGCCGTATCCGCGCGAATGTCCACAGGGAGACATTTTTTGGGAGCTTCTGATTCGAAATTTCATCCCTTCGGGCAGCGTGGTTTTTCGCCGCGCCTGCATATCTCAAATAGGGCTGCTCGATGACAGCATTCCCGGGATCGACGACTGGGATTTCTGGATCCGCATCGCGGAGATCTTTCCGGTGGCCGCGATCGAAACTCCCGTGCTCGTCTGGAGGCAATCAACCGCGATCTCGGCCCAGGGCAGCTCAGATACTCTGGATTTGATCGAACGGGGCCGCCGGCGTTTTCGCCGGGAGTGGGTGCACCTGCCACGGGTCGTCCGCGCTGAGCCGAAGAAAAAGAAATTTGTCTGGCAAGCGTTCTCGAATAATATTGCCGAACATCTGGCCTGGGAGTCTTTCGCTGCGGTTCGGACTGCCCAAATCACTCGCGCCTCAAGAGGCCTGCGAACCTTGCTGCAACTGCATCCGGCCGCGGTCGCCGGCCTCGCACGTCGCTGGACTAGCGCTGCAACGATCGCTACTCTCCTCAATGCCCTGTGCGATCGCGCGGAATTGCCAAATGCTAGAGAGCATTTCAAACAGGTCCGCTCAAAGATACCCCGACGATGAAAATTACTCTTTGCAAGAGCCATCTTGAGGGGCCAATCAGCGGCGCGGACGAGACGCTGGTCACTTATGCGGCGCAACTGAGGAAAGCAGGACTGTCCGTTTCGGTTCTCTTGATGTACCTGCATGCTGAAGAAGATCAGTACTATCAGCGACTGCTTGAATCTGATGTTCCCGTTTGCTGGATTGCTTCAAACCTGACCCAAAGCTCATTGGGAGCCGGCCGGAGGTTTGCTTCGAAGGTATTTCATAGTTTCCCCGGCTCGAAAGCCTTCCTCCGCCGCCGGACCCAGCCCTTCTTGACGGCGATGGCGAATCGCTATTACTTGCAATGCCACGATTTTCTTAAGAAAGAGAAACCAGACCTGGTTCACGTGATGACGCCAAACGCGGGCGCCAGCGTGATAATTCGCGCAGCCCACAATGCTGGAATTCCGGTCATCTACCAGGAACTCGGCATTCCCTATCACCCGCCGGGCTTCGATTATTACCAGGAATTCACCTCCGTGTTGCCGCTGTGCTCGAAAATAGCGGCTCTATCACCCAAGCTCCTCAGCCACTGCCGCGAAGTTCTGACCCATTCGGACGCTCTTTGCATTCTGCCTATCATGTCCGCCGAGCCGAAAAACGGGATACACACATACGGCAAGAACAGCACGAAAGTGACTTTCGGCTTTGCCGCGCGCATGGAAGAGCTGAAGGGCAGCGGGGTGCTAATGGAGGCTTTCGCTGACCTGCACCGGCAATGCAACGATGTTCGATTGACGATGGCGGGTGAAGGATCGCAGCGCCGCAAGATTGCCGCCCGGGCCAAAGCCCTGAACGTAGGCGGAGCCTACCGGTATCATGGCGTATATACTCGGCCTGAAGATTGCCGCGCGTTCATGGAGAATCTGGACGTTTTTGTGATGCCATCCTTCAGCGAGGGCACACCGAACAGCATTGTGGAAGCGATGGCTTGCGGCAAACCGATCATTGCTTCTGAGGTGGGTGGGATACCGGATATGATTGGCGACGATGCGGGCATTAGTGTCCCGGCCGGGGATCCAGGGGTTTTAACGATCGCGATGCTGCGGTTGGCAACTGATCCCGCCCTGCGACAACGCCTGGGCCAGGCCGCCCGCGCACGGTACGAAAGATTTTTTTCGCCCCAGGTGGTCCTGCCGTTCGTGACTGATATTTATAAGAAGGTCATCGCCAATGGTCATGGCAACCAAATGACCATATCCGGCAACGGGAATCGGCACCCCTGGAGCGAATGAATTGGCACGCCTGCCTCCGGCGTGCTGATCCCACGATCCTCGATTGAGCACGCCAGAGGCGTGCGTACCGATTAGCGGGCCGCGCGCCGCATGGCCGCTATCGAATCGCGGCGAAAACGTTCCTGAAGAAATCGAGTATACGGATACCCGATTCGCGCCGCGGCTGCCTGCGCTCTCGAGACCGCTCGAATCCGATAAGTCACTGCTTGTGAACCCGGATCAAAGCTCACTTCGAAAATCTCTTCACCCAATTCAGCATGATTGTTCAGCGTTCCGTAAGCGAAACCAAATGTCATTTCCTCTTTCTCAAGCAGAAAAACGATGCGGCAGCCGTTGAGCGACCAGAAGCCGAGATGTCGCACCAGCACGGCTACGACCGTTCCCACTTCAATCGAGGCGCCGCGCGGATGAAGCTCGACCCATCCCAGTTCAAATTGCCTCCAATTCGTCAAGGCCTGTTTAGCCCGGGCAAAGGACTCCACGCCGTGGCCAATGACTGAACTCGCCTCATCGATCTTGAATCCGCGCGGAGACTCGTGGGCAATTCCGATGGGCTCGTATGAAAGCGGCAGGCTTTGAGATCTTTCGAGGAAGGTTTTGATTTTTTGTGGCGAAGGGCGGCGAGGCAGAAACATGCTGGAGTGTTAGTCTTTGCACAAAGTCGATCACTGACCTTACGGGAACCGCAGCGTGGATCTGGCGGCTCTGCCGCGTGGAACCTTAACTTGTTGAAAAATCCCGATCGCTGCAGCCCGGTTGGTAGCGTTGTCCTGCTCGTTCTAAAACTTAGTCAATCAAAAACTTCAGCAACCCACCTGCTGCCGAAAGCCCGCTCAGGCGCTCGGCATCCGACCGATAAAACACATCCGAGTTCGCCCGATTGGCGGCCATCATTTCTTCCATTCGCAATTGCTGTCGCTGAAATTCGATTTCATCCTTTTCTTTCCGCCGTGCCACTTCCAGTCCACCGCCGCGAACGAATTGCACGATGGCGCTCAATTCCTGGGCGTCGAACCAGGTGCCATGGCCTTTGCAAATATCGACGATCACGCCAGAACAACGCGCAAAATTTATTCGGTTCATCAATTGACCGCACTGGGGACAGGGCGCGTACCGGATTCTCTGCTCGCCTCGCAGTTCATGCGCGGGAACCGGAGCAGCTCCGCCCAGCACGGCTGATTGCTGCTCTCGCTCGGCGCAAATCTTTTCAAAGACCGCCACATCCAGCCAGACCCCTGCGCACTTTTCGCACTCGCGCATAGTCTGACCTCCGATCTGCACCGATGACATATCGACCTTGCATCGCGGGCAACGCATTACCGAAAGCTCTGCCGGCGCGCGCTGAATTGCCGACGCGCCGCAACGTGGACAGTGCTTGCTGCCAATGAACATCATGGCAAAGCACGACGGACAAGCGATCGCCGCCAGCTTCGACTCGCAATATCGACACTGCGGCGAGTCGGATGACACAGCCGCACCACAGTTTGGACAATTGAGAGTTTGCACTTCCATCGGTTATGAGAGCACCCATCGGGCGGGCGGTTCACGGGCAACCCTGCCCGCACGAAAATGTACCATCTGAAGGCAAAGATTTACCATGAAATTCGCTGGACGAATTCCCGTCGTTGTGCGATGCTCACGCTTCAAATCTCTCGTGTAACGCAACAAGTTTTTGAATTTCTTTTGGACAGGATTTACAGGATTTACAGAATAAGAGAAGGAGGGACGAGTTATTTTGAGCTCCACTTGATACTTGTCCCTGGTTGAACCAGCCTCGCTCCGATCAGGCTGTTCCTATCCTGTAAATCCTGTTAATCCTGTCTATAGTTCAATCTCGCCGGAAGTTGCGACTTGGCGTCTTTGCGAAAACATTTCTTTCGTGAGCGCAGATAAAACGCAAGGCCGACTTGAAACCTGAAACGTGAAACCTGAAACTAACAGACATGAGCGCACGCATGCAGCAGCAAACAGACGGAAATCCTGAACTCGACCAACTTTCGATCAACACGATCCGCGCGCTGACGATTGACGCGGTGCAGAAGGCTAAATCCGGCCATCCCGGATTGCCCCTGGGCGCCGCGCCCATGGCCTACGTCCTGTGGACAAAATTCATGCGTTACAACCCGCGAAATCCCAAATGGGAAAATCGCGATCGCTTCCTGTTGTCGGCCGGGCACGGCTGTATGCTGCTTTACTCGCTGCTTTATTTGACTGGCTACGACTTGCCGCTCGACGAGATCAAGAATTTTCGGCAATGGGGATCGAAAACTCCCGGCCATCCGGAGAACGTTTTGACACCGGGGGTCGAGATTACGACCGGACCTCTGGGCCAGGGCTTTGCAAACGGAGTCGGCCTGGCCATGGGCGCGGCGCATCTGGCCGCGAAATTCAACCAGAAGGATTTTCCGATCATCGATCACTACGTTTACGCGATCGTTTCGGACGGCGATTTGATGGAAGGGGTCGCCGCCGAAGCAGCCTCGCTCGCCGGCCACCTGAAACTCGGGAAACTGATCTACCTCTACGACGATAATCGCGTCACGATCGAAGGCTTTACCGACCTCGCTTACTCAGACAACGTTCCGAAGCGGTTCGAGTCTTACGGCTGGCATACCTCGGTCGTCGAAGACGGCAACGACCTTAACGCCATCGAAGCCATGATTCGCGACGCGCAATCCATCACCGACCGCCCGTCGCTGATTTCGGTGAAGACGACAATTGGCTACGGCATGCCTACCGCCGGCACGCGCAAAGCGCACAGCGATCCGCCGGGCGAAGAGGCGGTGCGCGAGACCAAACGCCACCTCAACTGGCCCGAAGACAAACAGTTTTATGTGCCCGATGAAGTGCTCGCGCATTATCGCCAGGCAATCGATCGCGGCGAGCAGGATGAAAATCTGTGGAACCAAATGGTGAAGCGTTTTGCGGCCAAGCATCAAGACCTTGGCAAGCTCTGGCAACAAACCATTAGCGGCGAACTGCCCGCCAACTGGGAGCAGCACCTGCCTTCGTTTGACGACGCGGAAGCAATCGCCACGCGGGTCGCCAGCGGCAAAGTGATCAATGCGCTCGCGCCGCACCTGCCGATGCTCATCGGCGGTTCGGCTGATTTAGGAGTGTCGAACAACACGGACATCAAAGATGGCGGCGACTTTGAAGCTGGAGGTTACGAACGCCGGATAATTCACTTCGGCGTCCGCGAACATGCCATGGGCGCAACCATGACGGGCATGGCCCTGAACGGGGGCCTGATTCCGTACGGCGGCACCTTTCTGACTTTTTCAGATTACATGCGGCCGTCCATTCGCCTCGCATGCCTGTCGGAAGTTCAGGTCATCTATGTCTTCACTCACGATTCGGTTGGATTGGGTGAGGATGGCCCAACCCATCAGTCGGTCGAGCATCTCGCGGCTCTGCGCAACATCCCTCACCTGTTTGTGATTCGCCCGGCCGACGTGCATGAAGTACGTGAAGCATGGCGATTGGCAATTCTTCGTCGCCATGCGCCAACGGCACTGGCTTTGACGCGACAAAAGGTTCCTTTGATAGATCGGCAAAAGTTTTCGGCCGCCGAAGGATTGCGCCGCGGCGGATACGTCCTGGCGGAAGCAACGGGTGCTGAGGCCAGTACCGGGAGCGATAGCGACCGGGTCGAACCCCAGCTAATCCTGATCGCCACCGGCTCGGAAGTCTCACTTGCTCTCGAGGCTCGCGATCGACTTCAGGCCGACGGCATTCCCACTCGCGTAGTCTCGATGCCTTGCACCGAGCTATTTGAAGAGCAACCTCGCGACTATCGTGACTTAGTGCTGCCACCCTCGATCACGACGCGTCTCGCCGTCGAAGCCGGCGTGCGCGGAGGATGGGATCGCTACACTGGGCCGCAAGGTGATGTCCTCTGCCTCGATCGATTCGGCGCGTCGGCGCCCGGCGACGTGGCGCTTAAGAATCTCGGGTTCAATGTTGAGAACGTGGTAAAGCGGGCGCGGAACATCTTGCAATAAGGTCAGTACCGCCCGCGTCAGCGGGTGGGTTCAGGAATCAACTCTAAAAATCTCTGAGGTGAGTGGACGACCCATCCGCTTACGCGGGACGGTACTGACCCTGTAACTCAGCGATCCGCTTACGTTATGAAGGCAATCACCATTACGTCCTTCGGCGGTGTCGAGGGCCTGGAAATTCGTGAAGTACCTGACGCGCCGGCAGCGACACTTGATCGCGTTCGTGTCCGTGTGCGCGCAGCCGGGTTGAATCGCGCGGACATCCTGCAAAGACTCGGGCGCTATCCCGCGCCGCCCGGTTATCCGCAGGACATTCCCGGAATTGAATTCGCCGGTGAAGTCGAAGCAGTCGGTGAAGAAGTTCGCAGTTGGAAGATTGGCGATCGCGTGTTCGGAATCATCGGCGGTGGCGGCCAGGCCGAATTCGTCACAGTGCCCGAAAATCACCTGGCGCGCGTTCCGGATAATCTTGATTGGGCCGAAGCTGCGGCGATACCGGAAGTATTCATGACGGCGCACGATGCACTGTTTACTCAATGCGGATTGACGACTGGCGACCACGTTTTGATTCACGCCGCTGGTTCCGGTGTCGGCACGGCCGCGATTCAATTGGTGAAGACTGCCGGCGGATTTGCATTTGGCACGTCGCGCACTGCTGACAAACTCGAGCGCGCCAGAGAATTTGGTTTGAGCGCGTCAGTCGTCGTCGAGGGCGAACCGATCAAGTTTGCCGCAGCCGCAAGAGATTGGACGGGCGGCGCCGGCGTTCAAATCGTGCTCGATTTGGTGGGCGCGGCGTATCTGGAAGCAAACTTAACATCGCTGGCAACCAGAGGCCGTCTGATCTTTGTCGGCACCACCAGTGGTTCGAAAGCCGAAATTGATTATGCAATCGTGATGAGCAAGCGGCTGCGCCTCATGGGCACGTCTCTGCGCACGCGTTCCCCGGAAGAGAAAGCGACGGCAACGCGTCTGTTTGCGGAGCAGGTGGTGCCTCTGTTAGCGACGGGCGCAGTGCGGCCGGTAATAGATAAAATTTTTAAGATCGAGCAGGTGCGCGAGGCTCATAAACGCATTGAGTCGAATGAAAGCTTTGGCAAAGTTGTGTTGATGATTGATTGAGAGTTTTAGTTAAACACAGTGAACCCGGGGATAAGGATTTCGCTCCGTTTCAACTCATCGTTCTGACGATCCCGACATTGCGGCCGGCTAAGCAGGTGTCTTTGACGTTGCCTGGAAATCTACGGAAGCGCCTTCAGTCAACCTCCGCGCCGCCTCATCGCTGATAATGCACAGGCCGTGGTGGCCTTCCGCTCCTAAACGATGTACCAGGCGACGGGCCTCTTCGTGCGTCACACTGCTTGCTTCACAGCCACGCTCGCTGATTACCGACCAGCTCTTCTGTTCTAACTCGCTCGTCATTTTACAAACTGCAGGCGGGACGCCTGCGTACCGTTAACGGCCTTTGAATTCCGCTTTGCGCTTCTCAAGAAACGCTTTGACACCTTCGTCTTTATCTTCACTTGAGAAACAAAGTGCAAAGAGATCGACTTCGCGCTTCAGACCTTCATCCAGATTCGACCGCGACGCTATTTTCACCGCTTCCTTGGCCAGCCGCAGAGCGATGGGACTCTTATCAGCGATGCGATTCGCAATCTCCATCGTTTTGGTTTCCAACTGATCGGCCGCGACGACGTGGTTCACCAGGCCAATCGTGAACGCAGTTTGCGCATCGATGATTTCGCCCGTCAGGATCATCTCCATCGCTTTGCCTTCGCCCACCAGTCGGGTCAAACGTTGCGTACCGCCACCTCCAGGAATGATCCCGAGATTTATTTCCGGCTGGCCGAACGAGGCCTTTTCACTGGCAATGCGAATGTCGCAGGCGAGCGCGACCTCGCATCCGCCGCCGAGGCAGTAACCGTTCACCATCGCAATAATCGGCTTCGGAAAGCCGTCGATGGCATTGAAGAGTGAACGCTCGAGCATCACTTCACGCTGCGCGATAGCCGTGCGCGTGGCAAACTCAGCGATGTCGGCTCCCGCGATGAACGCCTTGTCACCGGCGCCTGTCAATACCACCACGCGAACCGAATCATCCTCACGCAACTCATCGAGGATGGCCGCCCCTTCCGCACGGGTTTGAATATTCAGCGCGTTTCGCTTATCCGGGCGATTGATTGTAACGGTAGCGACGCGTTCGCGATGCTCAACCAGAATGGTCTCGTATGATTGGCTCAATTTACCTTGCTCCAGTTATGAAATTTGGAAAAGTAAACCACAAAGAGAAGGCATAAACCAAACGAAGACAATCCACAGATTACGCAGATAGAACCAGCATTTCCTATCTATGTAATCTGTGGATTGTTTTCTTTTCGCTTGGCTTACGAGTCTCCCGGCGTTGCCGCTTGTTCATCGGCGACCCAGGACACAAAAAGGCGGGTCCAGTTTTCAGAAGGCTCGGCGATTTGTACGCCGACCCGCGCCGTTCCGTAGATCGCCGGCGAAAGGCGGACTACTGTCGCGGTTGCTTCAGTCGGCGAGCCGTCCGGGCGATGGGCCCGGATATAGAGCTTTTCGCCGATACTTACTTTCTGGTTCAGGTGGAATAAGGCGCCTGAGGTGGAAATATCATCAGTCTCTGTCGGCTCGCTCCAGGCAGCGCCGTCCTCGGCTCGGCCCGATACTACGATGGGAAGCCGGAGCGCCATGCGGAGTGCAAAACGTCTCTCTTCGTTGTGGTAAGGGGTACTCATAACGGTTGCCACGTTGCCTTTACTGCTCCGAACGCTCGTTTCGAATCTGGTTTAAGTATAAACTTTTTGTGAAGCTTCGTGCTCATTCCATTTATAAAAGCCTTCGCCGCTCTTTTTCCCGAGCTTTCCCTGACTCACCATCTGTCGCAGGATTTCCGGGGGGCGAAACGCTTCTGAACCAAGTTTACTGTGCAAATACTCGGCAATGCTAAGCCGCACGTCGAGGCCGACCAGGTCGGTGAGACGCAAAGGACCCATCGGGTGGTTATAGCCGAGTTCCATCGCGGTGTCGATGTCACGCGCGCTGGCGACACCTTGCTCCACCATGCGCATAGCTTCGAGCCCCAGCGTTACGCCCAGGCGGCTGGACGCGAATCCGGGAACATCGCGGACCAGGATCGGTTCCTTTTTCATTCTTTGAGCTACCACCCGAACAGCGTCGATTGTGGCTTGGCTGGATTGGTTCCCGACCACAATTTCTACCAGGCGCATGAGGTGAACCGGATTGAAAAAGTGCATGCCCACAACCCGCTCGGGACGGCTGGCATTGCTGGCGATCTCGGTAATCGACAAAGACGAAGTGTTACTGGCCCAGATGCAATGCGGGGCCGTCACCGCCTCAGATTCCTGCAGCAGACGCTGCTTCAGCTCGAGACTTTCCGGCGCTGCTTCGATTAGCAGGTCAGCAGCTTTGAGATCCGTCAATTCGGTTGAAGTCTTAAGTCGGGCCAGCGCTTGATCACGGCCGTCTCCGGTAACTTTGCCAAGCTGGACCCCTTTCGCCAGATTACGCTCAATTGACTGCATCCCCCGGGCGAGCGAAACATCGTCCAGATCTCGCAGAATCACTTCAAAGCCAGCCACCGCGGCCACCTGAGCAATGCCGTGGCCCATCGTCCCGGCGCCGAGCACACCGATGGTGTGAATCGGAGCCGTGGAGTCAGCCAGATTTTTTTCACCCAAGTCAGTATTCAAAATGGTTCGCGGAACGGAGTCGAACGTATAGGTGGAAATCTCAGGTCAGGGCTTGCCTGGTTCGACTAACTCGTACGCTATTATTTATACTATACGCGCAACCGAAAACGCCAACTGATTATCCCGTGATTAGTTACCGAACCGGGCCCGAAAGCGAACGGTTTCCTGCGCTGAGAATTGACTGACATCGCTGATGAACCGCAGGCTAGCCACGCGGTTCGGACGCAAAAAGGAGCTCAACCACGCTTGACCAAAGAAGAACTTCGCCGGCAAGTCGTCATTATCGGCTCAGGACCAGCCGGATTAACTGCCGCAATTTACACAGCTCGTGCAAACCTCAATCCGCTGCTCATCGATGCGCCCGCTGACACCGAGAAACAAACCACGCCCGGCGGACAGTTGATGATCACGACGGACGTCGAGAACTATCCGGGCTTTGCCAAAGGCATTGAAGGGCCGGATTTGATGATGCAGTTTCGCCAGCAAGCGGAGCGGTTCGGCACTGAGTTTCTGGAAGAGTGGATCAACACAGTCGAGTTGCAGGAGCGCCCGTTCACCCTTCACACCGACAATAAAGTCATCAAGGCTGAAACGCTGATCATCGCCTCAGGTGCGTCGGCAAAGTGGCTGGGGATTCCGGGCGAGGCCAAAACCCCACACGGGTTCGGCGGCAACGGTGTCTCTGCGTGTGCCACCTGCGATGGCCCATTGCCGGCTTTCAGAAACAAGCGTCTCGTCGTCGTGGGCGGCGGTGATACGGCGATGGAAGAAGCTACATTTTTGACCCGCTATGCTTCGCGAGTCTACGTCGTGCACCGCCGGGACAAATTGCGCGCCTCCAAGATCATGCAGGAGAAGGCGTTTCGGAACGAGAAGATTGAGTTCATCTGGAACGCTTCGGTAACAGAAATCCTCGGCACGCCCGAGCACGGCGTGACCGGCGTGCGGATCAAAAACCCGGATGACGGCGAGCATTTCACGCTTGATTGCGAAGGTGTCTTTATCGCCATCGGTCACAAGCCCAACACCGATCTGTTCAAAGGACAAATCGATATGGACAGCGTCGGCTATCTCAAAACCAATGGTCATTCGACCGCGACGAACATACCTGGCGTCTTTGCCTGCGGCGATGTCCAGGATTCCGTCTATCGACAGGCCGTGACTGCGGCGGGCACCGGCTGCATGTCGGCGATTGACGCTGAACGCTTCCTCGATCACCTGCCGGTGGAAATGCCGAGCGGCGAGGGAGTGACTATGGAAGGCGAACACATCACACCGGATCACCAACTGATTATCACGGCCACCGGAGAAATCATTCCAAACGAACCGGCGCCTGAGTAACCTTCCGGCGGTGCGCACGCCTCCGGCGTGCTTTTCGATGAGCGGCGCTTAAGAGCACGCCGGAGGCGTGCGTACCAAAATGAAACTGGCACAATTCAAAACCAAAGACTCGGCGCAGCAGCGGCTGGGCATCTTAATCGGCGATGTCGTTTGTGATGTGGCCGAGCTGGCTCGCGCCGTCAAAAGCGCCGGCGGCAATCCGCCTGATTGGCTGCTTGAGGTGACGGATACTCTGGAGGTGATCAAGCGTGGGTCTGCCGCGCTCGAAGCGATCAGTTCACTGCTCGGCCGCAGTCAGGCGCTGGGCGGAGGCGGACAGGCAACTGCCTACGAACTCGATTCCCTCGAGTTTCTTCCGGCGGTGTATCCGAGCAA